>ERZ772893.248-NODE-248-length-74035-cov-5.654528_pt1 | contig 74035 bp, 71 predicted proteins | sample MGYA00511482_ERZ772893 | MGnify/ENA primary metagenome ERZ772893 (study PRJEB29015, sample SAMEA2737687) | human gut metagenome | biome: human gut; feature: human-associated habitat; material: faeces | place: China | collected 2012 ... | reverse complement strand
GAGCCGATGGCGCTTTCCGAGCTTAGGAATCTGCTCGGCGTAAACCGATAAGCACCGTCCGGCACCGCACTTCCCGCGATCAAGCCGCAGACGGACTTTACAGTGATTCCTTTCGGTTTATAATAAAATCGCGCCCCGAAAGCAGCTGCTTTCGGGGCGCGATTTTTCGTACAAAAAGGAGATTTCTCCTTTTTTATTCATGCCAGCCGTCGATTCCGCCGCGCTCGACAGCGCCGACGATTCGTGTGTAAAGCCCGCGGTGCTCACGGTCGAAGGCATGAAGCATATCCTTCATTTTCGCTCGCTCGGAGGTCTTGTCCATGGGGCAGGGGCTTTTCATGACCGGAAGAGATGCCTTTTTTACAAAGGTTTTTATGTCGCGCTCCTCGGTGAGAAGAAGCGGGCGTATCATCGTGAGGTCCTTCCTTGAAAGGTATGTTACCGGGGAGAAGCATCCGATCCTCGCTTCAAAGAAAAGATTGAGCATGACCGTTTCGGCGGCATCGTCAAAATGATGACCGAGTGCAAGCTTGTTCACCCCGTATTCCTTTGCGAGATCGTGAAGCGATCCGCGCCTCATGCGCGCGCACAGCGAACACGGGTTCGATTCCTTTCTCACATCGAAGATCACACGGGCGATCTCCGTGCGCTTGACGTGAAACTCCACCCCGAGACGCGAGCACAGCTCGGCGATCTCGGAGGTGTCCGACGGCGCGGCGCCGACGGTTTCGGATGCGTCAAATCCCATGTCGAGCATGAGCGCGCAAAGATCGTATTTTTCAGGATAGAATTTTCTCAGCTCGGACAGAACGCAGAGGAGTGCGAGAGAATCCTTTCCGCCGGACACGCCGACGGCGATTCGGTCTCCGTCCTTTATCATGGAGTATCTGTCTACGCATGAGCGCACACGGCTGAGAAGCTTTTGCATTTCTTTCATGGATCTACCTCGGAATAAACGTGAGGGATTGTGCAGTGGAAAATTTCCGCCTACGGCATATACTTATAGAGAAACGGAGGTGTCTTATGAAAATATACATAGATCAGGGTCATAACCCGAGAAATCCGAATGCCGGTGCGGAGGGAAACGGACTCAGGGAGCAGGACATTACATATAAGGTCGGGGTCGAGCTTGCGGAGGATCTGCAGGCGGCGGGAATCGAAACGAGGCTCTCGCGCCCGCTTCCGACAACATCCCTCGGCACGTCAAATGCTTCGTCTCTTGCCGCAAGGGTCAACGACGCAAACTCATGGGGAGCGGATTATTTTATCAGCCTCCACACGAACGCTTCGGAGATCGAGAGCGCGAGCGGCTCGGAAGGGCTTGTGTACGCGCTCGGAACGAGGGCTGCGGTTCTTTCCGAGAACATCCTCGAGCAGCTCAACGCATCGACCGGACTGAGAAACCGCGGAACGACCGCGCGTCCGTCGCTTTACGTTCTGAGAAGGACTCAGATGCCCGCGGTGCTTGTCGAAATGGGATTCATAACAAACCCGTCGGACGCTTACCTTATGGATACGCGGCCGTGGCTTTTTGCCGACGGTATCGCAAACGGGATACTCGCCTATCTCGGGGAGCTGTGAAGGCTATTCGTCGCTTTTCTGACGGAGAAGATCGGGGCGCCGCGCCTTCGTGATCTCCTCGGCTTTTTCACGCCGCCACTTTTCGATGTTCGCGTGGTGACCGGAGATCAGCACCTCCGGAACCTCGCGCCCCATGAATACGGGCGGTCTCGTGTACTGCGGATATTCGAGAAGTCCGTCCTCGAAGCTCTCGTTTTCGTGGCATTCCGCAGCCGGGAGAACCCCGTCTATCAGGCGTCCCACGGCATCGGCGACGATGCAGGCGGGAATCTCGCCTCCGGTGAGGACGAAATCGCCGATTGAGATCTCTTCGTCCACGATCTCTTCGATGATCCGTTCGTCTACACCCTCATAGTGACCGCAGAGGATCACGAGACGGTCGTAGGAGGCAAAACGTTTGGCGCATTCCTGGTCGAAAAGAGTGCCGCGCGGCGACATGTATACGGTATGTACGCGCTCACCTTCACGAAGATCGGCGGTCGCCGCCGTGTAGCATCCGTAGATCGGCGGAGCCGCCATAAGCATGCCGCGCCCGCCTCCGTAAGGCGTGTCGTCAACACGGCGGTGACGGTTTCCGGAGTAGTCGCGTATGTCGTGGCACCGTATATCGAGGATCCCCGCGGTGCGCGCCCTGCCGATTATGCTTTCCGACAGCACAGTGTCCACAAGCTGCGGGAACAGCGTCATTATATCCATTCTCATTCTGAAGAAACCTTTCTTCGGCGGCGGATCAGTCCGTCATTCCCTCGATAAGCTTTACGAAAATCGCGTGATCCTCCTCGGGAGAAATCCGCTTTACGAATTCTCCGACGCAGGGGATCATGAATTCTCCTCCGGACGGCTTCTTTACAACGTAAATGTCGCGTCCTGCGGGCGAGATCACATCGGAAAGCGTTCCGTAGACTTCGCCGCTTTCCGCATCCTTAACGCTCAGCCCGATAAGATCGGAGATGAAGAAATCTCCGTCGTGCCTCGGGATGTCGTCGCGGTCGGCGTAGAGCACGAGATCGCGCATCGCTATGGCGCCGTCGAGGGAATCCACACCGTCAAACGATGCGACCACCATTGATTTGTGCACGAATGCGGACTTTACGCAAAGCTCTTCAAGCGCCGCGCCGCGGCGGTAGTACATGCGCTTGAGAGACGCAAGAACTGCGGGAGAATCACACATTGACGAAAGCCGTACCGCGCCGTGAACTCCGTGGGTTCCGACGATTTTCGCACATTCAAGATATTTTTCCATTTGCGAATCAGCCTCCGCGGAGCGGAAGCGTCCTTTCTTTGTTTGATCAGCGGCTGCACCGAAAGTCGGTATAAAAGCCGCATACCGCTTCGCGGTCGGATGTAATCCGCCTTTCGCATCGGCGTATTGCCGCCGTCTGCACGAAGTCGACGGAAGCGCAGCGCCGATAAAGCGGGAGCGAATACAGTCAACGCATACGGAGAAGAAGCCGCACATAGTAAAGAAGCCGGGCAGGTGAAAACTCCTGTTCGGCTTCTTCGGTTACGGATGAACAGGCGATCAGCCTTCGATTACGCGGACAGTCTTGATTACGGGGGGATTGACGGGCGTGGTGTTTGCACCGTCGGTTGCACTGTAGCTGCACTCGACAGCCGCTACCGCGTCGATCACATCCATTCCTTCGGTCACCTTACCGAATGCGGCGTACTGACCGTCAAGGAACGGGGAATCCGCGTGCATGATGAAGAACTGCGAGCTTGCGGAATCGTAGCTCTGGCTGCGTGCCATCGAAATGACGCCGCGCTTGTGAGAGATGGTGTTGTCAACGCCGTTTGCGCTGAATTCACCCTTGATCGTCTCGCTCGAGCCGCCGGTGCCGTTGCCCTTCGGGTCGCCGCCCTGAATCATGAATCCGGGGTAAATGCGGTGGAAGGTGAGACCGTCGTAAAATCCTTCGCCTGCAAGCTTTACAAAGTTTGCGACGGTTATCGGAGCAATATCGGGATAAAGCTCAAGCTTTACGGTACCGAAATCCTGTATTTCCATTTCTACCATTACGGTTTTGCCCATATCTCCCGTAGCTTCATCGTCTTTCTTTTTGTCGGAGCATGCAGCACATCCGATACATATAAGCGAAATGCAGAGAATTGCGGACAGAAGTTTTTTCATCGGGAGAATCCTTTCAGATAAAAATAATTTCAATCTATATTCTATCAAAAATTGTGTTCCGTGTCAATGTTTTTTTCCCATTTGCGATTATTGACGGCGGAGTTTACATATAATTATATGAAAAACATCGGGCGGGGCTCGTGAAGTGCCCGACGAAGCGCGGGCGGCGCTTTGGCGAACGGTCGGAAATCGGATTTTTCACCCGCAGACTTTGGCACATAATAATCCCCGGCGGCATTTTTCGGATACTGCGCCCGGCATGATCCCGGACAGACGGAGGCGGACATGGATAATGAAAATCTCAGACGGACTGTGTATTCCATGGCGGCTGCTGCGCTCGGCGCGCTTGCCGCTTATCTTGCGCTGCGGTATCTTCTGCCGCCGGCGCTGCCTTTTCTGCTTGCGTATCTTATTTCAAAGGCGTTTGCGCCGATACGCCGCGCAATGTCACGGTTTTCTCCGAAGCTTGACAAAACGCTTACGTTCCTTATCCTTTGCGTTTTCACCTGCCTTGCCGGATGGGGGATATATGCGCTTTTTTCGGCTCTTGTCAAGCAGATATGCTCACTTTTCGCATACCTTTCGTCAACCCTCGGAAACGAGGATAACCCGCTGCGCACAACGATAGAATTTTTCGTGAATCTCAGAGAGCGTTTTCCGCGCATGGGATTTGATGAGGCGGAGGCGGAAAGGGTCTATTCCGTGGTAAGCGAGATCGTGAAAAACGCAACGGTAAAGGCAAGCTCGCTTGTCACCGATATCGCCGCATCGGCGGCTGCCGCGCTCCCGTCTGCGGTCGTGGCGTTTTTCGTTTCGCTAACGGCGGTTTTTTATTTCACGCTTGACCGCGGGGATTTTCTCAGATCGCTCAGAGAGATCATTCCGGAGAGGATGTGCGGAAGGCTGGTTTTGTGGAAGGACCGCATAACGGATGCGCTCCGGAAATATTTCAAGACATACCTCGTCATGATGCTTTTCGTCTTTGCACAGCTTTACCTCGGATTTACCGTGATCGGAATAAAGTATTCGCTGATACTTGCGCTTGTAGTTGCATTTATTGACCTTTTGCCGGTGCTCGGCGTCGGTACGGTGCTGATCCCGTGGGGGCTGATCGCACTTATCTCGGGAGACGTGCGCACGGGCGTAGGACTTCTCATACTTTTCGGGATCATGTCGGTTATCCGACAGTTTTCCGAGCCTCATATTATCGGCACGGCTCTCGGGATACATCCGCTTCTTGCTCTGATCGCGGTGTATTGCGGAATGGAGCTTTTCGGACTGTGCGGTCTGATATTCGCTCCGGTCGTGCTTTATCTTATGAGAAGCTTTTCACCCTCTGCAGAAAAAAAGGACGATGGCAAAGCAGAGGATGAAGGATAAACAAAAAACGGGGCTGCCGTCTTGCGGCAGCCCCGATATCGATTAATCCTTTGCCGGAACGATCATTCCGTAATTTCCGTCGCGCCTGCGGTAAACCACGCAGGTTTCCTCGGTTTCGCTGTCCGTGAATACGAAGAACGAATGTCCGAGAAGGTTCATTTGAAGAATAGCTTCCTCCGGAGACATCGGCTTGAGACTGAATGACTTCGTGCGGATGGTGAAATCGCCTTCCTCCTCTATAGGCTCGCCTCCGTCCGAAGGAGCAGGTATATTGAGCGTGGCATCCTTGAGACGGCGCTCAATGCGTGTTTTGTTCTTTCTTATCTGACGTTCGATGTTTTCGACACATTCGTCGAGCGCGCATATAAACGTCGAATCCTTTTCTTCGCTGCGGAACAGAGTTCCCTTGTATGAGATCGTGATTTCAAGGCATTCGTTTTCGCGTATGCGGCTGAAGGTGACGAACGCATCTGCACCGTCGGGAAAGAATTTATCGAATTTTGCAAGCTTCTTTTCGACGCGCGCTTTGAGGTCGGTGTCAACATTCATTTGTCGTCCGATGATCGAGATGTTCATAATCATATCGCCTTTTTCAGATTCACTCGGATCATTGACTCGGGGTCAACGACCTTCGTCTACGATATTATTATAACACACAAATTGTGATATGTATATAGAAAACGCAAAAAAATATCCGCACGATACGGTGATTTTACAATTTATTCAAAGCATGCCGAAAGAAATATGAACAAATTCGACTGAAATGACCTTCGCCGACCGCCGTGGTCTTCACAAAGCGGATAGAAAGGAAAAAGCCGCCTGAAGGCGGCTGATGTTTTAAAGCGGTCAGTCCATATAACCCTGACGGTAGAGAAGCTCTGCAATGAGAACTGCTCCGCCGGCGGCGCCGCGAAGGGTGTTGTGCGACATGCCGACAAATTTGTAGTCGAAGAGCGAATCCTCGCGCAGACGTCCGCAGGTGACGCCCATTCCGCCGTAGATATCGCGGTCGAGCTTGATCTGGGGACGCGCATTGTCATCAAAATAAGTGATGAACTGCTCGGGAGCTGACGGAAGTCCGAGAAGCTGAGGCAGTCCCTTGAAGGAACGCCAATCCTCAAGAATGGCTTCCTTGGGAGGCTTGTTCTCGAAATTCACGAAAACGGCTGCGGTGTGTCCGTCGGTCACGGGAACGCGAATGCACTGCGTGGTGACGACCGGAGCTGTCGCGGGGACGATAACTCCGCCCTGGACTTTACCCCATATGCGAAGCGGCTCGCGCTCGCTTTTTTCTTCTTCACCCGAGATGAACGGGATCACGTTGTCAACCATTTCGGGCCACTCGGCGAAATTCTTCCCTGCTCCGGAGATTGCCTGATAGGTAGTTGCGACGACTTCGCGGATACCGTATTTGAGCAGTGGAGTCAGCATCGGCACATAGCTCTGGATCGAGCAGTTGGGCTTTACGGCAATGAATCCGCGGCGCGTGCCGAGACGGCGGCGCTGTCCCTCGATAACGGAGAGGTGCGCGTCGTTGATCTCCGGGATCACCATGGGAACATCGCTCGTCCAGCGGTTTGCCGAATTGTTTGATATTACGGGGAGCTCTGCTTTCGCGTACGCTTCCTCAAGCGCGACGATCTCCTCGCGGTTCATATTCACCGCGCAGAAAACGAAATCGCACTTCTCAGCCATAGAATCAATATCGGCGGCATCGGTGATAACCGTGTCGGCGATATGTGCGGGAATCGGCGAGGACATTTTCCAACGGTCCCCGACCGCCTCGGAGTATTTTTTTCCGGCGCTGCGCGAGGACGCTGCAAGAGCGCTTACGGTAAAATACGGATGGTTTTCAAGAAGAGTTATGAAGCGCTGTCCGACCATTCCCGTTGCGCCGATTATCCCGGCTTTTAATTTTTCTTTCATTTCTGAGGCTTTCCTTTTCGATTTTTATACAGATTATCTTACATTCTATCATATCCGGACTGAAAAGTCAATCTTGCCCGATACGAAGTTTGAAATAATTCTTTATCCGGCAAAATAAAAATATATATGATGTTTTTGGGCGGATTTTTACAAAAATGTTGCATTGGCGCGCAAATTGGTGTATAATTTATTATGAGTTTGTGTGTCTGCCGCACAAATGAGGCAGGTGAATGATTTTTACGGAGGCGAGATGAGCAAGGACATAGGAATCGACCTCGGAACAGCGTCGGTGCTTGTTTATGTGAAAGGCAAAGGCATCGTTTTGCGGGAGCCGTCCGTGGTTGCAATAGATAAAAACACTGACAGGATACTGAAGGTCGGAAGGGAAGCACAGCAGATGCTCGGACGGACTCCGAGCAATATAATCGCTGTAAGACCTCTCCGGGACGGTGTTATAAGCCAGTATCAGGTCACTCTCAGAATGATACAGTATTTCATAAGGCGCGCGTGCGGAACCGTGCTTTTCAAGCCGCGCGTTATTATCTGTGTACCTTCGGGGATAACGGAGGTCGAGGAGCGCGCCGTTGTCGATGCCGCGACGCAGGCGGGCGCGAAAAAGACGTACCTCATCGAAGAGCCTGTTGCGGCGGCGATCGGTGCGGGCATAGATGTTTCGATGCCGAACGGTCATATGATCGTCGATATCGGAGGAGGCACCACGGATATCGCGGTTATATCGCTGAACGGAGTCGTTGTGTCGGAATCGATAAAGGTTGCCGGGGATAAATTCGACGAGGCAATAATAAGATATGTCAGAAAGCATCATAACGTCCATATTGGAGAGCGCACTGCCGAGGCGATAAAGATAAAGGTCGGTTCGGTATGGGAGCGTGAAGAACCGTGCTGGGTTGAGGTGAAGGGAAGATGCGCTATACAGGGACTTCCGCGCCTTGTGCGTGTAAGCTCGCTTGAGATGCCCGAGGCTCTTGAGGAGCCGATCACGCAGATAGTAGAGGCGATTTGCTCAGTTATCGAGAGAACACCGCCGGAGCTTATCGGAGACATACTTGAGAACGGCATAGTCATGACGGGCGGCGGAAGCCTTCTCTACGGACTTAACCATCTTATTGCAAATGTGACCGGCGTAAAGACGCGTGTCGCGGATAAAGCGGTGTCATGTGTTGCGATCGGAACGGGACGCAGTCTCGAAGTAATGCCGGATATCCCGGAAGGTGCGATAAATATATCACGTCAGCGTTCTCAGCAGAGAGTGATCTACTGATGCCGTTCGGAGCCTCACACTGACCGCTTCGCGTTCGGCGCGGGTCGGTATTTACGATTTTCGTAAAACGGTGTCGGCTCTGCCGACAGAAGAACAAAATATCGGGGCAAGCGGCGCTAATGCGCATGCTTGCCTTTGAAAAACCGATTACAGATATACCGCCTTGTGCGGTACGGAGAAATCATATGGGACTTTCCGAACTCTTTCTTATTGCCGTCGGACTTTCGATGGACGCTTTTGCGGTGTCTGTCTGTAAAGGGCTTTCGGTAAGCCGTGTCAAATGGCAGCACGCTCTTTGCGTGGGACTTTACTTCGGCGTTTTTCAGGCGATTATGCCGCTTATCGGCTATTTTCTCGGAAGCCGTTTCCAGCACCTCATAACGAATTTCGACCATTGGATAGCCTTCGGACTTCTCCTTATCATAGGCATAAATATGCTTCGTGAGGCGTTCGGCAAGGAGGAAAAGGAAAGCTCGTCGTTCGATTTCAAGACGATGATAACGCTTGCTGTCGCAACGAGCATCGACGCGCTTGCCGTCGGAGTTACGTTTGCCTTCCTCGATGTTTCGATCCTTCCCGCAGTCGGATTTATCGGAACGATAACCTTCGCGCTTTCCTGCGTAGGGCTTTTTGTCGGCAACATATTCGGCTCGAGGTATAAAAAAGGTGCCGAGATCTCCGGCGGTGTGATCCTCATCCTTATGGGGATAAAGATACTTCTCGAGCATCTCGGCGTGATTTCGTTTTAACGGATAAGACACTTTCGCGGGGAGGTAAATATGCCTAACGATTTTTACGGTGTTGCATGGATATTCATAATGTATGCGTTTGTCGGATGGTGCTGCGAGGTGATTTTTGCCGCACTGTGCGACGGCAAATTCGTGAACCGCGGGTTCCTTGCAGGTCCGGTCTGCCCGATATACGGGTTCGGCGTGCTTATCGTGGTGTGTGTTCTGAATCCGATTAAGGACAACATTTTCGTACTTTTCATCGGATCGGTGTTGCTCACATCGGCGCTTGAATTCGCGGCGGGCTGGGCGCTCGAACGCTTCCTTCATCAAAAGTGGTGGGATTATACGGACATACCGTTCAACATCAAGGGATATGTCTGTCTGAAGTTTTCTCTCCTCTGGGGACTTGCCTGCGTATTTGTCGTAAAGCTCGTTCATCCGACGCTTTTCGCACTTGTGATGAAGATACCGAGAATTGTCGGCATAGTCCTTCTTTCCGTATTCTTTGCCGCTCTTGTCTCCGACCTTACGATAACATTGTTCGCACTGCTCAGACTTCCCGGAAAGCTTCGTGCAATGGAGGAGATCGAGGAGGCTCTGCGCCGAGTCTCGGATACAATAGGATCGGGACTTTCCGACACGACGCTTCGTGCCGCTCAGAAGAATTCCGATATAAAGGAACGCGCCGAGGCTCAGATAAACGAAAAACGCGCGGAGCTTGAAAAGCTGCGCGAGAAATACAAAAAGACCATCGTCAGAAGCAATGCGTCTCAAAGACGTATTCTGAAAGCTTTCCCGAATCTCTCGAACGGTAAGTACAAGATCACCGCGGAGAAGCTGAAGAAGCACTACGAGGATGCGAAAAAATTCATAACAAAAAAGTAAAACGGAGATACCGATGAAAAAAGTAATGCTTGTTTTCGGAACCCGTCCGGAAGCGATAAAAATGTGTCCGCTCGTGAACGAGCTTAAAACAAGAAAAAACATAAACACGGTGGTGTGCGTGACGGGACAGCACAGGGAAATGCTCGACGCGGTGCTTCGCGCGTTCTCCGTAACGCCGGATCACGATCTTTCGATCATGAAGAGCGGACAGACGCTTTTCGATATCACCACCGGAATACTCGAGAAGATCAAGGCGGTGCTTGAAAGCGAAAATCCGGATGCCGTGCTTGTTCACGGTGATACCTCGACGACATTTGTGACGGCACTTGCATGCTTCTATCTGCAGATTCCCGTCGGTCATGTCGAAGCCGGGCTCCGCACATACAATATATACTCCCCGTATCCCGAGGAATTCAACAGACAGGCGGTCGGCATAATCGCCAAATACAATTTTGCGCCCACGGAGCTTTCACGGGACAACCTTCTCCGCGAGGGAAAGGACAGCGCTTCGGTCTACGTCACGGGAAATACAGCGATCGACGCACTGAAAACCACGGTGCGCGACGATTACACACATCCGGAGCTTGAATGGGCAAATGGCAGCCGCCTCATCATGATAACCGCGCACAGACGCGAAAACCTCGGAGAGCCGATGGTGCATATGTTCCGAGCCATACGCCGCATAATAGACGAGCATCCCGACGTGAAGGCTATCTATCCGATACATATGAATCCAGCGGTGCGTAAGGTCGCCGAGAGCGAGCTCGGCGGAGACGAGCGCATCCGCATAATCGAGCCGCTCGACGTGCTTGATTTTCACAATTTCCTTGCGAGAAGCTATATGATACTCACGGATTCCGGCGGAATACAGGAGGAAGCCCCTTCGCTCGGAAAGCCCGTGCTCGTTATGCGCGATACGACGGAGCGCCCCGAGGGGATCGCCGCGGGCACTCTCAAGCTTGTCGGCACCGACGAGGACGTGATCTACGAAAACTTTAAGCTTCTTCTTGAGGATAAGAGCGCATACGATAAAATGGCTCATGCGTCAAATCCCTACGGCGACGGCTTTGCCTGCCGCCGCATAGCGGACATCCTCGAGGGATAATTCATTACGCGAAAACAATAATAAAGCCCTTTGAACCGTATATGCCGAAATCGGCATCGCTGCGGTGTCAAAGGGCTTTTTTGCTATCCGTGAACGTACACGGCAAGATTCCGAAACGGAAAATTCAGAAAACTACTCCCACGGATACTGCCCGAATTTCGGAAATTCGGACATCGCCGGGGGAGATTTCTTTATTTTTCGATATCGTTTTTCTTCTTAAGCTTGCAGGCGGAGACGACGAGCTTTGAAAGCACGACGAGCGCGAGCACGTTGGGAATTACCATGAGGTTGTTGAACATGTCGGTCAGCTCCCATACTAGGTCGTTTGAGAGGACAGAGCCGAGGAAGATGAACACGATCGCAATGATCGAGTAAACGAGGTTCGACTTCTTACCGAAAAGGTAATTTACGTTGATCCTTCCGAACAGATTCCATCCGAGAATTGTGGAAAACGCGAAGAAGAAAAGGCAGATCGCTACGAAGATGTTTCCGAATGACGAGTTTCCGAATGCGGAGCCGAAAGCAAGCTGCGCGGCGTTCGTCTTTGAAACTCCGAGAGACGTGAGATTCTCGGCGCTGAGCACCTGACCGTGAAGTATTCCGCCTTCGGTGAAAAGCGTCGATATAACGACAAGCGCCGTCATCGTGAGCACGATAAATGTGTCGATGAACACACCCGCCATTGCAACTACGCCCTGATCGTGGGGATCATCGACGTTTGCGAGAGCGTGCGCATGAGGCGTCGAGCCCATTCCCGCTTCGTTTGAGAAAAGTCCGCGTTTTACACCCTGACTGATTGCGGTTTTAAGCGCATATCCGAGGCTGCCGCCGACGATCGCGGTCGAGTTGAACGCATACTTGAAGATGAGACCGAACGTCTCGGGGATGTACTTTGCGCGGATGCAGAGAACTGCAATGCCGCCGATGATGTAGAGCACTGCCATGAAGGGAACGATCTTTTCGGTGACGGAGCCTATGCGCTGTATTCCGCCTATGAAGATGAAGAAAGCGACGGCGCAGAGAACGATGCCGATCGCCCATCCGGGGATGCCGAATGCGGTGTTGCAGACTTCGCTGATCGAGTTCGACTGCACCATCGTACCCATGAAGCCGAGTGCAAGCGTGATCGCCACGGCGAAGAATACCGCAAGGAATTTTCCGAATTTGCCCTTGAACGCTGTGTGTATGTAATAAACGGGACCGCCGGAGATCGAGCCGTCCTCATGAACGATCCTTGTTTTCTGAGCGAGTACCGCCTCGGCGTAGATCGTCGCCATGCCGAAGAATGCGATGATCCACATCCAGAATATCGCACCGGGACCGCCGATGAGGATCGCGCCGCAGGCACCGACGATATTTCCCGTACCTACCTGAGCGGCGATCGCCGTTGTGAGAGCCTGAAACGACGAAAGGCCGCTCTTCTGCTTTCCGCCGTTAAGACTTATGTTGCCGAATGTTTTTTTCATGCTTTCGCCGAAGCAGCGTACCTGAACGAAGCGCGTGCGGACGGTGAAAAAGATTCCCGTGCCTATGAGGAGGATTATGAGAATATAATCCGAAAGATAGGCATTGACTGTTTGCACTATGGGCAGGAGTGCGTCTTGAATTGTCTGCATTTTATGATTCCTCCGAAAAAAATAACTGCCCGACGCTTGTCGGACAGTGAGGAAAAAACAAAACACAGACACAATCGGTATAAAATCGATCTGCTCTGTCTGTTTGCCTGAGAGATTCGGCTTGCGCCTTGCACCTTCGGCATTCAACTGAATGAATTCTCCAGAGTGTCCTCCGCCACCGGTTATCCCGATGGTTTCAACGAACGTCAGATGTACAAAAACGTTTGTTTTTGCAATATATTTATATCCTAATGCATTTTTATTCATTTGTCAATAGGCTGAACGCATATTTTTCGAAAAAATACGATATTTTTTGATGCGGATCTGCATTTTGCCGCTTTTCTTCCGCACGCACGTAAATTTTCGCCCGTGACCGCGTGATTTCTTCCGTAATTTTGCGCCGCCCGCCGTGCGAACATCTGCCGTAAAAATTTTTTCGGAAATTTTCGTTTTCCTATTGACAAAAACATATGAACGGTGTATCATATGAATACAAACTCATATGAAGGAGTGCTCACATGAACAAGAAACACGATCATACCGCGCTGCTCGGTGAAGTGAAGAGCGAAATGCCGAAGGATGAACTGCTGTCCGATCTTGCGGATCTTTTCAAGATATTCGGCGATACCACGCGGATAAAGATACTTTACGCTCTGTTCGAGTCCGAAATGTGCGTTTGCGCGATCGCCGAGCTTCTTAATATGACGCAGTCGGCGATCTCCCATCAGCTCAGCGTGCTGAAGAAAAACTCTCTCGTGTCATCGCGCAGGGAGGGGAAAACCGTTATATACGCTTTGGCGGACGATCACGTCCGTTCGATAATCGATCAGGGCTACGAGCACATCACGGAGGACGACTGATTTGCACCGGCGCTCCGCCGCACTTTACCTGAAAAGCGCGCCTAACCACGTCAAAATTTTTCACATAAAGAAAGGGCAAAACAATGAAGAAAACCTATATGCTTGAGGATCTCGACTGCGCAAACTGCGCCGCAAAGATGGAAGAAGCCGTAAAGAAGATCGACGGCGTAAAATTCGCATCGGTAAATTTCCTTGCACAGAAAATGACTCTCGAGGCTGACGACGAAGTATTCGACGAAATTCTCAAAAAAGCGATAAAGACCATAAAGCGCGTCGAGCCCGACTGCCGCGTTATAGTAGACTGACGGGACGGCGTCGGAATAAAGTTTTGATTTTCGGACCGCCGGCGGCGGGGAGGAATTAAGCCATGACAGGAAAACAGAAGAAAACGCTTGTACGCATAATCATATCGGCGGTGCTTCTCGGCGCCGCATGGATCACCGAGGCAAATACGGATTTTGCATGGTATGTGAATCTTCTCATCTTTGCGGTGCCGTATGCGGTGATAGGATACGACGTCGTATGGTCGGCGATCCGCAATATCGCGCACGGTCAGGCATTTGACGAGAGCTTTCTGATGGCGGTCGCCACGGTCGGAGCATTCGGAGTTGCCGAATATCCGGAAGCGGTGGCGGTAATGCTGTTCTATCAGATCGGAGAACTGTTCCAGAGCATCGCCGTCGGCAAAAGCCGCCGCTCTATCGCGTCCCTTATGGATATACGTCCCGATTCGGCATGCGTTCTAAGAAACGGTGAGGAAATCACCGTTTCTCCCGAGGAGGTCGCGGTCGGAGAGATCATCGTCTGCCGTCCCGGAGACAGGATCCCTCTTGACGGAGAGGTCGTCGAAGGCGAAAGCGCGGTGAACAGCGCCGCACTCACAGGAGAATCGCTCCCGCAGGATAAGCGCGCCGGGGATAAGGTCGTGAGCGGCTCGATCAATATGAGCGGAGTTATAAAGATCCGCGTGAGCAGCGTGTATTCCGAAAGCACCGTCGCACGGATTCTCGAGCTTGTCGAAAATTCGTCCGAGAAGAAGGCAAAGGCGGAGAATTTCATAACGAAATTCGCGCGCTGGTATACTCCCGTGGTCGTCAGTGCCGCGCTGTGCCTTGCATTTATTCCGCCGATATTCACCGAGGGTCACAACTTCTCCGAGTGGATCGGACGCGCGCTTTCGTTTCTCGTAGTTTCGTGCCCGTGCGCACTTGTCGTATCCGTGCCGCTTTCATTCTTCGCGGCGATCGGAGGCGCGTCGCGAAAGGGAATCCTCGTGAAGGGCGCGGGATATCTCGAAGCGCTTGCCTCCGCCGATACCGTCGTATTCGATAAGACGGGAACTCTCACCAAGGGTAACTTCACCGTTTCCGCGGTACATCCGGAGCGCCTCTCCGAGGACGAGCTTCTCGATATCGCGGCGGCTGCCGAGAGCCATTCGACTCACCCGATCGCGGAGTCCATAGTGAAGGCTCACGGAAAGCACATCGATCCCGAGCGGATCGGAAGCATAAGCGAGAAAGCCGGACTCGGCATAAAAGCCGAGATCGACGGACGGATCGTGTATGTCGGAAATTCCAAACTCATGGATAAGGTCGGCGCCGATTGGCGTGATTGCCATCACCCCGGCACGGTAGTCCATATTGCCGACGGAAGCGAGTATATGGGGCATATCGTGATTTCCGACGAGATAAAGCCCGACAGCGCCGAAGCGATAAGCGAACTCAAAAAGCTTCATGTGCGCAAGACGGTCATGCTCACCGGAGACACGGAGAAAACCGCAGCCGCTGTTGCGTCCGCGGTCGGCGTGGATGAGTACCGTGCGGGTCTTCTTCCGGGCGATAAGGTGAGCGAGGTCGAAAAGCTTCTTTCCGAGAAAAAGAGAGGAACGCTCGCGTTTGCCGGAGACGGGATAAACGACGCTCCCGTGCTCATGCGCGCCGATATCGGAATTGCAATGGGCGGTCTCGGAAGCGATGCCGCGCGCGAAGCGGCGGATATCGTTCTGATGAACGATAAGCCGTCCGATATTTCCTATGCGGTGAGAATATCGCGCAAGACAATGTCGATAGTAAGGGAGAACATAGTTTTTGCCCTTGCGGTCAAAGCAATCATTCTTATTCTCAGCGCACTCGGAATAAGCGGAATGTGGGCCGCCGTGTTTGCGGATGTCGGCGTGATGGTTCTTGCAGTGCTCAACGCAGTGCGTATGCTCAGATTCCGCTGAGGATTTCGCCGCGAAGGTCTGCGTGATTCCGATGACGCTATATCCGTTCACCAAAGCCCCGGACAGATCCGCACGGAGAAGCGGCGGACTGTGAACCGCACCGGAGCGTATCCGGCAAACGGAGAGAGATCAATTTCATAAAAACGGCGCACCGACGTACAAAAATGTATGTCGGTGCGCTTTTTGCTTTCGGAATTACGGCGCGTCATCTTCGGCTGAAGTGAAGGCGCGCGATTTACCCGCGAATACCGTCGCGGTTTGACGCGGCGGATACTGCGGCTTGCTTTGATTCCATATATAAGAATGTATTCACGCAGCATTCGGATAACCGCATAAGCTTTACCGATATCCGTATTACAAAGGATCAGGTTTCTTTTCTTTGCGATAAACCCTACGCAGTCGTTTATTCAAAAAAACTGCCGCAATATTTATTTGATCCAGATTTCGAGGACTTTGATTCCTGTTTTGTCGACCCGATAGGTGTAAATTGGTATCAGGTTGTCGGGAAGAACTCCGACTGAAAATAATATCTCCGAAATCATCTCCGGCTGTACAGAGTGAACAGAATATACCCGTCGCCGTGCTTCAAAACGGCTCTCCTTTATTAATAGCATGATTGTACATAAGACAATTTTGACGCAATTTTGAAAAAACATTGACAAATGATGAACGATATGATAAAATACAAACATAAAGACACATAAAACATAAATAACGCGGAGATTGTGTAATGATATATAATTTATCTTATCGACGAAACTGTAATATCGGATTTGCTTTTATATGCTTTTTGTGTCAAAAATTAAAATATATGTATACAGCGCAAAGCTAACCTTTACAGGGCGTTTTTGCGCTGTTTTATTCATAAGGAGGTAATCATGGCAGACCAAATCATCACGGGACAAGTTTTCTTGACACACCGGTTTTCAAGCAGCGAAGCAAAAATCTTCGGGGAATACCTGAAAGAACGTGCTTTAAAAAACAAAATATGGCTCAACCTCTGCGGCCATTTCAGCAGTCCCGACGTTCAATATAAGTATCCGCCGGACGACTATCTGCAAAAGGGGTATATCCCGTTTGAAATTACCGACTCCGAAAATACTTCTGAGGCAAACCGAATACTGAGTGACATTCTGTATGACGAAAATTATTACATAGCGGATATGAGCTGTTCAGGGCTTTATGACATTCAGTCTTTTCTTGAGGATATCATAAAGCATGAGGCGGTATCGAAAATTAATGTTTCGATCGATCTGGCTCACGGCTATCCGTATCCGGAAGGTTTTTTCGCAAAATGTGTGATTCATGCGAGTGAGTTCTGTACTGCACTGATGACTCTCCCCAATGCATTTGCAGTGCCCGGGGGAGAATTTACTGTCGTTAAGGATGGTGCTCCGATTGCAATATTTCGATGATAAACACAGCAATGTTCACTGTCGACTCAGAGCCTCGGATCACATACAACACTTTGCCGGAGAACATCTATGTTTTCGATGACGGCTTTCGGAAAATACTGCGCAAAATGAAATCACTTTTAATAGGAGAAGGGCGTGATTAATATGCAATGCTGAAAAAACTGCGCAGACGGCATCCGAATATAAATCTATAAAAAGGAGTTTAATATGAAACGAATAATTTTTACTCTTCTTCTCGCACTTGCCGTATTGACATCCTGCGTCGATCCCGATTCTGTTGTAAAAACGCCTTCGGATACTTCCGTTCCGTCTGCCAAAGACAGTATTGTCGATTCCGAAAAAAATGAAACTACCGAGCCGTTTGACAGTGAGACTTCAAATAACATTCCTACGAAGCAGGTTCTCTTTTCCGACAAGGGGATTGAAGTCGAGTTTGTCGGACTTGAAGAAAAGGGGTTTATCGGATTTGTAGGACCCAATCCGCAAGTAACTGCCGAATTGAAGGTTACAAACAATACGGATGAGAAGGTAGCTATAACATACTTTATTACAGCGGTTAATGATTTTTCGATGCACGGATACTTCGGAGACGGTACTGATATTCCGGCGGGTGAAAGTATATGTGTGAAGCCTTGGATTTTTCAGAGCGATTTGAACGAACAGCTTGTATCCGTAGTAAACAGCATTGACATTGCTTTCAACGTTTTTGTGGATGCCGATATTATTGTAGATAACGCAAATCTCCGAATCCAAATAAATGACGAGAAAGATCTGGATATAGAAGAGAAGGAAATTTATAATAAAGACGGATTCCGCTTTTTTATCTACCGTTTGGGTGAGTCGGCACCGCTATTCTGCTTTGAGAACAATAATTCCGATTATGCCGATATATTTCCGATTTCTGCCGAAGTGGACGGAAAGACGCTTGACCTTGCCGAAATGTTTTATCCCGGACACTCCACGATACCTAAGGGGGGAAAAGTTGTTCTTGATTTATTTTCTCCTCGTTATGGTCAAGAACAGAATTTCTTTATTAAATATGCAGACTCGGATATAGTAGTGTCATTTGAAATTTTATTGTATGAAGGTGAGACTGATACATCCTATATTACAGATCCCATTACGATTAAAATGAAGTAAAAGACAGTAAGGCGCAGGTCTTTCTGCAAAGCGCTCATGCGATTTGATCCGAAAATCCATGTGAATTTGACCCATAAATGCCAATGAAAATTAAGCAGCGAAAAAAAGAAAGGACGAAGCAATGAACACAAACAACAACATTGACGCGCGTTCCATTATGTTGGATCGGATGATCCGGGATGAAAAAGACAGCTTTCCGCCCTCACGAAACGGCGAAAACGAAATCATTGACTTCATTATGGAAAAAGCCGACCTTGCGCTTACAGCCGAGCAGATCGATTATTTGCTTTTCCGTTCGTCCCCGCCTTTTAATCCGGACCGTGAGGATTATTTTGACGTGCTTGACCGTATGATATCCGAAGCAAAGGCTCTCGGTAATAAAGAGCGCGTTAAGTGCATCTATATGAAAATACCGTTTTATCCCGAGGATAAAGACTTCGAACGCAAAACGGAGTTTGTAAAAAGCGGTATCGATTATTTCCTTTCCATCGGATCAAGTCGGGAGGCCGGCGAACTTTATCTTGACCTCGCACATCATGCATATGCCGATATAAAAGAACGGATTGCTTTCTGTGAACAGGCGCTGGGGTATCTCGACAATTCGTCAAAGGAATATGCCGGTGCTCTGGCAGCGAGTAAAATGCTTCATCACATGGAATGTCATGAAAACGAAGCTTGTCTCCATTATTGTGCTTTCGGAGAAGCCGTTTTCCGAAACGGGGAAAGCATTTTTGTATCTCTCATGCATCAGGACTCTGCTTGGCTGGGGAAATCGGATCCGCTGTATTTTTGCCCCACGATTCTGAAAGGAGATGCCGAATATCCCGAATTCGTGAGCTTGCCGTTTGACGTTCATTCTCGGAAAGTCATCATTGATGAATCATTGACTGCCGATGCATCTGCACGTCAGTATGGGGAGTATGAGCTTATCCGCCATCCGGATGAAAAGGTGATCTGCCGGGCAGACGGGAAGGAATACGTCTGTCATGTATTTTCATACGGAAGATCGAAACGCGACGGCGAGCAGATTATCGGGGAAACGTCGGAAAAGAATTATTTTGCCCCCGGGATAGGACTTGTACGCACGGTTCTTTCGGTAGACGGCAAGGATTGTGTTGAGGAATATGTTTATGAGTTGTGTGATTATACCGTAAAAGGCGGAGACGGCTTGCTGCCGCTTTGCGTCGGGAATAAATGGTGTTACATGCAGCTCGGCTGTCCCGAATCGGCAAACCAGATTATCGAGCGCGAGATCATATCTCAAAGCGGCGATGAGTATTTGCTTTCGGGCTTGGATTACGCCTGCCGTGTGCCGAACGCGGATTCGTAAAATGTTCTTGCAAGCTGTTTTGTTTCATGGTATAATAGACACGGTATAACGTTAATCGGTATCTGTACGTCAATTTACCGTGTCCGCGAGTTTAGCGCGGCGCGCTAAACTCCGACGTGAAGCCGAGGTTGAACACGGTATAACGTTAATCGGTATCTGTACGTCAATTTACCGTGTCCGCGAGAATAAGAACATGGCATAACGTATAGCCTAACTTGTACGTTCATTTACCATGTTCCCGAAAACGGAGCGCCGCTCCGTTTTCCAATGTGCGACCGACTTTGCGCGGCGCGCTAAACTCCGACGTGAAGCCGGATTTCGGTTTTACTGCATAAAACTTTGCTGTACGCGCCGCCCGCACACAGTGCGTGCGGCTGTATTGACAGCTTTGCAAAAATGCCGCAGACAAGCATTTTTGCTTTGCGGTATAATAAAAATTCAGTGGGGAACAGATGAAGGAAACATTTTTTTCACCGGCGGATATACTTCTTCCGCCTTATACGCCGGACGATCCCGCGTGGTGCAAATGGAGCGTCATCGCGTGTGATCAGTTTACATCCGAAAAGCAGTATTGGGACAGCGTGGCAAAGATCACGGAGGGAGCGCCCTCGGCGTATTCTCTCATTTTGCCCGAGGCATATCTCGGAAGCGAAGCCGAAGAGGTTCACAAGAAAACGATTGCCGCATCAATGGATACCGTGGGGACTTTTCTGAAAAAGTATGAAAACGTCATGGTCTATGTGGAGCGTACTCTTGAAGGCGCAGGTGTGCGCCGCGGACTTGTCGGCAAGCTCGATCTTGAGAAATACGATTACTCCGCGTCGTCGATTTCTCCCGTCCGTGCGACCGAGGCGACCGTGCTTGAACGCATTCCGCCGCGCTGCCGCATCCGCGCTTCTTCTCCGTTCGAGCTTCCTCATGTTATGGTTTTCGCCGATGATAAGGGAGGGATCATTTCTTCGCTTGCGTCGCGCAAGAATGAGATGAAAAAGCTTTACGATTTCGATCTCATGCTCGGCGGCGGGCATATTGCGGGTTATCTCGTCAGCGGCGAGGTACTTGAATTCGTTGCGGCATCGATCGCAAAGTACGAAAGCTCGTTCGGCGGAACATCCCCTGTCGTGTATGCGGTCGGCGACGGCAACCACTCCCTTGCCGCGGCAAAGGCGCATTGGGAGAATGTCCGTGCATCCGGCTGCCCCGCGGCGAGATACGCACTTTGCGAGATCGTGGACATCTCCGAGCCTTCAATAGAATTCGAGCCGATCTACCGTATTGTGAAAAACTGCAATGTTCCCGATTTCCTTTCGGCGCTCGAAGCGATATCCGGCGACGGAGAACAGAAGGTGACCGCACTTTACGGCGGATGCGAAAAGGAATTTTCTTTTGCGGCACCGACTCATGCGCTGACGGTCGGGACTCTTCAGAACTTCATCGATTCCTATATAGAAGCGCACCCCGGTGCGGAGTGCGACTATATTCACGGGACGGACTCACTGCGCGTACTCTCCGCGGAGAAGGACTGCGTCGGATTTATATTCGACGGAATGTCGAAGGATGAGCTTTTCCCGTATGTTACGGAGCACGGAGTCCTTCCGCGAAAGACCTTCTCGATGGGCGACGCACATTCAAAGAGATACTATACCGAAGTGCGCGGCATCGTGTGACGGTCGGCGCGAATTTACTTAACGGACTGCGGAGCGATACCGCAAAAAAACGGGAAGCCGTCGGCTTCCCGTTTTTTATGTGTAGACCGCGTCCTGCACGCAATACGGAACGCTCTGGAAGCGCCGTCGGATCAGCTTTGACGGCGGAGATGTTCGTTCGGCATCGCCGAAGAGCATGTGACCGGCTATCTTGCTATCGCGTTTGCGATGTCACGCGCGAGCAGCGCGTGGATTCCTTTTTCTTCTGCGGCTTGCTCTCCCGCTTTTCCATGCAGATACGCTCCGTATGCTGCGGCGTGAAGCGGATCTGCCCCTGATGCGGTGAGCGCGGCAATAACTCCCGTCAGCACATCGCCGGAACCGCCTTTCGCCATTGCGGATGTCCCGCTTGTGTTCACAAGTGTCGTTTTGCCGTCGGAAATTACGCTGCGCGCATCCTTGAGAAGACATATAACTCCGTGTGCTTCGGCGTAATTCTGCGCACTCTCGCAAAGGCTTTTCTTGATTCTGTCAATGGCGATCCCGGTCAGACGCGCCATCTCGCCGAGATGAGGCGTGACAGTCACCGGAACATTTGAAGGATAGCAAAGTCCGAGCGATGCCGTGATGTTCAGCGCGTCCGCGTCGCATATGATCGGGACACGCGCGTTTTCGAAAATATATTTTACAATACGTTTCGCCGTATCGCCTTGACCGAGCCCCGGACCTACGACGACACACGACGCTTTTTCGAGAGCGCTTTTAAGCGTTTCTTCGGGACCGCTTGCGCCGTACAGCGACAGCACCGCCTCGGGCAGGAGCGTCTGAAGGATTATCCGGTTTTCTTCGGGTGAGAGAATGTCACACAGCCCCGCGCCGCTGCGGTACGCCGCAAGAGCGGACAGATACGCCGCTCCCGCCATTCCGACGCTTCCGCCCGCGATAAGAACTCTGCCGAAGCTTCCCTTGTTCGAGTACGCGGCGCGTGCGCGAATCGGCGCAAGATCGCCGTCGCCGAGCGCATATATCGCATCTTTTGCTTCACCGGACGGGATTCCGATATCACATACGGTTATTCGCCCCGCGTATTCGCACCCGGGGTAAAATACATGACCTCGCTTCATGTTCGATATCGCGGCGGTCTCATCGGCTCTGACCGCGTATCCCATCACGGCTCCGGTGTCCGCCGAAATTCCCGACGGAATGTCTACGGCGAAAACGCTTTTTCCGCTGCGGTTCATGCTGTCGATAATCTCGGCGTATTCTCCGTCGATATTCCGTGACAGTCCGATCCCGAAGAGAGCGTCAATGATCAGTGTCGAATCGGAAAAATCCGACCGCGGCGATATCTTTATTCCGCTTTCGATCAGCTCGCCGAGACGAAATGCAGCCTCGGGAGAGCATCTCTCCTTATTTCCCGAAAAGACGACATCCACGCTTATTCCGCGCCGTGCAAGCATCAGCGCGATCGCCATGCCGTCGCCGCCGTTGTTTCCCGTACCGCATACCGCAGTGACGTGACCGAGGTCGAATCTTCCGTCGGAGATCATGGAGACACAGGCTTCGGCGGCGCGCTCCATAAGCTCACGCGACGGAATCCCGAGCGCGTTTATCGTATAATTGTCACACGCCTTCATTCCGGACGAATCAAGTATTTTTATCATTTTTTCCACATCCTTTCGGATAAAATCCGATGTGCTGCTTTATCGGAAAAAATCGGTAATCTCCCGGTAAAGCTTTTCTTCTGCTTCGGCGAGTCTGCCGAAATCCATTGCGCGCTTGTAGATTTCCTCAAGCTCAAAATGATATGTGCCCGCTTCGGACAGCGCATCCGCCGCACCCGATGCGAGAGACAGCGCGCATTTTTCGGTGAAACGCCGCTTGTTTCTCGAATCTTTGAGCCTGTCGGGGAGAAGAAAACGAGATATGTTTATGTTTCTCGACGCTTTGGGCGGTCTTTCGGGGAAAGAGCCGATGTATATGTCCGCGCAGTCTATGTGCAGAGCCGAGATTTTATCGGTATCAACGCTATCGCGGAATACCGTGTGAGATCGCTTTCCTGCCGAAAGCGCTTCGGCAAGCGCCGACATGACCTCTCCGTGCGCGTCCTCACGACCGCTTACGCTCCATAAGGTATGGTTTGCCGGAAATCCGAGAGACACCGCACCCTTCATTGTGAAAGCCTCGCGTGTTCTGAATCTTCTGCGGTAATCCGCACTTTCCGGAAGAGCGGCGACGCACCTTCGCACGAATGCGTCAAGCTTTTTTCGGTCGATCGCTCTTGCGGTGACCGAGCGAAGATCACGGCGCATGACCGAAAGCGCGGCGAGAAAACGGTAAGAGCGCTCGAAGCATCCGCTTTTTTTCTTCGCAAGCAAAATTATTCTGCCGCGCTCCGACTCGAGAATGCCTTTGTCCCAGAACGAACCGAAGTCGAGAACGGCGGAAACTGCGCCGGGGTATTTCGCATCATAGGCATGCGGACTTGTTCCGTCGATCACCGCGATACGCTTTCCGCCTCCGCTCAGCACTACGGCATCGAGCGAAGAGGGATCGGAGCCGCACAGAAAATACTCGGCACCCGCCCCTGCATCGGCGGCACGCTCGGCGAGAATGCGCATGAAAGTGCTTTTTCCCGTTCCGGGACCGCCCTTTATTATGTACAGGCGGTCGAGCGACGATTCTTCGTAAAAGTCTCCGAAAAGATTGACAAACCCGACTCCGGAATTCGCTCCGGCAAAATATGTTTTTTCTCCGAAAGGGGATTCTATGTATTTGTATAAGCCTATCATAACGCACCAAGCCTTTCAAACTTAATTACCCTTATAGTATGCGAAAGGCTGCGTTTGTGTTACGACGTCTTGCTTCCCGATCCGTACCGCGTTTTTTACTTTCGGCACGGCGGGACATATTCCGAATTGTCAGGCGAGTCCGAGCATTTTCGAAAAGTCCGCCATCGCTTCGGATATCTTGATCTGCTGAGGACATACCGCCTCGCAGCTGCGGCATCCGATGCAGGCATTGGGGCGGCGGTCGGGGTCGAGCGCGTCAACCGCCATCGGTGCTATAAATCCTCCGCCCGTAAAGGAGTGCTCGTTGTAAAGCTCGAGAAGACGCGGAATATCGAGATGCTTGGGACAGCGGGATGTGCAGTAGCGGCAGGCGGTGCAGGGAAGTACGCCCTTTCTCACCATCTCATCCGCCATTTCCGTGATAAACTTCATCTCGCTTTCACTCAGCGCTTTGTCCTCGCTGAATATCCGTATGTTGTCCTTGAGCTGATCGAGATTCGACATTCCCGAGAGGGAGACGGTAACTCCGGGGACTGACTGAAGGAAGCGGAACGCCCAGCCTACCACGCTTTCGTCGGGACGCATTTCCTTGAGCTTCGCGGTGTTTTCCTCGGAGAGGGAGGCGAGCATACCGCCGCGAAGTCCTTCCATTACCCAGATCGGAATGTTCCGTTCGTTCATAAGCTCGACCTTGGCTTTTGCGTTCTGGAAATTCCAATCAAGGTAATTGAGCTGTATCTGACAGAATTCCATGTGCTCGCCGTATGCGTCGAGAAAGCGTTTTGCGATATCGTATGAGCCGTGAACCGAGAATCCGAGATGGCGTATTCTTCCGTTTTCCTTCTGATTGAGCAGGTATTCGAGAATGCCGTACTTTGGATCGAGATAGGGGTCTACGTTTCTTTCGTACACATTGTGGAAAAGATAAAAGTCAAAATAGTCCGTGCGGCATTTTTTGAGCTGCTCTTCGAATATCTCTTCGACCTTGTTCATGTTCGAGAGATCGTATCCGGGAAACTTCGTTGTGAGATAGTAGCTTTCTCTCGGATAAGCGCTGAGTAGCTTTCCGCATACCTCTTCGGATTTTCCGTTGTGGTAGCCGTATGCAGTGTCAAAGTAGTTTACGCCGTGCTCCATCGCATATGAGAACATTTCACGACAGGCTTCCTCGTCCACCGTGCCGTCCGGCAGTGTGGGCAGACGCATCGTGCCTACTCCGAGAGAGGGGAGAAGCAGATTCTTGAAATTCTTATAAATCATTTTGAATCCTCCTTTTGGCGCTGTTTAATTCCTTTATTTTATCTTTCAGCGCGCAGAGCGCATCATCGACATTTTCGATTTCGGCGACGGTCTGCTCCATCGGGCAGATACCGTCACCGGTACGGTTGCGGATCGAATCGATGAGATTTTCGTATTCGAGAGGGATGCCGGACTTTTTAAGCCATTTTTCGGCACTTCGGCTTACCGTGATACCGTAGCAGCTCTTGACACCGCCGAGCGTCATTATCATGGCGGCGGCTTTGCCGACGATCTTGTCGACTACAAGGGCATCTTTTAAAATACCGCTTTCGTAAAGCTTCATCATCGGCCCGATCCCGCGTCCGTATTCGGTGCGGACAATTACGCCGCCTTTTATTACCACGCAGGCTGCGGTGTCCTCCGATATGAGATTGAGTGCAGAGAGAAGCGCGTTCTTTCTTCCGCGGTCGCGGACGGCAAAACGGCGAAGAGCGACTGCTGCGGGCGGAATGAGAAGAAGCTGAACGGTGATTCCGGGAAGTCCGGTGACAAATGCACCCCATGCGGTAAGCGCGCGCAGCTGTCCGCTTATCGAAAGCAGGATCCGGAACACGAGCGCGTAAACTGTTCTGCCGCAGATCATTGCGGCGATCATTGCGGGGTACACGCCGAAGCGAATCTTGCCGAGCTTTGTCTTCGAATAGAGGAATCCGCTTACCGCGCCGTATGTCATCAGCTCAAACGACATTATTACCATCATGGGATATACGGCGGGCATGCCCGTCAGCAGACTGCTCAGTATCGGAAGTATGAAACCGCATGCGGCGCCGAGCGCACCGCCGCAGACAAGACCGCAGATGAACACCGGTATGTGCATCGGAAGAAGCACGGTTCCGGCGATTCCGAGCCCGTGGGAGACGGCGAACGGAAGAACTATGCCGAGTGCGACGAGGACTCCGGCGAAGGCGAGTTTTTCGTATTTGGGATTCATTGAAAATACCTTTCCGTGAATTCGATCGGATTGACAAAAAGCCGGCGGTAGGTTATAATATCTTCGAGGCTGTTTATCGGAACGATAAACATCACGGGGCTTACGCCCCTTCCGTGCTTCGCACGGACTCGATATTGACGTCAGGACACGGTATAACATTAATCTGTAATTGTACTTCTACTTACCGTGTCCGCGAGTTTGACGCAGCGCGCCAAACTCCAACGTTAGCCTGTGATCGAACACGGTAGAACATTAATCTGTAATTGTCAGTTTACTTACCGTGTCCGCGAGTTTGAAGAACATGGTATAACATCTATTCGAAATTGTACGTTCACTTACCATGTTCCCGAAAACGGAGCGGCGCTCCGTTTTCCAACGTAAGCCCGATATTTCACGAGCGTCATTCTCCAATGTGAGGCAGAACTTACCGCACGGTATAACATTAATCTGTAATTGTGCGACAGCTTACCGTTTCCGCTGTTGGCAGTCGCAGCTTTTTCTGCGTAAAACGGTGATTTGATGCCGTTTGCCGTGCCGTGCGCGGCTGTGTTTACACGGACTATTCGAATTTACCGCCTGCGGCGGCAAGTACGGCTCAAGCAGAAAACAGAGCTTACACTGTATAATGACGTACACCGTAAATGAAAGGAGAGAATTCGGGATGACAGATATTCACTGTCACATTCTGCCGGGATTTGACGACGGATCGCCGTCGGTCGGTGAGTCGGTACGCATGGCGGAGATGGCATACGCTTCCGGTATCCGAAGGACGGTTGCCACTCCGCATTTCAGTGTGCTGAACGGCGATATCCGCCGTGCATCCGAGGAGATCGGCAGGCTGTTTGCTTCTCTTACGGAGGCTGTGGACGGTGCCGGGATATCTTTAAAGCTTTATCTCGGCGCGGAGGTGCTCTGCACGCCCGAAATTCCCCGGCTCCTTTCAAAGGGGCTGATTCCGACCGTTGCGGGAACGGATTACGTCCTGACGGAGTTCTTTTTCGACGCTCCGACCGAATATATGGATAATATGCTTGACGAGATACGCTCGATAGGATTTATTCCGATCATCGCGCATCCGGAGCGTTACGGAGCGGTACAGGAGGATACGACGGTGCTTGCAGGGTGGTTCGGCAAGGGCTATATTATACAGATGAACAAGGGCAGCGTGCTCGGCGCTTTCGGAAGGCACGTCAGAGCGGCGGCGCTCCGCATCGCGGAAGCGGGACTTGTTCACGTTATTGCGAGCGATGCACACGGAAGCGAGCGGCGCACGCCTCATATGGCGGAGATATACGGATTTATCTCCGAAAATTTCAGTGAGGAATATGCCGAGCTGCTGCTTGACAGAAATCCCGGCAGGATCGTGAGAAATCTTCCGGTCGTGCCTGCCGACTGACGAACGGTCTGTCCCCGGAGCGTGTCCGCGCTTTCGGGGATTTTTCGGTCATGGCTGCCGCATCTTCGGCTTACGCGCCATTCAAACGGTCAGCGCGACGCGCATTTTTTGCACAGTCGGCTTTTTCCGCTTTCCTTTACGGTGCCGGATTTTACGTTTTCGGATTTTGCGAGAGACGGACAGCTTTTTGACGAATGATAAACGCTTCCTCCCGGTGTCCAATACACGGTCTGCGATTCATCGGGGATCGTTTCGGTTATGTTCGCACTGCCTCCGCTTTCCGTACTCCCGGTGCTTTCGTCGATGCCGGACGGCAGTTTCGTTTCTTCGGCATTATCTTCGCTTTTTCCGCAGCAAAAGCGGCAGGCGAAATTTTTTCCGCTTTGCGCCGCCGTGCCCGACATGATATCCGAGCTTCTGCGCAGCTGTGCGCAGTCCGGGTCGCGGTGGTAAACCGATCCGGATTTCACCCAATATACGGTTGCGTCGTCGTCGATGCCGGACGGCAGAATCTGCGTATTCTCAGAGGATGAAAGCTCCGCTTCCTCCGTGAGCTTTTCGCGGAACATGCTGACGAGTCCGGAATCCGACGAGGCGGGACTTTCGGAGACGGCGCACGAAAATAAAGCTGCCGCGGCCAATGCCGCAAGCAGGAAAATCAGCTTTGCTTTGCGCAAATTCGCGTCACCTCCGCCGTGAAAATCGATGTGCTGCGACCACATTTATTTTACCACATCGGCATCGTGATTTCAAGAATTAAAATTATACCGCACGCCCATTTCACCGCCTTTGACCGCACATGAAATTTTTTTGCTGCGGACAACGAAAAAAATACAGGGATTTTTCAAAAAACAGTTGACAAAACAGGTAGAACGGTGTATTATTATCATGGTTAGCGCAAGCTAACCCAAAATGACGCAGTTCGGTTAGCAAAAGCTAACCTAAGCCGAAACACCGAATGACGCAAAATTACGCACCGCTTACGGATACTCTGAAAAAACGGTACGCAGCGCCTGCACTGTACGGAGTATTAATTATCCGGTGCTCGGTACGGGCGCCGGGAACGGAGGGTAAAATCCATGGCAGTTGCCGAATTTCAGGGAGTGAGCCGCGTTTACACGAGCGGCGATCACGAACTCAGAGCGCTTGACAAAGTTGATATGAAGTTGGAAAACGGTAAGTTTGTCGTAATTCTCGGACCGTCGGGAGCGGGAAAAAGCACGCTTCTCAATCTGCTCGGCGGACTTGACAGCCCGACGGAAGGGAAGATCATAGTTGACGGTCGGGATATATCCACGCTGACGGACGATGAGCTTGCCGAATACCGCGCCGAAAAGGTCGGATTCGTGTTTCAGTTTTACAATCTGATCCCGACGCTCACCGTGCATGAAAATGTAAAGCTCGTTGACGAGATCGTAAAGAACTCGCTTTCCTCGACCAAGATGCTCGAAGAGGTCGGACTTTCCGACCATCTGAAGAATTTCCCGGCGGAGCTTTCGGGCGGCGAACAGCAGAGAGTGTCGATTGCGAGAGCACTTGCGAAGAATCCGAAGATACTTCTTTGCGACGAGCCTACCGGAGCGCTTGACTCGGAGACGGGCGTCATTGTACTCAAGCTTCTTCTCCGCATGGCGCGCGAATACGGAAAGACGATAGTCATCGTCACTCATAACCAGAATATCGCAAAGATGGCGGACGTGGTCATCCGCGTCAAAAACGGCAGAATAGTATCTCAGGAAGAACAGACGAATCCGCTTCCCGCAGATGAAATCGAATGGTAAAGGAGATTTCATATGCTGCTTCGTAAATTGTGGCGCACCATGGGCACATACAAGGCTCAGTTTATTTCCATGATAATCATGATCGCCCTGGGAATAGGGATATTTATCGGATTCAACATAGAATGGTACAGCCTCGAAAAAAATACCGACAGCTTTCTTCGGGAGACGAACTTTGCAGATTACAGAATCGTTTCCGAAAGCGGATTTTCGGCGGATGATGTGCAGAACGTGCTTTCCGTCGACGGCGTGAAAGCAGCATCGCGCTTTATTTCGGTGAATGCCGACGTCAAGGAGAGGGACGGCGATTCGGTCGCGCTGACCGTTACCGAAAATCCGGATGTTTCATCGTTTATTACGGTTGACGGCGACGGATACGACCCGGACAGCACGGACGGGATCTGGGTTTCGAAGAAATACGCAGATGCAAACGGCATTGCCGTCGGCGATACGCTCACGTTCGTTTACAGAAACGCGGAGATCACCGGAAAGGTCTGCGGACTTATAAGAGCCGGTGAATACCTTATATGCGTGCGTGACGAAACTCAGCTTATGCCCGATCCCGACACATTCGGCTTTGCGTACATATCTCCCGTGATGATGAAGGACTCTGTCGGATTCGAATTCTATCCGCAGATAAATGTCATTTCGGATACGGAAAAGAAGGATTTCTGCGAGAGAATCGACAGCGCGTTCGGAAAGACGATGCTCATTCTTTCTAAGGATGAGAACATATCTTATTCCGGCGCATCGGGTGAGGCTGAGGAAGGAAAGACCATGAGCACGGTCCTTCCGGTAATGTTTCTTCTTATTGCGGTTCTCACGATGGTGACTACGATGCACCGCCTTGCCGCCAAGGAGAAAACACAGATCGGAACGCTGAAGGCGCTCGGCTTCAAGAATCGGCGAATCCTTGCTCACTACACGTCGTATGCCCTGATGATCGGACTTGTCGGCTCCGCGTTCGGAATTGCGTTCGGCTTCGGAGTAGCGTATTTCATTATGAACCCGAACGGCTCGATGGGCACATATCTCGATATGCCGTCGTGGAAGCTTTCGCTTCCGTGGTTCTGCTGGATCGTCCTTGTCGGCATAATCGCGCTGCTTACGGTGATCGGATTCCTTTCCGTGCGAAAGATGCTTGCCGGATGCGCGGCGGACTCGCTTCGCCCGTATACCCCTAAAAAGGTAAAACAGCTGCGGATCGAGAAAACGGCATTCTTCCACCGCCTCGGCTTCGGTATTCGCTGGAATCTGCGCGACATCATGCGTCATAAATCGAGAACTCTCATGACTCTCATAGGCATTGTCGGATGCATGATAATAGTCGTCGGATCGGTCGGTATGCGAGACACGATGAACGAATTTCTCGATGTTTATTATGACGGCGCGACAAATTACGCTTCACGCATCTGTCTGAGCGAGGACGCGACGGATGAAGAGCGCAGCGCTCTTTGCGAGAAGTACGGCGGAGATATGAGCGCGTCGGTCAGCGTACAGCTTGAAGAAAAGGCGCTGTCTCTTGATATTTACAAAATAACTCACGATACGGTCCGTTTCCCTTCGGCGAAGAAAGGATACACCTCACTTGAAAACGACGGCGCTTACATATGTATGCGTATTGCGGATGAATTTGATCTTGCCGCGGGCGATACCTTTACCGTAAGCCCTTACGGCTCGGACGAAAAATATTCGATGAAGGTCAACGGCATAATCCAATCGGTATCCGAAAGTATCGTGATCACCGATGAGTACGCCGAGAGCCTCAGAATCCCCCGCACGGTGGATTCGGTTTATACCCCGGTGCAGAAAGCGGAGATTCCGTCCGACGGCGCAATAAAGAGCGTGCAGTCAAAGCAGGCTATTATCGATTCGTTTGATACGTTTACCGAGATCATGGATCTCATGATATTCGTTCTTATCTTCGCGGCGGTCATACTCTGCACGGTCGTGCTTTACAATCTCGGCGTGATGAGCTACGCCGAGCGCTACCGAGAGATGGCGACGCTGAAGGTCGTCGGCTTCAAGGATAAAAAGATAGCGAAGCTTCTCATAAGCCAGAATCTGTGGATCACTTTTGTCGGAGTGCTGATCGGCTTGCCGGGCGGCTACCTGACCCTCAGCGTTCTGATGAAGCTTCTTGCTTCCGAATACGAAATGCGCACGGTCATCGGGCCGCTGACGTACGCCGTAAGTATAATTCTTACATTCGGCGTGTCGCTTGCGGTCAGCGTGATGATCGCGGCAAAGAATAAAAAGATCGATATGGTCGAAGCCCTCAAGGGCGCCGAATAACGCAAACCGTAAAGGAGGAAAATGAAATGACGAAGATAACAATGAAAATAGACGGAATGATGTGCGGAATGTGCGAAGCACATGTAAATGAAGCGATACGGGGCGCGTTCCGGGTGAAGAAGGTGACGTCCTCGCACACCAAGGGCGAGTGTACCGTTATTTCCGAAAACGATATTCCAGACGAAGAGCTGCAGAATGCCGTCGGGAAAACGGGGTATACCGTGCTGCAGATCAGCCGCGAGCCGTATGAGAAAAAAGGATTTCTCGGAATTTTCGGAAAATAAGATTTTCATACGATCCCATGAAAATGTAAACCGTTCTTCGGAACGGTTTACATAAAATGCATCGGTTAGCATATGCTAACCTATATAACGCAATAAAATCCCGAAACGGGTAAAAATAAAAACAGAAAGCGAAAGAAAGGTGAAAAGAGAATATGAGCGTGGTAATTATAGGCGGAAATGAATGTATGGTAAGAGAATATAAGGATCTGTGCACGAGCTACAAGTGCCGGGCAAAGGTTTTTCCGAAAATGCAGGGAAGCCTGAAAAACAAGATCGGAAATCCCGATCTGCTTGTGCTTTTTACAAATACGATGTCGCATAAAATGCTCCATTGCGCACTGAGCGAAACAAAGGGCGGGGAAACCGTTATTGCGCGCTCTCACTCAAGCTCGATATCCGCGCTCAAAAATATTCTCGACGAGCATGCTTCGTGAGGCTGAGCCATGTCTGACGAACTTATCGTGCGCCACTGCGCGCCGACTCTTGCGGGACTGAAAACGGGAAATCTGTTTGTGGTTAAGGTCGGCTGCGACGAAGCGTTTCGCCGCAGACTCCGCGAGCTTAACCGAACGCTCGCTTCAAAGGGGCTTCGCGTTATTCCCGTAAAACGCACGGAAAGTAAAGCATGGGTGTATGTTTACCGCCCGTCGCGCCTGAAACGCGATCTTGACAATTCTCTTGCAAGGGAGATCCTCGAAAAAAGCGGATACGGATGTTCCGCTCCCGGACGGTGCATCGCTTCGCTGATATCGAGAATGCGGAGCGGAGAAAGCTTTCCGCATGAGATCGGGCTGTTCCTCGGATACCCTCCCGAGGATGTGCGCGGCTTCATCGAAAAGGGCGCGTCCGGATGCAAGTGCAGCGGATGCTGGAAGGTGTACGGGAATACGCAGCAGGCGATGACCACCTTCGGAAGGTACCGGAAGTGCGCCGCACTGTATCTTGAGCAGTGGAAAAAAGGAAAGTCTGTTGAACAGCTCACAGTAGCTGTTTGAAGAAATACAAAAAAGGAAGGTTTGATTATTATGAGTAAGGCAGCGGTTATATATTGGAGCGGCACCGGAAATACGGAAGCCATGGCCAACGCAGTCGTTGAAGGTGCAAAGGCAAAGGGCGCGGAGGTCTCGCTGTTTACGGCGGATGAATTCGACGCATCGATGCTCGACGCGCTTGATGCAGTGGCGTTCGGCTGCCCCGCAATGGGCGCCGAGGTCCTCGAGGAGGACGAGTTCGAGCCGATGTTCGCTTCATGCGAAGGCAAGCTCGGCGGCAAGCGCATAGCGCTCTTCGGCTCCTACGGCTGGGGAGACGGCGAGTGGATGAGAAGCTGGGAGGAGCGCTGCACCGGAGACGGAGCGGTCTTTGCGTGCGACAGCGTGATCTGCAATGAGGCACCTGATGACGACGCACTCGCATCCTGCCGTGCGCTCGGCGAGAGCATCGCGGAATAAAGGGGTCTGACGCTTCGCAGAAAAGTGCGCGCTTTCAAAACAGCGCGGCAGAATAACGTTTTCGGATACCGAAAAGCCGCCGACGGAAAGTTCCGTCGGCGGCTTTTGCCTGCTTCGATTTGTTATTTCTGATTGAGCGGATCGCCCGCGCTGCCGCCGGAATCCTGATTGACCGGCGGAACGGTGCGGGAAACGCCGCTTTACGGCAAGGATTATAAAAGAATCAATGAAACTCTTCCGGTGAAAATTGCCGAACCGTCAATTAACGGCAGATTCTTTTACTTCGACAAACGAACTGTATTCATTTGCATTAAAATGCTTTATCGAGGAGTTGCTTTCCAAAGAAATGTCTGTAATTTTCATATATCGGGAAATCTCCCCGTCTTTTGTCCCCGTAAATTGCATCAGAATGCCTGTTTGCGAATCAACGATCATTGTGAAATTATCGAGATTATGCTTTTCCGCAATGTATGAAGACGGCACGCCCTCTATCTTTACGCATTTTCTGCCTAAATAATCCGCATTATCATCGGTAATATCCCACAGTGCAAAATCCTTCAGATAGCTGAAAGTAAATTCCTGAGGGAATATTGAATATGATGCATACGAGCAGTTTGTTATATTTTTTCTGTAGTAATAGCAAGGCATCCCATCGTCTTCCGTTACGATTCTTTTCTCTAACGGAATGTACGGTGCATCATCTCTGCCGAACATTTGTCCCTGCATGACAAGATACTGTCCGGAAGTGTTATTTACATTGATCATGCTGTCATTCCGACCGTAAGTTTCTGTCATTGTTTTTTCACCTACGGACACCTTCTGATATGATTCACCCGAATTGATATTCGTATTGTATTCTACTGTTGCAATCTCATTATTCAGCATTGATGTTTCCATTGTCGCGGATAAAGCATTGAAGTAATCAATTGTATTTAACATCCTGTTGTAGATTGCTGTTTTCGGATCACTTATATTCTCCGATTCTCCCGGAAACGCTTTTTCTGTACTGATTTCGGCCGCGGTAGTCTTTCCGATGTCGGTGTCAACGGAAGTATCTGCCGTATTGCTTTCCTTCTCCGGAGCCGCGGGAACATCTGTCGAATTGCATCCCGCCAAAATCCCGATCATGAGCAGCACAGTCAGCGCATATATTATTTTTTTCATCTGAGGTACTCCTTTGCGGCTTTATTTGACCGCGCCCCTGCGGGCGCGGTCTTGGCTTAATTGGTCGACGGAACTGTGTAGGAAACGCCATTGTCCCTGCAGAGCTTCTTCATGTTGCAGACGAATAATTCCATATACATTCCGGGTAGAAGGTCATCTTCACTGAAACCGCCGTCCGGATAGTAGTACTCATAATCAAATATACACCAATCGTTTTCGATCTTGTCTACGATGTCTGCAAGAGTTATGCCTACCTCGTTGAATTCTTCGAGAGTGTGAGTGTCGAGCCACTCGGGAGTGTATATCTCTCCGTTTTTGAAGATCGCATAAGGCGACACAAATACTTCATTTATTTTATTTTGGTCATTTGAATAGAGTGCGTCTGCCATTTCCTGCGTGTATCCTGAACCACCCCCGATTGGGAATTTCTCTTTTGGAATATTGAAATATCTTATTAGCTCAGGTAAGAAATCAAATATTTCCGCATTTGCCGAGGACAGAGTTTCCGAATATCCGTGTTCCGTAATGAGCCATTGATTGAAGTCATCCGATGTGAAAATACCTTCAAAATCATTTATGTCAACGGAGCCGTACTCATCATTGTATTTTAATCTGTACCAGTCCGGAACAGCTCCGCCGACACCTCCAGCTGTATTACTTTCGGCGGCGGTCTCGGGAGCTTTTTCCGTTATCTGCGCGGAATTACTGCCAACCTCGGCAGCGGTAGTCTTTCCGATATCGACGTCAACGGAAGTATCTGCCGTATTGCTTTCCTTCTCCGAAGCTGCGGGTACATCTGTCGAATTGCATCCCGCTAAAATCCCGATCATGAGCAGCACAGTCAGCGCATATATTACTTTTTTCATCTGAGATACTCCTTTATATCATATATTTCGGTTTGTTGAGTGCGGTTACTGTTATGGTGCGGTAGAGGTTTCGCCGGCAAAAGGTACGTTCGGATAAAACCTCTGAGGATTAATGCAGTTAATTTTGCTTTCATAAAATACATTTGCACCGGGAGCACTTTTGAAAACCGCATGATGAAGGTGATTGCCGTCTGTATTTCCGGTGTCCCCTACATACCCTATGAATTTTTTTGGGAGTACACGTTGACCGACCTCTAACGGAGATCTTTCGATCATGTGTGCAAAGGTAAGTATTACCTTTTTACCCGTGCCTTTTATGCATTTATCCGTTTCGATTACGACATAGTTCCCGCAGCCGTATTCTGAAAATTTTGATAGAATTACGGTCCCCGATGTCGGCGAGAAGATCGGCGTTCCTCTGATAAAAGAAGTTTTTCCGGTTATGTCGATAGCATAGTGCCATCCCCACTCTCCTCCCCTGTCCATGAAATATCCGGAGTTGTCGGTAATATAGCTGTTTTCATTGGCATTGGTAAACATGTATCTGAAGTAAAAGTTTGCTTCGTCAACAGGTTCCAGATACCATTTCTGATTGTTGCCTGTCGATCTTGACTCAAGCTTCAGCTTTGCGTTGTTTGCCGTTGATGAGTTTTCGACGGCAAGGTTGAGATAAACATTTTTTGACGGTGAGATCCAATACGAACCGTCGTCGTTCCGCCTGAAATACCAATACTGCTCGGTTGTGCCGTCGTTTTCGTTCAGTATCACCTGAGCCCCCGCAACACAGTTCGGACTTCCGTCCATTACCATGGTGCCGCCTGAGGCTTCCGTTGTTGAAATTTGGACATATCCCTTGTTGAAGGATGTGATCCAGAATTTTTCGCGTGCCGACGAATTATCCGCGAACTGATACTGCTGAAAATGCGTTCCGCTCGTAACGGCATTACGGTATAGGTCAACGTATTTTCCGCTGCCCTTGTTGCGGATAAAAAATTTCGCATTGGTACTTCCGACACCGCTTGTGCCTGCATAGGGTTCGATAAACCATCTCTGACTCAGATCGCTTGAATTCTTTACTGCAAGCTTTGCCTTGGCATGGCTTGCGGTCGAGCCGTTTTCAATGGTGAGGTTCAGGGAAGTATTCTTCATCGGGGATATGCAGTACGATCCGTCGGTATTGCTTTCGATCTTCCACTGCTGTTCCGTATAGCTGCTGTTGTAAGTGTAAAGAATGACTTGTGCTCCGGCGACGCAGTTTGAACGACCGTCCATTACCATAGTGCCGGAGGCGTTTGTAAGTGTCGTTCTGATCTGATACTTATCACCGCCCAAGGCTGTGATAAGAAACATTTCGGAGGGATCGCCGTATGGATACTGCTGAAAATGTGTTCCGTTCACAACTCCGCTCGCCTGAAGATCGAGGTAAAGTCCGCTTTTTGCATTTCGCAGGAAGTATGTAGTTCCCGCAGAAATGCTTTGAGTGCTTATGCTGAGAGGACCTAATACATCCGCTTCGGCAGGTATGATTTCCGCCGCCGCATCGGCTTCGATCTCTGCTTCTGCTGTTGTTCCTACGCATACAAGTTGAAGAGTCATGAGAATTGTAACGAAAATGCTTAACATCCTGAATGTTTTTTTCGATTTACTGTGATTTTTCAAAACTGTTATCTCCTTTTTGTAAAATTGGATTGACAATCATATGTGGGGATAAGCGGTATCTTTTCGGTCACAGCTTTATTTTCAGACCGTATCAACAAATCTGCATCGGTTTCACCTTCCTTCTACTGTTGTCTTCGATACAATATTACCATAGAAAACGTTGACAATGTAATTTTACATATTGTCGTACAGTTTTACAAAAATCGCCGGGGTCGGTTTGCTTTGCGGTAAATCGGACTTTTCAGACGGCGGCAGAGCCTGCTGCGTTTTGCTCCGGGGCGGTAGCGGCGCGCTGCCTGCCGTGGGAATTGATGCCTTTTTCGTGATCTCGTGATCTCCTTTCACCTATATAGACGTAATTTTTTGCCGAAGGTTGCACGCAAAACAAAAATTTTATAAAAATTTTTTGCTCCGCGAAGGAATGCTTACGATATGCAAAAAGGGCTGCCGCAAGCGAGCAGAACTCACTTTGCGGCAGCCCCCTGTGCATGCCGTATTTGATTTTGATTCGGCGGCGATACCGGACTTGCGGTATTCGCAGGCGATACTGCGGTATCGCATTCCGCGGGGAAGCGCGCTTACGGAGCCGCGCCTTGGTTTCCGGGCGGCTGATGTTCAGTCGGCAAAGAGCGGTGTCGAGAGATAACGGTCTCCGGTGTCGGGGAGAAGCGCAACGATGGTCTTTCCCTTGTTCTCGGGACGCTTTGCAAGCTCGATCGCGGCGTGAACTGCGGCGCCGGAGGATATTCCGACGAGAACGCCTTCCTCCTTGCCGACGCGCTTGCCGTCCGCAAATGCATCTTCATTGCTTACTGCGATGATCTCGTCGTAAACCGACGTGTCAAGCACATCGGGGACAAATCCCGCACCGATTCCCTGAATCTTGTGAGCACCCGCAACTCCGGTCGAAAGAACCGCGGAAGATGCAGGCTCGACGGCGACGATCTTCACTGCGGGATTTTTCGACTTTAGATACTCGCCGACTCCTGTGACAGTGCCGCCCGTGCCGACGCCGGCAACGAATATGTCAACATTGCCGTCGGTATCGTTCCATATTTCGGGACCGGTGGTCTCGCGGTGAGCTGCGGGATTAGCCGGGTTTACGAACTGTCCGGGAATAAATGCGTTCGGGATCTCCTTTGCAAGGTCATCGGCTTTGGCAATCGCGCCCTTCATTCCCTTGGTTCCGTCCGTGAGCACAAGCTCTGCGCCGTATGCCTTCATGAGCTGGCGGCGCTCAACCGACATGGTTTCGGGCATGACGATGATGATCCTGTACCCGCGCGCCGCGGCGACCGACGCAAGACCGATTCCCGTGTTGCCGCTTGTCGGCTCGATGATAACGGAATCCTTGTTCAGGAGTCCTTTCGCTTCCGCATCGTCGATCATCGCCTTTGCGATACGGTCCTTGACCGAGCCGGCGGGATTGAAGTATTCAAGCTTTGCAAGGATTCTCGCTTCAAGCGAAAGCTTCTTTTCGATATGTGTGAGCTCGAGAAGAGGAGTGCCTCCTATGAGCTGATCTGCCGAGGTATATATTTTTTCAGACATGATAAGTCTCCGTTCTGCCGCTGTGCGGCGCTCATGCGGGAATCCCGCTTTACATTTGTTATTTTACGGCTTCAAAACCGTGCTCAAGGTCTGCGATAATGTCGTCAATGTGCTCCGTTCCGATCGAAAGACGAACCGTGGTCGGACGTATTCCGGCTTCGAGAAGCTCGCTTTCGGAGAGCTGGGAGTGAGTGGTTGATGCGGGGTGGATAACGAGGCTCTTCACGTCCGCAACATTGGCGAGAAGTGAAAACAGCTCGAGACTTTCGGTGAATTTCTTGGCCTCGGCGGCGCCTCCCTTTATATCAAAGGTGAAGATCGACGCGGCACCGTTCGGGAAGTATCTGTCGTAAAGCTCCTTCTGCTTTCCGCCGACGAGTGAGGGATGATTTACCCTTTCGACCTGCGGATGATTCTTGAGGAAGTCAACGACCTTGAGTGCGTTTTCGACATGTCGCTCGACGCGGAGGGAGAGCGTTTCAAGTCCCTGAAGAAGTAGGAACGAGTTGAACGGCGATATTGTCGCACCCTGATCTCTCATGAGCGTGGTGCGAAGCTTGAGTATGTACGCGAGATTTCCGCAGGCTTCGGAGAAAACAACGCCGTGGTATGAGGGATTCGGCTCCGATATTCCGGGGAACTTGTCGTTCTGCGCCCAATCGAATTTGCCGGAGTCCACAACAACTCCGCCCATTACGGTGCCGTGACCGCCTATGAATTTCGTCGCGGAGTGAACCACGATATCCGCACCGTGCTCGATCGGACGGAGGCAGTACGGAGTTGCAAAGGTGTTGTCCACGATCAGCGGGATTCCGTGACGGTGTGCGACATCGGCGATCGCCTCGATATCTATCACGTCGGAATTCGGATTTCCGAGCGTCTCCGCATATACAAGCTTGGTGTTTTCCTTGATCGCCTTTTCAAAATTCTCGGGATCGGACGGATCAACGAACGTAACGTCAAGTCCCTGATCGCGGAGCGTATGCTCGAAGAGGTTGAAGGTTCCGCCGTAGAGGTTCGATGAGGATACGATGTGATCTCCGGCGCGGGCGATATTCTGTACGGCGTATGTGATCGCCGCCGATCCGGATGCCGTCGCAAGCGCTGCGGCTCCGCCCTCGAGAGCGGCTATGCGCTCTTCGAACACCGACGAAGTGGGGTTCATGAGGCGCGTGTAGATGTTGCCCGATTCGGTAAGTCCGAAGCGTCCTGCTGCCTGCGCGCTGTCCTTGAACACATATGAGGTCGTTGCGTATATCGGTACCGCGCGTGCGTCCGTGGCGGGATCCGGCTTTTCCTGACCTGCGTGTACCTGTATGGTTTCAAATTTATAGTTGCTCATTTTTTATGATCCTTTCATTCACTTTGTTTATCGGTTTATCGGATTGCGTACGGTTGAGCGGCTCCGCACAGTCAGATACAGAGCCGGGTGCCCCGGCATCGGTACATTCGACCGAATCGGTAGTTGAAACGGATCAGTTTCGGGAAGAGATCGTGCATATCTTTCCCACCTTTCTTGTAGGTTTATATGATTATATCACGGAGCGCACGCTTTGTCAATTGCTTTTCGGGAAAAAATGCAAAAAAATCTGCGGTATTTTTCGTTGAAAATAACAGTAAACAGCCGCCCTGTCTGATGACGGGACGGCTGCGGGTCATATTTTGACTGTCGGCGGATTATCGGACTTAAAGAAAGGCGTGCGCCGACGGTCATGCGTGATCGGAATAGAATGACTGAGCAAAGCGCACGGTGTCCATTGCATCTTCGCAGTACTTGTCGGCATGAATCATTTCGGCGTATTCTTCGTTCAGCACCGCACCGCCGACGATTACCGTAACGCCCGGACACCTTTCGTGAAGCATGCGGATCGTTTCCTCCATCGAGGGAACGGTAGTCGTCATAAGCGCGCTGAGCCCGACGAGACGGCAGCCCGTTTCCGCGGCACGGCGGCAGACCTCCTCGGGATCGACGTCGCGCCCGAGATCAAACACCTTGAATCCGTAGCTTTCGAGAAGAACGCGGACGATATTTTTCCCGATATCGTGAATGTCGCCCTTGACCGTGGCGAGAATTACATCGCGTCCGTCGGAGCTTTCGCCGCGCGGCATCTTTTCTTTTATCTTCTCAAACGCGGCGGAAGCGCTTTCCGCACTCATGAGAAGCTGGGGAAGGTATGTGCGCTTTTCTTCAAAGCTCTTTCCCACCTTTGCGAGAGCGGGTACGATGCGGTTGTTGATTATGTCAAGCGGCGCTTCCGTTTCAAGAAGCGTGAGTGACGCGGCGACGGCACTGTCGCGCATTCCGTTTATGACCGCGTATTCGAGATCGGGTGCTTCCCCTGATGCGGCGGTCGGAGATGCCTTCGGCGCGGGAGCGGACGATGCGGCATATCCGATATAATCGGCGCACGATGCGTCCATTCCGTGGAGCGCGCGGAAAGCGTAATATGTGTCGGTCATGCCCGCGGAGAACGGATTCATTATCGCGCAGTTGAGACCGTTTTCGAGCGCACAGGCGAAAAACGCCGTGTTGATTTTCTCGCGTTCCGGCAGTCCGAAGGATATGTTTGATACTCCGAGGCTTGTCTTGAATCCTCGCTCACGCAGAAGGCGCAGTGCGTGAAGTGTCACGAGCGCACTGCGGCTGTCCGAAGAAACGGTCAGACAAAGCGGATCGACAATGATGTCCTTCTTCTTTATGCCGTATTCGGCGGCGCGCTGTGCGATTCGCTCGGTGATCTCCGCGCGCGCTTCGGCGCTTTCGGGAATCCCCGATTTGTCCATCGTGAGCGCGATAACCGTGCCGCCGTATTTCTTTACGAGCGGGAATACGGCGTTCATGCTGTCATCTTCGCCGTTTACGGAATTGATCAGCGCCTTTCCGTTGTATATCCTCATCGCGCGTTCGAGCACCGCGGGACTTGACGAATCAAGCTGGAGCGGCGTATCTGTCACCGCCTGCAGCGCCGACACGGCTTTCTTCATCGTTTCCGCTTCGTCGATCTCGGGCAGACCTACGTTCACATCGAGAATATGCGCTCCGGCTTCGCTCTGACGCACGCCTTCGTTCAGAATGTAGTTGAAATCCCCGCTCCGCAGAGCTTCCTTCAGCTTCGGCTTTCCCGTCGGATTGATGCGCTCGCCGATCAGAATCGGCGAATCGGCGACCTCGACCGCATGCGTGTACGAGGAAACGACGGTTTTGTTTTTTTCAATCGGTGCGCGAAACGGTATTGACGACGTTTTTCTTACGGTCGCGGCGATGTATTCGGGTGTCGTGCCGCAGCATCCGCCGAGCACGGTAACCCCTTTTTCCGCAAGCCTTACCATGTAATCGGCGAATTCCTCGGCGGAAATGTCATATACGGTTTTTCCGTCCTCCACCAGGGGCAGTCCGGCGTTCGGATTTGCGATGAGCGGCAGGGAAGAGCTTTCCGTGAACCGATCGATTATTTCAAGCATAACGTCGGGACCGAACGAGCAGTTCATTCCTGTCGCATCGACGCCGAGCCCCTCGAGCATCGCGGTCATCGCGGCGGGATCGGCTCCGGTCATCAGCTTGCCGCTTCTGTCGTACACGTTCGTTACGAATATCGGCAGAGACGAATTCTCCTTTGCCGCGACAACTGCCGCCTTCGTTTCGAGGCAGTCGTTCATCGTCTCGATTATTATGAGATCGGCGCGGTCGGCGGCGGCGCGCACGTTCGCCGCGAAAAGCGAGACCGCATCTTCAAACGAAAGATCGCCGAGCGGCTCGAGCATCCGCCCGGTAGGACCGATGTCGAGCGCGATATACGCTTCGCTTCCGCCGACCGCGTTTTCGGCACAATCGAGCGCGGCGGAGATAAGCTCCGCATAGTTTTCGTATTTGTCGCGGTTCACGCCGAACGTGTTCGTCGTTATTATATTGCTCCCGGCTTCGATGTACGCGCGGTGAACTCCCGTCACCTCGTCGGGGTGCGTGATGTTCCATGTTTCCGGGGCTTCGCCGCTTTTCAGCCCCATCCCCTGGAGCACGGTTCCGAAACCCCCGTCAAAATAAAGCCGCTTTGTACGCAGATCGCTTCTTAAATCCTTCATCCGATTTTCCTCCGTGCGGGCGCGCACCGTCAGCGCGTGCCCGGATCCGATTTCCCCTTTATCGCCGTTACCGATTTCGACGGCGTCATCATCAGATTTTTCGCAAGCGTTATGTTCAGCCGACGCGCCGCGTCAACGGACGCGAGTATCTGCGGCTGTATCTCGAGCGGCAGATCGCCGTATCCCGGACTGAAGCGCGCGCGTCCGCCGCACCCTTTGCAGATCTCGGCTTCGGCACCGTCGCACGCCGCCTCGGCAAACGCGGACGCGAGTGCGTCCGTGATGAAGTATTCCGCACCCGATATGACGGAAAGCCGGCTGAGAAGACGGTCAACTCCGTATCCGAGCGTTACGGCGAATACGAACGCTTCGCCGCATCCGCCGAGATTTTTGTACAGATCACGGCTGTGTATCCCGCCGAATCCGAGATCGACGACCTCCTCGGCTGGGTACGACACCTCAAGAAGAACTCCCGAATAACGGCAGTCCAGCTCGGCGCGAAGCACCTTTTCACAGTGCGCCACGGTGTCGCTTGTGTATGTGCGCGATACCGACAGACGTGCCGCCGCCTCGTTTGCGTCGAGCATGAGCTTCTCTTCGGGAATCTCTCCGTAGAAATAACCGAGCGCACTCATTTTACGATCTCCGAGAGATTTGCCTTGATCGCCGCCGCAACGTCCGGCTTGTTCATCGAGTACACATGAACGGCATTGATCCCGTTTGCGTACAGATCGATGATCTGCTCCGTCGCAAACGCGATCCCCGCCTGCTTCATCGCTGCGCTGTCGTCGCCGTAGCGGTCCACGATCCGTATGAACCTCTGCGGAAGCGCCGATGACGAGATCGAACACAGTCGCTTTATCTGCGCGGCGCTTGTTACCGGCATAACTCCCGCAACTACGGGCACGTCGATCCCCGCACGGTAAAGCCGGTAAAGAAAATTATACAGAATATTGTTGTCGAAGAACATCTGCGTCGTCAGAAATTCGCATCCCGCATCGACCTTGCGTTGTATTCCCTCGATATCGTCGGCACTGTTCGCACTTTCCGGGTGCCCCTCGGGATAGCATGCGCCGCCGATGCAGAATCCGCCGAAATCCGCGATCTCCTTCATCAGCTCGCTTGCGTGGCGGTAGTGCGCACTCTCACGGTCAAATCCCGCCGGAATGTCCCCTCGCAGAGCGAGAATATTGCCGATCCCGTGCGAGCGCAGCTTTTCAAGCTCGCTCTCGATGCGCCCCCTGTTCGATGATACGCAGGTCAGATGCGCAAGAGCGGTAACGCCGAAGCCGTTCAGTGCTTCGCATATCGCGGTCGTATATTCGGACGTTCCGCCGCCCGCACCGTAGGTTACGCTCATGTAGCTCGGCTTCAGCTTTGCGATCTCGGCGGCAGCGCCCATAACGCTCTCGAATTTATCACTCGTTTTCGGAGGGAACACCTCAAACGACAGGCTCGGCGCATCGCCGCTTATTATTTCGGTTATCTTCATTTTCTGATACCGCTTCCGAACGGAAGCTCCTTTCGGTGGATCTGTGCGCCGCCGCACGGCGCATATATAATGTAGCTTTTCAGATTTGAAAATCGCCGATCGCGGACGAATCGAGGAGATCGGCAATCGATACATGGTCGAGATAATCGCTGATTATCGTGTCGAGCTTCTCCCACATCGGCAGCGTGCGGCATTCTGCCGCGCGTTCGCATTTGTTCGGCTTGCAGTCGAGACACGACACCGGGGCGAGACTCCCCTCCGTAAGCCGAAGTATCTCGCCGACCGAGTATTCCGACGCATCGCGGTTCAGACGGTATCCGCCGCCCTTGCCGCGCAGTCCGTCGATTATTCCCGCCTTTGATAAGACCCCGATAATGCTTTCAAGGTATTTTTCGGATATGTTCTGCTGCCGTGCGATCGTTTTCAGCGGGACAAATTCGTCCTTTGCATGGCAGGCAAGCTCCGTCATAACGCGCAGCGCATATCTTCCTTTTGTAGAAACAAGCACACTGCATCCCTCACTTTCGTTAAATCCTATTATATCACAAGGTTAATAGGAAATCAAGAGAAAAGCGCATGAAAAAACACAAAAAGAAGCACTCTGCAAATTGACGGAAAAACAGGCGCCGCAGGCGGAAAATCCGTGCAAATTTTTTTCGTAAAGCGCAAAAAAATGCGCGGAAACTATTGCAATTTACGCTCGGACGTGATGAAATTGATTAAAATCGATGGTTTTATAGAATGGCGGGAGAAGGCGCAAACCGACATCCCGCAATGCGGAAAATTTAAGCTTTTGAAGGATTAAAGAAGGGATGGCTTTCTTATGAAAACAGCAAACGTAAGCAAAAGACTGTTTGCCGCACTGCTTGCCTGCTCATGTTTATCGGCATGCTGCCTTTCGGCGCGCTGAGCTTCACGGCACCGGCGGCGGAAGTGACCGGTGTGTCGCTTGCATCTGTTCCTGCGGTGCGCGGGGATGTGACGAGCGCAAGCGGAGCATTCACTCTTACCTCACAGTCACGTTTCTACATAGTGTCGGATACCGATCCTACCGGTACCGCACTCGGTACATATGTGCAGACCGCATCTTCCGAATTTGCGGCTGAGGGCAAACCTGTCGGTACAACTCTGCCGATAGTTTACGGCGCAGAAGCAAATGCTGCCGAATGAGATATCGTGATCAAGGTTGACGCCTCGCTCGGAAAGAGTGAGATGTATAACCTGACTGTGACTTCCTCCAATATAGAGGTCGCCGCGTCTGATGCGGCGGGCGTTCTCCATGCGCTCCATACGGTTCTGCAGAGCCTTGTGAACGGCAGCACGAATTCTCTTGCTTGCGTTACCGCGTCGGATTGGCCGGACGTTTCCGAAAGATCGGTTTATCTTGATTGCGGACGTATCTTCTTCTCCGTTGACAGCGTAAAGGCAATGATCCGCACGCTTTCATGGAACAAGATGAACGTGCTGTATCTTGATTTTTCGAATAACAACGCAACACGTTTCTTCCTTAACAGTATGAATGTGACCGTTGACGGAACGACTTACGATATTACGAAGGCGAAGCCGTCCGACGGATATTGGAACGAGGATAACATGAATGAGATCCTCGCCGAGGCTTACAAGTACGGCGTTGAGATCATCCCGACTTTCAACAGCCCCGGACACATCGGCGGACTGCGCTCGGTTAACACAAGCTTTTTCGCATCGAAAAGCGCTTCAGACTATGACTCGGGCACCGGAAAAGTAGCACTTAACATATCTAACGATGCATCGTATTCATTCGGTCAGCAGGTTGTCAAGCTGTATGTTGATTACTTCTGCTCTAAGGGATGCAAAAACTTCAACATTGCAGCCGATGAAGCTACCGATGCAATTGACGGTCTCGATTCGACGGGTTCTGTATTCGTAAATTATGTGAACGACCTCAACACCTACATCAAGTCCAAGGGCATGAAGACTCGAATGTTTAACGATGCCATAAAGTCGGTGAGCGACGGAGTCAGCAGTGATATAACGGTTCTTTTTTGGACGCCGAGCACTCCTTCTCCCGAGGATCTTGTTTTAGCGGGATATGATGTTGTAAACTTCGATTGGGAATATCTTTACTACGCACACGGAGCTTCGGATTATTGGAACTGCAATGTTTCGAAGATGTACGCTTGGAATCCGGGAGCATTTAAGGACAGTACAACTTCGAGCGGATATAACGCTGATTACAATTCCGGAAAACAGCCTGCATATTCATTCTCGAGTAATTCGTCCCACGGAAAGATTGTAGGCGCAAACTTTGCAATTTGGACTGACTTCGCACATACCGCAAACCAAAACGGCGAGGATGTACTTAAAGAAAAGTCCTGCAAATATCAGAACGGTTCTTACGGTCTTCGTTATAAGATTTATATACTTGCTGAACGCGGATGGAGCCGTACTACCGATTCCGTTTCCTACAACACATGGAAAGCCGGAGTTATAAATGCTCCTGCGGGACTTGATGTTTCGACGGGAAGCTTCGGCACATCATCATCCCTTCCCGCTGCACAGGAGATCACGGCGGCACCGATTCCCGTTGAGATCATCACTCTTACCGATGACACCACCGGAATCACGGTTTCCGCTCCCGGTATTGTAAAGCTTGTGGTTACTCCTGCGGAGGCGCGCACAATATCCAACGCTGCCGCGGTTCGCACTTACGATATCAAGGCTTATACCGATGACGGCGAAGAGGTCGCTTATCAGGGTGAAGCAACCGTATCGTTCCCGATTCCTTCCGAATGGGATCTTTCCAAGGTAGTTGCCTACGGAATTACCGACGGACAGGTCGAGTTTATAAACGGTGCGTTTGACGGAACCGCCTACACGATCAAAGTAAGCCACTTCTCCGAATACGGTCTTGTACTGCTTGACATCACCGTACCGGACTATGTAAACGGCACGGTATCCTCTTCCGGAACCACCGAGTATACCCGCCAAACCTCTGTTTCTGCGGGCGAGTACATCATAGTTCCGACGACCGCCACGACAAAAGCTTTGGGATATGACGGAAGCGCGAAGAATGTATCGGTTTCCGGTTCCGGTAACAATACAAAGCTTACTCTCGGCACGGGAGTCAGCGAGTCCGATGTTATGTGGACGTTTACAGGCAGCAACAGCAGCTATGCAATTAAAAACGGCAATTATAATCTGTATCCGACGAGTAGCTACTATGGTACTAGTGTTGTAAGCACCACAGATAGTGGCGATCTGACGGTATCTGCTCGCAGTAATAATCCCGAACAGTTTTTGATAAGCCGTACTGTTAGCGATTGGTTCAATGATACAACATATTATCTGCGCTACAATAGCGGTTTTACTGTTACCACTAGCACTGGCACAAACACCACCGGAAGATACTTCTACCTCTTCGCGAAGACCTCGACTACCGCATATACGGTTAATACCGCAAGCCTTGAAGCGCTGCTTGCTTACGCGAATACCTTGAATTCCGAAAGCTACAGCAACTGGGATTCTCTCGGAGTAAGCGCTCTGATCACGGCGGCAAGAAATGCCGTAAACTCGACAAGCAATCCCTATTCCACTGATAACGCCGCAAGCCTTCAGCAGAATGCGGTAAATACAGCGGGCAAAGATCTTCACGATGCACTCGTTCAGCTTAAGCCGTATGATTACCGCGCAACTGTTATTGTAACTCCGGTTTGTGGCGGAGTAGAGATCGGGGAGCCAACGACGTATGTTCTGTACGGCTCATCCGATCCGTTCAGCGCCACCGTTACACTTCCGCAGATCACCGGATATACTCGTGCAAACTATAAGTATGTCGTAAACGATCTTGCGAACACTGAGACGCGCACAATCGAGGTTGAGTATAACGTTGATCCCGAGTATATTCTCCTTCCGATATCGCTGATAGACTACCGTTCCGATGGACTTCTGTTCGACTGGAACTATTGGCAGGATGACTCTTATGCATATTCGCTTGTACATTCTTACCAGAATCCGGCACACGGTACGGATACTTCATCATCGGCTTCAACAGACTATGGATATGCAGTTGACGGTTCAAATCTCGGAACTGCTATCGACGGTACGAAGCTTGAGATTCGTAATCGTTACAGTGGTGATATTTTGGGTACTTGGAGTTTGTCCAATTACTTGAACGGTGGTTGGATTCGTTCCGGAATGGTTGAATCCGATCTCGGCGCAAACGGACTTCCTGTATATACCGATGCGACTGTCACCGCGGTTGCAGAGCTTCTTTCCGCGGGCACTATCAACAAGGGCATTACAACCTCAACGCGCAGTGTCAATAAAATTCTGTACAACACATTCCTTGTATCGGGCGCGGACAGAAGCGTTCTTAACACTTCTACAACGGCAATGTCCGACGGCTTTGCGGCAAATAAGAGTTATGCCAATATATCGAATGCGTATGATCTTGCGTGGTATCTTCTTAATACCATCTTTGTAGGAGATACAAATACCGTTGAGGACGGCGGTCATACGGTTCCGATTTACGGAATGGGCACCGATGCATATAAGCAGATTGCACTCCGCAAAATGACCGACAGCAGCGGTAAAGAATCGTATGTATACGATTCCGCGTATGCTACCACTTACGATGCGGATAAGCAAACAATTTACAATACCAATGTTCCCGGAGACATAATAACTAATAAAGCCAGTGTCTCTACACGCTTCTATCCGTTAGTGAACAGCGGTTATGAGAGTGCAGATATTTACGGTCAGACAACCTCGCAAATCGATTCTAACTCTAAAAACGGTAACTTTACTCTTGTCGGAAGTGCTCAGTTTGTCTATAAAGCTGACGATTACTTCTACTTCTCCGGAGACGATGACGTTTACCTCTTTGTGAACGGCAAGCTTGTGCTTGACCTCGGCGGTGCGCACGGTGTTTGCTACAAGGAGATAAACCTTAAAGACTTTGCTGAGGAGTGCGGCTTGGTTGAAGGAGAAGTTGCAACGTTTACATTCTTCTACATGGAGCGTTGCTCTGATAACTCCAACTTCTCGATGCGTACCAACCTTACTCTTGCAGAGGTTGACCTTGGTGTTGAGAAAAATGCTTACACCGAGGCTGGCACACAGATTCCCGACGGCTCAGTTGTTGAAGTAGGAAAGACCGCTTATTATGAGATCGCGGTTGAAAACCGTTCCAACGTCGAGATCAGCGGCATTTCTATCACCGATACCGACAGTGTAGGAAACAAACTCGTTATCGGAAAGACCTCTTCGACCGATTTTGACCTTGACTACACATCTAACGCTGCCAAGCGTGCCGATGTGGCTCTGAACGGTGAAGGCAAAGCCATGGACTTCGTCATGTACAAAAAGGATGCCGACGGAAACGAAGTTCAGGGATCTGAAGTAACCGTGTATTCTCTGAAAGATCTTTCGGATAAGCTTGCAAAGGTTACTTTGGAAGCGGGTTATAAGCTGTGCGTTCGCTTTACAAATGCGACGCTTTATGTAGGAGATCTTGATTCTTACAGCTACACGAACAACGTAACTGCAAGAATCGGCACCGGTAATACGGCAAGCGCTTCTCATACGATTTATACTCACTCCTACGGTTCGGAAACGAACGTTTCCTATGTGGTTGACTTCGGACTTCCGCTTAAACTGACATCCAGTGATCTGCCGCTTAAGGATACGGTGCTTTCGATTGCTCTGTCGTCGAAGAACGATCCCAAATACGGCAATGTCGAACTCACCGGAGTAGCTTTATCAAACGGACGTTATAATCCCGAGAGTATTACTTTGACCTATACTCCCACGAAGATGCTCAACGCCGTTGATGTAATTATGATGAGCCTTACATATCAGGTTTCGGGGAATAAGACCGTTACGTTTGATAAGGTAATCTCGATCATCCCCGCGTCGATCGTTTACTACGAGGATACACGAAAATACAGATCGGGAGAGATGATCGATGGAAATAAAAAAGGAACTCATAAAAAGGGATATCGCCGGAGACACCGTGCTTGTTCCCGTCGGAAAGACGGTTATGGAGAATAACGGGCTGTTCATTCTGAACGAGCTCGGAGCCTTCATCTGGGATATGCTTCCGGAGCTCGGGAGCGAGGAAGATGCGGTATCGGCGGTGCTTCGGGAATACGACATCGACGAGGATACCGCACGGTCAGATACAGCGGAATTTTTTGAAAAGCTGCGCGGCTTCGGAATAATCGACTGACGGTTTCCGAAATCCGTTAAAATGAAAAAACGCCGTCCGGAAACAGCCTTTGTTCCGAACGGCGTTTGATATTGATCGTGATTCAGCAGGTCTCGATTTCGGCAACACGCACGACAAGGCTTGTGCCGTAGGGGAATCCGGTTGCGAAGATGCGCGCGTCGGAGCCGTCCTGCTCAAAGCGGAGCTCTTCGCCGTTGTCGGTCCAGCGGACGCTCTTTATCTTTGCATCGACACCGTTGAAGTTCTTCCAGCCGGTATTCGCCTTTTCGACGGTAACGCTTGCGTCGCCCTGGATAGTAAGACCGTGTATGTAAGCGTAGTAACGGTCGCCGCGGCGAAGCATGAAATCCTTGCCGACACCGTGGACACCGCAGGGCTTCGCTTCGTAGAAAGCATCTCCGGTGCATCCGATCCAGCTGCCGATTCCGCAGAGGAGAGCCTCCTGCATCTGCGTTATCGCACCGCTTCCGTCGGGACCGACGTTGAGAAGGTAGTTCGCACCGACCTTGCGGCAGGCGCAGAGCGTTTCTATAAGCTCGGGCAGGGATTTGTAATTGAAATCGTCTCCGCCGCAGCCCCAATGATCGTTCATCGTTTGGCACATCTCGGCGGCGAGATATTTCGGCATGCCCTCGCGGTTCATCGGCTCGGGGCGTCCCTGCTCGAAGGTCACGCTGTCAAGCTCGATGTTTCCGGCGTGACCCTGCGCGTTCAGTCCCGTATTGTTTACGATTATCGCATCGGGCTGATGGCGGCGGATCACCTCATAAAGCTTGTCTTCCTCCCAATCCGCGTCCTGCTTGCTCCAATTTCCGTCGAACCACAGTCCGCCGATCTTGCCGTAATTTGAGCAGAGGATCTCTACGGAATCGCGCAGATACTGAAGATATGCGGGGAAATCGTTGTTGAAGGAATCAACGTGCCAATCAAGGGTCGTGTGATAGAACATCGGAAGGATGTCCTCGGCACGGCATGCCTCGACGAATTCCTTTATAAGGTCGCGTCCCGCGGCGGAGTGGGGAGCGTCGTAGTCGGACAGTCCGCAGGTGTCGTAAAGGGAAAAACCGTCGTGGTGGCGCGTGGTGAGAGTGATGTACTTCATCCCGGCGCGCTTTGCGAGTGCGGCAATCTTGCGGGCATCGAAGTTTTCAGCGGTGAAGGTGTCGGCAAGCTTCTCGTATTCGTCTTTCGGGATATGGAGAAGATCCATCGCCCACTCTCCGCGTGCGAGCTGGGAATAAAGCCCCCAGTGGATGAACATTCCGAAGCCTCGGTTTTCGAATTCGGCTATTCTTTTCTCAGGAACAGGTATTGACATATCAGACCTCTTTTATTATTTATTTCGGTAGATATGATGATATCATATTATTTTCGATTTATCAACAGATAGATGTAAAATATGTGAATTTGAAAATTTTTTCGCCGATGAAATTGACAGGGCGGGCGTAATATGTTACGATATTATAATGACATTTCGGAGGAGCGTATGGAGGAGAAAAAAGAGCAGCTTCATAAAGATCACCGCAGCCGCCTGAGAAAGCGGTATGAAGAAAACGGGCTTGATTCCTTTGAAGACCATAACGTTCTCGAGCTTCTCCTGTTTTATGCGATACCGAGACGCGATACGAATCCGATAGCCCACAGGCTTATTTCGAAATTCGGTTCTCTTTCGGGAGTTTTCTCGGCTTCCGTCGAGGAGTTGCAGACAGTGGAAGGGATTGGGAAATCGAGCGCCGAATATCTCGCGCTTGTCCGCGAAACGGGCAGACGCTGTATGCTCGATGCGCTTTCCGAACGTCCGTTTACCGAAAAGGAAAGGGCCGGAGAGTATCTCGTGCATTGGTTTTCGGGAAAGCCGCGGCAGACCTCATGCCTTCTCGCGCTTGACAGCGAGATGTTTCTAAAAAAAGTATTTACCGTGAATTCGGGAATAGAGCTGAAGCCGCAGTCCGTGATGCTCGCCTCGGAGGAGCTTGCACTTTCGTCGGGCTTTCCGAAGATGATAATAGCCCACAACCACAGCGACGGAAGAATGATCCCGTCCGCCGAGGACAGGGTGATAAGCCGCACCCTGTCCGAAAGGCTGCGCGGACACGGAATAGAGCTTTGCGCGCATTATATCGTGTCGGGCATGGATTATACGGAGTTTGATTTTTGATTTACGGAGGATAGATAAGTGATTGCCGACAGAATAGAGAATCTCGGAAAATATGAATCGTATGAGTCGGAGCTCGGCGCGGTGCGCGCTTTTCTGCTTGAGAACGATCCGGAAACGCTTGCGCCGGGAAGATACGAAATAAACGGAAATGTTTTCGTAAACGTAGTGGCGTACGCGCCCGGAGAGGCGGGAGGATTCGAAGCGCACAGGGAATATTCCGATCTGCAGTATGTCGTGTCGGGCGACGAGGAGATCGATTGGATCCCGCTTGGCGAAACCGCAGATCAGGCGGAGTACAGCACCGAAGCAGACTGCGCCGGAGGCGGAAGAACAACGGGATCTTTCGCGTCGCTTTACCTCACGGCGGGAGCCTTTGCGATATTTGAGCCGGACGATGTTCACCGACCCGGCGTAAAATGGAAGTCGGACAATGTGAAAAAACTGATTTTCAAGATCAGAGTAAGAAAAGGATAAATTTGAGATGGAAAAGCTTTTACACGGTCAGAATGACTATATAATCAGCGCAGCAGACGGGGCTTACGATATCCGCGCGGACATCGTGAGCGACGGCGGTATCGACACGGTGCACCTCGCTTTCGAGAGTGCGTCGGAGACCGTTCCCCCGAAGATAACTCTTTATTGGGAAATTCCGCACGTCGATGTGCAGGGAATATGGACTCCATCGTCCGGCGTGAACCGTCAGATACCGTGCGTCTGGAGCGGACACGATGCCTCGAGCGCAACTGTGTCGGCGCCTCTTTCGGTCATGTTTTCCTCATCGGGAAGGAGCCGTCAGACCTTCGCCTGCTCCGATGCGGTAAACGTTATAAAATACAGAACCGCGCTCCGTGAGGAGGATTCGAGATATCTCTGCGAAATCGTATTCTTCGACGCGGATATTGCTCCCCTCCGCAGCTACAGCGCCGATGTCCGCATAGACCTGCGCGACGTGCGCTATGAGGACGCGATCTCCGATGTGGTAAAGTGGTGGGAGTCGATGCCCGAGTACACGCCCATGGGCGTGCCCGACGAGTGCATAAGCCCCGTTTATTCGACATGGTACAGCTTCCACCAGATGGTGGATGCAGAGGAGATCGAAAAGGTTCTCGCATCGTGCGAGCCGCTCGGCTTCTCCTCCGTCATTGTTGACGACGGATGGCAGATGGAGGACAGCGCACGTTCGTACAGATTCTGCGGAGATTGGGAAGTCTGCAAAAAGAAGATACCCGATATGCGCGAGCATGTGAAGCGCGTCCATGACATGGGAATGAAGTATATCCTTTGGTACAGCGTTCCGTTCGTCGGACACGACAGCCGCGCGTATGAGAGATTCAAGGGCAAATATTTAAGCGACGGCGGCGACACCGCAATCTTTGACCCGCGTTACCCGGATGTGCGCGAATATCTCATTTCGACTTATGAGAACGCGGTGAAGGAATGGGATCTCGACGGCTTCAAGCTTGACTTTATCGACAGCTTCCGCCAGCCGGGTACGGAGAATTCCGACGCCGCACCCGGAAAGGATTTCGTTTCGGTGCCCGATGCGGTTGACTGCCTCATGACCGATATAAAATCCCGCCTTATCGCGCTTAAGCCGAATATCTGCATAGAGTTCAGACAGGCATACATAGGACCGCTCATGCATAAGTACGGCAATATGTTCCGCGCGGCGGACTGCGCCAACGACACTCTTGCGAATAAGGTCCGCACGATCGACCTCAGACTTACCCTCGGAAGCTCGCCCGCGCATGCGGATATGCTGACGTGGAATCCCGCGGATACCGCGGAGGCGGCTGCACTTCAGCTCGTTTCAACGATGTTTGCGGTTCCGCAGATTTCGGTAAGACCGTACCTTCTCCCCGAGTCTCACAATGTGATGATGAAAAGCTGGCTTGAATTTTGGAAGGCTCACCGTTCGACGCTTCTGTTCGGCAAATTCCGCGCTGAAAATCCGGAGCTTCTCTATTCTCAGGCATCCGCCGAGGACGACGGCTGTTATATTGCGGTTTCTTTTGCGAATAATATCATAATGAAATATCCCGAATCCGATCACGGCGAGACGGTTTTCGTGAACGGTTCGGGATGCGATGGCATCACCGTGGATTTCCCCGCGGGCGAATACCGCGCAAAGGTCGAAAGCTGTACCGGAGATGTCCTTTCGGACAGCACAGTCAAAATTACCGATAACGGAACGCTTAACCGGTTTGCAGTACCGGTTGCGGGACGTGTCACTATTACAAAATAAAAAAGAAGGCGTATTAAATGACAAAAATCGATATTATCTCCGGATTTCTCGGAGCAGGAAAGACGACACTTATCAAAAAGCTTGTCAGCGAGGCATATACCGGTGAAAAGGTAGTGCTCATCGAAAACGAATTCGGCGAGATCGGCATCGACGGCGGATTTATGAAGGATGCCGGAATAGAGGTTACGGAGATGAACTCCGGCTGCATCTGCTGCAGCCTTGTGGGAGATTTCAGCGAAGCTCTCAAAAAGGTGCTCGAGGAGTACGCACCCGACAGGATCGTTATCGAGCCTTCGGGAGTCGGAAAGCTCAGCGACGTAGTCCGTGCGGTTCTGCCGCTTGAGTCCGACAGCGTCCGCATCAATTCACGGACTGTCGTGGCAGATGCGACCAAGTGCCGCATCTATATGAAAAACTTCGGTGAATTCTACGACAACCAGATCGAGAACGCCGGAGCGATAATTCTCAGCAGAACTTCCACGATCGCTCCCGAAAAGCTCGACACTGCGCTTTCGCTTATCCGTGAGCATAACGGAAAGGCTATCGTTGTTACGACCCCGTGGGACAAGCTCGACGGAAAGAAGATCCTCGAGGCCATGGAGAACGGCGATCATTTTGCGGAGGAGCTCCTTTCGGAGGAGGAAATATGCCCCGAGTGCGGACATCATCACGGCGAGGACGAGCATCATCATGATCACGATCACTGCTGCGGCCACGACCATGATGAAGATCACGATCACGACGAGCATGAACATCATGACCACGATCATGATCACTGCCATCACGACCATGACCATGACGACGATTATGATCACGATGAGCACGAACATCATCACGACCACGACTGCTGCTGTGGGCACGGCCACGGTCATCACCACCATCATCATGCGGACGAGGTGTTCACAAGCTGGGGCGTGAATACCGCGAAGAAGTATTCTTCCGATGAGATAAAGGCGATCCTCGACGGTTTTACCGAAACGAATGATTTCGGAGCGATCCTTCGTGCGAAGGGTATCGTAGAGGGTACGGACGGCGAGTGGATATACTTTGACTATGTTCCCGGCGAGGCGGATGTACGCACGGGTGCTGCCGATGTTACGGGCAAGCTGTGCGTGATCGGCTCCTCGCTCAACGAGGAAAAGCTTGCTCAGGCTTTCGGGGTGTAACATATGGAGAGAACTGATATCCCGGTATTCATTTTTACCGGATTCCTCGATTCCGGGAAAACAACCTTTATACAGGGATCGCTTGAGGATGAGCGCTTCAATAACGGAGCTCCCACCTTGCTTGTTGTCTGCGAAGAGGGGGAAGAGGATTACGACTTCTCGGCGTTCGCAAATGACTGCGTAACGCGGATGGATGTTGAAAGTATCGACCGTCTTACTCCGGATCGGCTTGAAGCCGCGCGCAAGAGATGCGGTGCCAAGCGCGTTATCATTGAGTACAACGGAATGTGGCAGATTGACGATCTTTTCAGAGCCCTCCCCAATGATTGGGCGGCGGTTCAGGAGATCACGTTTGCAGATTCTCAGACTTATCCGTCATACAATGCGAACATGAGAAGCCTTGTCGTTGATAAGCTCAAAACCTGCGACGCCGTAATGTTTAACCGCATGACTGACGGCACGGACAAAACGGAGCTTCACAAGATCGTGCGTAGCGTCGGACGCAGAACCGACATACTGTACGATTACGGCGAAGACAGAGTTGAGCCCGACGATATAGCCGACCCGCTTCCTTTTGACATAGATGCTCCCGTTATCGAGATCGCTGACAGTGATTATGCGCTTTGGTTTTCCGACCTTTTGGATGATCTTCCGAAGTACGACGGAAAGACGGTAAAGTTCAAGGCGTTCATCGGAGTCGATAAATCGCTGCCGAAGGGCACGTTCCTTGCGGGACGCCATGTCATGACCTGCTGCGCCGAGGATGTGCAGTTTGCGGGACTGCTCTGCGTTTGGAAGAAGGCGGGAGCGCTTACCACGGGAATGTGGGCGATCGTAACGGCTCAGATAAAGATCGAGCACAACAAGGCATACAAGGGAGAGGGTCCCGTGCTTTACGTTACCGATTTCAGCCTTGCCAAGGCTCCCGAAGAAGAGTTCGTTACGTTCAACTGATTTTCGGCAGAAAATGAAAAACCATTGACAAATTCCGATTATCGTGTATAATAAATATGAGAGTAACTCTCATATTTGCGGATAGTCGTGCGCGGCGGAACAAATGCCGTGCGCGGTTTGAAAATTTCCGCATCCGACGTTATTTCGGAAGATGCGGTGAAAATGTATCCGTGCGGTTCGGGGAAAGTCTCCGTGCCGTGCGGATATTTCTTTAAGGAGACATCGATGACAGGTTATATTGCGGCAATGCTGTCGTATCCGTTCATGCAGAGGGCTTTCCTTGTCGGAGCTCTTGTTTCGCTCTGCTCGGCGCTTCTCGGCGTAAGCCTCGTTTTGAAAAGGTATTCCATGATCGGAGACGGACTTTCCCACGTCGGCTTCGGGGCGCTCTCGACGGCGGCGGTGTTTTCCTCGTCGGGGAGCGCTTTCCTGCGGTTTCTCGGAGCGAATCCTCTCGTTTTTACTATCCCCGTTGTGATTATCGCCGCTTTCTTTCTCCTGCGCCTTTCCGAAAGCAGCCGAATAAACGGGGACAGCGCGATAGCGGTGATATCGACCGCAGCATTCGCCTTCGGCGTGATGGTCGTTTCGCTTACTACCGGGATAAATACAGATGTTTTCAACTATATGTTCGGCAGTATAAGCGCACTTGTCGGAAGCTATGTGCCGATTTATGTGATAATGAGCCTGATAACGGTCGCGCTTTTTGTCCTTTCGTATAATAAGATGTTCGCGCTTACCTTTGACGAGGACTTTGCGAAATCGTCGGGAATGCGCGTCGGGCTTTATAAAATGCTGATCGCATTTCTTTGCGCGATCACGGTCGTTCTCGGAATGAAGATAATCGGCACAATGCTTATTACCGCGCTTATCGTGCTTCCGCCGCTCTCCGCCATGAGGATATGCCGAAGCTTTCGTTCGGTCGTCTGCGCATCCGCGATCATTTCCGTACTCTGCTGCACTGCGGGAATAACGGTTTCATACGCTTTCTCCGCTCCGGCGGGCGCAAGCATCGTTATGGTGAATCTGCTTGTTCTCGCGCTCTGTGCGCTTTATTCAAAGCTTTCTTCGCTGAGAGGGAAAAGACATATTTGCAAGGGAGAACGGATATCAGAGGAGGACGAAGCACTGTGAAGAAATATCAAACGAAGATAATCGCGCTTTCGGCGGCTTTTCTGCTTCTTTTGCAGCTCATTCCGATATGTCGTGCGGACGTCGCCTATACCGATGCTGATATCAAAAAGGCGGTCGAAGAAACTCTCGCGTGGCGACGGGCAGCCTCCGGCGAGAGTGAAAACGGATACCTATTCCGCGGAGATTTTCTTTCGGCGGCGGGAAATTCCGGGGCGGATTGGTACGCTGTCGCCGTGGGAAGATTCGGACTTGCCGACGATTACACGGCGTATCTTTCCGCTCTCAGATCAAATGTTGAGGCGCGATACAGTACCCCCGGCAAGCTGAATGCGCAGAAAGCGACGGAGTGGCATCGGATATCTCTTGCGGTCGCATCTCTTGGCAGCGATCCGACAAGCTTCGGCACCGACGCGGACGGAAACGCGATCAACCTCATTGCGGACGGAACGTATTTCCGCTCCCGCACCGCCGATCTCGGCGTACAGGGGATAAACGCTTATATATGGGCGCTGATCGCGCTTGATTCGGTGTCGGGCGTGGTGCCGGACGATGCAGACGACACGCGGGAGGATATGATAAACGCCGTGCTTGAAGGTCAGCTTGAAAACGGGGGATTCCGACTTATCGGGGAGACTCCGGATGTTGACATAACGGCGATGGCGATAACGGCGCTAAGCCCGTATACGGACAGGGAAGATGTCCTCCGCGCATTGAACAGCGCGGTTGAGTTTTTGTCGGGAGTGCAGAAGGACGGCGGAGATTTTGCATCTTGGGGTCAGGAAAATCTCGAAAGCACGGCGCAGGTCGCTATTGCGCTCTGCACACTCGGGATCAATCCGGAAAATGACGCACGCTTTGTGAAAAACGGGAACAGCGTTCTCGACGGAATTATGAAATACCGTACTGCCGACGGAGCGTTTGCCCACATTTCCGGGGAAAACGGAAACGAATCCGATTCCGTGGCAAGCGCTCAGGCGCTCTGCGCGCTGTGCTCGATCGTCAGATTCCGCCGCGGTCTCAGCCCGATCTACTCGATCTCGGCGAATGCCGGAGAGACTTCGCCGATAATACCCGTGTTCGGCTCTGACGTGAACACCGAGGGCACCTTGTCTGGTGCCGACGACACGGAAGCGGAAGAATACGAAAGCGGGACGGAGAATCCGACCGTGGAGAACCGCTCTTCTGCGCAGAGTCTTTACGCTTGTGCGGCGGCAGTGGGCATTTGTTTGATTGCGCTTGTCGCGGCGTTTCTGATACGGAAGAAGAGAAATGATCGCTGCCGCGGCTGAATTTTGAAAGAAGAGGCGCGGGGGTGTACCGACCGCGCATTTCACTCTCGGAACAGTGTGGTTTATTTGAATACGAAAAAGCGGAGCTTTTGCTCCGCTTTTTTATGTGAAAATCGAAATAAACGCAAGATTGAACATCTTTTTGTTGACTGACGTGCGAAAATAATGTATAATATATGTAGCACACGTCGAATAATGTCCGAAAGTGAGAGTTTGGAAGCTATTTCGGCGCAATTCAGGTGAAAAATCGCGCGAAACATATGCGGTAGTCCCGTTTATGGGACAGCGAACGCTGTATAATAATATCGGGGATATTAAGAATATCGGGACACCTGAGAGACAAACAAAAAACTCTGCTTACGCAGAGTTTAAGTTCACACACTGTGAATTCGTAAAACGATGATTTCGCTGAAAGCTTATTTGAACTTGTAGTGTAAATTCAGATGGTTCCTGAACATCTTCATTATATCACCTTATTTCAAAAATGTCAATACTTTTTTCGGAGGAATATTATGAAAAGCAACGGAAATCAGAAAAGAATATCGGATTATTACATCGGGCTTGATGTGGGGACGGATTCCGTGGGATGGGCAGTGACCGATCCGGAATATAATGTTCCGAGATTCAGAGGCAATGCCATGTGGGGTGTGAGACTTTTTGAGAGTGCGAACACCGCCGCCGAAAGACGGCAGCAGAGGACCGCGAGACGGCTCAATGCGAGAAAGCGTCAGCGTCTCGGATTGCTCGAATTGCTGTTTGCCGAGGAGATTTCAAAGACCGATCCGGCGTTTTTCATCCGCATGAAGGAAAGCTCGCTTTTCGGTGAGGATAAGACCGAGATTTCGGAGTATCCTCTTTTCAATGATGAAAATTATAACGACAGGGACTATTTCAAGGCGTATCCGACAGCGTACCACCTGAGAAACGAACTGATTTCGTCCGATAAGCCGCATGACGTCCGTCTCGTATATCTTGCGATTCATCATATTCTGAAAAGCCGCGGACACTTTCTTTTCGATATGGAGCTTTCCGACGAGTATCGGACGGTCGGCGATCTGCTTGACGATTTTACCGAGCGGCTGCTCGACGAATACGGCGCGGAAGCGGAGTTCAAGGACAAAGCGGCGTTTGTTTCCGTAATAACCGACAGGAACACCGGAATTACCGAAAAGAAAAAGCGGATAAAAGGTCTTGCGTCGGTAAAGAGCGAGACGGAACAGCTCGATCAGCTCGATCCTATGAAGGCGTTCGATATGCTTACAGGCGCGGCGGTCAAACTTTCCGATCTCTTTTGCGACGAAGGCCTTAAGTCGGCGAAATCGCTTACGCTTGATTCGGATATAAACGAGGCGGCGGATGATCTTACGGAAACACTCGGCGAAGGTAGATTCGACCTTATTATGCAGCTTAAGCAGATATTCGACGCCGCCAAGCTTGCACAGATGCTCGGAAGCCATCAGTACATATGCGAGGCGAAGGTGGAGCAGTTCAACACGAACAAAAGCGATCTGCGTCGGTTGAAGGTTTTCGTAAAGGAGAACGCGCCGGACGAATACAATGAAATCTTTTGCCAAAATAAGGACAAACTGAACAACTATGCGGCGTACAGCGGCAGAACCAGACGCTCGGGAGAATATTCCTGCAAGCGCGAGGAATTCTGCAAATATCTTCTGAAAAAGCTGCCGGGGCTTGAAATCGCGGACGGATACGGCGATATTTTCAGAAAGATAAAGAACAACGATTTCCTCCCGAAGCTGAAGGGAAGCGAAAACAGCGTTATCCCGAATCAGCTTCACCTGAAGGAGCTGAGAAAGATCCTCGACAATGCGGAACACTATCTTGAATTCCTGAGCGCGAAGGACAGCGAGGGCATAAGCGTTAAAGAGAAGATTATCTCGGTTTTCGGATTCAGAATACCGTATTATGTGGGTCCGCTGAATACGAAATCCCCGAATTCGTGGGTAGTACGGACGGATGAAAAAATCTATCCGTGGAATTTTGAGAAAAACGTCGATACCGAGAAAAGCGCGGAGGAGTTTATCAAAAAGCTGATAAACAAATGTCCCTATACCGGTGACGACGTTCTTCCGCGGGAATCTCTTCTTTACAGCGAGTTCAGCGTTCTGAACGAGATAAATCCGCTGACGGTGAACGGAAAGCCGATTCCGTTGGAGCAAAAGAACGAAATTTTCGATGAGCTGTTTCTGAAGTCGCATTCGAAGGTTACGAAAAAATCGATAGGGAAATTCCTGCTGAGAAAAGGCTATATAAAGGAAGGAGACGAAATATCCGGTATAGACGATACCGTTAAATCAAAGTTGAAATCGCATCACGATTTTTCGAGGATCATGGATGTCCGGGAAAACCGCGAAATGGTAGAGAAGATCATCAAGGCGGTTACGATTTTCGGAGACGACAGGAAGATGCTCAAACGGTGGCTGAAGAAGAATTGCGGCGATCTCGAAAAGAGTCAGGTCGATTCGATATGCCGCCTCAGCTACAGCGATTGGGGAAATCTTTCCGAAACGCTGCTTGCCGGGATTTACACTCCTGACGAAAACGGGGAGGCGCGCTCCGTCATACAGATGCTTCACGAGACAAACGACAATCTCATGCAGCTTTTGAGCAATAAGTATTATTTCGGGGAAAACGCCGAAAAATATCGGAATGATAAATACGCACCGAGCGGCAGCCTGAGCGATATGATGGACGGAATGTATCTTTCGCCGACTGTCAAGCGCAGCCTGCTGCAAAGCATAAAGATCGTCGATGAGATCGTGGATGCCGAGAAGTCCGCGCCGAGAAAAATATTTATCGAGGTCGCCCGCGACAGAGAAAACGATAACGCAAAAGAACGCACGGTTTCGAGAAAGGCAAAATTGACCGAGCTCTACAAATCCTGCGGAAAAGAGTATACCGAACTTTATAATGAACTGCTTTCAAGGGACGAGAGCGAGCTGAGAAAGGACGCGCTCTATCTCTATTACACGCAGCTCGGAATATGCCTCTACTCCGGTGAGAAGATCGAGCTTGAAAAGCTGAGCACGGATTACGATATTGATCACATTTTCCCGCAGTCGCGCATCAAGGACGACAGCCTGGATAACCGCGTGCTTGTAAAGAGACCGTATAATGAGGAGAAAGGCAATAAATATCCGTTAAAGAAGGAATGGCAGAATAAAAATAAGCCTCTGTGGAGAATGCTCAGGGACAAGCACCTGATCTCCGATAAAAAATACGAGCGGCTTGTCAGAGACACTTACCTGACGGATGAAGAGCTTTCTTCATTCGTTGCACGGCAGCTTGTGGAAACAAGACAGTCCACAAAGGCTCTCTGCGCGATCTTAAAGACGTTTTACGGCGATGCCGGCACGAAGATCGTGTACTCAAAGGCGGGGAATGTGTCCGATTTCCGCCATGATAACAATATCGTAAAATGCAGAGACGTGAACGATCTGCACCACGCGAAGGACGCCTATCTGAACATCGTGGTCGGAAATGTTTACGACACAAAATACACGGAAAACTTCTTCCGGAATATCAAGAAATACGCCGACAGCGACATCTACAGCCTGAATGCGGTATTCAGATTCGACGTAAACGGCGCATGGGATAAGAAAAGATCCATGGCCAAAGTGAAATCCGTACTTCAGAAGAACAATATTCTTGTGTCGAGAAGGTCGTATGAGGCGAAGGGCGCTTTGTTTGATTTACAGATCGTGCCGGCAGGAAAGGGGCAGCTGCGCATTAAAGAGGATAAGCCGATCGAAAAGTACGGCGGATACAATAAGATCACCGGAGCGTATTACTGTGTCGTCGAGCACACCGTGAAGGGTAAAAGAAGCAGAAGCATTGAGCCGGTGTTCCTGTATAAAAAAGCTCTTTACGAGAGAGACCCGGTTGCGTACTGCCGCGAAATACTCTCACTTGAAGAGCCCGAGATCATATACCCGAAGCTGCTAACGGGCGCGCTTCTTGAAATTGACGGCAAACGGCTTTATATATGCGGAAGAAGCAATGATTCGCTGCTTTGCAAGCACGACTACCAGCTCGCGCTGTCCGCATCCGACGAAAAATATATAAAAGCACTTTCAAAGCATGTGTCCCGCTGCAACACGGAGAAAAACGACGATGTGCCGCTCTCTCTGAACAGCGATATTTCAAAGGAAAACAACATGAAGCTGTACGAGCTGTTTTTGGCGAAATTGCAGGCACCCGTGTATTTCCGACTGTTTTCAAATCAGCTTGAAAAATTGATGTCGGGAGCCGACAAATTTCGTGAATTTCCGTTAACGCTCCAGTGTCGATTTCTTCTTGAGATACTGAAACTCTTCAAGTGTGACAGACAGGTAACGAATTTGTCCACAATAGACGGTCCGTCAAAATCCGGTACTATAACAATTAACAAATCGCTTGACAAGGTCAAGTCGGCGTTCCTTATAAACAGCTCCGTCACCGGGCTTTATCGGTATAAAACCGATCTGCTGAAGTGATATGAGCTGGCGTGTTGTGGTGGTATCAAGCAAATCCAAACTTGATTATAAGATGGACTATCTCGTTGTGCGCAGCGCCGACACCGTAAAGCGGATTCACCTGAGCGAGATTTCGGTACTGCTCATTGAATCCACGGCGGTGTCGCTGACCGCATACCTGCTTTGCGAGCTTTCCAAGAGAAAGATCAGCGTTATATTCTGCGATGAAAAACGGTATCCCCATGCTTCCGTCCTGCCGATTTACGGCAGCCACGATACGGGACTCAAATTCCGAAATCAGATAAAATGGAACGACCATACGAAAGGCTTTGTCTGGGCAGAGATCGTCCGCGCCAAGATATACGGGCAGATCGCGGTTCTGAAGGAATACGGAAAGGATAACTGCGATCTGCTTGAGCAGTATATCGCCGAGGTCGAGCCGGGGGATATAACGAACCGTGAGGGACACGCCGCAAAGGTGTACTTCAATTCTCTTTTCGGTATGGATTTTTCGCGCAGTCAGGACAACAACGTAAATGCGGCGCTGAATTACGGCTACAGCATTATTCTGTCGGACTTTGCAAGGGAAATCGTGTCAAACGGATATGCCACCCAGCTCGGGATATTCCACGACAATATGTTTAATAAGTATAATCTGGCGTGCGATCTGATGGAACCGTTCAGACCTTATGTGGATTATACGGTAGCGAAAATGGATCTGCATCAGTTTGAGCATCCCGAAAAAATGCAGCTCGTGCAGATCCTCAACCGCTGCGTCGAAATAGACGGGAGAACGCAGTACCTGATCAATGCCGCAAAAATATATTCAAAAAGTATTTTCAAGGCACTCAACGAAAACGATATTTCGCAGATAAGGTTTCCCGAATATGAGCTACAGATATATGAGAATGATACTGTTTTTTGACCTGCCGACGGAAACATCGCAGGAGCGAAGGGAATATACGCGCTTCAGAAAGTACCTTCTGAAAAGCGGTTTTATGATGATGCAGGAATCCGTTTACTGCAAAATCGCGCTGAATCAGACCGTGGTGAATTCTCTTTATGACAGCCTGCAGAAAAATAAACCGGGCAAGGGACTTATACAGGTGCTCACCGTCACGGAAAAGCAGTTTTCCAAAATGGAATTTATACTCGGAGAGTATCACGGCGATATTATAAATACGGATGAAAGGTTTGTGGAATTATGACGCTTTCGTGCTATGAGCTGCAAACTCCTTTGGAAATCGGGGAAGGGAAAACCGTTACTCTGGTGATTGAAAATCCCGTGTTTTACCGCAATTTTGTAAACGATCTTCTTATGCAGACGAAGGATTTGTCGTCAAGATTTATGCTGTTTGACGGAGATAAAGATCTTAGCCTTTCAAAGGATGCGGAGATCATAACGGACATTTTTCATATTTCTTTCGATTCGCGCACCCTGCAGAATAAGGTGAATCAGATCGTGTCCGAGGAATACGTCGCCTCTTATGCCGATTCGACTGATATTCTTTCAAGGATAAACGAAATCGGTGCGGAGCTTCTTTCGTCATTGGATTTTGAGGCGAATTATACACCGCTTACCGATTTCAACGGCATTATTAAGCTTCTCGGTTTTGCCGTGGATATACAGGGGATGTCTTTGCCGGAAAGGATAATGGAGTATACGGATTTTTTGAATCTGCATTGCGGGAAGAGATTTTTTGTGATTCTGAATCTGAAATCGGCGCTGACGCAATCGGAATTTTCGGAATTTGCAAAGATGGTAGAGTATAAAAAGATCAGTTTTCTGCTGATAGAAAGTTATCAGGCGGAAATTTGCGATGAAAGAGAGAGTATAAGGATCATCGACAGGGATTTATGTGAAATTTAATTGCAATTTTTTCATCGGTATGTTATAATGCTTTCGGGAGGAGAAACACGACCCTCCCGAAAGCCGATCTTCCGCGCCGTGCGCGTCGGCAAACCGGCAAAAAATATCGCGCGGTTTCTGTCGCACGGTATAGTATTTACGCTGCGAAAATCATTTGAATTTAACATTGTTTTGTAGTGCAATGAACGATCGCCTCGAAATTTGAGGGTTTGAGAGTAGTGTAAATTCAGATGGTTCTTAAACTAGCTAAAGAAAGACTTCCATTTTGGTACGGTTTGAGAGTAGTGTAAATTCAGATGGTTCTTAAACCGACGGGGAGGTCGTGACATCGTACAGGCAGTTTGAGAGTAGTGTAAATTCAGATGGTTCTTAAACCCCCCCGTAAACGTCCATATTCCGTTATAGGGTTTGAGAGTAGTGTAAATTCAGATGGTTCTTAAACGTTTCCGAAAGCCTTTTTCGCCTGACAGTGGCTTTGATGTTCGCAGTGAATTCTATATTTGCTTGCATGATGAGGCGAACTGTATGAAAGAAATCGACTTTTCCGACGGCATAGGGGTACAAAAGTGTTTTGATGAAATCGTAAGGTCGTTGCAGAGTGTAAAAATAGTTTCCGTGTTTACCGCATCTCCGTCCTTTTCAAATTACGGCGATGTGAGAGAGTATATGGAAGACACTGAAATATATATCCTCTTTGAAAACGGGGAATGCCTTGTGATTGATTATCGGTTCATTGATGCCTTGAGTATAAGTCTTCGCCCGCTCACGGAAGAAGAAAAATCATGGTATAAAGATGCTCTTATAAAGGATTTATTTAACGACAGCACGGATATCTATACCATGCAGCCCGACAACCGCCATATTTTGAACCATACTCAGAAGATATTCCTTGAGTACGATTCGCTTAAAAGGATCGGCCTTGATTATGTTACAAGAGCATACTCTAAGTGGATCGGCGGTACCCTCGTTGATGAAGTGATGCCGAAACCCACAACCTTTGATAGGATAACCTTCACAATGGAAAACGGAAATTCATTTGTAATTTGCCCGGCTGCAGCTGATAATGACGGATACACATTTGTATGGTCGAAAGATGCACAGTAAACAATAACAGTGTACTAAACAAAGAAGCGGAGCAGATGTAAATCTGCTCCGCTGATTCAGTCAATGACGGAAAAATAGTATTATAATGAGTATTATGAAGATGAGTACCGTTGCTCCCGCGCCGATAAAAAGTCCGATCCGACCGCGCGATTTTGTATATTGTTGAGATATGTATAATGGTTGAGGCGCGTATATAGAAACTTCATCGGGCGTTTGAACCGGAGTCGTCTGCTGCTTATTCTGATTTTTTCTGCGTTCGGCGGCTTTCTCCTCCTCTTTCCGAAGTAATGTCAGAGGATCCTGCCTGGAGAAGATACGATCATAAAAATTTCGGACAAATTCCAAGTCCTCCGGCTCGCTGACTTGATATGAGCCCGAATCATGGGCAATCTGATTTCTGACCCAACGAATATGCTTCAGCATTTTGTAATCGGAATTCCATGAAGGAATGAGAGGGGACCCCTTATATGACTTGTTATCCATTTGATCAATATATTCGCTGATACCATTCCGGCAAGAGTACATATCACCGCAGAGTTTGTCTAAGTGCTTGTATTCTTCAAAAAATTCGTTATCGGCAGGCTGCATATCGGTAACCTCGATTATTGTTTTTTATAATTATAACACAAAACAGCATAAAAAGCAAAAAGGCGGATGTAACTGAAATCAGTTACATCCGCTCGATATGTATCGCGCCGCCGAAAAAGATATCGCCTCAAACTATAATATCTCCGCAACACGAAACACTTTCTGGCAAATATTTTGATAATAAACCGCTCTTGTAAATGACGCGACAGCGAACCGTCCGAGAGAAAAACTCTCGGACGGTTGGGTTGGAATTATTTATTTTGCATACAGGTTCAATTTCTCAATAACCGAGATAAAACGCGGGTCCTGGCGGATACAGTCATATCGGGCATGCTGCATTTTGTCAAGCGTATAGTAGCACTGCGTATGCTCGGTGAGCTCATGGAAATTCTCGCTTATTTCGGGATAGATCTGCGTGTCAACCAAGAAAGACGAGAAATGTTTGCCATGGTCGTTTTGATATGATAAGTCATATGCAGCGGCATGTCCGCACATCTTCTCGAGTGAATCGAGAGCATCCTCCGTGTTGCCGAGTGCGATCTGGTATGTAGAGATCAGCCAATGATTAAAAGCCAAGCGGCTGTGGTGATACATAAGATCGTCGCCGTAGATCAAGGAATAGAGCCGGTTCGATATTCGAAGCATTTCGATTTTATTCTTCCATGTGGAAGTGTCATTCGGAAGATCCTCATTCAGCGCAAGATTCTGAATGGCGAGGCCGAGAGCGTCCGCGAGTTTGTCGATCTCATTCTGAATATAGAATTTGGTTTTTCCATCTCCAATCCCGTAGGACAGTGTTTTTTCCCGACAATATTTCATGGGAGTGAGCAGCTTGACTAAATCCATGGTTTTGTCTGTCTGCTTGGTCTTGCTGTATAAACAGACTAATGTGTTAATGGCGTCATATCTTATATTCTCGTTGACGCATTCATTCGCAACGGGCGTCAGAAGATTCTCAATCTCTCCGACAAGCGATGTATCGTGAGTCTCCTGCCACACGAAATACAGACACACCGCAAGATGATCCCTGATCTCATAATCGTTCGGATACCGCGTGAAAGCATTTCGGGCATAAGTAACCCGTTCCTCGATCGATCCGACCTCCGAGAGACGATACATTTCCCTTTTGATAGCGGCAAGCTCTTCCTCCCTTTCGGACAGCCTATATCCGATAAGTTCATCCACGCTGACCGAGAAAAAGTCTGCGAGTGCCGGAAGAAGCTCAATATCCGGATAACCGCCTTCTGATTCCCAGCGTGAAATTGCTTGTGGGGTAACACCTATGGCTGTAGCAAGTGCATCCTGGGTAATATTGTTTTCCGCACGAAGTTTTTTAATAATCGCGCCTATTCTAATGTTCATATCATACCTCCGAAAAGTTTTATCACCGGTGTAGTCACATTATAGCATGGGTTTCTTTCAAAAACAATTATCAATTCGTTGTTGAAGATATAAAGTGCCGCTTTATATTTTTAAATGATCTGTTTTTGTTAAAGAGGCAAAAGGAGCAAAAACTTCGTCAGGCAAGAGTTCAACCTTCTGCCCTTAAAAACGGTGGCTGCGCTTTCACCGCAGGCGAAAACTGTTCAGCATCCTGTCCGAAGCCGTTTTTTGAAATGATATTTTTTCTGCATGCTATCTCCTCTAGCCCCACAGTCGCGAAAAAAGCGGGAAAACGAAAGAAAAAACGGAGCAGGCGTAACCTGCTCCGTGCAAATCAGTTATTTTTCAAATTTATCTAATCCGATAGATATACAGCTTGGCCTCCGCACCGATGCGTAGGCTTTCGGTGTTCAGCAGATATCCTTCGGAGGGGCTGATCTCACGAATCGTCCAATCATCGCCGCAGATATAGTATTTGGTGGTAAACTGACCGTTTGCGTCGGTGGTGTAGGTGTCGATGAGCTGATTGCCTTTATAAATGCCGTACTTTGCGCCTGCGAGGGAGGCATCGCCTTGCGGCAGACCTGTTCTGCAGTCGCTCTTGGTTACGGTGACATTGAATTTCTTTAGGTCATTGTCAAAGGATTTCTCCGTAACCTTGTTCCACTCAACAGCGGCGGTCTGCTTGTTGGGTACGACATAGCGGAGGGGTGTGTCGATTTCCTCAAGAACATATCCCGTACCAATCAGCACATCCTTGAACTCCGCAATGCCGTTTTCGTTCGATACGGCAAACTCGTTTACCTCAATGCCGGAGAGCGATGTGCCGGTCAGTCGGAATTTCAGTCCTTCCACCAATCCGTCCTCGGCAGTTTTTTTGACGGTGAGGTCGCCGCGGCGGAGCGTATTGCTGAAAGTAACGGTGGTCACCTGACCGCTGACAACAGTAATGCGGCGAACTTCCTGCGGTTCGTACTGTTCGTACTCCGTTTCGGTCACGGTATACGCACCGGGCTTGAGATTGTCCAACTGAAACACACCGCCGTTTGCGGTTTTCACAGTCTGATCTACACCTTCGCCCTGAATGCGGAAGGTAATGCCGTCGACCTTGCCGTCCTCGCTGACCTTGACGATTTTGGCACTGCCATAAGAAACCTTCAAATTGATATATCCCTTGACAGGGTCGTCAACCTGTTGACCGAAAGTGACAGTGTCCTGATTTCCGTCACCCGGCTGATATGCACCATCAGACCAAATAATAAGCCCACGACGCTGTGAGGATTTCTTTTCCGCTGTAAGAGTAACCCTATCTGTCGGTGCGGAATTTGATGTTATGATGAGTTTGTTTCCGCTTACAACGCAGTTCATACCGGGGACAGAATAATTGAAATTACCGATAACTCCGTTATTATCGGTAAGCTCGGCGCAATAGCGGCTGCCGTCCCACGAAAGTTCTACTGTTTGCGCTTTGCCTGCTGTTCTTGAAAGAAAGCTCGGCATTTTTGTGTGCTGCTGAACAGCAGAAGCAATGGCGTTATAATAATTCATAATGCCATTTCTCAGAGGATGATCTCCACGCACCTGTTCAAGAATGGCGTTATAACCGTTGGGTGTTACATGATTAAAGTATTCGTCGCGCTCTCCGACAACGGTTTCCCAAACAAGGAGCTGCGTTGCGAAAGCCTTTGACATTGTATCTGCATCCTCGGCATTCTGAGATTTCCAAGAGTCTGAGATTTGTCCGGTATATCCGTACTGCAAAATTCGTCCGAGAAACAGTTTAATGTCATCGGCTGAAATTGTACTGTTATACTCCTCCGGAAAATTGTCGAAGAAATCTTCGTCTTTCTGCGTAAATACCAATCCCGTATCAAGCGGTCTGCCGGGTTCAATGCAGTAACAAATATTACCCTTGTACGAATTCATTGTATAAAAGGTTGTATACCTTCCTTTATGACACATCCAACCGCCCATATAGTGCAGTTCATCATGCCCCCATGTTACGGTGCTGTAATTGGTGTCACCATTTCGGGGATACCCAATGACAATAGCTTTGCCTGTGGTACTCGCCGCTGATGCGGTTAATGCAACTCCGACAATGGTTGACAGACAGATAATAAGAGATAGAAGAAGCGAAATACTTCTTCTGAGAAAACTGTTCTTCAATGATTTTCACCCTTTCAGATAGTAAAAAACACACCGTTGTTAAACGATGCGTTCCGTTAGATTTATATTTTTAAGCGTAGCCTATAAACAGTCTGTAATTACCGCTTCCGTCCGGTTCTGCCCATACCCAAATATCCGTAAAGCCTTCGACATTTTTATATCTGTTCATTCGTGTCTTTATATCTCTTTCAAGATATTTTGAGTTCGGTCCGGCAATTATGGGGTTGTCCCAACAGGAGACTGCTTCGGGGTCTATCGCACGACCTATGCTTTCAGCATATTTTCTTGCGAATTCAAGCCAATAGTTTATATCGAACTGTGGGTCGGCAGGCTTCGGTTTTTCAGTTTCGGTTGGCGTAGGATCGACAGACTTCGGAGATTCGGTCGGTTTGCTTTCCGGCGGCTCTGTGACCTTCGGCGGTTCTGTCGGCGACTCGGTTTCCGCAGGCTTGGCGGTATCTGCCTTTCTGCCGCTGTCGGCAGGGGCAGTGCTTTCAGCCTTTTCTTTTTCTGCCGTAGATTTGGTCGTGCTTTCCGTACCCGCAGGCAGGCTGCTTTCGGCAGTCGGCTCAGCAGTGCTTTCCGTTACCGTTGCCGTGATACCGCTTTTTGTGGTTGCAGGATCACTGCTTGTATTTTCTGCTTTATCTGCACCGCACCCCGTAAGGCTCAGTATTATCAGTCCTGCGAGGAGGACTGCGAGCATTTTTCCTGTTCTCATGGATATCACCTCTGTCTATAGAATACTGATAATCCGTGAAAAGTCCAGCACTTTTTATTAACTTCGAAAACAAGTTACATTGACTGCTCAAAAGCAGGTTCTTCATCTTCGTCAAGTTCTTCGGATTCAGTCTGCTGTTCAGCCTGCGCTTGTTCCATTTTCTGCTCATAGGCATCAAGAACATATCCGTTGAGTGTTTCGCGGGATTCTTTTGTAATAGGGTGAAAGTCATCATAAAACTTTCCGTCCGTACCTTTATGTCCGGGATAGAGGACTTGAAGACCTTTTTCTCCGCCGTCATAAACTTTGATGCCGTGAACAGCAAAATGATTTCCGATGGTTACGCTTGCATTTGCCTTGATTTTGCTGTTTGCATCTGACGCAATTCTGTCGATGCGCGCAGTAATAAACGGGATTTTATACTGTGCTTTTTCATTTTCCGTCGCTGCGGTTTGCTTCTGATTGTCTTTTGTGATTTGCTTTTTTGCTGCCATGATTCTTAACCTCCGTTTTTAATTTACATACTAAAAATAATGGTACAACCTGTATCGGCGCGTACTTCTTCCGGGCTGATTTGCTCGGGTTCTTTGAAACGATCCATATATAAGTCCACCTCATTGTCAGTCAGTCCTCTGAAATCTTCTTCGGTTGTTCCGCAGATAAAAAACGGTCCTGCAATAATTGAAGAACCGTCACCGATTCTGCGGTTGCCTTCCATTCCTATCAGTTTGCTTTCCTCATTGCAAATGATACAGGTTTCGTTATCGTCGGGATATACAACTTCTATATATCCGCCGACCGCCTTTTGCTCAGCTTCAAGTGTATGGGCAACCTCGGCAACATAGGGCGCTTTATTCGGCTCAACATACACCACTCTCATAAGGTTATCCGGCTTATGTGTTTTGGTCGTATCAAAAGAAACATCCCTGAAACCGATACTTTGACAAATGCTTGCTTTTCCGTTTGCTACCACCACATCGGATACCGACAACGAATGACCTCTGAACAACGGATGTCCCACGGTATTGAATCGTCCGTAGATTTCTTCAAGTTCATTTTCATCGATTTCCGCATCAAATGCTTCATCATAGATTGACGGATCGGGGGACTGACTGTCGCTTAGAGACATGAACTTCATTCGGTTTCTATCCCTTTCGGGATTTATTTGATAAATCTTTACCCGCATCTTATACTCCTTTCGCCGTGATATACAGTGATTTATGTTCTGCCAACAGACGCACTCTCTTTCTGCGCCCACAGTAAATTCAGATAAATTGTTGCACGGCGCTGCTGCTCCGGTGTGAGGCTGTCGATAAAGTCTTCAATGGGAATTGAGTTTTCTTCGTCAAAGCACTCGGGAGTACACCCACCGCACAATTTTTCTTTTCGGACTATAATGGTGTTTTTATCCTTTTCCTCGAAAGAAAGAATATCATTATAGCCGATTTTATTGCGGACTCTTATTTCATACGGAATTGTAATTCGTCCTCGTTTGCCGAGGACTCTGACAATCTTTCTATTCATCAGTATCACTCTCCTTTAAGGCTCAAATAAACATCTGCCGCAACTGCGACAATAGTTCGGACACTCTGCACACTCTTTGCCGTTATCGGTCAAATCACAGTTGCTGAGTTCATCTTCGAAATCGCTCTCATCGATGACTCTGACTTTAATTTTCCCGTCGTCAAAATATGTCTCAAACAGGGTGTCCTCATTGATATCAAGCGCGGCCGTCAGTTTTTCCGGCAGCAAAATTGTGAATTCTGTTTTGTACTCCATTTCCTTCTCCTTAATAATCGTACTGATAATCGAAAAGCGATAATTGCTGAGCCTCTTTCATGATGCAATGATTGTTTTCTTCTGCCTGCTTTTTCAGATCATAATTACCAATGAGCAGTTCCTCGAACATTTCGCCAGGTTTTGTGCTTTGAAGCATATTGTGCAATCGTTCTTTCACAAAAGTATCGAACCCGTATTTTTCAGCGAGACTGCAAATATACGGATCGTTATTGTAGGTAATAATGAATTTGCAATTACCCTCATACTTCTCATCAATGCCATACATAAATTCAAACAGCTTTGCGTGTTCGTCACTGCCGAAGTTGGCTTTCTGATAGTACTTTTCCGTACCCTTGTACGGAGGGTCAAGCAAAATAAAAGTGTCTTTGCCTGCAGCATAAGAAATGCAGTCCTTGTAGTCTCTGTGCATGATAACGGCATTTCTGAGTCTGCTGCAGGCGGTAACAAGTCTGCCAAAGCGTTTGGTCATGTCCTTTTTTGCTAT
>ERZ772893.234-NODE-234-length-77789-cov-6.112383_pt1 | contig 77789 bp, 59 predicted proteins | sample MGYA00511482_ERZ772893 | MGnify/ENA primary metagenome ERZ772893 (study PRJEB29015, sample SAMEA2737687) | human gut metagenome | biome: human gut; feature: human-associated habitat; material: faeces | place: China | collected 2012 ... | reverse complement strand
AGCAAAAAATGCAATACGCGATGATCGACGGAGCAAAAGTATATGAACTCGAAGGGGTCGAGGTGACGGCTGCCGACCCGAGAAGACCGAAAAGCACCGCATTTGGGGCTGTGTTTGATACGACGATTTTATCTAAATTTAACCCTATTTCATTATATAATTATATTTCTTTCTTACCGACAGCGCTGTATTTCGAAAAAAAGTTATGGTTGTCAAGTAGGGATGGTCCCGGATATGTTCAAGCACAATTAAATATTAATGGACGTATCATTAAAGAGGAATTTTTGTTCTATTACTTGCAAAAGTATATTGTTAATGATGTCGAATATATTCATTTAGTTAGAGATTCCGATTGGCGAACAAAATCTGCAAGAAAGGATGATGAAGGCATAAATTTACCCAACTATCCTTATCGTATAGATATTTATCTAAAACCGGGTAGAGAATTCGGTGCTCCAGATGTTCAAACTTGTCAGGTAGTCGGTTATTCGGAGAATATGGAATTCTACCATCCTGTTTACGACACTCCTGAAAAAGTCAATAACGGAAAACCCGACAAACGCACCACGCTTTACTGGAATCCGTATTTGAAAACCGATCCCAATGGTAATACTACGATCGAATTTTATAGCAATGACACGGATCAGGTCGATTATGATATCGATATCGAAGGCATTGCGCCGGACGGGACGATATATAAAAGCAGACAAAAATTATAAATACTCAAGCGGAGGAACCCGAAAATCCGCAAATAATTAGAGTAGGGAAAACTATTAAACCTTATGTACTATGAAAAAGTTAGTATTGAAGAAAGACATCGTTGCCCGGATTAACGGCGGCGATATGAATCGACTCAGAGGCGGGTGCGGACCCGATGGTTTCTGTGATCAGTACACTATTGCCCATCCCGATGCCACTTGCGGACACACCTGTAACGGGGATCCGTCTTGTCCGGGCGAAGAAACTTGCGTGGAAAGTTGTATGGGTACATGCGCATGGCCCTGTGGCGCATTGGAAACAGTTGGAGGATGTTTTTTGAGCGAAATGGTTTGTAATACCAATGGAAACACTGGATGTTGTGGTGGTATTTACTAATCAATCGTATTACCGCAAAAGATTATTCTAATTGTTTTTTTGTATCTAATTAGATCTTACCTATTAATTGGTTATAGTAGAAATTCTACTATAACCAATTAATAAAGAACACCCACATTGAAAAAACTATTGACCGAACCCAATATGAAGAAACCCACTATTCCCTACCGCCCCTTCGATACCTTTGTTTTCCGTACCCCGCTGTTTCCGTATAACGATCAACGCAAATTTCCGGAAATGGCCGGAAACCCCGTTTTCAGAGAGGCCGTATTTCTGGGTTCTCCGGAATTGTACAAAGAGGCCACGGAAAATTCGTTGGACAAAGACCGGAAATTGGCCGAATCGTTATGCAAGTATTTTAACCGGAGCCACACACGCTGTACGCCTTTCGGACTGTTCGCGGGCTGTTCGGTCGGGAAGCTCGCGGACGATACTCGAATCGAACTGACCGATGAAACGCAGTACCGGCGCTGCACCCGGTTGGATATGAACTACCTATGCGCCTTGATTCAATTTCTGGAGAAGCAGGACGCCGTGCGAGAGCAACTGAGGTATTATCCGAACGACAGTATTTACGAGTTGGCGGGAAAGCTCCGGTATATCGAATATTTCTACCGCACGACCAAGCGAATCCACCAGATCAACAGCGTCGAAACGTCGGAATACCTCGACAAAATCTTCGCCACGGCCCAAACCGGGGCCACTATCCGGCAATTGGCCGAATCGGTGGTCGAGGAAGATATATCCTATGAGGAAGCGGAAGCGTTTATTTTGGAGCTGATCGATTCGCAGCTGCTCAAAAGCGAATTGGAGGCGGGTGTGACCGGAGACGATCTGATGGACGTTCTGATTGCAAAATTGCAGCGTCTGAACGATGTGTCGCAGCTTCCGCAGCTTATCCGGATCAAAGAATACCTGCAAACGATCGACGCGTCCGCTCCCGGAGATTCGATCGGTTATTACGATCGGATTATCGACATAATCAAGCGGATCGGCGTTCCGTTCGAACCCAAATTCCTGTTTCAGACAGACCTGATCAAACCTGCCCGCCAAGCCGGAGTGTCACAGGATGTAATTTCGAAAATCGGGGAAGTGCTCGGTTTTCTGAACCGGATTACCCCGCCCCGCGGCGAAACCAACCTTTCCCAATTCGCATCGGCATTCTACGAACGTTTCGAAGAACAGGAAATTCCGTTGGTACACGCATTGGACAAGGAAGCCGGCATCGGTTATCCCGTATCGACGCAGAACACCGGCGACGTGAACGAACTGATCGACAATCTGCAACTCCCCTACCGCCAGTCTCCGGGCAGCCAGATTTACTTTTCATGGCTCGACGGCATCCTGCTGGATAAGTATCTGGAATCGCTCAAAAACGACCAAACTTGTATCACGCTGACCGACGACGATATTCCGGTTAAAACGGCAAACTGGGACGATCTGCCCGATACGCTTTCCGTCATGTGCAATCTGCTCGGAGATGCGGAAGGCGACGGATGCAAGCTACATATCAAATCGGCAGGCGGCTCCTGTGCCGGCAATCTGTTGGGGCGTTTCTGCCACCTTGATCCGCAGCTATTCGGCCTCGTAAAAGAGATTGCAGACGCCGAACAGCAACTGCACCCCGATATCATCTATGCGGAGATCGCCCACCTGCCGGAATCCCGCATCGGCAATATTGCGGCCCGGCCCCTGTTCCGTGACTACGAAATCCATTATCTGGCACGGTCCGGAGTCGAAATAGAGAAACAAATCCCGGTGTCCGACCTGATGCTGTCCGTCAAAAACGGGAAGGTAGTTCTCAAATCCCGGAAGTTCGGGAAAAAGGTCATGCCCCGTCTGACCAATGCCCATAATTACAGCTTCAATTCGATGCCGATCTACCATTTCCTGTGCGACATGCAGACGCAGGGAATCCGGGGAGGACTTTATTTCGGATGGGGCGAACTGTTCAACCGCTTCCCTTACCTGCCGCGCGTGGAATACAACGGCCACATCCTTTTCCTGCAAAGCTGGAACCTCTCCACGGACGATATCAAAGATTTCGATAAACTCGGCGATGCGGCGCTGCTGGCCAAAATGGAGGAACTGAGGGAGAAACGGCGTCTTCCACCCGAAGTGATCGTTCCGGACGGGGATAACGAACTGCACATCGACTTGCGGGATGCGCTGAATATCCGCACGATGCTGTCGCTGGTCAAAAAGCGGGGTCGGTTCAAACTAACCGAATTTATGTTCGGAAACGATTCGGCCGTCGTGAAAAATCCGCAGGGAGAATCTTTTGCCAACGAGTTCATTTTCACATTCCGAAAACCCGAACCCATCTTATAAAAATACGATCGACCTAAATTGAAGAACCTATGCAAAGAACATTCATCCCGGGCAGCGAGTGGCTCTTTTTCAAAATATACACCGGACACAAAAGCGCCGACGAAATTCTGGTCTCCTATCTGTATCCGGCAGCCGAACGGTTGAAAACCGGAAAAGCGATAGACGATTACTTTTTTATCCGGTACACCGATCCGAAGTTCCATATCCGGTTCCGGTTCCATGTGCCTGACGTATCGAATTACGGTCGGGTTTTCCGGGCCATGTACGACTGCCTGTCTCCCTGCATGGAGAATGCCGTGATCTGGGACGTTCTGTGCGACACCTACCAGCGGGAAATCGAACGTTACGGTGCATCGTCGATGGAGCTTTCCGAACACCTGTTCTGCATGGACAGCCGGCATATGCTGGCCCTGCTCGGATTGCTGGCCGATTCACAGAATGCGGAACAGGATCGGTGGCAGTTATCGCTGCGCCTGATCGACGATACGCTGTCCGCATTCGGATACACGGCGGAAGACAAAAAGGAACTGCTGGAAAAAATGAGCGCCGGATTTAAAACCGAATTCGGATTTACCAACAGTACGTTCAACAAGCAATTGAACGATAAGTTCCGGATGCAGCGGAAAAATGTGGAGAGCGTGTTCGAGCCGGAGACCGATCCCGTCGGAGCATATACAGCGATACTCGATCTGCGCCGCAGGGAAACGGAGGCGCTCGCCGAACAGATATTGCCTTTGACCGAACGGGAGCGCATCGAAAAAGACGATTACGTGCGGAGCGTGGTCCATATGACGATGAACCGGCTGTTCCGGTCGAAAAACCGGATCTATGAAATGGTAATTTACGATTTCTTGTTCCGGTATTACCAGTCGGCGCTCGCCAAAATCAAATATGCTAAAAAATAGGATCTTATGAAATTTCCGATATACCGACAATTGGATGCGATGGATTGCGGCCCGACCTGCTTGCGCATGATCGCCAAGTTTTACGGCAAGAACTACTCGCTTCAAACGCTGCGCACCAAATGCCATATTACCCGCGAGGGCGTTTCGATGCTGGGCATCAGCGATGCGGCCGAACTGATCGGCTTCCGTACCGAAGGGGTCAAGCTGACCTGGGAACAGCTGCGCGACAACATCCCGTTCCCGCTGATCGTCCACTGGAAACAGCGGCATTTCGTCGTGGTTTACAACATCAAGAAGAACCGGCGGTCGACCCTGAAAGACGATTACTGGGTCTATGTCGCCGATCCGGCAGGCGGACTGCTGAAATACAAAAAAGAGGATTTTCTGAAATGCTGGTATTCGACCCGGGAAGACAACCTCACGGTCGGCACCGCGCTGATTATCGAACCTTCCCCCCGTTTTTACGAGGAGAAGGACGATTCCAACAAAAAATCGATCATGAGGCTGGGATATGCTATACACTATTTGCGGCCTTATACCAAATTTATCATTCAGTTTTTCCTCGCCATGCTGACCGGCAGCATGATCAGCCTGATTTTCCCGTTCCTGACGCAAGGGGTCGTCGATTACGGGATCAACAACAGCGACCTGAATTTTATCATCGTCATTCTGATCGCACAGGTCGCCCTGACGCTCGGGCAGACGGCGAACGGCTTGATCCAGAGCTGGCTGTCGCTGCACGTAACCACCCGGATCAGCATCGCGTTCATTTCCGATTTTCTGGCAAAACTGATGCGGCTGCCGATTTCGTTTTTCGACGTGAAAATGGTGGGCGACATCATGCAGCGGATCGGGGACAACAGCCGTATCCAGAGTTTTCTGATGGGGACGCTGCTGAGTATCATCTTTTCATGCTTTACGTTCGTCGTCTACGGCGCGATCATGACGACTTACAATCTGACGATCCTGGGTATTTTCCTGCTGGGAAGCGCCCTGTACGCCGGATGGGTCGTCGTATTCCTGAAAAAGAGAAAGGAGCTGGACTACAAACGCTTCCAGCAGGGGGCCGATAATCAGAGCAGTCTGGTGCAGCTGATCAACGGCATGCAGGAGATCAAGCTGAACAGTTGCGAGAAACAGAAACGCTGGGAATGGGAACGGATTCAGGCCAAGATGTTCCGGATCAGCATCAAGTCGATGGCCCTCGGGCAGACGCAGCAGGTCGGCGGCCTGTTCATCGACCAGACCAAGAACGTGCTGGTCTCGTTCATCGCGGCCAAAGCGGTCGTCGAAGGGGATATGACCCTCGGTATGATGATGGCCATGCAGTATATCCTCGGACAACTGAACGGGCCTATTTCGCAGTTCATCGGTTTTATTCAGGCCGCGCAGGACGCCAAGATCAGCGCGGAACGCCTGAATGAAATCCATGATATGGAAGACGAAGAACCCGAAGACAAGGAAAAGATCCGGGAGATTCCTGCGAATGCCGACCTCGAACTGAAGGACGTAGTTTTCCAATACGAAGGCCCCCACTCCGCAAAGGTACTGGACGACATCAGCCTGAAAATCCCGGCGGACAAGGTAACGGCAATCGTCGGGGTCAGCGGCAGCGGCAAAACGACCCTGTTGAAACTGCTGTTGGGCTTCTACAAACCCGTTTCCGGCACGGTATCCTTGAACGACATTTCGCTCGACCGTTACAGCGATTCCTGCTGGCGGCGCAGTTGCGGCGTGGTGATGCAGGAAGGGTTTATCTTTTCCGATACGCTGGAAAACAACATCGGGGTCATCGACGAGACGCCCGACTACGACCGGGTCGAACATGCGGTAAAAGTGGCCAACGTCGAAGACTTCGTGGAGGGCCTTCCGCTGCGTTACAACACCAAGATCGGGGTCGACGGACATGGGCTCAGCACCGGACAGAAACAGCGGCTGTTCATCGCCCGGGCCGTATATAAAAATCCCAAATACATTTTCTTCGACGAAGCCACCAACTCGCTGGACGCCAACAATGAGAAAGTAATCATGGACAATATGAAAACATTCTTCGAGGGACGGACGGTCGTGGTGGTCGCCCACCGGCTGAGTACCGTGAAAAATGCGGATGCCATCGTCGTGTTGCATAAAGGGAAAATCGTCGAACAGGGTACGCACAGCGAATTGATCGCCCGCAAGGGCGCTTATTACGACCTGGTCAAGGATCAGTTGGAATTAGGAAATTAAAAGATACGAATATGCCAAGACATACCATATACAGTGAAGAAGTGCAGGAGATTCTGGGACGCATTCCCGGCTGGATAATACGCTGGGGAATCGTCGTCCTTTTCTGTTTGTTTCTGCTCATACTGGGAATTACCTATTTCGTAAGGTATCCCGAAACCATATCGGCTCCGATCGTACTGACCACGCTCAATCCGCCGGCGGATCTGATCGCCCGGTCGTCCAATAAGATCGAACATATTTTAGCGAGAGACGGAGATTCGGTCGGGGAGAACGAAGTGATCGCCGTACTGTATAATACGGGGGATTACCGGTCGGTGCTGAAACTGGAAAATACGCTGCTGCAAAACGGAGACCGGTGGGAGCTCTATTTTTCCGAAGATTTTTTGGACGGGGACTATTCCCTCGGAGAGTTGCAGTCCTACTATATCCAGTTCGTCAAACAATGCCTTTTGTTCGATCATTACCTGCAAACCGATTTTACCGTTCAGAAACAGAAACTGATCGAAGACAATATCGCAAAAACACAGCAGACCATCCAGAGTCAGAACCAGCAGTTGGCGCTGCTGAAAGCAGATATGGCGTTCGAAAACAAAAACCTCCTCCGGGACTCCCTGTTGCTGCACTCCAATGCCCTGACCCCCACCGAGTACGAACGTTCCCAGCAAAGCGTACTGCAAAAGCGGATCTCCATGATCAACCAGAATACGGCCATGACTTCGACCGAATCCAGCCTGATCAACATGCAGCAACAACTGCTCGAACTGCGGATACAACGGGACAACGAAATTATCAATTACAAGGTTCTGCTTTCCGAAGCGAGGGAACAACTGCTGACCCAGATCGGCCTGTGGAAAGAAAAATACATGCTCCAGTCGCCGATCGAAGGGCGGGTTACCTTTACGAAATACTGGAGCAACAACCAGAACGTCGTCTCCGGGGAACGGTTGGCCTCGGTCGTGCCGAATGATTCGTTGCAGGTAATCGGAAAAATGTACATTCCCACCCAGGGCTTTGCCAAAGTAAAAACCGGGCAGACGGTCAATGTGAAGTTGAACGGATTCCCCTATATGGAGTACGGCATCCTGAAGGGAAAGATCAGTTCGCTGTCTTCGATTCCTGAAACGGAAGGGTACGCCGCGGAAGTGGTTTTCGAGAAAGGATTGGTTTCGAGTTACAATACCCGGATCAAATTCATCCAGCAGATGGACGGAACGGGGGATATCATCACAAAGGATCAGCGCCTGTTGGAACGGTTCCTCAGTCCGCTCAAATCCGCGATTAAAAACGATTTGTAAATTATATAATAATATTATGACTACATCGGTAGCTTTATGCACCTACAACGGTGCTCAATACCTGAAGCAGCAGTTGGATTCCATCCTCGGACAGACCCGCCCGGTTGACGAGATCGTAATCTGCGACGACCGGTCGACAGACGGAACGGTCGCCCTCGTCAACCGGTATGTCGAAAAATATCCGGAGAAAATAAGACTGATCGAAAATCCTGTAAACCTCGGATACACCCGCAATTTCGAAAAAGCGATCTGCGCCTGTTCGGGAGATATCATTTTCCTGTCCGACCAGGACGATATCTGGATGCCGGAGAAAGCCGAAACGATCTGCGACTATTTCGAAACGCATCCGGATAAAAGTTTCGTCTTTACGAACGCTTTTCTGGTCAACCGCTTCGGAGCGAAAAGTTATCATCAGACACTGTTCGACGTGGTGGGACTGGACGACCGAAACAAAAAGCTGTTCCGTACCGGACACCAATACCAGGTGCTAAGCACTTCGGGCCGCGTAACGGGAGCCACGACGGCTATGCGGGCTTCGTTCGTTCCGTACTGCATCCCGTTTACGGTTTGGGGACAGGTGCACGACGAAATGATCGCGATCTCCGCCCTTTTATGGAATAAACTGGATTTTATCGACCGGTGTCTGATCAAATACCGCCTGCACGACAGCCAATCGGTAGGTCTGGGCGCGCTGTTCGTCTATCCGGCCAAACGCTGGGAAACGGCCAAAGACATTTTGATGTGGCACCGGGAACTGCCGGATCCTTCTGCGGAGATTCCCGTAAAAAGGGTCGGTTTCGTCTACAAACGGTTCTGGGCTCTGCGGTCGCGGTTCAATCTGTTTAAGATCGTCGGCATGTACTGCAAAGGGGAATATCACGCCCGGTATGCCGATGCCGGCGCTATGTTCCTGCAGGATGTCAAAGGAGTTGTCATCCGGTTTTTATCCTCGTTCAAACGCGCTGAATATTAAACTATAAAATATATTCATATGCTACGATCCATTCTTTCGAGTTTTAAACCCGGCCGGAACCATGAACGCCGGTTGGTAGTCATGAAAAAATATACCCGGACCAATGTAAAAACTACGCGGTGCGGTTTTCGCGCTTTCCGGTTCGACGTTTGCCAGACAGCGAATTTGTATCTGGAACTCGAACGCCGCCAGCCGCTCTGTGAAGACGCATGCGTCCTCGATTTCGATTATATCTGTCCCGATTACATCGTCTTTTTCAGGATGGTTGTGGGGAATGATTCCATCTATGTCCGCAATGTCGATCCCGTGACCCGTTGGACCCCGTTCAGCATCGACCTGTCCGGGAGTAAAACGTTCCTGAGGGATAATATGACCCGCCTGTACAACAATACGATCCAACTTCAGGTCGTGCCCTTCCCTACCGCTCCGGGAACCGTTTTTAAACTCAGGAACCTGCGTCTGCGTCCGCATACTGCGGAAGAACTGGCCCAAAAAACGTATAAGGAAACGTGTTTGAAAAGCGAAGCGTCTTCGGTCGATCTGTATAATTACTATTTCAACCAAATATTTCCCTGTGCGATTCATTCCGTCGTGGTTTCGGAAGCGAATGTCCGTGTCGAAGGCACTGTCGGCACTACCGGAATGGAGTTTTATCTGTGCGAAATTCCTATGTTCAGTACCATTTCCTGCGACAACCTGCGTATCTTGCAGAAAATAGAACCGCAGAACGGGGTTTTCGCTGCCGTCGCCGACCGCCTGACGGACGCATATGGTAAAACTTACGACCGGGTTTATTCCCGGTGGGTGTTGGCCTGTAAATACCCGTCCGGATACAAAATCTGTTCTTACGGAAGATACGCAGACGAAGTCGCATCGAAATACGGTTTCCCCCCGATCCGGCCAAAAACGAAAAAAGGGATCGGTTCGTTCCACGAAACCCCGTTCGAATCCGATCTGGACGAACTGGGCGCATCCTACATCACGATCAACGTATATATCAACGACTATATCCGGTTGCAGCCCACTGCCGGTTCGATCCCGTTCGATTACAACGGCACGACCTATTATGCGGAAAAGAGTGAGATCGAGACATACGACCGCTTGATGCTGGCCGCCGCGCAGCGGAATATCAAAGTGGCCGTGATCCTGCTGATCCGTACCCGGCAGCAAAGCCCGGACAAAGCGGTCGGGCTGATGCTGGAACATCCCGAAATGAATCCGGCCGGAGCTTATTCAATGCCCAACATGACGACGAACGATTCGCTGCACCTGTATGCCGCGTCCATCGATTTTCTGGCATCCCGCTATAACCGGCCGGACGGCAAATACGGGCGCATCCATTACTGGATCGCGCATAACGAAGCCGATTCGGGACAGGCATGGACGAACGCCGGGGATAAAACGTTGCCGGAGTTCGTGGATATTTATATGAAGTCCATGCGCCTGATTTACTATACGGCCCGCAAGTACGACTCCGATGCGGAAGTGATGATTTCGCTGACCCATTACTGGAACAGCTCTCACGGGGAACCGAACTGCTTCGCTCCCGCAAAACTGATGGAGTTGTTCCTGGATTATTGCCGGAAAGAAGGCGATTTCCATTGGGGCGTCGCCCACCATCCCTATGCGGAAGATTTGCTGGAACCCAAATCGTGGCTGGACCCGAACGCAGACTTCCATCCGGATACGAAATTTATCACATTCAAAAATCTGGAAGTACTGGACGCGTGGATCAAACGCCCGGAATTACTTTACAAAGGCAGTAAACGGACGCTGCTGTTGTCGGAGCAAAATCCTAATTCGGTCGATTACACACCGGAAGCTCAGGACGAACAGGCCGCATGCCTGGCTTATGCAATGAAAAAAGTGGCCGCCTGTTCCGGGATCGACGCCTACGTCGCCCACAGTTGGCACGACGAGTATTTCGAGGGCGGATTGAAAACCGGGCTGCGCAAATATCCCGGAGACCCGGACGATCCTTACGGTAAAAAACACGCCTGGTTCGTTTTCCGGGACGCCGGAACCGGAGCGGAAGACCGGACTTTTGAATTTGCGAAACCGATTATCGGAATCGGAGATTGGAGCGAAATTTTTCATCCGGTAAAAATCCGGGAGAAAACGTCTAATGAAAACGACGTAGACGACAGATGAAAGCATTGACCAAACATGAAAACGATGTGATGGAAATATTCTGGCGGAAAAACGATCCTTTATTTATGTCTGAGGTCGTTCAAAAATCCGGACGCCTGAATCTGCATTTCAACACGATCGCTACCGTCGTAAGGGGATTGGAAAAGAAAGGGTTCGTAGGACACGAAACCTTCGGGCATTCTTTCCGGTATTTCCCGGTAATCACGAAACTGGAATATAGCCGCGGCTTGTTAGAAAATATTATTACCAAATATTACGATCATTCCTATTCCCGCGTCGTACGGGAATTCGTTGAAAACGGGAAGATTTCCGCAGAGCAGTTAAATGATTTAATCTCGATTAAAGAACACTATTAAACATCTTTCGAATATGATACAGTGGACACCTATATTGACGGATGCAGCCAAGGACAAAGCCTGCGGCAAGATCCATGAGATCGCCGAAACCGTCGCCGCAAAAGACCTTCGACGAAATACTTACGGACTGATGGCCGGCAACGTCGGAATCGCATTGTTTTTCTATTATTACTGGCAGTGGTCGGGGAAAGAGGAGTATTACGACAAGGCGTCGGAACTGATTCTGGACAGCATGGACAGGATGACAATTCCACTCCATTCGTCCACTACCCCGCTTACGATCGAATCCTCTTTTTACAACGGTGTCGGCGGCGTAGGTTGGGGAATCAACCATTTGTTTACCCATGAGTTTATCGAAGGGGAAATCGGAGACTCGATGGGAACCGTCGATCCCTGGCTATACCGCCGGATGATTTACGATCTCCGGCAATCCGAGCCGGGGCTTTTGCGGGGGGCGGCAGGAATCGGCCTGTATGCCGCCGGGCGGGACGACCGGCTGTCGAAAGAGTATTTGCGGCGGTTCGTTACGGAACTCTCCGGAATTTTATCGGATCGGCCGTTCGACGCCGTGACGGACTATTCCGTCGCGCACGGGATCGGAGGATTGATCCTGCTGCTCGTAAAAATCGGGGCGAAACATGCCGATATAAAGGAGATTCCCGTTTTGCTGGATTATTTCAGAGAGGGGCTTGCATCCCATATCCGGAATGTCCTTTTGCCAAAAATATTCCCGGAGCGGATCGAACCGGGCTGGAAGGACGAGATGCTGAGTGTGCTATGGGTTTCCCTGTGCAGCCGGCTCGTCGACAGGAAACTTTGCGATATATTGATGGCCCGGTCGGTCGATATATACCGCGAACGAATATCCGTTTCGGAATCTTTCGATGCGGGACTTTCGGGAGGCCTTGTTAGTGCGGCCCATATCATGAACCGGATCTATCGTTTCACGGGTAACGAAGAATACCGTGAGCTCGCCCGGACGCTTTATGAAAAGGAAATCGATGCCGCAGTATTCGACGATCCTATCTCCGGGCATAAGATGTGGCTGACGGATGCCGATGGGTTGTACGGCTTGCATATGGGACTGTTCGAAGGGCTCTCCGGGATCGGTCTTGCATTGATAGCCGCCGTATCCGACCGAGAACCCGCTTGGGACGAATGCTTAATGATGAGTTGATATGTTCCACTAACAGAATAAAGTCATGATTACGCGAACCGACATTATCAACTACCTGATCTGGAAACGGGGATACCGCTCGTACCTCGAGATCGGGCTCGACGACCCGGAACTGAATTTCACGAAAATCCGGTGCGAACTCAAAGAATCGGTCGATCCTTACGATCCGTCGAGCAACTTCTGTGCGGCATGGACGCAGGAAGACCTCAACCGGTTTCTCCCTTACCTGACTTACCGGATGACTTCGGACGACTTCTTTGCCGCTTATCCGGATAAAAAGTACGATATCGTATTCATCGACGGGCTGCACCTCGAAGCGCAGGCCGACCGCGATATCCGTAATTCGCTGATGCACCTGAACGAAGGAGGCGCCGTCGTGATCCACGATTGCCTGCCCGACTGCGAAGCCACCCAGAGCGAAGATCATCCGAACGGTTCATGGGTAGGAACGGTCTGGAAGTCTATGGTTAAATACACGAAATACACTTCATGCGACGTCAAAGTAATCGAAACGGACTGGGGTGTGGGCGTGATCGAATATACCGATAATCTCGATTTTCAAATCCCGGAGAAACTGGATGTCGAATACGATGAGTTCAGCAAGAAGAGGTATGGGTTTCTGCATATCTATACGGATAATCTGCATATGGTGTTTAAATAATAAATCAGAAGATTCCGGGAATCTGGAATAGGGTGAAAAAACTATCTGATCTTCTATGCTTTATAAGAAAATAAAAAGTCGTAGCGAGCATTGAGCGTAGTATTTGAATGCGACGATCTTTATCCACATTCTAATTTCGAGCTATCAAACCCAGAAATATAATAATCTCGAAGTGCTATGCAGGGTGTAGGTTTCGTCAAATACTTATCCGATCTTTGCCGATTCAACGTAGGTATCTCTTATCCGGACGGACTGCCTACGCAACGGATCGGAGTTCACGATCCGAGAAATAAAAGAAGGACGCGACGAAGTATTGAAACGCACGGTAGAGATATTAACCCACGGAAATCAATAGAAATAAATAATTACCGTCCCATTTCAATCGTTAGAAGCATAATTGTTGGATCGGACTTTGGTATCTTAATGTTAGTTCTTCCTTTAAATGTAACATTTGAGGATTGAAGTGCCAGAAGTCATCGACTTTCCGACAGAGGTTCGTATCGGCTATGCCCCGTTTAACCTTATCGAGCCACTCTTCGAAGCTTTTGGTCTGGTAATGGTTTATCTGAGCGATCTCGTTCGAGTGTTCGCTGAAAGGCCCGGGAACAACAGTATATTTTTCGTTCACGGCACGGTGTCCGTGTATGTACCGGGCGAAATGAGGGCTGTCGATCAGGGCTACATATCGGGGTTGCACAATACTTTTCACGTGCTTATTGGCGGAAAAATCATATGGCAGAGGCTCGGTGTAATTCTGCATAACGAGTCCCTCCGGCATTGAAATATGGTTATTGGCCGTATAAATGACCCAATTCAAACATACCCCGGCGTAGTTCTGATAGTATTCCAGAAAACGGGAGATATCCTCGTGCTTTTTCAAAATAATAAACTCATCCAGATCGATAAAAGCGATCCATCTCGTATGATTATGCATATTGTAGAGACAGTGCATATACGCTTTTATCTGAGGCGTATTGGTAATGTCGCAATCGATGACTTCCACAACTCCTTTTCGGATGTACGTCTCTAAAGTTTGCTTTGCAGGGATTATGCTGTTGTTGTCGTACAGGACAAAATGTTCCACCCCGATCTGAAGATGATGTTCGACCCATTCGATCAGATAGGGCGTCTCGTCTTTGAGTATGGCACAGATAATAATATTGTATCTCATAGCAATGGTATTATTATCGTTTGAATACCATAAATATACATTTAAAAATAGTTTTTTCAAAGTCGGATATTACATTCTGTATGCAGTTTCGATATTTATAGAAGCGGGGCCGCCGATGCAGCCCCGCTTGTCTTTATCCGGTCACTTGCCGGGTCCTTCGGATCCGTGCAGCTTTGCACATTCTAATCCCATCCTGCGGGAACCGTTCATCTGGATCGTTTTTGCAGTGTCCGGTCTAATAATTTGTTATCAGCAGTTCATTGACCGTTTTTCGTTTCGCGGCGACCGAGCAGATCGAACGAAAAATACTCAGGCGCCGAATCCGGTACTCTCCATACAAATCGTCGAAAAAGGAGTTCTCCGGATTTTTTTACCGGGGATCGGAGCTGGAGAGCTCAGAGAGGGATTTGAACCCTCTTAGCTATAATCACATCATATTCTATTATTTAATAGCTTTCACGACTCGACAGGTAACAATTTGGAGACTGAAGTAGCCACCCGTGTCCATCATCATCTTAAAAGAACCTATCTATGACTCAGATATACCGTATTTTCGTATAGATATGCAAATTGGGGAACTTGTTCCTCCAATTTGACTATGTTTGCTTGTCTTGCAATTGGTTGTATTTGGCTGGTGAAACTCTCTTTATGATAGGTGTTTTGAATTAGGGAATGATCAAATTCGATTCTTTCAATAAAAACAAGGGATTTATATACCCACAGGGAACAAAGTCCTTTGTTCAGTTAAGTATATAAATCCCTTTCAAATCGAATCTAATTACATTTTTTAATCTATGGAAACGACATCGTTTTTTACCATGTTTTTAGCCCGGAAATAACTGCGGTAACTACTGAATCCAGCATGGATAACAATCTCCATCGAAGATATTTTTTGCTTTCTTTGTACAGCCTCCGACTGTAATCTTTCTACTTCCTTCAGCCGGTAATTATTGATGAAACGGTTGAAATTCATACCATATTCCCGGTTGATGAAAGCCGATATATAAGTCCTGTTGGAAAAAAGGTCCCTGGCCATATCGGTTATTTTAAATTCCGGATTTAGATAAGGTTTCTTATCCTCTAAATAAGTCTCGACCCGCTGCCGTCCCAGTTGCGGATAATTTTCCGACGCGGCCATTTCCTTTTCCTTGGCGGTAACAGGTTCGATAATCACGTAATTTTCCGAAAGGATATTCAGGCACAGCACGATATGGGTAAAGACCGCCGGCAATGTTGTAAATACCCAGATAAACTCCCACTTATCGAATAGCCCGATGCCCAATATCAATCCGGCTATCGGCAAGATTTGCAGCACGACTCTGAAGAGGATGATAAAGGTCAGCCAATCCAGCGACATCCGGTAAATGTCAGCGGAATAATCGGTTACCTGACGTTTATACGACTTTATGCGGAGCAGGCTTAGCCCGGAGTATAAAATGTTCAGCAAAATACAGGCGATAAACGTGCTGTCGATGATCGCGTTTGTCAGGCTTGCCTCGTTATCATAAATAGCGGCCCATCGTTGCTGGAACGGCACTATAGAGGCAATCACGCAGATAGTTACGGTCAAACACGACGGAAGGATGAAATGGTATGCCGGGAAACGTTTCCGTTCGCCTATTTCCGTAATAATATAGGTAATCAGGTACAGGAATACGGGAATAAAACTGAATGAAGAAAAGGAAACAGGCAGGTATGCTATGAAAGCGTCGCGGGCGACGGAATGCATAACCTGTCCACTCCAGTACAGCATCATCATACAGTACACTGTGATCATACTGTATTGTATCCTCCGGTTGACCGTATTGGAAGAGCGGGTTGTGTCGAGCGAAATCATGATCAGGCTGACCGCAGCGCTTACCACGGGTATTGAGAAAACTATTGCACGGCCGATATCTTGATTCATGCCTTCATATTTATTTGTGGCCCTTTATGGGGTTGTCCTTGATATGTATTTTCCAATTGAATCGCACGCTGGAAATGTCTGGAGTCTTTGAATCCCGCCATGGCCATTACTCGATACGGATTTTTACGTTCGTTCGAAGGTAGCCCTATCAGAATCTGGTACTCCTTGATCCGCCACAGGTTCAGGTAACGCCTGAAATTCATGCCGTAAGTTTGATTGATAAAATTGGACATGACAGTACGGTTCACGTCCATTGCCTCGGCCATGTCGATCAGTTTGAGATCGGGATTGAGGTATGGTTTTTTTTGAGACAAATAACTCTCGAACGCCTTCCTGTTCAATTGTCCGCGCGTATTGTCCGGCGCAAGGCGCTGCCTAGCGATCAAACCGTTGTCCCCGGTTTTCTTATCGTTGGCCTGAAACAAATCGGAGGTTTTGTAAGCGAGATATTGCCTGCAGATAACCTGGTATGTAAGCAGGATCTCCTGAGCCATCATGCATAACGCGTTCAGCCGGATAAGCCATGGGCTTGCGCCGACCACCGAAGGCAAAAAAGCGATCAGCAATATAACGATGGAAAGTATGAAAAACACGATGAGCCAACGCGATGATATTATACGGAGATATTTCCGATCCGTGTCGGCCTTTTGAAGTACCGTCCGCTTGTAATACCGCGACAACAACGGCCCGGTCGGGACGATATAGGCTAATGCAGGAACGAACCGCAGGAAAGGTACGGATATGAAAATCGCCGTATATCGCTCGAACAACGACAATCCGGTAAAAATTCCTCCCTCGGGAGGCGATATCCAGGCTGCCGCTATCAGGATAATTGCCAATGCGGGTACTGGCCAAAGGTAATTAAGTACGGGAAAGTTTCTTTTAGTTCCTATATAGGTCAGGTCATAAACGATGTTGTAGAACAATACGGGAAGATAGATATACGAAAGTGCAAAAGGAATATCGACCGGGAGGAAAATTTTATCAGGAGAATAGGCGTGCCATAAAACAGACGACCACCATACGGCTATCAAGGCGCAATAAATACTTACGACCCGCCTTAATTTCCTTTCGGCAAAATTCCGATAATTCCATATCAATAATAAGGTAAAGACCGAACATATGGCCGAACAAAATATCGGTAAAATATAGGTCATCAAGTTGCTGTATGTGGCAAATGCTCCCATATTAATCGAATTCAAATAATTCTTCTCAAGTGCATGTATTTCTGCTGACTTTTCCCGGTGCACTAAAATTACTTAGGCAGATAGTCATAGACTCACTGGCATCTGGTGTGCAAAGATAGTCTAATTTACTGCTATTATTTGTATTATAACTATTAAGTAATGTTTCGTGCGCTGCAAAAATGATTCCGGCTTTGATGATTTGACATACAATAAGCAAAATTGCTGTTTGCATATAATGGTTGTTACGATTTTGCGGATATGATTTATACGTTTTGACATTATGGGATCATAAATAGGCCGTTCATTTGTGCAGAACGAAAAAGATGGATTGCCGGGATGTTCTGGGGAGTGGCTACAAAATATCTTCAGAACTATATGGACTGATTCAAGGTTATGGAGGCTGTGCTGAAACCGCAACGACCCTTTGAGACTGTCTAAGCAAGGACTGACTGTGAAATTTGGAACACAATTGATTAACGATAACCATAAAATATGAACAATGGAATTATAAAACGGATGTTTGCCCTGCTGGCAGTTGCCATTACCGGTATGACGCAGGGTGTCAAAGCTCAGGACGTGGCAGTCAAGAGTAATGTTCTGGCGGATGCTTTCCTGAATCCGAATTTGGGAATAGAGGTCGGACTCGCACCCAAGTGGACTTTGGACGTTACGGGACAGTTCAACGCATGGACGCTCTCGCACGACCGGCACTGGAAACACTGGGTTGTTCAACCTGAAGCCAGATACTGGTTCTGCGACCGCTTTTCGGGGCATTTTGTGGGTGTTCACATTCATGGCGGACAGTATAATATCGGAGGTTTTGACGGAAAAATCAACTTCCTCAGCACGGATGCCCGCAAGCTGAAGGATTCCCGTTATCAGGGCTGGTTCGTCGGCGCAGGCATCGCTTATGGTTATGCGTGGATACTGGGGAGGCATTGGAACCTGGAGGCGGAAATCGGTTTGGGTTATTCCTATACACGTTATGACCGCTTCCGGTGTGCCGGGTGCGGCAGGAGGGTAGAAACGGACAAGCCGCACCACTACGTGGGGCCGACGAAAGCGGCAATCAACCTTGTTTATCTATTTTAATCGTGTGCAAGATGAAAAAGACATTATATATCCTGTCAGCCCTTTTGGGCATGGTGGCGGTAGCGGAAGCGCAGACCGCGATCGACATGCGGAAACAGAACATCGTGGACGGTGTTTCCGTGGAGAATCTTAACATGGAACGCAACGGCGGGTACATCGCCATAGACATGCTTTGGGATTTATCAGGGCTTGATGTGGATAATAATCGTGCCGTGCTTCTTACACCCTGGTTAGTCAATGGCAGCGACTCGCTCGACCTGCAATCGGTAGGGGTTTACGGCAGGCGACGTTACTACTTCTATGTGCGCAACGGCGAGAGCATGCTGTCGGGCAAGAATGAAAAGAGCTATAAGGTCTCGGAGAAGCCCGATACCATCGAATACCACAACATGGTACCATACGCCGAATGGATGAACGGCTCCGTGCTGTCGCTTCGTCGCAGCGACTACGGATGTTGCAACACTTTGCTGGCAGAGCGAAATGGTACGCTCGGACGACACGCCGAGGCGTTTTTTCCCGAACTGGTCTATGTGCGTCCGCAGGGGCAGACCGAAAAACGGGATTCGCTCGAAGGTTCGGCGTTTATCGACTTTCCGGTGGACCAAACGGTGATTTATCCGGACTATCGACGCAACACCGCCGAACTTGGGAAAATACAGTCATCGATCGACTCCGTGCGAAGCGACATGGACATAACCATCATCTCGGTATGGCTGAAAGGTTACGCTTCGCCCGAAAGTCCTTATGCGCACAACAAAGAGCTGGCTATCGGACGTACCGCCGCATTGAAGAAATACATACAGCAACTCTATCGGTTTGAAGACAATGTGATAACGACCGATTACGAACCGGAGGATTGGGCCGGATTGCGCCGCTACGTGGAACAGTCGAACCTTGAACATCGCACGGAAATCATCGCTTTGATAGACGGCGATTTGGAACCGGATGCCAGAGAGTGGAAAATAAAAAACACCTATCCGGAGGAATACCGTTTCCTGTTACAGAACTGTTATCCGGCGTTGCGCCATACCGACTACCGCATAGCCTACACCATCCGCAGTTACAGCGACGTGGAGGAGATAAAACGAATCATGCGTGAACGACCGCAAAAGCTGAGTCTAAACGAGTTCTACCTCGCCGCACAGGAATGTGAACCCGGTACGGATGAGTTCGCCGAGGTGTTCGAAACAGCGGTACGCATGTTCCCGGATGACGCCATTGCCAATCTGAACGCCGCCAACGCTACCATGCGTCGTGGCGACCTTACAGGAGCGAAGCGTTACCTTGACAGAGCGGGCGATTCACCCGAGGCCGTTTATGCCCGAGGCGCACTGGCCGTCCGGCGAAAAGATTACGACAGTGCCCGACGCTATCTGAACGAGGCGAAATCGCTCGGATCAGAGCAGGCAGGCATCACGCTGGAACAGCTTGAAAAGGGGAGACGTTAAGAACGAACGAGAAAATACATCATTAATAAAATTCAGTTAAACACATTTATGAAGATGAATAAATTATTTTTAGGTTTGTTCGTATGTGCCACATTGTGCGCATGTTCGAACGATGAGTCGGAAATCATTCCGAATGATACACCGAATGTTTTCACAGGAGACAAGGCGTACGTCAATGTCCGCCTCGCTGATGCAGGCTCCCTTACCAAGGCGGCAGAAGGTGACTTTGACTACGGAACAAACGAACAGTCCGTAAAAAACGCCTACTTCTACTTTTATGATGCAGACGGTGTATTCGTGACACAAGGTGATGTTTGGACGGATGGCAACGCCTCGACGACAACCCCTGCCGGAAACATTGAATTTGCAAGCAATAACGTTGTTGTGCTGAAAGGGCTGGACAAGAAGAGCTATCCTAAGTATATGGTAGCGGTGCTCAACAAACCGGACAACTTCGTGTATGGAAAAACGCTCGACGAAATGCAGACGGCGCTTGCGGACAATAATGCAGAAGGCATTTATTACCCCGCAACAACCAATAGCGTCACCACCAATTACTTTACCATGAGCACTACGAGCTACGCCGAACCCAATCGGGCAAAGTCTTTCGTGACGGAGGTTCAAGAGGAAAATTTCTCTCTTGAACCGATAACGGATGTGAGCGCCATTACCAATGCGATGACCGTATATGTGGAGCGTCTGGCTACTAAAATAACCCTGAATGTATCCGATAATCTCCAAAATGGTGCAGATGGGCCTTATCCGATAAAAGTCACTGTGGCAGGCGAAGACAACTCAGCCGGAAACGGTGATATCGCTTCGGAAGAACTTTATGTGGAACTGCTCGGATGGAAACTGAATGCCACGGCAAAGAAATCACACATGGTCAAGAACATAGATGAAATCTGGGAGGATAATGACTTGGGCTTTGCATGGAACAGACCGACCGACTTCCGCAGCCACTGGGGTAAGTCGTTCAACTACGGTTTTTCCGGCTATCCTGAAAATGCGGCGGAAATCCCCGGCAATTCCGAATATCTGAACTATGTCGATTTGAAAAGCGGCTTAACCGCATTGGGAAACCCCGCCTATTGCACCGAGAACACCAACACAAATACCATTGTTACCGCCAACTTCCCTTCTGCCGTTACGAGCATTCTGTTGAAAGCCAGGGTATGCGATGCAAGCGGCAATGCGCTCGACCTCGTACGTTACAGCGGAGTGCTTTTCACACGGAACTCCTTCCTTGAATATGTGCTCAACGTATTGAAGACGAAAAACCAACTGAACGTGTGGTATGAAAACGGCAAAGATGATGGAGGTAATACAAAATACACCCAGATTGGCAGCGAGTATGTGAAGTTGGAGAATGTGGGCGACGGAAAAGTGAAAGTGGTACTTACGAATGAGAATGCAACCCCATTATATGCAGAGGACGGTTCCAGCATCTCGGATCAAATCATCGCCGCTCTTAACGATGATTTGGCCGCCGCTTCCGCAGACGCCATCGCTTATAACGGCGGATTGATGTACTACAACATTCCTATCGAACATCTCAATAACGGCGATATCGCGGAAAACGGAACTGTACCGGAGGCCAAATACGGCGTGGTGCGCAATCACCACTACGTAGTCACCATTGACAAATTGGAAAATATAGGCAGGGGAATCTTTGACGAAGACGAAAAAATCGTTCCCGGCGGTGATCCGAACGGTGACGCTTATTACATTGGCGCGAAAATCAAGATCCTCTCCTGGAAGATTATTAGTCAAAATGTGGAACTTTAATTTTTCTTGAAACGATCTTTATCTTGTAAACAGCCATTCCATGAGGGGGTTCTCCCACGTGGAATGGCTTTAGAAAAGCGCTTCCGCTCCAGCGCAAAAGAGAGAACGGAACCGGAAAAGGGCGCATCTGCCATTTCCTGTCGAAAATGAAAATTCCCTGCGGCATTTTCCGCAGTATCCATAACAGAATATAACAATACAAGTCAAATGGGTATACGGTCTTACATAAGAAAAACAAGCGGCAAGTTGCTGATGGCCATTGCTTGCGCTCCGTTGTTATATGCCTGCGACGGCTTAATCTACGACGGCGAGGGCGACTGCTCGGTGAACTACCGCGTGAAATTCCGTTACGATTACAACATGAAGTTTGCCGATGCCTTTGCCCACGAGGTGAGCGTAGTAACACTTTACCTGCTCGATGCCAACGGCAGGGTGGTTTGGCAACGTACCGAGCAGGGAGAAGCCCTTGCAGCCGATGGCTATGCCATGACTGTAGATGTAGAACCGGGCGAATACGACCTGCTTGCTTGGTGTGGCACTACCGACAAAAGCTCTTTCTCGATACCCGAAACAACCGTCGGCAAAGAATTGACCTGCACGCTTGACAGGCAACACGATACCGAGAACAAGGCATTCGTTGCCGAAGACCTCGACCGCTTGTTCCACGGGTGGCTGCCGGATCAGACGTTCGGCGAAACCGAAGGTACCTACACTTATACCGTACCGTTGGTGAAGAACACCAACAACGTGCGAGTGGTATTGCAGCACCTTTCGGGAGAGGCTGTGGACAAAGACAAGTTCGTTTTCACCATCACCGACACGAACGGAAATATGGACTGGGACAACACACTGCTGCCCGACGAGCCGGTGACTTTCTACGCATGGCATACCGACGCCGGGGAAGCGGGTACGGATACCCGGCCCGAAGAAGCACAGACCGCATCTCGCGCCGCTTTCAGCGCGGCCATAGCCGAACTGACCGTGCCGCGCCTTGTGAAAGGACAGGGAACACGGCTCGCCGTGACTAACAAGGAAACGGGAAAAACGGTTTTCTCCATTCCCCTTATCGACTATGCCTTGCTTGTGAAAGGTTTCTATAACCGGGATATGGACGATCAGGAGTATCTCGACAGGCAGGACGTGTACGACCTGGTGTTCTTCCTCGATGAAGGCGACCGTTGGCACGATGCCTACATTTATATCAACTCTTGGAAAGTGACGCTGCAAAACAGCCAATTGTAATAAGTGGAATGCGTATGAAGAATGTGGTACGACATATCGTCACGGGGGCTCTGATGCTCCTTGTGTTGTGGGGTACCTCGTGCAGCCATGACACGGAGGCCTTCGACATATCCGATAAGGAGGCAGCTCTCAGCATCGGCCTCAGATTGCCCACAAAAAGCCCGAAGACCGGTGAAGGCTATGAGGCAGGCGAAACCTATGAAAATTACATAGACGTAGAGAATAGCAACTACAGGATTTATTTCTTCACCTCCGACAACAAGTTCATCGCCCGTTTTGAACCGGAAGGTTTCGTGGTGACAGAAGGAAGCGATTACAGGGATTACAGTGTGCTCGGCAAGGCGCCCGCCGCTTTGGCCAATCACAAAAATTTCAAGATGGTCGTGCTTGCCAACTGGCCGCAATATGGCGACGATGCGATGAAGGTCGGAGAGACGTTGCTTGCGGATATCTGCGATGCCGGATGGGGGCAGTTCGATCGTTTTTCTTCTTTCGAGTTGGGGCCGGAACAACTGATTCCTTTCTATGGTGTCCATGAATACAATAACATAGAGTTGAAGCCCGGAGAGGCCACATTGCTGCCCGAGCCTGTCACCCTGCTCCGTGCCGTGGCAAAGGCGGAGGTGATACTCAGGACGGACGACCATTTCGACTTGTCGTTCAGCGAGGTGAAGATTCGTCGCTATAATAATAAGGGATATTGTGCCCCGAAAGACGTTTTTTCACAGGACGACTACGACCACGGCGGTGAATGGAACAGCGATTACGTGAGCGACTTGCACCTTGTGGAAAATAGCAACGACGCGGAAGAAAAAATACAAGATTTCCGCTTCGCAAGCCAGTGGATTGGTGCTGACGGAAATAAATATGAAAAATGGATCGCCTATCTGCCCGAATACCAAAACATCGGCACAGGCGACAAATACTCGTGCATCGAAGTAAAGCTCGATGCCCAGACCGGCGAAGACGAACCGCACAGGGTCTATTTTGCAAATTACGACGAGAATGGAAAGACAGATAATAACGACAATGCCAAACGTTTCGACATCAACCGCAACAACCTCTACCGCTTCACCATCACCGTCCGCGACAACAGGCTCACGGTGAACGTGCAAGAATGGAAATATGCTTATGACAACGAATATACTTTTGACTGATATGAAACATTACTTCTTATTCATATTTCTATCGGCAACCATCGCAATGGGCGGTTGCACGGAAGACCTGCAACCGGAGCCAAGTGGAACAAACGGAGCAATCCTTGATGAGGGCGAATTGACGGAAGCCGAATTGAATTTGTCTGTCAACGCATTTGCCGTTGACGCACAGGCCGAGACAAGGGCGTCTATACCGAGCGGCACACCTGAAATGGAGACTTCGGAAGAAAAAGAGATACACAATATCTGGGTGTTCCAGTACGATGCGGCAACGAAAGATCTGCTGATAAAGCCGCGTTACTATACCATCACCGACCAGGCAATGCTGCAGGACCTGCCCGTATATCTGAAAGCCGGAGTTCCATCCATCGTATATGTCGTAACCAACACGGGCTATGACAACTGGGCCAACGATGGCACGGATGCTTCATGGCAAAAGTTCAAGAATTTGGAACAGCTCAAGAAGCAGACCCTGCCTACCGCTTTCCCGTTACGGTCGATCGATAAGGTGTCGATACCCATGGCCGGAGCAAGCGAAGAGGTGGAAGTGACGGCCGGTACTACGGTCACAGTACCGGTTACACGTATGTATGCCAAACTCAAAGTAAAGGTAGAGATGCTGAAGGCGGAGATGGAGCTGAACAACGTCAACGTAAGGCAGATTCCGAATATTTGCCGGGTAGAGACATTGGCCGGTGATGGAACGGGAGAGCCGATGAATGCGGTTCCGTTTCCTGCTGGAACGACATTCAGTTCCATAGCCTTTGCCGCCTCGGATTTGGAAGAGAATGGAGACAAAGAATGGGCTGTTTTCTATGTCCCTGAAAACCTGCAAGGGGAAACGGAACCTCAGGGCGGTAACAAGTCCGATGCAGCTCCCTCCAATGCGCTTGTGGTGGATGTAGCCACCGAAATCGGTGGTGAAAGATATCTCTATGCAGCTTATCCCGGAGGAAACTCACTCAATAATTTTAATATACAACGCAATCAGGTTTACCGCATGACGGTGACTATCACAGGAGAGAAAGGCCAGAGCAATCCATCGTCCAACTGTTTTGTTGTAAAACCGGACGGGTTCCTCTCTTTTGAGCCCTATTACCGTGTAGAGACAGGAGGCGGATATAATTTTGCAGACTATTTAAGCCCTTATGACGAAAATCTGAAAATAGCCCGTGTCGGCATTATCTGGCAAACCAAAGACTGCATCGGTGATAATACGGATGGAACGTTGGTGCAACTCGGTGATAACACAGGCGACATTCATCAGAAAATCTATGTTAGAACGCAAAAGAAAGGGAATGCCTTGATCGGCGCTTACAATAACAAGGGAGACATTATATGGTCTTGGCACATCTGGGTTACGGACCATGAGCCGGACAATCTCGGCAGAGCCGTTACTTATTACACATACGACTGGGACCAGAACGGCATATATACCGAGAAACCACGCATTCAGGGCTATGCCGTCATGCCATGCAACCTCGGTGCATTGGCGGAGAATCAGCAAGGTATAGGAAGCGGCCTCCATCGGTATCCGGATGAAATGACGCAGGCTTTCGGCATGTTGTATCAATGGGGACGAAAAGACCCGTTCCCTCCTTTACGCAATATCATAAGTGAACATCAGGATTATAACGACGAACATACAGACCTGCATTATGATAACTCCAACCAGACTGAAGTGCATAAGACATCCGTTACCGATGAAAACAAGCTGTTCCATTCGGTGATTGGAGGCGCCTTGACCGGAGCTGTCAGACACGCCATCGCCAATCCCACGGTTTTTATCTGTGGAACGAACGAAACCAACCGGGGTGAAAATTATGTGCAAGCAAAGAGTAGCTATTTCAATAACGGAGACTGGTGTCCAACAGGAGAAAGCGACAACAAACTTTGGGGTGGACTGGAACCGGCCTCCGTTGGAATGAAAGCCTACACAATCAACCAGAATAATAATGTACATATGTACGATAACTATGGAACGGAAAAATCCATTTTCGACCCCTGTCCCACAGGCTGGAGGGTTGCCTCGGGTGAATTGTGGCTCGAATTTACAAATACAGGGCTCAATCCAAAATCTATGAGTGATATCAATTATGACGACAAGTTTCCGAACGGATATGGAATGAATATGTATATGCAGCAATGGAAAGACGGTCCGACATCTTATTTCCCGATGCAGGGAACACGTGTGGGCGATGGAGGAGGTATTCGTACAAACAGTTGCGGAAACTACCATAATGCAACCACGGACACGGACAACCGAGTGAACATTTTGCATATTCATAAGGATCAGGGCCTGTTCCATATATTCGAATACCAATTCTATTTTTATTACGTGAAGTCGGTGGCAGGACCGATCCGATGCGTGCGCGATTCGAAATGAAACAGTGTACTTTTCTTTAGAAGCGGTTGTTTTTCCACCGTATGCCATCACACGTCTAATGACAGCGCGTTTATGCCGCTGCCAGTCTATTTGCGCTACATCGGTATCTCAAAACAACCTCTTCGAGGATTGGGTCAGATCGGGCATGCCGCTTTCGTTTTTCAGGGATGACCTGATTTCGCAGTGAAGTTGCAAGGTCTGGAGTAATCCTGCGTCATAGTCCAGCTCACGTTCCAGTATCAGGGATTGCCCCGGGGATATTTTGAGTTTGCCATGAAGGATCGCACGAACGTGCGCATACATTATTCCCGTAGTTTCAGACAGAGCGGCCATAGTTATGCCTCGTTGTTTGATATCCCATGCGATCAAAAGACCGGGATGCAACCCTTTGAGTACATCGATGCCGTATTCCATAACAGTCTCTTCCCTTGTAAATTTAGTGCAATTTTCCCACATTTGAGAAAATTATCGGTCTTTTTCTGCTTTGAACTTTATATGGGATCCGGTCATTCTCCGCTGAACGTACTGGACAGAAACGGCCGATAAACGGACAAAAGCTATAAAGAAATGATTTGCGGCTTTTTTTATTACCCAAAAGTCCTACATCCAAGACTTCAAAAGTACAGGAAAAGACAAAGTTTCGTTACTAAATCGTTACCTATTCCCTACCGGAGAAAAACGGCAACGATTTACCAACAAACAACCTGATAATAAATTAATTAGCCCACAGTCTACATAACTTGAAAACGAGAGGTAAAAACTAATTTTGCAACTAAAGTTTAGCACTATAATAGGAATGTTCTTAAAATATTCTATGCAATGACACATCAACACGTGAACACGACCAAAGACAATCTATCTGGTCAGGAAGATCGCCGCCCGCACCGGACTCGGTAAAGCGGACGTCAAAACCATTATCGAAACGTTCCTACTGCTTATCAAAGAAATCCATACTGGAAGGCATGTCGATTCATCCTCGGGTCGAGGCGATAGACGAACCGTGCAAGACCAAGCGTTCGTCGCAGGAGACCGGGCTCTCGTTCCGCTACTGGCGAAGGTGCTCGATTTCGACATTACCGATTTCGAGCTGACGGTATCCCGCTACGACAAGCTTTGTAAACGGAAGCCTGCGGATGCGGTACTGGATAATTAAGATTAAAAACTATTGAAGATATAAATCCTGTTATCTAACGAAAGCCTCTTTCCCTGGTAAGAAAGAGGCTTTCGCATTGAAATAATCTTCGTATATTCACTCTGTTTTTTCTGAATGAATAATGAAACCGGCTTATTTGTTCGCTTGGGCGGCGAGGTAAGCGTCGTACATATCCAGTATCCACGCATCGTCCTCTTTAGCCTCCTTCTTGTGCGCCTTGCCTTCGGGGCCTTTGAACCATTTTTTGCAGAAATCCTTTAAGCCGGGATACTGTTTATTCATCAGCACCGAGTTGACCAGCATATACGGATAAACGATCTTGTTGGGATCGTTGTGGAAACGGATACCGTATATGGTCTTCAACACCCGGCGTTCGATATTGCCGACCCGCTCTGTTGTCCATATCTTCCACCAATAGGTAGTGGCGTTCTGGCTGGCTTTGTTCAGACAGACCAACCTGTGGAATGTGCGATAGCGGTCTTTGATTCCGGGAGAAGCGATATCGAGGGCTTCCCAACGGACACCGTCGGGATCGGCCTCGGTCTTCTCGACGTATTCGATGCTTTCGACCTCATCGGCCGTGTACTTGATCGGTTCCTTGTCGTCAGGAGTTTTGGTGATCTTGAACGAATAGTTCGCTTTTTTCAACACAGAGGCATCGGCGTGCCATCCCCGGTGAACATAACCGTCGACTTTTTCGCCGGATTTAAGAGTTACTATTACCCGGCGGAACTCCTGATCTTCCGGCTTCTTGGCCTGTGCTTGACTGATTGTGCCCAACGTGACCAGCACGGTGGCAGCGAAAAGTAAAAACTGTTTCATGTGCTTTATTTTAAGGGTTAGTATTTAGTCGGATCATAGTCTCGCAGCATAAGAATCGTTTTGTCCCGGTAGGCATTCGATCGGCGTATGCGCTCGGCAAGTTCGGGATCGTCGTCTATATAGCGGGCTATGCGTTCGCGGAAAACGTCTTTCGAACGGCGATAAGCGCTGCCGACGTCCTGGAATTCACTTTCGCCATGTTTTCGAAGGAAATAGGCCGTACGCGAACTGCTGAACCATCTACGCCTCTGTAAAACCAGCATGCCGCCGTTCGTGTCGATATAGTAACCTTTTTTCGAATAAATACAGGCCGTTATGCGCGGCGTTTCGACGTAGACCCACATCCAGCCCGGATCGGACGCCCAGACCAACTTGCGGGCGAATTCCGGGGTCTTGGCATGCCAGCAAATCACCGAGTCTATATCTCCGGCCGACAACACCTCTTTGGTTTTAGTTTTCCGGAAAGCGTCTCGAAATATTTTCAGTTTGCCGGATTTTTTGGGGAGTCGCAGTCGGTTGTCGCCAGTACATTCGACGACCGAACCGTTTTTCAGGTAGATGCGCCCTTCAACAAGGGACGCTGCAACGGATACCGTTGCGAAGGATAGACATAAAAACAATAAAAATAATTTCATTAGAGTCTCTGTTTTATCTCATTTAGAGCAATTAAGCTTCCATCTCCGCATACATTTTTCCCAGGAGTTCTTTCATGTTCCTTGCGTCGTTAGTTCTTAATTTCACAAAACAGCGCAAACTTACAAAAAAAAAAAAAAAAAAAACACTTCTATATACCAAATTCATCCTAATGAAATATGAAATTATTTATTATATTATTATTTTTTCGCGCCTGTATTGCAGCTCCCAAAGAATAAATCTGAGGATCAATTTTTAAAGTCGATCCTTTTTTAGAATCGCATTCGGCAGGTTTCCCTCCGACGTTTCTATCCGGGCGGCAGCATCCGGACGGCTCGCCGACCCGGCCCCGGACTCTTTCCGTAACAACCGATAATCTGCAATAGGAGCATCGTTTTTTGCATTCGAAACCTCCCGTTTACGATTCCGAAGCGGTCCCGGGATTATCTTGCGGACACAGCAAACAGGCCATTTGCGACAGGACGTTGCGTTTCCATTCCCGTATGAAGACGGAGAACTGCTCTTTGTCTTCGAGCAGCAGCGTCGTCACCAGATTTTTCATCAGGAACGGGAAGGTCAGTTGCGAATAGAGCGTCAGAAAAACGATCCGGGACGGGACGGAGGATTCCTTCCCGCATCGCCATTTTGAGCGCATTCTGGATATCGAGGATATACTTGTCGATCTTCAGTTCCCGGGCTGCTTCTATAAGATGATTCACGTCGCGTTGAATCTCCCCTATCATGAAATACGGCAGATCGGGATTGTTCAGAAACAGAGCGACGTATTCGTCGATAATTCGGTCGAGCCGTTCCATAAAAGGAATATCGCGTATCAGAATATCATGGATGCGCGGAATTACTTCCTGTAGGATGTCGCCGTAGATCGCCCGGAAGAGCCGCTCCTTGGTCCGGAAGTAGTAATGCAACGCCGGACGCGTAATGCCTACCGCCGCCGCGATGTCGCTCATGCTGGTATTGACGTACCCTTTTTCGATGAAAAGCCGGTGGGCGCACGCGATGACGTTCTGTTCGATATTTCCCGCAGGTTTCATAGCAAAGTTAGTTTTCAAGGTTATTGACAAAAAGTAAAAGCCGGTTCATAATATTCACGTCGCTAACGCTTCCGTCGAAGTCGAGCGACAGCAGGTTCATCTGCGGGTAAAGCCCGCGTATGCGTTTCTCCACGCCCTTCGAGACGATGTGATTGGCGATGCAGCCGAACGGTTGCAGGCTAACGACGTTCCGGACGCCGTGCCGGGCGAACATCGCCACCTCGCCGGGCAGCAGCCACCCCTCGCCGAACTGCGCGTTCAGCGATATGACCTCGGAAGCCGCTTCGGCACTCTCATACACGTTGCCGATCGGTTGAAAGTAGGGAAATTTCGAAGCGATGCCGTTGAAACGACCGATGAGCCGTTGCATACGCCCGGCTCCTTGCCGAAGCAGCCAGCCGGGAATCCGCGAGGAATCCAATCCCGAACGATTTCGGATTTCGCGGTTGACGAACCCCTGCATGAAAAAATCGGTCAATATGGGCGATACCGCTTCGATCCGACGATCGGTCAGCCAATCGATCAATCCTTTTTGAGCGAAAGGATTGAATTTTAGGAATATCTCACCCACGATACCGACCTTCGGCCGTTCGACGGGACGGCATTTGCGGGAAAACGCTTCGACGGCGAAGCCCAGCGTTTCGGCAAAGGCATCCAGAATATTGCTTTCGGATTCGGATTCCAGAATCATTTTCGCGTCTTCCAGATACCAGTCGCGCAGCGAGGCCGCTTCGCCGGGCTCGGTTTCGCGCACGGCCGTAGCGTAATAGAGGCGCGCCAGGCAATCGGTGAACAGAACGGCTCCGACGGCGCCGCGAAACACGCGCAGCCACGGAATACGGAACCCCGGCTGGGTCGTTTGCAGACCGCTGCCCGGCGATACGGATATAACCGGCACGTCGGCGAAACCGGCATTGACGAGCCCTTTGCGGATCAGGGCGATGTAGTTGCTGGCGCGGCATTGTCCGCCGGTCTGGGTGATGGCCACGGCCGTTTCGGTCGGGTCGTGCCGGCCCAACTGGAGCGCGTTCACGATGTCGCCCACGATCAGCGTCGCCGGATAACAGATTTCGTTGTTGGCATACCGCAATCCCGATTCTACCGAGGCTTGCGTACTCATGGGTAGGTTCTCGGCTTCGTATCCGGCACGTTTCAGCAGCGCCGGAATAAGCGGCGAAATAAACGGCGTAAAGAACGGAACGAGGATTTTCCGCTTGCGGTCCCGCTCGCCGAAATCGGGCGTCGTCACGAACGGCCGCGGCGCGGCCTGCGAAGCGTGCCCGAGTTTCAGGCTCTCGATCAGCGAGCGGATACGCAACTTCAGCGATCCGGTATTGCTCACGTCGTCGATTTTCAGCAGCGTGAGGCTTTTCCCGTGCCGTCCCAACAGGTCGCGCACTTCGTCGGTCAGCAGAGCGTCCGGGCCGCAGCCGAAAGAGGTCAGTTCGACGAACTGCACGTTCCGATCCTGCCGGCTCGCCCATGCGGCAGCCCGGAGAATGCGGTTGGCATAGGCCCATTGCGCCACATAATGAGTGTCGGCGGTCGAAATATTTTCGCCGCGCACGATATCGTCCGTAATGACGTCGACGCCCATCCCCGCGACCATCTCCGCGATTTTATGCTGGATGAGCGGATCGGCATGGTAGGGCCGGCCGGCTACGAGAAGCGTCAGCCGGCCCGCATCGCGGCTGCGGCGCAGAATCCCGCCGTTAAGCTCCCTAAGCTGCCGAGCAAAAGCGCGCTGTTCGTCGAGCGCCCGCCGGAAAGCCGTCCGGATCTTCCGGCGCGCTACGCCCAGCGAAACGAGATAGTCGGAGCACTGGCGGTAGAGTCGCTTTTCGTTACGGAACGAAACGGTCGGCGAGTCGAGCGGGATCGAAAGATTGTCGACGCTCCGCACGACATCCGAATACCCGGCCACGATCGGACAACTGTAACTGTTGATCTCTTTGCCGTCCGGTTGTTCATATACGACATAAGGCATCAGAATGCGGTCTACGCCCTTTTCGACGAGGTCGCTGATATGGGCATGGACGAGTTTGGCCGGAAAACAGATGTTGTCGGACATCACGCGGCGCACGTTATGTTCGTAGGTTCGCATATTCGAAGGGTCGGACAGCACGACGGAAATACCGCAGTCGCTAAGCAACGTATACCAGAAAGGATACTCCTCGTAGGTATTCAGGCAACGGGGAATGCCGACGACCGGACGCCCTTCCCGGAGACCGGAGCGGTCGAAAAGCAGGCGCAATTTCTCGGCATAAGCGTTTTCGCCCTGCACGTCGCAGGAACCCTTGTTGGAAAAATGACGCTCGCACTTGTTTCCCGAATAGTAGGTGTTGCCGCCTGAGAAACGATAGCGCGTCACCATGCATCGGTTCTCGCAGCCGCGGCATTGCAGCATGTCCGAAGTGCAGGAAGCCGTTTCGAGCAGTTGTTCGAGGGACACGCCGGACGACCGAAGCTTTCCGGCATAGAGCGCGCAGCCGAAAGCGCCCATCATCTCCGGACGGTCGCTGCGGAAAACCTCGCGCCCGGTCAGCCGTTCGAAAGCCCGCACCACGGCGTCGTTACGCATCGTGCCGCCCTGCACGACGATCCGGCCGCCCATCTCGTCGGCCGAACGGAGCTTCAGCACTTTGTAAAGGCAGTTCTTTACGACCGAGTAAGAAAGCCCGGCGGCGATATCGGCCATCGAAGCTCCCTCGCGCAGCATCTGCTTCACGCGGGAGTTCATAAAAACGGTGCAGCGCGTCCCCAGGTCGCAGGGATGGGAGGCGGTGCACGCCTGCGCCGCGAACTCCCCGACCCCGGAGCCGAGGCTCCTGGCGAAGGTCTCGATGAACGAACCGCAGCCCGACGAACAAGCTTCGTTGATCTCCATGCGCGTTACGGCGCCGTGCTCGACGAAAATGGCCTTCATGTCTTGCCCGCCGATGTCGAGGATAAACGACACGTCGGGCGTTATCTCTTTGGCGGCAAGGTAATGCGCGATGGTCTCGATGACGCCCGCGTCGAGTCCGAAGGCCGCTTTGATGAGATCCTCGCCGTAGCCCGTTACGCAACTGCCCTCCACGACCGGATCGGCGCCCGCCGTCCGGCAGGCAGCGAGCAACTCGCGCAATCCCTGCCCGACCGCAGCGATCGGGTTGCCGTTGTTGGGCGCATAGTGGGTAAAAAGCAGTTGCTGCCGGTCGTCGAACGCCGCGATCTTCGTCGTCGTGGAACCGGAGTCGATGCCGAGCGTTATCCCGGCCCGGCCCGGCGGAATCGGCACGGAGCGGAAAGTCCCGGTATTCCGCTGCCGCCGCCAAGCGGTATGCGCTTCTTCATTTTCGAAGATGGCGGGAAGCGCCTTGTACGTGCGGTCGCCTCGCGTCGTATTCGCGGCGATGACAGCGAGCCATTCGTCCGCCGCGCGAAGCGAAGCATCGGTTCCGGAGAGCGCCGTACCCCATGCCGGCAACAGTTGGGCGTCGGCGGGGCAGATCGTTTGCGTTCCGTCCAGATGCAGGTACTCCGCAAACGCCTTACGCAACGACGGGAGGAATGCCAACGGCCCGCCGCAAAAAAGTACCGGAGCCTCGATGTCGCAGCCATGCGACAGCGTTACGACGGTCTGCACCGCCACGGCGTGGAAAATCGAAGCGGCGATCTCCTCCCGGCTCACATTCTTGGCCAACAGGTTCTGGATGTCCGTTTTGGCGAAAACGCCGCACCGCGAGGCAATCGGATGAATGCGGACGGCCCGCTGCGCCAGACGGTCGAGTCCGGCGGGCGTCGTGTCGAGCAGGAGCGCCATCTGGTCGATAAAGGCCCCCGTACCGCCGGCGCAATTGCTGTTCATGCGCATGTCCGGCATTTCGCCTTTCAGGAAAACGACTTTGGCGTCCTCGCCGCCAATATCGATGAGGGTCGTCGCCTGTGGATGGTAACGCCGGACATAGGCCGTCGAAGCCACGACCTCCTGAACGAAAGGTATCTGCGCGCGCTCCGCGATGCCCAGTCCGACCGAACCGGTAATCGTCAAACCGAACAATTCGTCCCCGAACCGCTCGCCCAGCTCCGAAAAGACGACGGAAAGAGTTTCCCGAATACGGGCATTGTGACGAACATAGGTCGAAAAGCAAATGTTGTCGTCGTCGTCCAATACGACGACCTTGAGCGTCGTGGAACCCACATCAAGACCTATTCTATTGTTTTTCATAACAAAACAATATTTCACCAACACCGTCTGACTATAATGTCAGACATAAATGTAAACAAAAAAAATTCCGACATGGTTAATCGGAATGAAAATCATTTGCAATTTTTTTCAATGTCCGGTTGTCCGATCGGTCATTCCAAAAATTTATACCAACGGAAGACCAATACAAAAAAGATACCCGCCGCAAATGCAGCGGGTATCCCCCGTTTTCAGGCAATGCCTGAAACCTCCTTCGGTAAAACTCTAAAATTCGATTCTTTTGGCCTGCCCAATGTGTTCGAGATTGACCGATGCGTACGGATCGCCGGCGGCCTCGGCTTTCCGGAGAAATTTTTCGGCCGTGTCGTAATCCCCTTTCATCATGTAGCATACGCCTATGTAGTTGAATGCCGCAGGATTATCCTGCTGACCTTCCAGTTCTTTCAAAGCGACTTCGTAGTCTCCTTCGACCATGTGCCGCATAGCCTTGTTGATCCGCGTAACCCCGATGTTTTCAGGACTGTCCGGGTCAATCCACGTGGTGCGGCCGTGCTCGTCCGTAACCGCCGTAGCGACGGAAGCCGTCCGGTCGATGTCGTAGTAGACCTGCAAATATCCGGCATTCCGCAGGGCAGGATAAAAATTCTTCAGCATGTAAGCATACGGCTTTCCGTCGGCAAGCTGTTTCAATTTGGTCTTGCGCTCTTCCTGCTCGATGGTGTAGGCATCGATGATGTCGAGCACCTCCTGCCGGTACTCCATATCCGACTCGGCGACCATTTTACGCAAACCGTCCCAATCCTCGCGCCCGTTGTAAAGTTCGAACAGGCTCTCGTCGCGCGGAATGTCGAGGTTCTTCAGCAGGTAATCCCGGAACGACTCCGCACGCCTTTGCGCGAGCGCCGTGTTGCCGGCCAGCGTACCTTCCGGCGAAGCGTATCCGGCTATCATGATCCGTTTGAGCGACGCATTCGGATCTTCGTGGATAAGCTGGAACGCTTTCCCCACTGCGCCGAGCAACTCTTTGTTGCCGGGAATATCCATATCGATTACGTGCGACCCTACGGTAAACCGGATTACGGCCGTCCCTTTGTCGCGTTCGTTAAACAGGATGTCGTAACGGTTGGGATAATCCTCGACAGGATGCAGAAACGGATTCTCCAGGGAATATTTTTCGAGTTCGGTGAGCCGGTATTCGAGCGGCTCGCTGTTGTAAGCCGGCACGATCTCGTAATAGAGCAGCTTGTCCGCGGCGAGCGTCCGGGCCGGTTTCGTATCTTCGGAGCAACACCCGACCACGGTTTCGCCGAGCGACAGCGACACCGTATTCATCCAGGATTGATACGGCACGAGCGCTTTATAGCCGACCTTCGCAGGAGTATCCTTTCTTTTTAAGACATAGCCTTTGCCGCCGGTCGCTCTATTGCGGGTATCGTACAGGCTGCGCCGGTTGCCGGTTACGACGATCTGCTCGAGCGCCAGCCTGTCGGCCCCGTTGTAGAGCACGGGCGTCATCACGACCCGATAGTTCGGACGCAACTTTTCGATATTCACATCGAACGACACCTCCACCTCTTCGTTTACCTTACGCACCTTTGTATTCTCTACGGTCCATGTTCCCGGCGCCGCAGCCCAAAGGTCGGCTGCGAAAAACAGGGACAAGATTATAATTAGCGATCTTTTCATCAGACGTTCGGATTATATCAGTTAATTATGAATATCAGGTTAACGCCCAACTTGGTCGGGCCGAAATAGTTTTTGGTTCCGGATTCGAGCCGGGGACTACAGTCGCGGCACCCGTACTTGTCGTAGTCGAAACGGACGTATCCGACGCCGACGGTGGCCTCGATGCTCCACTTCCGCGCGAGCATCCACTGGTAACCGTAACTGAACCCGCCTCCGACGTACCAGCCGTCGTAACGGTGTTCCTTACCGTCCCGGGCCAGGCCGAACGGCAGTTTCACCTTCGAAATATTGTACTCTCCGCCGAGCAGGTGTACGCCGAAAAAGTGCCCGTTGAAACGTTCGCACAACCAGTAACGGAACTCGGGCTGCACCAGCCAGTGCTTGAACATTTTGCCGTCGTTCTTCTCGAACGGATTGTAATTACCCGATATATTGAGGGTCGTCGCCCGTCCCAGCCCCAGCTCGACGCCGAGGTTCGGCGTCGCCAGTACGTCGTAAACGACATTGTTCTTCACAGCGACTTTCTGAGCGCCGGTCGAAGCCGTCATCGCGGCAAAGGCGAGCAGAAGAATAACTTTTTTCATCATGACTTTTCTTTCGTTTATGGACCGGCCGCCCCCGCGGGCGGCCGGCTTTGTGAATACTGATAAACAGAGGTTGCGTTCGTCGTTACTCTGCGCGCAGCGTAATCGTGCTGGACGGTTCCCGCATGATCCTCTTCAACGTACGCGTAGCCCTGCGGTCGCTGCTTTCATGGATCTCGAACAGCATCAGGTGATCGAGACGCGTCCCGGGAATCATATACCACTGGCGCCATCCGTGTGCGAGCCCGCTGCCGATCTCTTCCGCTTCGATCTTACCCGTCTTGCCCTGGTTATTCGGATCGTGGTTGTCGTGCCTCAGCGCGAAAGCGCTCACCACGTACAATTCCTTGCCGTTACCCAGGTTCGTCGCATGGTTCGCCCGCTTGAATTGCCTGCGCAGGAACTCCGTGCTTACCAGGTAATACTCATAGGTCAACGTAGTGTACACGTTCGGATCGTCATGGTACAACTGTACCGTACGGGTCGTCGTAGCCTCTTCGAGATCGATCGCGGTCACCTTGAAGCTCACCGTCTGCAATCCCGGTTTGGCCGGAGTGTAATAGTAGTATCCGCCGCCGTCGTCGCTGAACCCGGTCATGTCCGACGGAGCCAGGCTCGGCGTGTAAAACAACACGAGATCCTGCCGCGCGAACGCGTCTTCGGACATATAGAAGGTTATCAGCGCCTCCTGACCGATGCCGTATCCCACGCAGTTTTGCAGATAAGCGGAATGGTGTTCGTTGATCGATACGAGCGTCAGCGCAGGCCCGACATACGCGGTTTTGAAGATCGGGTTCTCGATAGTCACCAATTCGCCGCCATGATCCCTCGAATTCTGGAAATCGACGGTCTGCTGTCCCGCTCCGGTCGCCATATAAATATAGCTGATGCTGCCGTCCGGGTTCGATTCGATCTGCAGGCTGTTCCGGCTCGCATTGGTCGGCTCCAAATTCCGGGCCGTAATTACGCATCGCAGCGGGAAATAGGCGGCCGGAATATCGTCGGAAATGTCGAACGTAAGCGTTTTCGAATCGCCTCTGCTGACGCCGGAAGGCATCCCCACCGGGTCGAACGTAAACTTCTCGCATGAAATGACGGTCACGATCCTCGACAGGGCGCCGGCCGAAATACGGATTTCCGCCTTTTTGAAACCTTCGTCGACGACCCGGACGTCGGCGTACACCTTACCCGAACCCCGGTCGACGTACAGGTTGCTCAGTATCCCTTCCTCGTCGGACAGCACCAGCGGGTTGCGGATATCGCCGTTGGTCACGACGTTGCTCTTCTCATACTTGACGTCGAGTTCGAGCCGCTGCGTCGCGGAACCGTCCCCCGGATTGGTAAGGATATTGACGATCGGATTGACCGTCAGCCGGTCGGAACCGTCCGATATCTCGGGAGATTCTTTGATGATCTCCGCGTAAATGTTGTTGATCGGCGGCGCGTCGATCGCGCTTTCAACGCTTCCGGAACCGATATTTCCCGGGATATAGTCCATGATCCTTATCCTGAAATGGGTATTGCGAACGATCGGATAAAGATTGAGTTCGCTGTCGATCAACTCGATTTTGTAATACTTTTTATAATCACCGCCGGCGTGAAGTATCACGAAAGTCTCGTCATTGTAGCCGTTGTCGCTCTCGAACATGTATTTAGGCTCGAGATCCAGCGTCGTCGGTTTATCGGCGCACATGCCCGCATCGGCCGGAACGGTGGCCCGGTCGGCCGACCACTCGAACGGTTCCGCAATGCCCGGACTGAACGGAGCGATCGTTCCGCGGGTCGCATAGTTATAAAGCGCGAACCCTTCGACGGTAAACTGCTCGCGTTGCCCCTGGGCCATCAGATCCAGCAGATTCTGGTCGATCTCTACGGTCACCTTGGCTTGGTTGCGCAGCAGCCTCACCTGCGGGGGAGCATTGAAATTATCGACGGTCTTGCGGTCCCACAGCACCCAGGTATCCGATTCGAGATCCGGCACGAGGGTTCTCTCGTCTTTGCCGAGCGAGCCCCGCTCGTCGAACGCGTTCCAGTCGTAATTGGCTATGAAATGCACGATACGCGTACTGCCCGACACCTTCGCCTTGAACGTACCGCCCTGCAGGTCGGATGCGACCGAGCGGCCGAGGAACCGGCCGTCGGCATCGAATTGCAGTAGACTGATATCGTTTACCGTACTCTCGGCCGATTTGGTACGAACGACCGTATAATCGGGAACCGAATAAGAAAATTCCAGATCGGCCTCCCCGCTTACCGGCATGGAAACCGGTTCCGTTTCGGACTTCATGCAGGAAGCGAGAACCGCGATCAGCAAAAACGGCAGCGACAATTTATAAAATCTTGTTTTCATCACTTTACCTTAATTATTTCATTTGTCGTTAAAAAGGCTACAACGGACGGTCTATATCCCTTACGCATCGCACTTCCGCACTGCTGGCACTCTCCCCGTCGGTACCCCCGGACGGATTGAGGATACGGAACGCCGCATTGCTCGCCGGATCGGCCGTCCAGTAGCGGTGTCTGTCGGTAATGTCCTTGATTTCGCATTTGCTCACATTTTGCAGGACATCGAGCAACAGCATCTCGGCATAGGTCGGCATGCGCCAGTTTTTATAGGTCACTCCGTCCGTATCGGTCTCGGAGTAGTTCTTGCATCGGCTCACGGCGGCCCAGAAATCGACCCGATCGGTCGAAGACGACACTCTCGACGCGAACATGAAGTTCGGAGAGATCATCCACCGGTTACTCGCGGAAGGATCGGTATAACCGTTCTTATCCAGAGCGGGATAGCCTACCTGGCAATAACCGTACGCCATTTCCTGGCGGCCGTCGTTCACCGGATTGTAAGGATGGGGACCGGTATACAGTTTTCCGGTCAGCTCCTGGTAATACCCGCGGATGTGGGCGTCTCCCCAACTGCCCCTGGTCGGAACGTCGGGCATCGGAATCGTTCGCAGGTCGGCCTGTTTGATATTGACCGTATACATGTTTCGGTTTTTGTTCCCGTCCACGTCCTGCGACAAGATATGGCCGATCCAGATCGGCGGATACTGCGTAACCCGGACGCTCTGGACGATGTGGTCGCCGTTCTCCACGTCGAACGTAATCACCCTCGGAACGAAATTGTCCGGAATCGGGCTGTAAATCGTAATCGCCCCGTTGTGCACGAACGGATCGCGCGTAACGCTCACCCCCGTCGAGGAAACCTCGGCGCCTTCGACGAAAACTTTCAGGTTCCGCACCTCCACGTTGTCCGAAGAGGACTGGAATCCCGTAACATAGGTATCTATGTTGTTCATCACGATGTCCTGCTCGTCGATGTAGAGGTACATGATGTTTTTGATCCACACTTCGATGTTATTGGTCGTCCAGTCCACCACCTGATAATCAACGTTTTCCAACAGGACGGCTTCCGGAGCGCTGGCTCCCCCGTCGCCGTCGATATGCGCCTTAATATTGTAAATGTAGTTGCGGCGGAGTTTGTAAAGGTGAGCCGGGTCGCCCCCGTCGGCCGAAAGGCGGTAGTTCACGGGGATCTTGTAATAGCTGCTTTCCGTCGCGGACGCCTTCTTTATAGGCACGTTCAGGTAGATGAAAGTCTCATCGGCCACCGCGGCGTTCCAGTCGTTGGCATACGAATAAAGGATGATCTGGTTCGGCTCGCCCGACACCAGGTCGGCGCCCGTATAGGATGCGGTAGTCGCCAGCGCGGGCGTATGAACGTCCCCGGTTTCCAGCACCCTGGCGTCGGACGCGTAGTTGACCAGTTTTTTGGTCACCTGTCCCGCCGGCTGGTAATCGGCGCCGTAACTGAGGTTCACCCGGATCTTGGCAACGCCCCTTTTGAGCGACACGTCGATGTTCTTATTGGCTTTCGTACCGTCGTTGAGTACCGTCGCGATCGACTTACCGTCCATCAGCAGATCGGTCTGCACCGCATCGGGATTCAAAGCCTGGGCAACGACCGCCGCTTTCAGCTCCGCGAGGGACATCGCCCCTGCGGCGGCCGTACCCGCATTCGCCACGACATAAACCGAATACCCGGTATTTTCCGCGAATGCGCTCCGGTTCTTCGAAATGCCGTACCGGGTCATTCCGTCGACCGGCACGATGCGTTGGTAATGGGCGCAGGCGTCTTCTCCCTCTTTGTAGATAAATACGTCGAGGGTCGAAATCTTATTTTCGTTCAGCGCCTTCTCGCCGTCTTCGGTCGCCTTCGTCCCCCCCTCTACCGACAGCAAGACCTGAAGCGTCAGGTTATTGCCGTCCGGGGCGGAGCCGTCCGGATCTTTCTGGCACGATGCGGCGAAGAGCAGGACGGCCAGCGAAAAGATCGATCGTATGATATGCTTTGAAATCATGACTCTATTATTGTATTTGTTTGATCAGAATGTCGGTTTCGGTTCCCGGGTATTTCCGGCCTTCGGCGAAGCTGCCTCCCGCGTTATCGGGATTGATCTTCGCTTTTTTACCGTCGATCGAGATATAGAACTGCGTCTCGCGTTCGACGTTCGGGGTAAAACTCTTGGCCGGCACGATCCGTACCGAGTAGGAATCGGCCCGGGTTATCCCCTGCGAAACGTAGCCGCCTTCGGACAGCAGCTTGAAATCGTGCCCGTTGGTCAGGTTGGCCGCCCATACCGCTCCGTCGGGAGCCGCGAGCTTAAAATCGTAGGTAGCCGGGGCGGACTGCGAAACCTGTCCGTAATTCGCTCCGTAATCCACTCCCGAAAAGGCGAACGCGAGTTCGTCGTAAGTAATCGAAGAAAGCTCCGTGTCCCATTTCAGGACGTCCACGCGCAGGAACAACAGGTCGTTCGGCGCTCCGACAACCGCTTTGACCCGGTAAATCCGGTTGCGTTCCAAGTCGTAAAATCCCGCGGTATTCTTCAGATCGCCGCGATAAGTTACCGGGGCCCCGTTGACTTTCACATTCACCAACAGGTACGGGGTAGACGCGTCGTCCGGCGCGGCTCCCGACGGATCTTCTTCGCCGGAAATATTCTGATAACTGTAAAACGACTTTTCGGCGTCGGACGGTTTCAGCGCCGCATAGTCCGCATCGTCCGGAACCACGTCGAGGTATCCCGCCGCAGCGGGCGTATAGGTCTCCGTCCGGCGAATATCGCCTCCCGGCATCGCCTTGCTCTGATACTGAACGTTGCTGCGAACGACCTGGTTACGGAATTCGATCGAGGTCAGTTCCACGAGGTCGTCCGTCAATTCCGCCGACTTGAAAACATGCATGTCGACGCGTCCGACGAGTCTCTCCATTTCGACCGAAGCGTTGACGGCAGTTCCCGACATCGTCGTCGCCGTTTTGCCGATCATTGCGATGTCATCCGCCGAGAAAGACGAGGAAACTATTTCCAGCGCATCGAGCGTCGATTTGGGCGTATTCTCGTCGATGGTCACCGCCTGTCCGTTCGCCGTAAAGTTTTTTCCGGCATAGTTGGCGACGGCATAGATCGCTTTCTTGTCTTTGGTCACCCTGACCGACCGGACATAGCTGTTCGCAGCCGATTCCGGCGTAAAACCCGTTACCAACTCGGAAAATTCCAGATCGCCGTTGTCATGGTTGAATATGTACACGGCCAGACTGGTAAATTCGTCTTCGCCGGTGAGGGCGAGATCGCCGTTTCCGTTGCGGGTAAGAAGGGACAATGCCAGGCTGGCGTCCATTCCCGCCGGATCGTCCCCGGCGGTCTTGCTGCACGACAGCATCTGCACGGAGACGGCGAACAACAGAATGATTCTGGCTATCTTATACTTTTGCATGGATTCCTATTTTTGTATCGGATCGATGTCCTCTTCCTCCCAGGGAGCGACTTCTACCGAAGTATTGTTAAACCGGAAGCGTATGGCTATTTCCGCCTCGTCCTTGTCTTCGACGGAGATAGCGTGCTCGTTCATAAAATCCGCCAGTTCGACGGTTTTATAGCAAATCTCGCCGCCGCTGTTCGACAGTTTTAGCCGTATGTCGTTATCGTTCAAAAAACGAAAGGCGTTTACGCGTGCAACGTAGTCCCCCGTTTCCGCATCGTATGCGAGCTGAGCGCGGTAAACGCTTTTCAGAGCCGAGGCGCTCGCTCCGTCGAAACCCATCTGCGGATGCAGGTTCACGATATCCACCTCGATCGGCGCCGTTGCGCGGGTGGCGGGCGCCGCCGCCCCCGTAACATGCACGTGCAGCGGAATGTGTGCCTGATCGAACAGCAATTCTTCGTCCCTGAACTGACTTTGCACGACCGTTATCTTTTTGGTCGCGAAGTACACCCGGTCGTTTTCATGGTGTATAATGGGATCTCCCGCATAGTACGCGGCCGATCCCAGCACGGCCTTCGACAGTTGCTCGGCATCGTGTATTTCCGTCCCGTCGGTCAGGTTCGTCCATGCCACCAGGGAGTAATTTCCATCGGGCAGATTCAGGTTCACACCCTTGTGTGCCTGTAAGTCGGCGCCGCTTTTGGTGCGCCTCGCGACCAGGTTTCCGTCGCTGTCGTAGACGAACAGGGTCACGTTGTCCGATTTTTCGAGGAAGCGGCATTGTCCCGGAACGTCGCCGTAATAGTAAAACGATATCCGCGTACGCTCGCAGTCCAATCCGGAGCCGTCGTCACGGATACACCCCGATAGTGCAAAAACCCAAAACAGGACAATTATGTAATTGTATCCTTTCATTTCACTCGGTCGATTAGCTGTATCTTTTTCGTAAAAAGGGGGGAGGCCCGTCCTCCCCCCGCATTCAATTAAAGGATTACTACAACTGCTGGAACTCGGGATCGATGTTCTCTTCCTGCCAGTCGGCGATAGTAATGGTAAGGGTGATGTTATACGCGACCGGATTGAGATCGGTGTGCATGAACTGAGGTTTGATCTCGATGTTCACATTGTAGATCTTACCCGCTTCGAACGTTACGTTCCCCGAGGCGGTCGTATAATTCACCACGTTGGCAAACTTGGACAGCGGCAGCAATCTCGGATTGTAGGCGTCTTCGTCGTCGCTCGTAATGTCGGTAGCCGATACATTGGCCAGGCTGAAGTGCAGATACGGAGTCTGTCCGGGGAAGAAGTTGAACGCGAAACACTTCTTGGCGTCGGGATCGGTCGGATCGTTGAATTCGTCCAGGTCGTAAGCCGCATACGCGCCGGAGCTCCACTGGTTATAGCTTGCATAGGTCGCTTCGTCCGTTTGGGCGGCGTCCGAGCCGAAAAGCCATTTACCCTCGGTCGCTCTTTCGAAAGCGGTCGTATTGGTCATCAGCGACGCAGCCACGGCTGCTCCGTTGTATTGCTTGTAGAAGTTGTTGAAGTAAACTCCCAGCAGATCGCCGGTCAGACCTTCCCACTCTACGAGAGCCGATTTTCCGTTGGAAGTGTTGGTCACCGTTTCGCTTCCGCTCTCGACGAAGGATACCTTTTTAACCTGGATACGGGCCATCACCGATTTGATCGTAACGGTGCCGGTAAACGTATACACGTTCTCGTCGTTCACATTCTCTACGTTCACGTCGAATGCCGACAGCGCCCCTGTCCCGGCAAAAAGCACTTTGGAACCTTGTTGCTGGCTGTAAGCGGCCGCAACGGTCACTTTGTCGCCCACCCCGCCGGTAACGTAAGTTTCCGATCCTTTTTTATAATTGCCGTAAACGGCCAGGTCGGAGGCTTCGGTTCCCACATTCGGAATGAGGAGTCCCACATCGGTCAGCTTGTCCCAATCCGAATCGGCTGTCAGGTCTTTGTCGACCTCTACTTTTTTCAAAATCGTCCCCGCCGAGTTCGTTACGAAAATGGCGATGTTGTCCACGTCGGCCGTCTTCAAAAGCGGATCCACCGGGCCGGCCGCTTTCGTCTGGACGCCGCCCATGGAGATTACGACGTGCTTCTCTCCGGCGGGAGCGGACGGGCCGCCCGGGTCGGTGTCTTTGGAACACGAGGCAAGTATGCCTAAACTCAAAAACGCTGCAAAAAAATAATTGAATGTTTTCATGATAAAAAGTAAATTAATTAGAGTTTCACACAATCGGTTATTTCGATCGAAAATCAAACATCGCAATCACGGTCGTCGAATCGGCAGTTCCGACATATGTCCGGATGTTTCAAGTTCGGTTCCATGTCCGATCAATTTTTCATACACTCATAATACAACCATTCGGGGGCAATATATAGATACGTTTACGCCTTTTTATCAACCAATTACGCAACAAAACCTATTCTCAAACTCCGATTCCGAAACAATTTTCCGAGACCGTTCTCGCCGTTTCGAAATGCGAAAACGACAAGGCCGCGATCTACCGTTTATCATGTCCGCCGAAACGCATATCGCAACTCCCGTCCGGCAGAACGGTCGGACGGGAACGGCTCGGATACGCAGAAAAAGAAACCGGAATACAGCGGGATCGCAACCCCGCCGTTTTACGGCCGGACGCGGGGAAGCATGACCGCACGAATTTCAAAATGTTAATTATTATTACCATATTTGCGGAATAAATATAAAATCACCTATCGCAGGAATGAATAAAGATTTAACCTGGAACGCCTCTGATAATAAAGATCGGGAATCGACCGAACGAACATCCCGCGAAAACGGGCCCGTTACGGTGGAACTGCTCGAAGCGCTCCGCGACGGGGATCACGAGGCCTACAAGACCGTATACCTGCATTACCGGGGCCCGATCGAGAACTTTCTATATAAATTGTTGCGCTCCCGCGAAGAAGCCGAGGAAATCGCGCAGCACGTATTTATGACCCTGTGGGAGAGGCGGGCCGAGTTGGACCCTTCCAAAAATATCCGTACCCTACTCTATACGATCGCACGGAATGCGGTGGTCAATTTGTTCAAACGCCAGCGGGTTTTCGAGAAATACCAGAAAATGCAGGACCCCGGCGAACAGGATCTTCTGACAGGCGAAGACCTGTTGATCGCGCAGGAAAAAGAACTACTCATAGAGCTGGCCGTCAAGAACATGCCTCCGATGCGCCGGAAAATATTCGAAATGAGCCGGCAGCAGAACCTCTCGCACGAAGAGATCGCGCAGCACCTTGATACGTCCAAACACAATGTCGCGAACCACCTGTCGCAAGCCCTGAAAAAAATCAAGCGCACGCTCAAATAGTCAATTCCCGCCGCAACCGGCCGGGGATCGCCCCATGCATCGTAAAAACCAGAACAACGCGCCGTTCGGATGAATCCGATTCTACTTTTGTATAAAACAGCTCTTTGATTGTATTATAATCATAACGGTCGTACGCTCCGTCCGGCATACCCGTTCCGCAATACGATTTCAAAAAATAATTCAAATAGATACTCCAGCATATCCGAACGACTGTATTTATGAGCACCGACCCGCAAAAAACGATCCAGGAGATCATCGACCTGTACCTCGGCGAAGAGCATCCCGACGAACATACCCAGGAGCAGTTCCGCGCCTGGCTTGCCGGCGACGGCCACCGGAAAGAGAAATACGAGGCCCTGGAAAAAGCGTTCGAAAGAGAAGTCCGGTTCGATCCGGCCCCGAGCCGCAAAGTACTGGACTCGTACCGGGAAATGACCGGCGCGGCGCGAGGCGCCGGCGTAGAACGCTCCCGGTCGCGAAAAAGAACGGCCCTGCGCATCGCCGCGGCGGCAGTTCCGGCACTGATCGCCGCCGCGACGATCTTATACCTGCTGAATCAACGCCTCAGCGAACATTTCGACGTGACCGTCCTGTCCGACGTGACCGAATCGACGGAGCGCGGAACGCAAAAACACATCATTCTGCCCGACGGTTCGCAGGCATGGATAAACAGCGGCAGCAGCATCGGATACTGCGACGATTTTGGATCGAAACGCACGGTTTACCTCGACGGAGAGGCGTATTTCATCGTGAAGGCCTCCGTACAGCAGCCGTTCACGGTGAAAACGGAAAACATGACCGCCGTGGCGACGGAAGCCCAATTCAACGTCAAGGCCTACTGCGACAGCGCAGCCTGCGAAATCGTCGTAGCGGAAGGCTCCCTCGACGCCTTCTGCGGCGGGCAAACCTATCGCCTGGCAGACAATACACACATCCGGATGGACAACCGGTCGCAGCGCGTCACCGTGCACCGGATCGTCGACGGCGAACTGCCGCAATGGATGTCGCAGTTGCGATTCGAAGACACGCCGCTCGAACACGTGCTTTATATCATCTCCGGATTTTTCGGCGTGAAAATCGACCTGGCGGCCGAACTGGAACTGGAAGGGAACTTCACGGCCGCCTTCGAAGAAGGCCCGACGCTGGACAACGTGCTGCTTACGTTGCAAAATACCGTACCGGACTTCAATTACCGGATCGACGGGAACACGGTGCGCATCACGGAAAAACAGGTACGGGACGAAAAAATATCGAAATAATGTCAAGGCGTGTAAAATTATACACGCCTTTGATATACGACCGGTTCGGGAGACCGCTTCCGGCCGTTTTCCGCAGGAGCACGGAATCACCACCACACCTGTTCGCCGTTTTCAAGGGTGAAAATACGCTCTTCTTTCCCCCGGGTATGGTCCCTCAACAGCAAAAGCGCATGGGACGGTATGTTGTCGTAATACAAATTCATGTTCTCCGCCTTTTTTTTACCGAGCGATTCCCAGCCGGATTCATCTTTCCAATAGAACAGTTCATAAACATCGCCGATGCGGATGTTGTTGTCGTCGCTGCGAAAAGCATACTCTACGCTGCCGATCGAAACCGGTTCGCCGAAATCCATCCCGGCCCAACTGTTATTGGGATCGGTAGAGTCAAAGAACGTGAAAGGATCGCCGTCGAACACGGCCTCCCTGGTTCGTCGGGGATCGTCGAGGTAGGAGCCCGGCGTTCCGATAATCGTTCCTCTCAGGGAACGATTCGAACCGGGGGGGTGGAACAGCAGTTCGGCCATGTTGTTAAATCCGGCAAGAGAAGAAAAATAACGCCAATACCGGTATTTCGGAGTTTCCGCAGGAATCCGCACCTCGCCGGCCGACTGAGCCTCCGTAAATTCGTGAATCGTAACGACATCGCTGAAATCCGGCCGATTGGCAGCCTGTATTTTACCGGATATCAACCTTTTGGTCACTGTCGTCATCGCGTGGTAATACGGATATTTCCGCAGCAATTTAAACGATTCGCGGTTTACGGTATCGGGAATCAGCAGGTCTACCTTGCCGTAGGCGTCAACCGTAAAAGGGTACGACAGCGGCGTGATTTTCTCCCCGTCGGAGCAATACACCGGAAGATAGGCGATGTCGCGTCCGATAGCTTCGAAAACCGCTTCCGATCCGCCGACCTCTCCGAATCCGACCGGGATCCAATTCCGATTGTCAAAAACCGCCACATAAGCGTACTTATTCCTCTTTTTTAGTGCGGGATCGATCCTGATCCGGACGTCTTGCGTAGACACATATTCGGCGGTAACATCTTTTATCGTCACGGTACTGAGAGACGAAGGAACCGCTTCCCCGCTATTGTTCAACCGGATAAAAACCGGATTGAGCGCATAGCATTGGCGGTAGACTTTAGCCATCATCTCTCCGGGACGGTGAGGCGTTCCCGGATCCGTGTCCAACGGAACGAACTCTTCGAAACGCCCGTTATTGGAGACCTGAATGACATTCCAGGAATGTCCCTGGGCCTGAGTCGGCCACTGAGGGGTAAAATCGACAGCCACGGGAATGCCTTTGCTTTGCAAAACCGCCTTAACGACAATCCCTTTATCCGTGCAATTGGACAAATGCATCTTCAGAAAAGTAGACATCCGGAGGATCGGCAGTCCCGTATACGCATAGGGCAACGTCGTTTTCAAATGGGAGTTCAGTCCCTGATTTATATTCAGCGCCGCCCAATGCGGAGAATGACAGGTAAATCTTCCGGCTCTCAGATCGGTCAGGTCGTACAGCCGATCGGCCAATTCACTGCATTCGTCTTTCCAGTTATCCGCCTGAAAAGCCGGCGCGGCTTTGTAAGGAAGAATATATTCGCAAAAATCGTCAAACGTAAGATGAGCGGCCCAGGGCGCATTCGCCCAAGTTTCAAAAGCGTTTTCGATGTTTCGAATCAGATAGTCCGCTTTGAGTATCCGGATGTCCGATTGGCTGGAAGACGGTTTTACGGGGAACCGCTTGGAAACCGCCTCCATAGCCTTCACTTTGAATCCGGCCCAATCCTGATCATCGGCTTCTTTCAGATTCGTTTTTGCGAGTTCGAGCAAGGAAGTATCCAGAGGAGTCGCCAGAATCGAATCGACCTGATCGCAAAACGCATTGACGATCGCCGGATCGAGCGAATAATGCCCCGGCATGTTTTTAATCAGAAACTCGGCCGCACGGAGCTTCAGACTGTCCTCGCTTTTTCGACTGTAATGAGCCAACACCTTTTCCATTTCTCCGCGGTTAGGCCCCGCGCATCGGAGAGCCCATTCCAAAGTGGGTCTGTCTTTCGAACACGAGCAAACGGAGAGTAAAAAAAGAAGAGATAAAGATAAATAACGCATAATTTAAAAGTTAACAATTTTCCACCTGATCTGTTTGAATACGCTAAAGCATCGAACGTCGTTCAAAAAAATAATAAAATCAGACGAGAATCTACGCTGGCGTTTCGAGCGGAATCGTCCGATTACGACAACCGATAAAATAACTTTGTCAGCCGTTCCCATCCATATCGCTATACATTCCGCCTATATCCTATTTTTTTGAAAGTATCGACGACTCGTTGCATCCGTATATTATATAATTTCAGACGATATATTCCAGCCAAAAATAACAAATAAAAGCATTCGAAAACAAAACAGAACGAAATTTTCGAACGGGATCACAAAGCCGCAGCGGCCCAAAGCCGTTCTCGCCGCCGGAGAGGAACGTGACGCCCCGTTTCCGGCACCGCCGGAATGCCGCGGATACCCGGCGACGGACCGCATTCGAAATAAAATGCGTGAAATCCCGTTATCTATGCAGAAATTAGCATAAATGAAAAAATAATATTACCTTTGTCGAGTAAACAACGCGAGTTCATTCTGATCTTTATCTTCTTTGCATTTTCCCGGACAGTTCCGTCCGGCTTCTTTCATCGTTGAAATCGACCTTTATAAGCTTTCTTTGTTTCGGCAATCAACTGCCCGAGTAGGTTTGTTACCAGGACTGAAGACGGCATATGTCAAATTTCAACGGTATTACGGAAATGAAATCATTTTTCATCGGCAAGTACGAAATCAAACTGCCCATCGTACAAGGCGGTATGGGCGTGGGCGTATCGCTCAACGGATTGGCTTCGGCCGTCGCGAACGAAGGGGGCGTCGGAGTCATATCGGCAGCCGGGCTGGGGCTGCTCTATCCCGGCTACAAAGGAAGCTATTCCGAGAAGTGCATACACGGGCTGCGGCAGGAGATCCGCAAAGCCCGCGAAAAGACTTACGGAGTGATCGGGATCAACATCATGGTCGCGCTCTCCAATTTTTCCGACATGGTACGCACGGCCGTCTCGGAAAATGCGGACGTGATCTTCGCAGGGGCCGGTCTTCCGCTCGATCTGCCGGGTTATCTGACCGAGGGGAGCCGGACGCAGCTCGTTCCGATCGTCTCTTCTTCCCGGGCGGCGCGACTGATTTGCGAAAAATGGTCGGCCAATTACGGGTATCTCCCGGACGCGATCGTCGTGGAAGGGCCGAAAGCCGGAGGGCACCTGGGTTTCAAAAAGGAGCAGATCGAAGACGAGCACTACTCGCTGGAGCATCTGATCCCGGAAGTGGTCGAAGTGGCCCGGAGCTATGCCGGCCGAAAAAACATTCCGGTCATCGCGGCGGGCGGAATAGCGACCGGCGAAGACATCGCGCGGTTTATGACGTTGGGGGCATCGGCGGTACAGATGGGCTCCATCTTCGTTCCGACCGAAGAGTGCGACGCGTCGGTCGAATTCAAAAAAGTGTATCTGAACGCCCATCGCGAAGACATACGCATCATTCAGAGCCCGGTAGGGATGCCCGGACGCGCTTTCGACGGGGAGTTCATCCGGAATGTGGCCGAGGGGAAGGAGAAACCCCGCTCCTGCCCGTTCCATTGCATCAAAACGTGCGACTATACCAAAAGTCCGTATTGTATCATCAAAGCGCTCTACAATGCAGCCAAAGGCAATATGAAAAAAGGCTATGCCTTTGCCGGCGGCAACGCTTATCTTTCCGACAAGATCAGGAGCGTCAGGGAAGTAGTCGAAAAGCTGAAAACGGACTTCTTCCTTTCCAAAGCCGCCTTTTGAGCGGCATCAACTTTTAAAAACGTCCGCGAATGCGGAATTTAGTATGACATTCAACGAACTGAACATTGCAGAACCGATCTTGAAAGCGGTCTGCGAAAAAGGATATAACGAGCCGACCCCTATTCAGGAACAGGCCATCCCGGTTGTCCTCCGGGGAAAAGATATTTTCGGAATCGCCCAGACGGGTACGGGAAAAACGGCGGCATTCGCCATTCCCATCCTGCAAATGCTGTCGGAAGACAGCGCCCGGGACGAACGATCTTCGGTAATCGAGCCCGGCGCGAGCCGCCGCGACCGGCGAGGAAGATCGCACGGGAAAAAAGAGCACCGCGCAATCAGATCGCTGATTCTGACTCCTACGCGCGAGCTTGCCCTGCAGATCGGCGATTGCTTCACCGATTACGGCAAATACACCGGTCTGAAACACACGGCGATATTCGGCGGCGTGAAGCAGAATCCGCAAACGGAAAAGCTGCGGCAAGGCGTGGATATCCTGATCGCCACCCCCGGACGGTTGCTCGACCTGATCGCACAGGGAGAGGTGAAGTTAGACGCCCTGACGCATTTCGTACTGGACGAGGCGGACAGGATGCTCGACATGGGATTCATCGCCGATATCAGACGGCTGCTGAAAGTGCTGCCGGCGAAACGTCAAACGCTCTTTTTCTCGGCTACGATGCCCAAGGATATCGTCGCGTTGTCGGGGTCTATCCTGCACGATCCGGTACGGGTGGAAGTGACTCCCGTTTCCTCGACGGTCGATACGGTCGACCAATGCGTCTATTTCGTCGAGAAACCCGAGAAAAAAGGCCTGCTGATATCGGTGCTGAAAAAAGAGTCCGACCAATCGGTACTGGTATTTTCGCGGACGAAACACGGCGCGGACAACATCTCGCGCACCCTGAAGAAAGCTGGCATCCAGAGCGAAGCGATCCACGGAAACAAATCCCAAGGACAGCGACAACGGGCCCTGAGCGACTTCAAATCGGGAAAAATCAAAGTCATGGTGGCCACCGACATCGCTGCGCGGGGCATCGACATCCATGAACTCAACCTGGTAATCAACTACGATCTGCCCGACGTAGCCGAAACCTACGTACACCGCATCGGGCGCACCGGCCGCGCAGGACATACGGGAAGAGCCCTTACGTTTTGCACCAGCGACGAGCAGGTAATGGTAAAAGACATTCAGAAACTGACCGGCAGAAAACTGGCGACAGTGCGTCACACCGCTTAATCGTTTTATTAACTTTAAAATATATTAATGGCAGGATCACAATCATTTGGGAAAAGAGAAAACGAAAAGAAAAAGCAGGCCAAACGCCTCGAAAAGCAGAAACGCAAGGAAGAACGCCAGGCGACCGGCACCAGTTCGTTCGACGACATGATCGCTTATGTGGACGAGAACGGCAATTTCACCGACGTACCGCCCGAAGAACGCAAGAAAGAAGCGGTCAAGCTGGAAGACATCGTCATTGCCGTTCCCAAGAAAGACGACTCCGAACCGGAGATACAGAGAGGCCGGGTCGAGCATTTCAACGAAGGGAAGGGATACGGCTTTATCAAGGATCTCACGTCCGGCGAGAAGTATTTCTTCCATGTTTCGTCTGCGCCCGCGGGCATCTCGGAAGGCAACACCGTTACTTTCGAGACGGAGCGGAGCGCACGGGGCATGAATGCGATAAACATCACATTGACAAAATAACGATACGATTCACTCACAAAAACAGAAAAAATGAATATTTACGTTTCACACCTGAACTTCGCTACGAAAGACGACAGTTTACTGAATTTATTCGCGGAATACGGAGAAGTATCTTCCGCCAGCATCATCATGGATCGCGAAACCGGTCGCTCGCGCGGGTTCGGTTTTGTCGAAATGCCCAATGACGCCGAAGGCCAGAAGGCCATCGAAGCGTTGAACGACACGGAGTTCGAAGGCAAAGTCATCGGTGTGAACATCGCCCGGCCGAAAACCGAAAGAAGCAACGACGGCTATAATCGCGGCGGAGGTTACAACCGCGGCGGATACGGCAGACGATAAGCGGCTGCAAGCGTACGCGCATCGCACGAGCCCTCGATCGGGCTTCGACGACCATACGGATCGGAATCGGGATTTTCCCGGTTCCGATTTTATTTGCGGAAAAACCGTAGCGGTTTCCCGAGGGGGAAGAAAAGCTCCCCGTGCGAAATTCGTTATGCAAACGATTTGCCGGCAGGACGGAAAGACCGCGTAAACCAGAAGGTGGAATCTTCGTCCGGCTCGGACTTGACGCCGATCCGCCCGCCCAACTTCGAAACGATCGTTTCGCAGATCGAAAGCCCGAGTTCTGTCCCCTGGGCGAACGCGTCGAGTCTGACGAAACGACCGAACACGTCCCGCTATTTCTCCGGCGGAATTCCGCATCCGTTATCCGAAACATAGAAATACAGTTCCCTGCCGTCGAGCCGCCTACAAATCGTCGTCGGTCGGCAGCGGCCACTCGTCGGTGCGAAAAGGCGCCGCGGGCAAGCCCGCGCTGTTGACCAGGTTCGCTTCCCGCGTAAAGTTAGCCCATTCGTAACGCACGGCGACCGGAGAAGGCACCGCTTCCGAACGGACAGTCACGCCGACCCCGTCCGGATTGACCGTAGCCGTAGCCGGGTGGAAACGCCGGTCTTTGCCGGCGACCGAAAAACCGGAAAGCGGCTTGCCGTCTCCCGAAGAGAGTCCGTCCGCGGTCTCGCGGAAAGTCAGCACGGCCGCACCGTCCCGGTATTCCACCCCGTCGAGCAGCGGACTGCTACGCACGATATCTTTAAAGCCGTACACGTCGTGCAAAGCCAGATTCGCCAGGCGGGCGCCCACCTCCTTTTTATAAGGCGGGTGAATATTGAGCGAATCGCCCAGATGAAAGGCTACCACCATACCGGTATTCTCCCTGCGGTCGAGCAGGCGGCGCTGCACGTCCCGTAAATGCGGCCAGGCGGATTCGATCTCCGAACCCGACTCCCGGCCGTCGTAGCCGGCCAGTTGGACGAAATAAAATTTCAGGTCGGGATCGCCCCACCGCTCGCGCCAGGAATCGATCAGCATCGGGAAAAGATGTCCGTACTGCCGGGCCTTGGATGCGCTGGATTCGCCCTGATACCACAGAATTCCGCTGATTCCGTACGGGATCAGCGGCGCGACCATGCCGTTGAACAGATCTCCCGGCGTATGCCGCTGCCCCGCCACATCCCAGCACCACGGGAAACGCTCCTCCGCCGGCAGGCCGTTTTCGAGCTGATGGATCGACTGCACGAAGCGGTCGTGGATCGGTTTGGTAACCGGATCTTCGACCAACTCGGAACGCGGCATCCAACTCTCGATGGCCGTCCCGCCGAAATAAGCGCCGACGACGCCGACCGGCACGCCCAGACGCTCTTTCAGTTCCTGCGCGAATGCGTAGGAGACCGCCGACCAGCGCGGCACGCCTTCCGAATCCGCCTTCTGCCACCGTCCTCCGGCCGTAAACACCGGCTCCTGCGACGACCACTGAAATGGGACGAACAGGCGGATATCCGGATCGCTAACCATCGGCACATTGCTCTCCCACACTTTCATCTCCATGTTGGACTGTCCAGAAGCGAACCACACCTCGCCCACAGCCACGTCGCGGAGCGTCGCGGTATCCTTTCCCGAAACGACCCGCATCACCAGCCCGGTGTCGGCCGCGAGCGGCCTGAGCAGTATCTTCCAGTCGCCTGCGCTGTCGGCCCGCGTCTTGTAACTTTTTCCCGCGAAAGTCAGCCTGACCGACGCGCCGGCGGCGGCCCGGCCCCAGACCGGAACGCGGCGTCCGCGTTGCAGCACCATCCCGTCGCTGAAAACCATCGGCAACCGCAGGTTCCCCGCCAGGTTCTCGGGCACGGGACGATCCAGGCTGTAATCCGTGAACGTCACCGCATCGCACGCCGCATAGAGTCCGGTAACGCCCAGGCCGAAAGCCGGCATATGGTTTTCGATTCCGATTTTGAGCAACACCGTTCCGTCGGCGTTGTCGGTAACGACGATCTTCCACGGCCGCCAGTCCTCCCGGTCGACGACCGGAGCCCGGACGATGGAAAGATTATACTCCCGCTCCGGCTGCAAAACGGGAAAATGAGCCTCCTGCCACATGCGGAAATTACCGTACTGCCAGCGAAGCGTCTGGAGAGCCGTATAACCCGCCGCGGGAGTGATCCGCAGTAAATGGTAGTCATCCTTGTTTTCAATGTGCAGCGCAACGCCGAACCCGGCGCCGGCACAGACGTCCGACAACCTGAAGTTCACGCTCAGGTTAAACCATTCGCAATCCCAGAGGCCGCTGCGGTCGACCAGCAGGCAAGGTTGTTCCCCCGCTTCCGGGACAATCCCGGAGGCTCCGGTTTGCCACTTTCCGGAGAGGGTCTCCCAACGGGGAGCCTCGCCGTACGCTGCCGCACCACACAGCGACAACACGACCGCCAGCACGAATCCGTAACAAGTATTTTTCATCGTTTCACTCGTATTCGTTAAAATCAGGTCATTCGACGGCCCGGACGCTCAGGTTCCGCACCATCAGCCCCGCATCGAAAGTTCCGGGAACTTCCCATCCGAAATTCATCCCCATCAGTTCCAGATCGTCGAGGTCGGTATGCAGAAACTGCCCTTTGTCCTTCATCGCGGCAACGCCCTGCCGGATCAGCGGCAACAGGTCGAGCCGGGCACGATGCCACTTCAAATCGTGGAAAGAAACGTCCCCCCAGATCGTGCGGGGCGGAATGGCGTAAATATAAGTCGCCGTGCCGATATCCCACTGCACGTACTCCGTGGAGTCGAGCCGCGGGTAACGGTAATCGAACGACGGGACGCCGACCCACAGCGAGAGTTGGTAATCCGGCGAATCGGGATTCACGTTGCGCATAAAAAAATAGAACGGCGACTGGGCCGTATGCAGGCTCTCGTTGAATTCGGCATCGGTCATCTTTTTGTCGCAATGGACGATCCGCAGCTCCATCGTGAAGTCGAGACGGCTGATCCGGCCGACGTTCGGACGGTTCTCGAAATCCTGCTGGATCAGCAGGTGCGGCCACGCGTCGCTGCCGGTACGCGGGGCTTCGTATTCGGTACTCGTCGTAATGTCGAGCAGCAGCGTACCGTCGGCAAAGCGGGTGATCTTTTTGCCGGGATTGGCGTACGTAACGCCGTCCCGCCCTTCAATCGGAACGGTTCCGCCCAGATCGTACTTACTGGCCCACTGGGCCATCTGCCAGACAGGATCGGCGTCGCCCCGTCCGAAACGGATCGTATCCGTGTTGGTCTTTTCGAACCCGCCGTTCTGCTGCACGATTTCGGGCCACAGCGGCGATACGGCCAGCCCCTTTTCGAACTTCGGATCGCCGAGAACTTCCACCCCGGCCGGTTGTTTTTTCCCGCTGCGGCTTTCGCGGCCGGCCGCGTCGCATTTCGGACTTCCGCCGAAACAAAGCGTGATCCCGGCCAGCGTCAGTATCCCGACCGCGACAGCACCTTTTCGTATTCTCATAACTTCCGTATTTTCAGATTCGGATCGTTCGCCGGCAGTCTCCCCGGACGAATTTTGTAAAGATAGCGATTGAAACGGAATCTACCAATCCGGCCGGAATAAAAAACAGACACGCCACCTCCGGATACGACAAGACAGCCTTCCTCCGGCACGCATCGATCGATAAACGCACCGGCAGAAGGCTGCCCCGTAACCGCGCCGAAGCACGGATCGTTTCGTCCGCCGTTATTTAGGATCGACCGTAAACGTTTTGGAAAAAGCGACTTTGCCGTCGTTCTGGTAATTCAGCGTAACGGTGAAGCCTACCGGCTTGGTAATATCGCCGAAATCAATACTTTCCATAGATTTTTCGATCTGTTTCACCATCAGATCGAACATCTCCCGGGCTTCCGATTCGGTCAAAATCTTCGTTCCGACCTGATTGCACATGCTCTCCAATTCGCTGTTGATCAGCGTTACGGTCAGCGCGTCAAGATCGCCGGCTTCGGTAATGGCCGCGCGCATGACATAGGCGTGAACGGCATCATCGTTCTTATCGTTCTTACAACCGGAAAAAAGCATCGCAACGCTCAGGCAGGCCAATACGGCCGTAAACAATTTCGTTTTCATCATCTTTAAAATAATATATTAGTAATTCATTAAAGCGTACTCCACTCTTTTTATCCGGACGTTCCCACGGGAAAAATACCGGTCCGGCGGCGCGATACGAATCGTTTACGGAAACGGCAACCGGAATCCGCCGAAAGAAACCGCAAAAGTAATTAAATATTTTCCCATTCCAAATATTCAGACGCATACCCTCGTCGCTCCCCGGGAAAACGCCTATCCAAAGAATCCCACCGAACGCAAAACCCGTACCGCCGGTTACGCTAATTTACACGGACAACGAGGTTTATTTTTGGAATTTCCACGAATAACCTTTTAATTTGTATCGTAATGAACTTCTCCGGACAGAAAACACAAGGCACTGCGATAGTTCGCCGGCCCTGACAGACATTATTAAACTGCTATTTACAAACTTTACAAACCACTCAAACACAATTTATGAAAAAAATCGTCTTTTTGCTCGTAGCGGCAATCGCCGCCGGAGCCGTTTCGGCTCAGAAACCTTTCACGTTCGGCCCCAAAGTCGGTATAAACGTTACGGACCTGCATCCCGACGGTCTCGACGACATCAATCACCTCTCCGGCACGAAACCCGCGCTGGTGATCGGCGCTTTCGCCGAATACCGGGCGGCCAAATGGTTCGCCGTTTCGCTGGACGTCTTGTATTCGCGCCAGGGTTCCAGCGCCGAAATCACCCAAGGCGCGCTCGGCTCTGAACACAAACTCAAATTCAACAACCGGCTGAACTACCTGAATATTCCGATCCTGGCCAACTTCTACGTCACCAACGGACTGGCGCTGAAAGCGGGTATCCAGCCGGGCTTCCTACTCAGCGGCAAATACAGGGCAAAAGTCGACGGCGGCTCCTGGAATACCGAAGACACGAAGCATTATTTCAAATCGACCGACTTCTCGATCCCGGTAGGCATCTCCTACACGTTCGAACAAGGTCTGGTCATCGACGCCCGTTACAATATCCCGGTCACCGACATCGCGACGGATGAATTCAAGGAAGACTTTAGCGGCGGCAACGAGGAACTGAACAAAATGACCAACCGCGTATTCTCGCTGACCGTAGGCTGGAAATTCTAAGCGATTCGCCGATAACCCTAAAAACGTCCTCTGCCGGAGGACGTTTTTTTATGCCCGCAACCGAAAAGAACGGCTTTCTGCGACCCGGACAGCGAAAAAAGAAACGAGCCCGGATAACGTAGGGATATCTGGTCCGGTCGGCGAATCGGAGGATCAGCGCGCCAGCGGGTCGCGGTACACCTCTTTTTTAATCCGTTCGATAAATTCGGGCAACCGTTCGGGCGTATCGTTTCCCATGATCCACAGCGGAGCGGCATCGCCGAAATTTTCGTAGGACGGCTGCACGTAGCTCCGATCGACGATCCGGTAGCCGTTGCGCCGGTAAAAAGCGACGCGCCGGGTGGTCAGCTCGTCCTCGGCCGGCTCCACTTCGAGCAGCCGGATTCCGGGCAGCGAGGTCTCCACGTGCTCGAGCACCTGCTGTCCGATTTTACGGTTCCGCATATGCGGCGCCACGGCCAGGTGTTCGAGGTAGTAAAACTCGCCCATATCCCAGTAGACGAACAGGCCGCAAAGCTCGCCGTCCGACTCGATCATATTGAAATGCATCGCAGGCGTCGCGCCGATCATCCGCCGGAGCTGCCCGACGGTACGCCGCTCACTGCTGCAGAACGCCTCTTCGTAGAGGGGAACCAAGTGTTCCAGACGGCTGTCCTGTCCGTCGGTTATCCGAATCAGTTTTATCATATCACCTCGCTTTATAAAAATTCGACAAAAAGTCCGGAATCAGCCGCCGGACGGAGAACCGCCCCGGCCGGCCGCCGAGAATCACTGTCACGACCGCTGCCACGATCAGCGCGACGCCGGCGAACTGTTCCGCGACGAAACGTTCGCCGAGGAAAAAAATCCCGAGCGCGACGGCGGTCAACGGTTCGAGACAACCGAGAATCGCGGTCGTCGTCGAACCGATCCGCTGTACTGCCAACACCAACGTCAAATCGGATACCAAAGTGGGAATCAGAGCCAACAAAATCAGGTGGACGGCAGCCGACCAGTCCGGAATGGATTCGGGAATTTCCCCTTTTACGAACAGGTTCCCGGCGAAAATTATCGTTGCCGAAAGCAGGATGAAAAACACCATTTTGAGTCCCTCCATATGCTGCACGCACGATTTGTTGACGCCGACGATGTAAACGGCGTACGTAGCTACGGTCGCGAGCGCCAGTGTCAGCCCCTTCATCCCGACCGCGGCATCCGTTCCGCCCGAGAGCAGCCACACGCCGGCGACGGCCGCAAGCGCGGCGACCATCACGGACACCGAAATCCGGTCTTTGAAAAACAACGCCATGATTGCGGCGACCAGCAGCGGATACAGGAAATGGATCGTCGTGGCGACCCCGCTCGGAACATATAGGTAAGCGATCGTCAGCAGCAGCGCCGTGAAAGCGTACAGCGCCCCCAATCCGAACAGCACGCCGAATTCCCGGAGCGTAACGCGCAGGTCCGCCCGCCGGAGCAGCAAATAGGCTCCGACCACCGCGGACGACAGCGCAAAGCGGTAAAACATCACCGAATCGACCCCCATGCCGCCGCGGATCACAGGAAGTGCGAACAGCGGAATCATCCCGAACGTCGCCGACGAGATCATCGCCAGCAGAATGCCTTGGAATTGTTTCATTCGAATTACAGGTTTAACGGATTACAGGCCGCAAAGATCCGTAGAAAATCTTCGTTTCCCGTTAACAAATGTTAAAAAACGAACCTTTTCGCGCAATTATTGTACGCCGGAACGGATCCGGCTCAGGGAGACCTGAGAAATGCCGAGGTACGACGCGATATCCCGCAACGGAGCTTTTTGCAGAATTTCCGGCTCGCGTTCGACCAGCAGCCGGTAACGTTCGGCCGCCGTCAGGAAATAACGCTCGACGAACAGCCGTTCCATCCGCAGGATGATGCGGTCGGACATCCGCCGGCCCCAGTTGGCCAGTTCAACCTCCTTCTCGAAAAGCCCGTCGAGCGTCTCGTTCGAAATTTTCAGCAGGTCGCACTCTTCGAGCAGTTCGACGTTCTCGTATCCGGACGAGCGAAACAGGTAGGCGTTCATCGACAACAGCGACATGCCGGCGGTCGCAAACCAGATCGTCGCATCCTTCCCGTCCCGATACAGGAAACCGCGCGCGAATCCCCGCACGATGAAATAGCTGTACTTTTCGACCACGCCGTCCCGGATCAACAGGTGTCCCTTCGGCAGCGTGACGCGCTCGGTATGCCGCAGAAACAACTGCAACGCACCGTCCGAAACCGGGTACGCCTCCCGCATTTTTTTTATGAATTCTTCCATATCCCTGCCGTTCGGCACAAAGATAGCGATTCGTTCCCGATCCCCGGAGCTACCGGTGATTTTCATTCTCCGGCAAACGAAAAAAAGACGGCCTGACTTGTTTTTCACGGCATTGCATATTATTAATTTCTATCTTTGCTCTTGTAAACCATATATTAATTATCAAAACGACTCCTATGCTTCGCAGATTTTCGAATACCCGTTCCGTTTTTTTCGGTCGAGCAGGACTGATATTTTTCATGGCCTTCTTATGTTCGTCTTATTCCGGGAAGCAAACGGTACTTATCCATTCCCACAACGATTACCAGAAAAATATTCCTTTTTACCGCGCTTATTCCCAGCAGGTGCATACTATCGAGGCGGATATTTATGCGGCTCCTGCTTCTGAGGGTTTGCTGGTGGCGCACGATCCTCACGAACTCGATTCGGCGCTTTCGCTCGATGAAATGTATCTCGAACCGCTGATCTTTTTATTCGGGCAAAACGAAGGACGCCCCTGGCGAGGTTCGGAGCAGGTGCTCACGCTGATGATCGACCTGAAAACTCCGCTGCACCCGACCATTGACCGGCTGATCGCCAAGTTGAAAAGACATCCCGAAGTGTTCGATCCTTCGGTAAATCCGTACGCTGTGAGGATCGTGATCTCGGGCAGTCGGCCCGACCCTGAAGCTTTCGGGGAGTATCCCCGCTTTATTTCTTTCGACGGATTCATCGACGTGGACTATACGCCGCAGCAGCTCGAACGGGTGGCTTTCATCAGCGAGCCGTTTTTCCGCTACTCGAAATGGAAAGGGGGTGCAGACACGCTCTCCGCCGAAGACCGGCAGGTAATCGAAAGCCTGGTGGCGAAGTCCCACAAAACGGGGAAACCTATCCGGTTTTGGGGGTCTCCGGACACCGTCAACGCCTGGGAAACGTTCCGCGAACTCGGCATCGACATCATCAACACCGACCGTCCGGAAGCCTGCACCCTTTATTTCCAGGAGCATTGACCGGTCGCTTTTCCCTTTCGGAAGAATGATCCGCCGGGATAACCGAACGTGCGTTGCATCCGCATAGCGACTGTAATTTAGAACAGAACTATTGCCTATTCGTTACCTCATCACAAAAAGAAAAGCGCAACAAGTCGGTAATTGACTTGTTGCACCATTCTAAAGGAAATCCCCGCATTCCCCCGTTTAAACGTCTCGGTACGGAAACGGGGAAGGATTACAACTTATATTCCTGCCAGCTCTTGATCTGAATATCCTTCTCCTTCATTTCGCAGAAAGCTTCGATGAAGGCGCTCGCGAGACGGGCGTTGGTAATCAACGGAATGTTGTGGTCGATCGCGCCGCGGCGGATCTTGTAGCCGTTGGTCAACTCGCGGTGCGAGTGGTTCTTCGGGATGTTGATGACCAGGTCGAATTTATGCGCGGAAATCATGTGGATCACGTTGTCCGCCTTCCCTTCGTCCGGCCAGCTCACACATGCGGCCTTCACGCCGTGCTCGGCGAGGAATTTCTCCGTTCCGCCGGTCGCATAGATCTCGTAGCCGTTGTCCTGCAGCATCTTGCAGGCGTCCAGCAAGTCCACCTTCGAACGGGTGTCGCCCGAGGAGACCATCACGGCCTTTTTCGGAATACTGTACCCGACCGAAATCATCGACGTCAGCAGCGCTTCGCTGAAATCGTCGCCGATGCAACCCACTTCGCCGGTCGACGACATATCCACGCCGAGCACCGGGTCGGCATTGTGCAACCGCGAGAACGAGAACTGCGACGCCTTCACGCCGATCCAGTCGATATCGAAATTCGTGTTGTCCGGTTTTTCATACGAAGTGTCGAGCATGATCCGCGTCGCGGTCTCGATGAAGTTGCGTTTCAGCACCTTCGACACGAACGGGAAGCTGCGCGACGCGCGCAGGTTACATTCGATCACCTTCACGTCGTTGTTCTTCGCAAGGAACTGGATATTGAACGGGCCGCTGATGTTCAGCTCTTTGGCGATCTTGCGACCGATCTTCTTGATGCGGCGGGCGGTTTCGAAGTAGATCTTCTGCGCCGGGAATACCAGCGTGGCGTCCCCCGAGTGGACGCCGGCGAATTCGACATGTTCCGAAATCGCGTATTCGACCACTTCGCCGTTGTGCGCCACGGCGTCGAATTCGATCTCCTTGGCGTTCTGCAAAAACTGCGACACGACCACCGGATACTCTTTCGACACTTTGGCCGCCAGTTTCAGGAACGTCTCCAGTTCCTCGGCGTTGTAGCAGACGTTCATCGCCGCGCCCGAAAGCACATACGACGGACGCACCAGCACCGGATAGCCTACCTTGCCGACGAAGTCGTACACTTCATCCATGTGCGAAAGCTCTTTCCAGGCCGGCTGGTCGATGCCCAACTGGTCGAGCATACTCGAGAACTTGTGGCGGTTTTCAGCGCGGTCGATCGACAGCGGAGACGTGCCGAGCACCGGAATATCCTGGCGGTGCAGCCGGATCGCGAGGTTGTTCGGGATCTGTCCGCCCACCGAAACGATCACGCCTTTAGGCATCTCCAGGTCGAGTACGTCCAGCACCCGTTCGAACGACAGTTCGTCGAAATAGAGCCGGTCGCACATATCGTAGTCGGTCGAAACGGTCTCGGGGTTATAGTTGATCATGATCGACTTGTAACCTAGCTTGCGGGCCGTCTGCACGGCATTCACCGAGCACCAGTCGAACTCGACCGAACTGCCGATCCGGTAAGCGCCCGAACCGAGCACGACGACCGATTTTTCATTCTTGAAATAAGGAACCTGGTGCTCCGTCCCGTCGTAAGTCACATAGAGGTAGTTGGTCAGCTCGGGATTTTCCGAAGCGACCGTATTGATCCTTTTGACCGACGGCAGCACATTGTTCTTCTTGCGGACGGCGCGGACGCGCAGCGACTCCTTCTCGATGTTGCCGTCCGGGTCTTCGACGAAGCGGGCGATCTGGAAGTCCGAAAAACCGAGCCGCTTGGCTTCTTGCAGTACGGCCGCGGGCACGTCTTCGATCTTATCGTATTTGCTCAGCACGAGCGAATAGTCGTGGATATTTCTCAGTTTGCCGAGGAACCAGGGGTCGATCTTGGTCAGGTTGTAGATCCGGTCGATCGAATAACCTTCTTCGAACGCCTTGGCGATCGCGAAGATACGCAGGTCGGTCGGATGCGACAGTTCTTCTTCAAGGTTACCGAATTCCAGGTCGCGGTTGCCGACGAATCCGTGCATCCCCTGCCCGATCATCCGCAGTCCTTTCTGGATGATCTCCTCGAACGACTGGCCGATCGACATGATCTCGCCGACGGACTTCATGCTCGATCCGATCTGGCGCGAAACACCGGCGAACTTGCTCAGGTCCCAACGCGGGATTTTGCAGATCAGGTAGTCGAGCGACGGGGCCACGTAAGCCGAATTCGGCGTTCCCATCTCGCCGATCTGGTCGAGCGTATAGCCCAGGGCCAGTTTGGCCGCCACGAACGCCAGCGGATAACCCGTAGCCTTCGACGCCAGCGCCGACGAACGGCTCAGCCGGGCGTTCACCTCGATCACGCGGTAGTCGTCCGTCTCGGAGTTGAACGCGTACTGGATATTGCATTCGCCGACGATCCCGATGTGGCGGATCACCTTTTTGGAAAGTTCCTGCAACAAGGCCAGTTCCTGGTCGTCCAACGAACAGGTCGGGGCCACCACAATGCTCTCGCCAGTGTGGATTCCCAGCGGATCGAAGTTCTCCATACTGGCCACCGTGAAGCAGTGGTCGTTCTTATCGCGGATCACTTCGAATTCGATCTCCTTCCATCCCTTCAGCGACTCCTCGACCAGTATTTGCTTCGAATAGGCGAACGAGCTTTCGCACAGCGTCCTGAACTCATCGAGGTTGCTGCATATGCCGCTGCCCAGGCCGCCCAGCGCATAGGCCGAACGCACCATCACCGGGAACCCGATCCGGTTGGCCGCCTCGATGGCCGCCTCCATGCTTTCGACAGCCTGGCTGACCGGGGTTTTGACTTCGATCTCGTTCAATTTCTTTACGAACAAGTCGCGGTCTTCGGTCGTCATGATCGCTTCGACCGACGTTCCGAGCACCTGCACGCCGTATTTCTCCAACGTGCCGCTGAGGAACAGTTCCGTTCCGCAGTTCAGCGCCGTCTGTCCGCCGAATGCCAGTAAAATGCCGTCGGGACGCTCTTTTTTGATAATCTCCTCGACAAAATAAGGAGTTACGGGCAGGAAATAAACCCGATCGGCGACTCCGTCCGAAGTCTGGATCGTAGCGATGTTCGGGTTGATCAACACCGTTGAAATTCCTTCGGCTTTCAGCGCCTTCAACGCCTGCGAACCGGAGTAATCGAATTCTCCCGCCTGTCCGATTTTCAATGCTCCCGAGCCGAGCACAATGACTTTTTTGATTTCTTTGTTTACTGACATAGGTTAAAGATGTTTAAAGTCGACCTAAAAATTTCGTAAATGTACGGCGTTTTTTCGAATTATTAAGTCTGTGACGACCACTTTTTTCGGCGGTCCGGCAACCGGAATCCGGAGGATCGCAGCCCGAGCGCCGGATATACCGGAGCCTCCAGAATCGCCCCGCCGGATTTCACTTCGACATATAACACTACATATCAACGTATTAATAAAAACGAACGACCCTAAATGCGCGCCAACGGATTCCGGCCGGAAAATAGTTCCTCCTTTTTTTTACCTTTGCGAAAAAATAAATCCGATCCGGCATATGGACAAGGTACTTATCATCGACGACGAACGGCAGTTGCGCGGCCTGCTGGCGCGCATCATCGGCCTGGAAGGATACGAAGTGATTCAGGCCGAAAACTGTGCGGCGGGACTCCGCCAACTGGAACGCACGCGCCCCGAGGTCGTGTTGTGCGACGTCAAACTGCCGGACGGCAACGGAGTCGACCTGGTCGGCCGGATCAAGGCGATCGCGCCCGATGCCGAAGTGATCCTGCTGACCGCCTACGGCAACATTCCGGACGGCGTGCAGGCGATCAAGAACGGCGCGTTCGACTACATCACCAAAGGCGACGACAATCCGAAAATCATCCCGTTGCTGAGCCGCGCGATGGAAAAAGCCAAAGCGCAACGGAAATCCGCCGCCGGACGGCAGCCGGAAACGGCTCCGTCGTTCGAGGCGGTCATCGGCTCGTCGAAAGCGATGCGAGACGCCGTTGAATTGGCCCGCAAGGTCGCGGCCACAGACACCTCGGTACTGCTCACCGGCGAAACGGGCACCGGCAAAGAGGTTTTCGCACAGGCCATCCACCGGGAAGGCGGCCGCAGCGGGAAAGCGTTCGTGGCGGTCAACTGCTCGGCATTCGCCAAAGATCTGCTCGAAAGCGAACTGTTCGGCCACCGGGCCGGAGCCTTCACCGGCGCCGCCAAAGACAAAAAAGGACTGTTCGAGGAGGCCGACGGCGGCACGATCTTCCTCGACGAAATCGGCGAGATGCCGATAGATCTGCAAGCCAAATTGTTACGAGTACTCGAAAGCGGCGAATTCCTGAAAATCGGGGAGACCAAACCGCGAAAGGTCGATATGCGCGTAATCGCCGCGACGAACCGCGACCTGCCCGAAGAGATCCGGACGGGCAATTTCCGCGAAGACCTCTACTACCGGCTGTCGGTTTTCCAGATCCGGCTGCCGTCGCTTCAGGAGCGGCCCTCCGACATCGACGAGTACATCCGCCATTTTGCCGGTATTTTCGCCGGAAAAATGGGAAAAAAGATCGACGCCGTCGATCCCGGTTATCTCGACCTGCTGAAACGGCACGCCTGGCGCGGTAACGTGCGCGAACTGCGGAACGTCGTCGAGCGCAGCATGATCATGGCCGAAGGCACGACGCTGCGCGTGGGGGATCTGCCGATCGAATTCCAACGTGAAAACGGCTCCGACGGGAACGACGCTCCGCCGACCTCGCTCGACGCGATCGAAAAACAGCACATCGCCAAAATACTCAGCTACACCGGCGGCAACAAAACCGAAACGGCCCGCCTGCTGGGAATCGGCGTTACGACGCTCTACCGCAAAATCGACGAATACGGATTGTAAATACCTGAAAATATCCTCCGCCGTTCGATCCGGATCGAACGGCGGAGGCTTTCCAAAAACAGCGGGGACGGGAAATCTGAATTTCCCGTCCCATTGTTTATTTCGTCGATCCGGAAACTATTTCCCGGAGCAGGAAGACTTGCCGGCAGCGTATGCGGTGAGCATCCAGACCATTTTCTCCTGTTCGGCCAGGTAATCGGTCAGCATGGAAACCGTCACTTCGTCTCCGGCCTGCGAAGCAACCGACAACGCCTTGCGCTCCTCCCCGATCAGATACCCGTAAGTGTCGAGTATGTGTTCGAGAGCCTCCCCGCCGCAGGAAACATGATCCACTTCGGCGATCTTCGCCACTTTAAGATACTCGCTGAACTTATTCGAAGGCACTCCGCCGAGCTGAAGGATGCGTTCGGCGATCTGGTCCACTTTTTCGGCCGCATCGTCGTACAGCTCCTCGAACTTCGCATGCAGCACGAAAAATCCGTGTCCTTTGATATTCCAGTGAAAACCCCTGAGATTCATGTAATGAACCTGAAAATCGGCCAGCAACTGCTGAAGCGATACAACTACTTTACCGGCAGCCCCGGCTTCGAGATGAAGATAATCCAACGTTTTCATAATTTTTATTTTTTAGATGGTTATTCGTTTTCTTTTTTCTTGAGACAAAGATAATACGCATTTAAATATAAATCAAATCAATAATTTTTATATAATTATAATTTAAACAAATACCTCCGTTTCCCGGCACCTGTCCGGTACGCCGGAACGCCCGTTTCCGGAAAGACCTGCAAATACGGTGCAATCCTGCTGCCAAAACACCGTTTTCCGCATCCGGGAACGGCGGCGAACGTGCGCAGCTTCCCTGAAAATCCTTCCGTTTTGGAAAGCGCACCCTTTCATTTCGGTAGGGTTCTCTAATACGCATCCGGACGACTCCTAACCATAAACAACTACATATCAAAACAATACATACAACGCTCAAAGAAACGGCATCCGGTTCGCTTTAAAACGGCACGAATACGAATTACTAAAATCAATCGAGTATGAATGAAATTTTGATGTTTCTGTTACTGTGTGCGGCAGGCGGCCTCTGCTTCTGCTTTTTCTTCAAATGTATCGGCCTGTTCGACAAAATCTAAAAACGACGACCATGTTTACAGTACTGTTTATCCTCAGCATCCTGATCTTCGGCTACCTGATGTATGTCTTGGTCAGACCCGAACAATTTTAACGAAACCAATCCTTAAAAGTAAATGAATACGGAAATTTCAGGCGTCGTCTTGCAACTGGCGCTGCTGATCGCGCTCAGTTACCCGCTCGGACGCTACATCGCAAAAGTATATAAGGGAGAAAAAACGCCGCTCGACTTCATGGCTCCGGTCGAACGGTGGATTTACCGTTTTTCCGGCATCAATCCCCACGAAGAGATGAACTGGAAACAGTTCCTCCGGGCCCTGCTGACCGTCAATCTGTTCTGGTTCCTGTGGGGCATGATTCTGCTCGTGGTCCAAGGCGTCCTGCCGCTGAACCCGGACGGCAACCCGGGCCAAACGCCCGACCAGGCGTTCAATACCTGCATCAGCTTCCTGGTGAACTGCAACCTGCAGCATTACAGCGGCGAAACCGGACTGACCTATTTCACGCAACTGTTCGTCATCATGCTGTTCCAGTTCATCACAGCCGCCTGCGGCATGGCGGCGCTGGCCGGCGTTTTCCGGGCGATGGCCGCGAAAACGACCCGGACGATCGGAAACTTCTGGGTCTACCTCGTCAAAAGCACGACCCGTATCCTGATGCCGCTGTCGCTGCTGGTCGGCATCCTGCTGATCCTGAACGGCACGCCGATGACCTTCGAAGGCAAACAAACGCTGACGACCCTCGAAGGAACCGAACAGACGATCTCCCAGGGCCCGACCGCCGCGATCGTCCCGATCAAACAACTCGGCACGAACGGCGGCGGCTACTTCGGCGTCAATTCGGCCCATCCGCTCGAAAACCCGAACGCTTTCACGAATATTCTGGAATGTTGGTCGATCCTGATCATTCCGATGGCGATGGTCTTCGCGCTGGGTTTCTACCTGAAACGCCGTAAGCTGGCCTGGAGCATCTTCGGCGTGATGCTGTTCGCCTACGTGGTCGGGATCGCCGTATCGGTCGACCAGGAGATGGGCGGCAGCAAACAAATCGCAGCTATGGAGATCCGGCAGGATATGGGCAGCATGGAGGGCAAGGAGATCCGGATCGGGTCGGCCGCATCGGCGATGTGGGGCATGACCACGACGGTCACGTCGAACGGCTCGGTCAACAGCATGCACGACAGCCAGACCCCGCTAAGCGGTATGCTGCAAATGCTGAACATGCAGATCAACTGCTGGTTCGGCGGCGTGGGCGTCGGCTTTATGAACTATTACGCCTTCATCATCATCGCCGTCTTTATCAGCGGGCTGATGGCCGGCCGCACGCCGGAATTCCTCGGTAAGAAGATCGAAGCGCGGGAGATGAAGATCGCGACGATGGTCGTACTGATGCATCCATTGATTATCCTGGTCGGCACGGCGCTGGCCTCCCACCTGGCGGCGCAAAATCCGGAACTGGCCGGCGCTTGGCTCAACAATCCGTCGTTTCACGGATTCAGCGAAATGCTCTACGAGTATACCTCTTGCGCAGCCAATAACGGCTCCGGTTTCGAGGGACTCAGCGACAACACGCCGTTCTGGAACATCACCTGCGGGATCGTGTTGATCCTCGGCCGCTACTTCCCGATCGTCGGACAAGTGGCGATCGCCGGACTGCTGGCTTCGAAAAAATACATACCCGAAAGCGCCGGAACACTGAAAACCGATACGGCAACCTTCGCGCTGATGACCTTCGCCGTGATCGTCATCGTGGCCGCCCTGGCATTTTTCCCGGCGCAGGCACTGGGTCCGATCGCCGATTATTTAAGCAAATAAACGATTGAAAACCATGAATAAGTCCAATTCGCTGTTCGATAAACAGCTCATCAAAGAGAGTCTCGGTGCATCGGTACGCAAACTCGATCCGAGGACGATGATTAAAAACCCGATCATGTTCACCGTCGAGATCGTCACGGCCGTCATGTTCGTCCTGCTGTTCTACATCCTCATTTCGGGGGATACGACCCAGGGGTCGTTCGGATACAACCTCGTCGTCTTCGTCGTGCTGTTCATTACGCTGCTGTTCGCCAATTTCGCAGAGGCGATCGCCGAAGCGCGCGGCAAAGCGCAGGCCGATTCGCTGCGCAAAACGCGCGAGGAGACCCCGGCCAAACTGATCAACGGCAATACCGTTCGTATCGTCAGCAGCAACGCGCTGAAAAAAAACGATATCTTCGAATGTGAGGCGGGCGACATCGTCCCGGCCGACGGCGAGATTATCGAGGGGCTCGCCTCGATCGACGAAAGCGCCATTACCGGCGAAAGCGCGCCGGTGATCCGCGAGGCCGGCGGCGACAAAAGCTCCGTCACGGGCGGTACGAAAGTGCTGTCCGACCGCATCCGCGTCCGGGTGACCGCCATGCCGGGCGAAAGTTTCCTGGACAAAATGATTTTGCTCGTCGAAGGCGCTTCGCGGCAGAAAACTCCGAACGAAATCGCGCTGACGATCCTGCTGGCCGGGTTCACGTTGGTATTCGTGATCGTTTGCGCCACGCTGAAACCCTTCGCCGACTACGTGGGGGCCAACATCACGATCGCCGCGTTCATTTCGCTGTTCGTCTGCCTGATCCCGACCACGATCGGGGGACTGCTGTCGGCGATCGGGATCGCCGGAATGGACCGGGCGCTGCGTGCGAACGTCATCACCAAATCGGGCAAGGCCGTCGAAACGGCCGGCGACATCGACACGCTGCTGCTCGACAAGACGGGAACCATCACCATCGGCAACCGCAAGGCGACCAAATTCTACCCGGCACCGGAGATGGATATGGGTCGGTTCGTCGAAGCCTGCATGTACTCGTCGCTGTCCGACGAAACGCCCGAGGGGAAATCGATCATCGAACTGGGGCGCGAACAGGGCCGCCGCGTGCACGAACTGAGCACGATCGGCGCGCGGATGATCCGTTTCTCCGCCGAGACGAAATGCTCCGGCGTAGACCTGGCCGACGGCCGGCGAATCCGCAAAGGCGCTTTCGAATCGATCCGCCGGATCGTCGAGGGGGCCGGAAATCGGTTCGACGACGAAATCATGAAACTCGTCACGCTGATCTCAGAAAACGGCGGAACGCCGCTGGTCGTATCGGAAAACGAACGGGTGATCGGCGTCATCGAACTGCAGGACATCATCAAGACGGGCATCCGCGAACGGTTCGAACGCCTGCGCAAGATGGGCGTCAAGACCGTCATGGTTACCGGCGACAACCCGCTGACGGCAAAATACATCGCCGAAAAGGCCGGCGTGGACGACTTCATCGCCGAAGCCAAACCCGAAGACAAAATGGAGTACATCCGCCGCGAGCAGCAGAGCGGCAAGCTGGTCGCCATGATGGGCGACGGCACGAACGACGCGCCGGCGCTGGCGCAAGCCGACGTGGGCGTAGCGATGAACAGCGGCACGCAGGCTGCCAAAGAAGCCGGCAACATGGTCGATCTGGACAACGACCCGACCAAACTGATCGAGATCGTCGAGATCGGCAAACAACTGCTGATGACGCGCGGCACGCTGACGACATTCAGCATCGCCAACGACGTAGCCAAATACTTCGCAATCGTCCCGGCGCTGTTCATCGCCTCGATCCCATCGCTCGAAGCGCTGAACGTCATGCACCTGCACTCGCCGCAAAGCGCGATCCTGTCGGCCGTAATCTTCAACGCGGTCATCATCCCGCTGCTGATTCCGCTGGCCCTGCGCGGCGTGCGGTACAAACCGATCGGCGCATCGGCGCTGCTGCGGCGCAACCTGTTCATCTACGGCCTGGGCGGCGTGCTCGTCCCGTTCGTCGGAATCAAACTGATCGACCTGCTGATCAGCGTATTTTTCTAACCCGTAAAAAAGAAAATCATGAAAACATTCTGGAAATCCATCAAAATAACGCTCGCGTTCTGCGCGCTGCTGGGCGTGGGTTACGTCCTGATCCTGTGGGGAGTCGGCAGCATAGCCGGGCCGAACGGCGGCCGGGCGGCCGTCGTTACCGAAAACGGCCGAATCGTCGGAGCGGCAAACGTCGGACAATCGTTTACAAAAGCGACCTATTTCTGGGGCCGTCCTTCGGCGGTCGAGTACAACGGGAGCGGTTCGGGCGGCAGCAACAAGGCTACGACCAACCCCGAATACCTCGATGAAGTAAAAGCCCGCATCGACACCTTCCTGACCTTTCACCCGTACCTGCTGCGGCAGGACGTGCCTTCCGAGATGGTCACCGCCAGCGGCAGCGGACTCGATCCGGACATCTCCCCGGCCGGAGCCTACGTACAGGCGCGGCGCGTGGCCGAAGCCCGCGGACTTTCCGAGCAGACCGTCAGGGAACTGATCCGGCAGACGATCCAAAAACCCTGGCTGGGTCTTTTCGGAACCGAGAAGGTAAACGTACTGCAACTGAACGTAGCCCTCGACCGGCTGAAACCGGCGGCCGCATCTGAAACGGGTGCGCTGTGAGACTTCCGGCAAACCATTCGAATTAAAAACAATTTAAAAACAACCCGACTTTTAAAACAAATCGACCATGAAAAACAAATTTAAAACCGCAATCGTTTTATTTGCCGTACTGACCGGAATGCTGCTCGCAGACTGCGCAATGGCTCAGAAAAAAGGCGTACGGGTCAAAGTCGGAGCCGATTTCGTCAGCAGCTACATCTGGCGCGGCTCGTACAACGCCAACGCCAGCATACAACCGACGCTCGGCATGACGGCGGGCGATTTCTCGCTGACCGCATGGGGATCGGCCGACTTTACCGGGGACTACAAGGAAGCCGACCTGACGGCCGCCTACACATTGGGCGGACTGACCCTCTCGCTGACCGACTATTACTGGACGCCCTCATCGGAGCGTTACACCGAAAAATACTTCCGTTTCGGCGCCGACTCGCCGCACATGATCGAAGTGGGAGGAGCTTACTGTTTCGGCGAACGTTTCCCGCTGACGCTGGCCTGGAACACGATGCTGTTCGGAGCCGACCGCGACGACGAAGGACGGCAGAACTACTCGACCTATGCGGAAATTTCGTATCCGTTCGCAGTCAAAAGCGTGGACATGATCGCAGCGGTAGGATTTACGCCGTGGGCCACCGAGAATATGTACGGCACTTCCGGATTCGCAGTTTGCAACGTCACGGTCGGAGCGACCAAGGCGATCCGTTTCTCGGACTCATTCTCTCTGCCGATTTTTACGCGGCTGATATGGAATCCGGCCAAAGATGATGTTAACTTTGTAGGCGGATTCTCAATTATGCTGGATTAATTTATGGATCAAAAACAGAGCGTACAGCACTTCCTCGATCTGATCAAGCGTTCGCACCGGGGCAAATTCAAAATCTACATCGGTATGATCGCCGGCGTAGGCAAGTCTTACCGGATGCTGCAAGAGGCACACCAACTGCTCGAAGTGGGCGCGGATGTGAAGATCGGCTATATCGAAACGCACGGACGTCCCGACACCGAAGCCCTGGTGTCGGGGCTTCCCGTCATTGCGCGTCGCAAACTGTTCTACAAAGGCAAAGAACTCGAAGAGATGGATCTGCAGGGCATCCTGAACACCCATCCGGAGATCGTCATCGTCGACGAACTGGCCCACACGAACATCGAGGGCAGCGAGCACGCCAAACGGTGGCAGGACGTGCTGCAAATCCTCGAAGCCGGGATCAGCGTCATCAGCGCCGTGAACATCCAGCACATCGAAAGCCTCAACGAAGAGGTGCAGCGCGTCTCGGGCATCGAAATCCGCGAACGCATCCCGGACAGCGTGCTGGCGATGGCCGACGAAGTAGTGAACATCGACCTGACGGCCGAAGAGCTGATCAAACGACTGAAAGACGGCAAAATCTACAAGCCGGAGAAAGTGCAGGTCGCGCTGGACAACTTTTTCAAAGAGGAGAACATCCTGCAACTGCGCGAACTGGCGCTGAAAGAAGTCGCGCTACGCGTCGAAAAGAAAGTCGAGAACGAGGTATCCGAAAACCTCGGCGTGCGCCACGAAAAATTCCTCGCGGTGATCGACAGCGGCGACAAAGGGCCGCGCCGCGTGATCCGCAAGACCGCCCGGCTGGCCACGCGTTACAACGCCAGATTCGCCGTACTCTACGTGCAAACTCCGCGCGAAAGCGCCGACCGCATCCCGCTGGCCAACCAGCGTTACCTGATCAACAACTTCAAACTGGCGTCGGAATTGGGCGGCGAAGTGTTGCAGGTGCATTCCGACCGCGTGATTGAAAGCATCATGGACGTGTGCTCCAAACAAAAAATCAGTACGGTGTGCATCGCCCAACCGAAATTTACGCTACTTTCGCTGGTAAGGACGGCATTCTTTTTCCGGCGTCTGCTCAACAAACTGTACCGACTGAGTATCGACCTCGTAATATTATCCTGATATGCTGATTCAACGAAGACTGACGCTGGGCATCGGCGCGCTGTTCGCCATGATCCTGCTGCTGGGCATCCAGTCCGTAGGCTATATTCTCGACCTGTCGCGGGCCTCCGGGAACATCCTGACCGACAATTACAACTCGCTGCACTACGCCCGCAGCATGATGACGGCGCTCGACAGCCTGACCTTCGACTCGACGTCGATGACCGAACTGCTGGATAACCTCGCGTTGCAACGCAGGAATATCACCGAATCGGACGAATTCCGCGTGACGGACAACCTGAGCTCGAAGATCGACAAACTGTCGGATTCGGTCACGCTGGACAAGATCCTGGAGATCCGCAGCGACCTGTACAAGATCATGGATCTGAACATGACGGCCATCCGCGAAAAGAGCCGCCTGGCCGGGACGACCGCCGAGGACGCTATGTTGCGGATCGCCGTCAGCGCGATCCTGTGCGCGCTGATCGCCTTCGTGCTGCTGATCCGCTTCCCGCAAGCCGTCGTCCGGCCGATCCGCGAACTCAAAAAAGGGATTATGGAAATCGCGAATTTCCACTACGACAAACGTCTCGACTTCAGCCGCAACAAGGAGTTCCGCGCCGTAGCCGAATCGTTCAACAACATGGCCGAAAAACTGTCGGAATACCAGCGCAGCACGTTGGACGACCTGATGATGGCCAAAAAGCGAATCGAAGCGGTCGTCAACAGCCTGCACGAACCGATCATCGGTCTCGACCCGGATAAAAAGATCCTGTTCATGAACGACGAAGCGTTCACGATCCTGAATCTGAAGCCCGAAGAGGCCGTCGGCCGCAACGCGACGGAAGTGGCGCTCAACAACGACCTGCTGCGCCGGCTGATCCGCGAACTCTACTCGGACGACCCGAATAAGGAGCCGCTGAAAATCTACGCCGACAACAAGGAGAGCTATTTCCAAATGGAAAACATCCCGCTGTACGTCACGCCGGTCGGCGAGAAGAAGAAAAGTTTTATCGGCAATATGATTATCCTGAACAACATCACCAAATACAAGGAGATCGATTCCGCCAAAACGAATTTCATCTCGACCGTCTCGCACGAGATGAAAACCCCGATCGCGTCGATCATGATGAGCCTGCACCTGCTCGAAGACAGCCGGCTCGGGCCGCTGAACGACGAGCAGAAAGCCCTCGCGCAGAGCATCCGCGAAAACAGCGACCGGCTGCTCGGCATCACCGGCGAGCTGCTGAATCTGACCCAGATCGAGACGGGCAAGCTGCAACTGATGCCGAAGGTCACCAAACCGATCGAACTGATCGACTACGCGGTGGCGGCGACGCGGGTGCTGGCCGAACGTTTCGGCTGTTTCGTCGAAGTCGAATACCCCGAAAAGATCGCGAAGCTGTTCATCGACAGCGAAAAAATCGCCTGGGTGGTCACGAATCTGCTGTCGAACGCGATCCACCACTCGCCCGAAGGGGCGCGGATCATCGTCGGGGCGGCGCAGCGCGACAACAAGGTCGATATTTTCGTGCAGGACTTCGGACGCGGCATCGACCCGCGCTACCACAAGAGCATCTTCGACCGTTACTTCCGCGTACCGGGCACCAAAGTGCAGGGCAGCGGCCTCGGACTGGCTATCTCGAAAGAGTTCGTCGAGGCGCACGGCGGCACGATCGGCGTCGAGAGCCAGATCGGGCACGGCAGCCGGTTCACGATCACGCTGCCCGTCTGACCGCCGCGGAAAAGCGACCGCCGGACGCGCAAACGACTGAAACCGCCCGGTAAAGCGCAGAACCGCCGGACGCCGGCGCGAAGAAACGCAGGCGAAAGCCCGGCCGGAAACACGAAGGGAAAAGCCGTCCGGCGGAAATCGGGCGCGACCGTCCGGAACGGCACGGGTTATGCAGAAAAAACGGGGAACAGACTAAATACAACGCATTATGAAATCACCGAAAGAATCGTTCAAATCGCTGAAAGACACGTTTACGCTGAGCAACGGCGTGCAAATACCCTGCGTCGGTTTCGGCACCTATCTGACGCCGGACGGCGAAACGGCCGTCCGTTCGGTCATCGAAGCCGTACATGCCGGCTACCGGCATATCGACACGGCTGCCGTCTACGGCAACGAAAAGAGCGTCGGCAAAGCCATCCGCAAGTGCGGCACCGACCGCAAAGAGCTGTTCATAACCAGCAAGGTGTGGAACAGCGCGCAGGGCTACGAAACGACGCTGCACGCATTCGACAAAACCCTGTCCGACCTGGAACTGGACTACCTCGACCTGTACCTGATCCACTGGCCGATCCCGAGAAAGCACGACGACGACTGGCAGCAACTGAACCGCGAAACGTGGCGGGCGATGGAAAAACTATACAGGGAAGGGCGCGTGCGCGCCATCGGCGTCAGCAACTTCAAGCCGCGCCACCTGGACGCGCTGCTCGAAAAGGCCGACATCGCGCCGATGGTCGATCAGATCGAACTGCACCCGGGTATGCCCCAGGACGAAACGGTCGAGTACTGTCGGGCGCGGGACATTCTCGTCGAGGCGTGGGGCCCGTTGGCCCAGGGACGGCTGTTCGAAAGCGTCGAACTGGACGTGCTCGCGGCCAAGCACCGCAAGAGCGTGTCGCAGATCGTCCTCAGATGGCACCTACAACGGGGCATCCTGCCGCTGCCGAAGTCCATCACGCCGTCGCGGATCGTCGAGAACGCGCAATTGTTCGACTTCGAACTCAGCTCGCAGGAGATGAATTTCATCACGCACATAAAATGCGAAAGTTCGGGACTCGACCCGGACACGTTCCGGATGTAACCCCGTCGCACCGGGCGCGCCCGTATGCGGATACCGGATCGCCGGCGTCCGCATACGTTTTTTTACTGTACGGCCCGTCCTCCTCCCTCGGCATCCTGCCGGGAAAACAATTCGCTGACGATCAATTGCAACTGGTAGGTCTCGGGACTCATGATCTTCAAGAAATCCAGGCCGCGAGAGATACGAACGACAATCTCCTGAAACAAACCCGTTTCTTTCGGAGTCGCCTGCCGGACGATCCGGTATGCGTCCGGCAGCCAGCAGTTCCGCGACATTCCCCGGCCGTTGAACATCACCCGGAGCAGGATATATCCGCCGTCGATACATTCGAAAACGCCGAAAGCGTCCTCATAGGGTTCCTCCGTGGAAGAGAATAGATACAACTCACCATGTTTCAGCACAACCATAACTCACAGATTATTCGTTAAACAACTATTATAACTAATTCTATATCGTCCACTTATAACCCGAAACCGCCTACGGACACACCTTTGGGGCCAAAAACAAAAAAGCACGGAACCCGCAAGCTCCGTACTGAGGCATCGCCAAACGCCCTACACAAAAACAAGCAGAATCCGTGCTATACTCACGTATGCACGAGTCTCTCCTGTTATCTGTGCGTAGAATGAATTTGGCGATTTTCAGTACCAGATACAGCAATCGAGTCACCTCAATGTATGTCTATTTCATCTTCTCCTGGTTGGTTTTGAGTTCTTACCGTGTCCAAAAATAGACAAATTTTTGTTATAATCGTTGTTTTTTGTCCGTTTCAGACAATTTCAGCGACTTATCCCGAACGACATCAAAAACAGTACCGTCCTGCATCCCCGGACAGAAATCGCGTTTTTCAGAATCCGGCTCACAGGACGCTCTGACTCGGTCCGGAGATCGATTCCGGCCCGGCGGCCGCGCTGGGCGACGCGAGACTCTCTCCGGCGAAAACGCGCGTCCGGCTCCGGGGCGAAGACCGCCCC
>ERZ772893.217-NODE-217-length-81092-cov-5.934450_pt1 | contig 81092 bp, 67 predicted proteins | sample MGYA00511482_ERZ772893 | MGnify/ENA primary metagenome ERZ772893 (study PRJEB29015, sample SAMEA2737687) | human gut metagenome | biome: human gut; feature: human-associated habitat; material: faeces | place: China | collected 2012 ... | reverse complement strand
GGGCCGACCGCGATCGTGTCGTCGGGCATACGGCTATGCGGGATATTCCGGCCGACGAAATTATATATGCTGAAATGATTTCGTGAGCACGATTCCTTTCGCATGATACCGACTCTCTGTCGCGGGTTGTTCCAATCCTGTAAAAATATAGCGAAAAATGAATGAGATTAAATTGATTCTTACCGATATCGACGGTGTGTGGACGGACGGAGGAATGTATTACGACCAGACGGGTAACGAATGGAAGAAATTTCATACGTACGACAGCGCCGGAGTTCTGTTTGCCCATCGTGCCGGAATTCCGGTCGGAATCGTTACGGGGGAAGTTACCCGCGTCGTCGAACGGCGTGCTGACAAACTGAAAGTCGATTATTTGTTTCAGGGCGTATCTGACAAGCTCGCCGTGGCCGGACGATTGTGCGGGGAACTCGGGATTTCGCTGGACAATGTCGCTTATATCGGGGATGATCTCAACGACGTCGAATTGCTCGAACGGGTCGGGATTGCGGGAGTGCCTGCCAGTGCGCCCCGGTACATCCGTCGGTTGTCGACGGTTTCTCTCGAAAAGAAGGGCGGTGAAGGAGTTTTCAGGGAGTTTGTCGAAGCTATTTTATCGCTTGATTTCGGGCAGGACGGGCCGGTAAAACGTGTGTGGGAAATGTCGTCGAAAAAAGAAACCGGCCGTTGAAACAGCGTTTGGCGCATCTGTTCCGGTCATTCTGTAAACTGGTTGTCGCGCCTTCCTCCACTTATGTAATAATAAGGTATGTTACGTACGCAATGCAGTTTGCGAACGCGATATTGCTGGCGCGTTACCTGAACGAGTTCTATTTCGGCGTATACAGTTTCATCATGTTGGTGATGCAGTATATGTCGTATTCCAATCTCGGGATTAACGAATCGTTGAATACGGAATATGCCGCGCGTAAAAACGATGCCGGACAATTAAAAGCCATATGGGATAATGCATGGACGGTCAATATTTTACTTAATGTTTTTATAACGTTCGGAGGCGGTCTGCTCCTCTTTTTCACCGACGATTTATTCCCGGACTACCGGTTCAACGACTATAAGTATATGTTGTTGGCGATCTGTATTACGGTCAATCTTTCCAGGATCTATATCACTTATTACAGGTTATGGGGTCGGTTGTATAAACTGAACATACAGCAAATATTGCCTAATCTGGCGATATTTCTGCTGCTCGTGGTGTATCGGGATCGTATTTCGATCAATGAGATTGTCGTCGCTTTGTTCGTAAGCAATGCTTTTTCGTTGTTGATTTTTCGGATCGGTGTTCCCGTTGCGCCCCGGTTTGCCATAAAGAGGAGTCTCGTGTCCGTTTTAATTCGTCGGGGTATCACCCTGTTGTTATATAATTTAAGTTTCTATTTTCTGACCGTACTCGCCTCTTCGCTGGTGAGCTTGTATTATTCGGTCGAGGTGTTCGGTTGTTATTCGTTCGCCAATACGCTCGTCAACGGCGTCGTTATGGCGGGCGGGGCATTCCTTTTTATTTTTTACCCGAAGATACTGAACCGGCTGAATACGGGAAATGCGGAAGCCGCGGTATTGATTCGGCGGATACGGGAAGTCTATGTCGTATTTATGGATTTGATATCGCTGTTGTCGGTTTTGTTCATTATCGCGACGACCGTCGTCGTGCCGCAGTACGGGGTGCAGATGGTGATCGTATATTCCATCCTGATCCTTGGTCGGATAATCAATAATGCTTCGACCGGATATGCAGCGCTGTTGATTGCTAGAGGAAAAGAGAGGTATCTGGTGATATACGGTTTTTTGTCAATCCTGGCCGTCGCTGTTTGCGGAGTGTGCGCCCATTATTTGAAGTTGCCCGTCGAATACATGGCGTTATCCGTTTCGATCGCTTCCTTCGTATATACTTATCTGGTAATTAGATTGGCTTTGTCCGATCTGGGCAATCCGTCTTCCGTCCGGTCGATATTGTGCGACATATTCGGGATGAACAAATGGCTGGCTTGTCTGATAATCGTGTTGAACGCATTCGTGATGCATTCGTACATCGTACTGCTGGGGTGTATTCTGCTGTACTGTTTTGTAAACATCCGGAATATCAGGCGGGCCGTGACATCGGGAATGCAAATCGTTTCGGATAAAAACGCGCTGATTTTTTAAATAAACAATACGAAGATAGAATACATCGTATCCAACGTCGAAATTTCCGGAGCCGCACGGATTTCATCCAATTTATGGATCAAGGGGAATTTCCGGGAACAAGAAGGCGGTCTTTATTTGTTGGAGGGTTATATCGTCGATTATCACATAAAAGACGTGGTCGAATATTGCCGCCGGGGACTCGGGACGCATTATGCTAACGGAGCCTACAATATATTGTTTTATAATAAGTCGGAAGACAAACTGGAAATTAAAACGGACAAGCGGACGACGCTTTCTCTGTACGTTTATGAAAAAGCCGGCGTATTCGCCTATTCCAATAATCCGTGGCTGCTGGTAAAACAGTTTTACGGCGAAATGACCGTAGACGTCGATTCCTTAAAAGCGCAGCTGCTTTATTTTGCCGATTATCATTCTACCCGTACTCTGTTTACCAATCTGTCGAGGGTGGACGGAGCCAGTTATGTGTGTTTCGATGTGGCGCATAATTCGAAAAAGTCCGTTTGTTATTGGGCTTTTACTTATACTCCCGATCCGGCAACGGATCTGAATCGGTCGCTGGAAAAGGCCGATTCGGATTTTACGTATTACTTTAAGACGATCCGAGAGCAGAATCCGGGCCGGGTGGCCGGATTCGGATGCAGCGGAGGTCTGGATTCGAGAATCATAGCTCACTATATTCATAAAGCCGGCATCGAATGCCGGCCGTACGTATTCGGTGATGAAAGGCCGCACCGTATTTTGAAATCCATGACGGCGAAAATGTCGGCGATGATTGGGAATCGGTACGGCTTCGACGTGGATTTTATATCCTATCGCACCGGATGGCTCAGGCAAAGCATGCTTCTGGATATTCGTAATGCTCCGTTTATCTATTCGCAGGCTTTTATCAATCCTTGCGAAGACATGCCCGCTGTCGATTATTTACTGGCCGGGGATCCCGGAGGGTTGGCGTATATGGCGGACAACGTACTGAGCGGAGATCTGTTTAGATTGAAAAAACATGCAGATTTTTTTATCGGTTATCGTCATTGGGCTATTGCCGGGCTGTCGTCGGCGTTGCGTAAAACGGCTGTGCATCTGAAAATTCCGTTCGATCCTTATGCAGAGGATGGTATGTTGGGGTTGGGCCGCTCTGCGATCGATAAAGTTGTCGATGATGGGATCCGGAGATCCTGCCGGGATGAGTTGTTCGCGTGTATTGACGGGTACGGCGGAGAGAATAATGTCGAGAGGTGGGTGCGGATTCACGATAAAGTGACGACGAAATATCAGTATTCGTCCGGGTACGATTCCGTAAGCCATACGAAACGGTGCTACCTATTGTATTACCCGCTTTATTACGATATGGTTGCGACCATTCCGCCTGCTTATTTCAACGGGAAGTTTTTCCTGAAAAAAATAATAGAATATATAAATCCGGCGCTTCTGGAGATTCCCGATCAGAATTTGAATCTGATTTACGGTACCGGCGGCCCGGTCGCACGGCTGAAAAATCGTGCGGAACTGGCACTGCGCGGTCGCGGACTGAATTTTCTGCATTTGTTGCGGACGGAGGCATACCGGAAATTCGCCTGCGAAGTTTTCAACAGGGATAATCCGGTATTTTATGCAGTCGTGGATAAGCGGCGGCTGTTCCGGAGCGGATTATTACACAGCTATGCCGGAGTCCAGTATTTAAAACTGAAAATGATACTGGATATTTTCTATTATCGGGAACTGGACGAGTTGCTGGAAAACGAGCGGTATGAGAAAACCGGGTGGTAAACGATGAGCAGAATCGTTGTAGTAGCCGTATTGTATTTTCTGATACTGTTGGCCGCCCACTTATTGCCGGAAGGCATATCCGATTACAATGCGTACGTCTTGTTATGTATGTGCGCCGCGTATGTGCTGCTGATTAGATCGGCCGATGTATATATTTCTTCTTTCGTTTGCTGTCTGGCATTGTGCGCGGTGTCTTTGCTTCGGGCGCCGCTTTATACGTTTATCGATTGCGCCCTGATTTTTTTCATTTTCGGTTCGTTGCATATCGGTTTGTTTTTTCCGGTAAAAAAACGCGAGCTGCGATTTCTTAAATACGGTTTTTTCTTTGTTTACCTTTTGTCGCTTTTGGGAATACTGAATCCGTCGCTGTATCGCGGCGAAGGCGACGAATTGAGGTATGAAGGGCTTTTTCATGCGATCAACTTTTCCGCCAGTGTTTTTGCGATGCTCGGCATTGCTGTTTGGGAAATAGAGAAGACTTCTCGGAAAAATACGGCGATTTTGTTAATCCTCGTTGCCGGGTTACTGATTTACATATGGGCGACCAGTACCCGTAGTTTGTTGTTCGCTCTGCCGTACTGGTTGTTTCAGTTGTTCCGTAGATGCAATAAGACGGTACTCGTTACCGGGCTTGTCGTCGTAGGCATATTTTTTCTTCCGTTGGTTGTGGATACGATTTCTTCGAAACTGCGGCTGGAAGAGAATGAAAGTTCGATGGCCACGCGTTCGATGTTGTATCTCAGGTTGCTGTCCGGGATTATGGATAATTATGCGATCATCCCCCACGGTTCGCATTCCGCGACGGATATGATCGTTCGGTTCACGGGCGATTCCCGATTCTCGCCTCATAACGATTTTCTCACTTTCATATACGATTGGGGCGTGATATTTTATGTTTTCTGTGCGATGATCATAACCAGGCTGAGACGCAGGACCCGGTTTAGTCTCGAGTTTTGTCTGATTTTGCTGACTCTGGTTTCCTGTGCGTTGCACAATATGATGTTCGCAATATATATATGGATTCCGTTTGCGATTATTCTGATGGTACGTAGAAACGAAAATAATGTTACACAGGTACGATAATATGAATAGCGATGAGACCTTGCTGGTCGTGGCAAGAAAATACAATGATGTTTTTTATGCCGTTTCCATACCCGAATGGCATCGGTACGGCCGGCATATTCTGGTGATCTTTGCCGACGGCGATGCTGCCGGGAAGTTTCCGCTCCGGGATCTGTTCGATGACGTCGTTTGTATCGGAGGTTCGGGCAAACGGGCCGGTAATCTTGCTGTGATCCGGCAAATAAGATCCTTGAAAAAGCGGATTCAATGCGCTGCTGTCACGATGTCGAATATGGTACTGGTCGCCAATCAGTATCTCGCGAAGATCTCCGGGGCGAAAGTCCGGGTGCTTCTCGAAGACGGTTTGATGAATTATTATGATTTTAAGCCTTCGGAGAGTAAAATTAAGCGGATTACGCAATTTCTACTGGGCATAGACCAACGGGCGTTGTTCGACAGCGTAGCGCATACCTATTTACTGGCGCCCGACCTGGCTCGGTATTACGGTGGTTCCCCGGAACTGTTGAAACTGAATCAGGAGATGACCGCTGGTTATGTCCGTTCCTGCAATATGGAAGGAAAAGTAATTTTCGTCGGGCAATGTTTATACCGGTTCGGATATATGTCTATTGAAACCTATAACGAACGGGTGAACCGATTTATCAAACAGTATCGTGTAGATTACTATTTGCCTCATGCCTTTGCCCTCGACGGGGAAAAGATAGATTGTCCGGTGTTTGACCTCGGCGAGTCGCGCGCGACTCTGGAGGTTTTCGCTTCCCGATCTGATTTTACGGTGTATTCGTTCTGCTCCTCGGTATTGTATACGACCAGAATCATTAATCCCGACGTCCGGAGTTTCCTGGTACGGATTCCTGAATTGTCGGACAAATCCGGGTTGCCGGTTATTAAGAAATATTGCAGCGGAGTCATCGGTTTTTGAGGGGACGAATACCCGAAACGTTACGTGAAACATTCAATACATTTAATAGATATGCTTGATATATCAGTAATTATACTGACTTACAACGAAGAATTGCACATTCGTCGTTGCATAGAGAATGTCTCTTCCTTTGCCAAAGAGATATTCGTTATCGATAGTTTCTCCACGGATAAGACGGTCGGGATCGCACAGGAATATGAAAACGTACAGGTGCTGCAAAACAAATGGGAGAACCAATACGCGAAGCAGTTTAATTGGGGATTGGAACATGCTCCGATAACGGCGAAATGGGTGTTGCGCCTGGATGCGGACGAGTATCTGATGCCGGAACTGATCCGTGAACTGGAAGGGAGATTGCCTTTGCTGGAACCTGATATAACCGGAGTCGTATTTAAGCGCCGTCATATTTTTTTGAATAAATGGATGAAACGGGGAATCTATCCGGTGAAACTGCTCCGTTTATTCCAATACGGCAAAGGAATTTGCGAACAGCGGTTGATGGATGAGCATATTCAGTTATGGGAAGGAGATACGGTGGAATTTGAGCACGATATCGTCGATCACAATCTGAATAATTTGTCCTGGGCTTGTCACAAATATGTGAATTACGCGATTCGGGAGGCCATCGATTTGCTGGACATCGAACTGGATTTGACCGGATCGGGAAAAGTCGATGAGAATAAAGATATCGGTCGACAGGCTCGTGATAAGCGCATGAAAAAGAGAAGATACGCAAAACAGCCTTTGTTCTGGCGTTCTTTTGCTTATTTCGGTTACCGTTATTTTTTGAGAGGCGGTTTTCTGGACGGGCGGGTCGGATTCATATTTAATTTTCTGACGGCCTGGTGGTATCGTATGCTCGTCGACACCAAAGTGTACGAGATCAGGCAGGAGTGCGGAACGGACAGAAGCAGAATCGTAGCTTATGTCAAATCGCATTACGACATATCGATCTAGAAGCCGAATGTGAAATGATACTGCGCAAATTATTGTGGGGCGTTAATGCCGTATTGCATGCGCCGTTTTTCAAACAGATTCGTTTCCCGTCCTATGTAGGGCCTCTTGTTTCAGCCGAAGGATTGAAGAATGTCACAATCGGCCGAAGAACGCGGATCTACCCCGGATTGCGAATCGAAACTCATGGAGGCGGAACGATCCGGATCGGTGAAGATGTTTCTGTCGGCCAGAATTTTCATATAACGAGCGGTGGGGATGAGCTTGTTATCGGAGCGCATACGACCATTTCGGGAAATGTTTTTATAACCAATATCGACCATGAATACCGGGAGATAGACCGGCATATTATGGAACAGAAGTTTCTTATTAGCCATACGGCCGTAGGGGAAAATTGTTTTATCGGATACGGTGCGGCCATTCAGGCCGGTACGGTTCTGGGGCGGCAATGCATTGTCGGCGCCAATTCTGTGGTTCGGGGGATTTTTCCCGACTATTGCGTGATCGTTGGCGCTCCTGCCCGGATCGTCAAACGTTACGATCCCGAACGGGCTGGATGGTATAAAACAAATCCGCAAGGAGAATTCATTTCTTAAAAACGATCCTATAGTTTAACATGAAAAATATCCTGATTACCGGTGGAGCGGGCTTCATCGGTTCCAATGTTGCGCGCAAACTGCTCGCCAAAGGTTATGAGGTAACCGTATTGGATAACCTCTCTCCTCAAATTCACGGAGAAAATCCGGAGTACACATCTCCTTTATATCGCAGTATCAAAGATTGTGTGCGTTTTATCCAAGGCAGCGTCACCGACCGTAACGACTGGTTGCGCGCCCTTGAAGGCATCGATGCCGTTATCCACCTCGCAGCGGAAACCGGCACCGGACAGTCGATGTACGAGATCGAGAAATACACGGCTGTCAATATCGGCGGAACTTCATTGATGCTGGATATACTCACGAATACAAAGCATTCGGTATCTAAGGTCGTTGTCGCCGCTTCGCGCGCCATATACGGCGAAGGTCGTTATCTGAGTGAAGAGATGGGATATGTCTACCCACTGTCTCGCGCCGATGAAGATATGAAGCGGGGCGACTTCGAGTGCAAATATCCCGGCTGTGCGAAACCGTTGCAACTGGTCGGAACGACCGAGGATTCGGCCGTTCATCCTACGTCCGTATATGGTATAACCAAACAGGTGCAAGAACAACTGGTCATGACCGTCTGTCCCTCTGTCGGGATTGCTCCGGTGGCTTTCCGTTATCAGAACGTTTACGGGCCCGGACAATCGCTCAGTAATCCCTATACCGGCATTCTCTCTATTTTTTCGACCCGAATTAAAAACGGCAACGGAATCAACATTTTCGAGGACGGGCGTGAAACACGCGACTTCGTCTATATCGAAGATGTGGCATCGGCTACGATCCTCGGTCTGGAAAAAGATTCGGCTAATGGAGAGTCGTTCAATGTGGGCACCGGTGTCGCGACGGATGTCATGACCGTAGCCCGTACTTTGATCGAAAACTACGGTATTGAAGTTCCGCTTACGATCAGCGGAAACTATCGGCTCGGCGATATCCGTCACAATTTCGCAGACATTTCGAAGGCGCGCCGGCTGCTCGGCTTCGAGCCCCGGTGGTCGTTCGATGCCGGAATTGAACAATTCACCCGGTGGGTGAACGGACAAAGCGTTCAGGAAGACCGTTACGAGGCTTCTATCGAAGAAATGAAACGCAAAGGACTGTATAAATAGGTCTGTGTCATAGAATCAATTTATTCATAGCATGTTTCTTAAGGATAAAAAAATTCTGTTTTTCTCGGCTCAGGCGTTCGGTTACCAGAACGAAATCCGGGCGCAGATGGAACGGTTAGGAGCGCATGTGGATTATTTCGACGAACGCCCGGCCAATACTTTTATCGTGAAAGCTTTAATTCGGATTAACCGGAATCTGTTGTCCGGTTACGTCGACCGCTATCACGCAAAAATCATCGGGAGTACGAAGGACTGCAGGTATGACTATGTGTTTTTTATCAAGGGAGAATCCATTTCTGCAGCGAACCTGAAAAAAATCAAGGAATTGCATCCGGAAGCGACGATGATTATTTATCATTGGGATTCGATCGCCAATAACGGCAATGCTTTGCGGATACTCCCGGTTTTCGACCGGGCTTTTTCGTTCGATAAACCCGATTGCGAAAAGTTGGGAATTCGGTTCCTTCCGCTTTTTTATTTGAAGGACTACGAGCATATCGCCGACGAAAAAGCCGGATACGAATATGATCTGTTGTTTGTCGGAACGGTTCACAGCGATCGGTATGCATTGTTGCGGCAGGTTTTGACACAGGTCGAACGATCCGGCAAACGCTGTTTTTTCTACATGTTTTTTCAAAGCCGCATTTTGTACTACAAAATGAAATTACAGAATAAGAACCTGCGGGGCACTTCGATACGGGATTTCCGTTTCACTCCTCTTGACAAGAACAGTCTACTGGAATTATATCGAAAATCCCGAACCGTCATTGATATTCAGCACCCGAAACAAACGGGTCTCACGATGCGTTGCATCGAAACCGTGGGGGCGAAACGCAAGTTGATTACTACGAATCCGCATATCAAGGAATACGATTTTTATGACGAGAATAATATTCTGGCGGTGAACCGGGAAAATCCGATTGTTCCGACCGGATTTTTGGAGTCGCCTTATCGGGAAATTTCTGCAGAAGTGTACGAAAACTACCGGATCGATCATTGGTTGAAAACTATCTTCGATAGTTGAGTCTTCCCCTGAGGTGATTGTCTGGGTGTTTGTTTTGATTGATAAAGAGTAAAATACGGATTCTGTCTGACAGAGTCCGTATTTTGTTTTATTACGGTTGCAGTGAAATTTTTTGAGCGGTTCCCACACTTTTTTGTTTTTATAATCGTGAATTTCGCAAGCAAAATCAAGTTTTATTTCCGAAAAGTGATTCCGAAACCGGGAAAAGATATATTTTTGTAGGTCATAGCGGGATTGCGGAGCGTCGTGCGTGTCGTCGTCCCATAAATTTATCGAACGAATATGGGTTTACTGTGTATTTTCTTGCAGGCCGTCGCAAACCTTCCGGCAGAGCCGGCCGCCGCGGTTCATAGCGAGAGTTATTTCAGCCTGTTGATGAAGGGGGGGCTGATTCTGATCCCGATTTTCTTGCTGGCGGGTTTGGCGATTTTCATTATTTCCGATAAATGGTACATGCTACGCAAGCTCGGAAAGCACGACAGCCGGGCGTTCGGTTACCTGCTGAAACTGATCTATGCCGGCGATTCCGATAAAGCCGGCCAATTTGCCGCGAGCCGGACTTTCCCGTCGTTCAAGGTGGTCGCAGCGGGATTGAAAAACGACAACCGGACTTTGCAGGACGTCGAAGAGTCGATGCAGATTCAGGCGCGTTTGCAGATTTCCAAAATGGAAAAAGGGATGAATTACCTCGCCATTACCGCGTCGGTCGCGCCGATGCTGGGTTTTTTGGGAACGATTTTCGGGGTGATCCGGATCTTCTACGACATTTCGAAGTCCGGCGTGCTGGATATTTCCACGATTTCGAACGGTCTGTACGAAAAAATGATCTGCTCCGGTACCGGGTTGCTGGTCGGGATCATCGCCTATTCGGGGTATTCGCTGCTCAATAACCGGATCGACAAGATCGTGTTGCAGATGGACGTTGTCGCCAACGAAGCGCTGAAGGCGATCCGCGCCGACCGGGATCACGCCGTTAAACCGTAACCGATGAAAATCGAACGCAGAAAAACAAGGCTCGCCGAGGTGTACACGGCATCGTTGAACGACATCATGTTCTTCCTGCTGCTGTTTTTCCTGATTATCTCCACGATGGTCACGCCGGTGGCGCTGAAGGTGATGCTGCCGCATTCGAGCACGGCCGAGAAGGTGATTACCAAAAAGAATATCATGCTGGCGGTCACGGCCGACCGTCAGTATTTCATCGACGACCGGAAAGTGGAGTTCAAGGAGATCGAGCCGGCGCTGGCCTCGATGGTCAAGAACAAGAAAGAGGGGAATGCGGAGATCGAGTACGTCGTCTTGCTGCAGGCCGACATGTCGCTGAACCTACAGCCGGTCGTAGATCTGATCGATATAGCGAACCGGCTTCAGTTGAAGATGTTGCTGTTCGTCGAGAAAAAATAGCCGGATGATCGATACCGGAATGAAACCCTCCGGGCGTTCTTGCAACGCCCGGAGGGTTTTTGTGTTCAGCGATCCGTCTCTTACGGAACATGCGATGCGGCGGCCGCGGCGACTCTGTGTCGCATAACTGTCGGCGGTCGTGCCGACCCGCCGGTCGTTACCGGCTGAATCCGACGGCCCGGATATTTTTTCGCGAAGCGGTTTCGCTTTCCGTCTCGATGATGCCGGTCAGCACGTCCGGCGCGTCGTCGCGCCGGTTTGCGCGGAACAGCCGCCGGAAGGTGACCAGGTCGCCGTACAGGACGTGCCAGCGGATCTGCCATCCGGCCGGCATCGCAATGCGGTTCAGTACGGCCGGGGCGTTCGACAGGATGCGGGCTTCCTTGTTGTGACTCTGGTGAAACCACTCGACCCGTACTTCGCGGCATCGTTTCGCTACTTCGCGGGCGAATCCGCGGCCGCCGTTGTTGCTTTCGATGCGGGCTGCGACGGTGCCGTTGCGTAGCAGCATGTCGGCTACCAGGATCTCCGTCTCCTCCATGCCGAGCGGCGAATAGACCGCGTCGGTAACGTAGACGATTCCGTCGCGCCCCACCTCGTAACAGACCGAGCACAGGTAGTCCTCGCCGGTATCGGCCGTGTCGGTGTAGTTGGCCCGGCGGACGGTATCTTCCGGCAGGCGGTCGTAGGTCTTGAAATTGTCCCCGTATAGCAGTCCTTCGCGTACGGCGGGGTGTCCCTGGTACATTGTCTCGAACAGCAGCGGGTCGAGCCTGCGTTTTTGTTCCAGCAACCGTATGCCGTGGCGTTCCGGCCACAGCGCTTCGCCGGGTTTTCGCGGGTCGGAAGGGGTGGGGGGACTTTGTTTGACGGCTTCGAAGTTCAGGTGCAGCCATTGTTCCGCCTGCGTTTTTCCGTTATAAGATTCCGCGGAGGCGGTCAGTTCGAGTACCGGTTCGTGGGCGGCGATCCGTCCGATCAGATCGTCTTCGTGCCAGCGCGTGAAGACGATCAGTTCGCGCGAATCGTTGTGCAACCGGGTTTTGACGACCGCATTGTACCATTCCCACGCATGGTCGCGGATTAGCGGCGAATTGGCTTCGGCCGCGTCTTTGTATAGGTCGTCGAGGATGAAAACGTCGACCGGGTTGCCGGTCAGCGCTCCTTCGCGCCCGACGCTGAGCAGACCGCCCGGAGCGCCGATCAGTTCGAATTCGTCGCTCGTGCGGATCACGTTCGGTTGTTTTGCGGAGGACGTCTTGAGCCGTGTCGCGGGGAAAACGTCCCGGTAGGCGGGTTCGCTCATCAAACGTTGTACCCGGCGGTTGAAGCGGGACGCGAGCCGCAGGTTGTACGAGGCCAGCGCGATTCGGGTCTGCGGTGCGATTCCCAGCAGGTAAGCCGGCAGCAGCACCGACGACCCGAGCGATTTGCCGTGTTGCGGCGGCACCGAAACGATCAGCCGGCGGATTTGTCCGTGCGCGAAGCGGTCGAGCGTATCGTAGTAAGTGCGATGGAACGGGGTCAGGCGGATCGCCGGCTGGCAGACCCGCGCGAAATCGCATAGCGAGCGGCGGGCGAGTTCCGCCGCTGCCTGTCGTTTTGAAAGCAGCATAGATCGGTATGGTTAAGACGAAAAGTTACGGGGGCGGTTTCCATTTTACCGGAGTCGGATTCGGTCGTACTCCGGAGTAAATTTCGGACGGGTACGACCGGTTCGTCAGAGTTCCGACAATCCCGAAATTTCACGGAGCGCCTGTTCGGACAGTCCCGACAGGTCGGGACGGTCGTCGTCCGCAGTGTCGTTGTCCGGAGGACTGCCCGTGTCGGCAGCGGATTTTGCGCGCCATCGTTGCGGATCGAGGTTCGACAGCGCGAATGTGATCGCCGCCAGGTCGGGGGCGACCTGCTTGCGGGTGATCGTTTCGTTTTTGATTCGTTTGTTGCCGTCTCCGTCGTATTCGTAAGTCGTCTTGACCTCTTTCATCAGGTAGCCCCGGATTCGTTTTTCGAGGCTTTTCAGGGCTTTGGGGTATAACGTGGAGGATGCCTTCTCCTGCCGGGCCGGAGCGGGAGCCCCTGCGGAAACGGACGAAACGGAAGCTTTTTCGGAATCGGTCATGGTTTTTCGGTTTGTGCCGGGAAGCGCGTCGGGCGCCGATGCGCTTCCCGTACTTGTTTCCGGGTCGGAGCGCCGGGGCGGTCGCGCGACCGGGATGCGTTTCCCGCCGGACCTGTACGCCGGACCTGTCATGTTCATAAGGCAGGATCTCCGATGTTTAGAACCGGCTTTCGAGGAACCGGTTCAGGGTGTTCCAACTGAAATCGCTTTGCTGCTCCCCATCGATCAGGGCGATGTCGTAGTTCCACCACACCGGGAGTACCGAGAGGATGATTCCGGTTTCCGGGGCGCGGCAAATGATCAGCGTGCAAGTCAGCGAGGAATAGAATTCGTCGGTGTCGTATTCGACGGTGCCGTTAAAAAAATCCTTTTCCCGAATTTTTTCCAATAGAAGTTCCGCAATTTCTTCGTAAATTTGTTTGGTGATCGTGATCATAATTCTTGCAGTTTTGAATACAAAGATTAAATAAGAACGGTTCGAAATGGATTATACAATTTTTGAATCTAAGATTTGAATTTGGAAGGCTTGTAATAGTCTTTATATCAATTTCTATTTGAATTTCGTGTAAAACTGTTTAACTTTGCAGTACAAATATAAGTTCAATATTTTAATAAAACACATTTTTGCCTGAAAAAATGCAAAAAAATAACGATATCCGTATTTTGTGCGACCGGCTGCGTATGATTCGCTCTGAATTGTCGATGACTCAAGAAGATATGGCCCGTATCATAGGGATCGGTAAAAGCGCGTTGTCGATGATCGAAACCGGAAGGGCGTCGTTGTCGGAACGAAACCGCAATATTTTGATTCAAACATTGAATGTCAATCCGGAATGGCTTGAATCCGGAACGGGAGCCATGTTCAACGAGCAGTTCCCCGAGCGGACTTTCCTGAAGGGGAGCGACCGCCCGGTCGGATCGCAGAGCGTGCCGCTGTACAACGTGGAGGGGACGGCGGGCCTCGTTCCGCTATTTCTGGACAAGGCGTCCCGGCAGCCGGTGGATTACATCCACATTCCGAATCTGCCGAAGTGCGACGGGGCGATTTATGTCGTAGGCGACAGCATGTATCCGTTGCTCAAAAGCGGCGATATCGTGCTGTACAAGCAGTTGAACGACATCAACGACATTTTCTGGGGCGATATGTACCTGCTTTCGATCGACATCGACGGCGAGGAGTACATTACGGTCAAATATATCCAGAAGTCCGACAAGGAGGGGTGCGTCAGACTGGTGAGCCAGAATGTCCATCATGCCGACAAGGACGTCGAAATATCCAGAATCCGTGCGCTGGCTTTCGTGAAAGCCAGCATACGGATGAATTCGATCCGGTAACTAACCTAAATTTATAGCGATATGAACGTAAAGATAGCTCCGCGGTGGAAAGATCTGATCGGAGCGGAGTTTGAGAAACCCTATTTCGAGCAGCTTGCCGCGTTCGTCAAACAGGAATATGCCACGAGGCAGGTTTTTCCCGCCGGGAAAAATATTTTCCGGGCGTTCGATAAGTGCGATCCGGACGATCTGAAGGTCGTGATTATCGGGCAGGACCCTTATCACGGCGTCGGGCAGGCCAACGGCCTGTGTTTCTCTGTAAACGACGGGGTGCAGTTTCCGCCGTCGCTGGTCAATATTTTCCAGGAGGTGAACGCCGATACGGGGACGCCGGTTCCGCAGAGCGGCAACCTCGACCGTTGGGCCGAACAGGGTGTGTTGCTGTTGAACGCCGTGTTGACGGTGCGCGCCCACGAGGCGACTTCGCATGCCGGGAAAGGGTGGGAGCAGTTTACCGATGCCGTCGTACAGGCTATCGCGCGGCAAAAACAGGGGATTGTCTACATGCTGTGGGGGTCTTACGCCCAGCGTAAGGCGTCGATGGTCGATCCGCAGCGGAATTGTATCCTGAAGACCGTGCATCCGTCCCCGCTGTCGGCTTACCGGGGCTTTTTCGGGTGCCGTCATTTCAGTCAGGCGAATCAATACCTGCAAAGTATCGGAAGGACACCGATCCGCTGGTAGCGGGTACGAACGAATTAATTCATAAAGCGGCTTACGGAACCGGAGGCTCCTGCATGGTCGTTAAGGACGGACCGATTTATCTGTACTACACCTATTGCGGCGACGGCATCGTTTACGACATTCGTTTGGCTACGGCCGATGCGAACGATCCGAATTGGCCTGCCGCGCTGACCGAATGAAAAGCGCCCGGATCGTTCCTGTATGAACGTCCGGGCGTTTGATTCGGTGAATCGTCCTATTCCCACTCGATCGTTGCGGGCGGTTTCGAACTGATGTCGTAAACGACGCGATTGATTCCTTTTACGCGGTTGATGATGTCGTTCGAGACTTTAGCGAGAAAATCGTAGGGCAGGTGTACCCAGTCGGCGGTCATGCCGTCCGTCGAGGTGACCGCGCGCAGCGCTACGCAGTTTTCATAAGTGCGTTCGTCGCCCATCACGCCGACCGACTGAACCGGCAGCAGCATCACGCCCGCCTGCCAGACCTGATCGTACAGTCCCGACTCTTTCAGTCCGTCGATAAAGATTTTATCGGCTTCTTGCAGGATACGGACTTTCTCGGCCGTCACTTCGCCGAGGATACGGATGCCGAGTCCCGGCCCCGGGAACGGATGGCGCCCGAGGATATCCGCCGGAACGTTCAACTGGCGTCCCACGCGGCGTACTTCGTCCTTGAACAGCAGTCGCAGCGGTTCGACGATTTTGAGGTTCATCTTTTCGGGCAGCCCCCCTACGTTGTGGTGCGATTTGATCGTCGCCGACGGGCCGTTGACCGAGATCGATTCGATCACGTCGGGATAGATCGTTCCCTGGGCGAGCCACTTCACGTCGGTCAGTTTCTGCGCCTCGGCGTCGAATACTTCGATGAAATCGCGGCCGATAATCTTCCGTTTCTTTTCCGGGTCGGTCACGCCGGCCAGGTCGGCGAGGAATTTATCGCCGGCCCGTACGCCGATTACGTTCAGTCCCATCGACTCGTAGGATTTCAGCACCGATTCGAATTCGTCTTTGCGAAGCAGGCCCATATCGACGAAGATGCAGACCAACTGATCGCCTACCGCTTTGTGCAGCAGTTCGGCCGCCACCGACGAATCGACGCCGCCGGAGAGTCCCAGCAATACCTTGTCGCCTTTGATCTTGTCGCGCAGTTCGCGGACGGTCGATTCGATGAACGAGTCGGGCGTCCACTGTTGGCGGCAGCCGCAGATATCCACGACGAAATGTTTCAGCAGTTGTTTGCCTTCGGTCGAATGGTACACTTCCGGGTGAAACTGGATACCCCAGGTCTGTTCGCCTTCGATCTGGAAGGCGGCGACCGGAACGGTGTCCGTGCTGGCGATGATGCGGTAGTTTTCCGGAATCTTCACGATCGTATCTCCGTGTGACATCCATACTTGCGTCCTGTCCGAAAGGCCTGCGATCAGCGGGTTGTTCGCAACGACTTTCGATAGTATCGCGCGTCCGTATTCCCTTGTGGCCGATGGTTTTACCTCGCCGCCGAATTGTTGCGACAGGTACTGCGCCCCGTAGCAGACGCCCAGCATCGGAAGGCGTCCCTTGATCGCCGACAGGTCTGCCTGAGGCGCCTGGGCGTCCCGTACCGAATAAGGACTTCCGGAGAGGATCACTCCTCTGACCGATTCGTCCGGCTGGGGGAAGTGGTTGTACGGATGGATTTCGCAATAGACGTTCAGCTCGCGCACGCGGCGTGCGATCAGCTGCGTGTACTGTGAACCGAAATCGAGAATCAAGATTTTTTCCTGCATATTCTGTTAGATGTGTTTTTCGTGCGTTTAGCGGATCTGCGCTCCGGCCTGCCGTTCGAATTCGCGGATCAGATTGCCCATCGTCCGGTCGATCACCTGGTCGGTCAGCGTTTTTTCACGGTCTTCGAGGACGAAATTCAGCGCGTACGATTTTTTGCCTTCCGGCAGCTTGTCGCCCTCGTATACGTCGAACAGCGATACGCTCTTCAATAGTTTTTTCTCGGTCGCGAAAGCAATCCTGCGCAGTTGCGCGAAGTTGACGCTCTTGTCCACGAGCAGCGCCAGGTCGCGTTTCACTTCCGGGTATTTTGGCAGTTCGCTGACCGTGACCGTATGGTTTCGGGTCAGTTTGACCAGCGCGTCGAAATTCAGTTCGAGGTAATAAACGTCCGCTTTAACGTCGAACAGGTTGCGGATCTTCCGCGACACGACGCCCATTTCGAGCAGCGGTTGTTTGCCGTTGAATTTGCAGCGGACCGCTTCGGCATACAGGTCGCTGTCGAGCGGTTCGGTGGTCGCGTCGTTCAGGTCGACACCGAATTTTTTCAGCACTTTTTCAGCCGCGCTCCGTAGCGTGTAAAAAGTGCTCGGCTGCGATTGAACGTTCCACGAAGCCGCGTGGTCTGCGCCGGTTATGGCCATCGAAACCATTGCCCGCTGGCTGTACGGCGCGAGCCCTCCCTCTTCGGCTTTTGCCGGATCGTAAGAGTAGCAGTTGCCGAATTCGTAGATTTTCAGGTCTCCGTTGCGGCGGTTGACGTTCAGTTGGATCGCCTCCATTGCGTTGAACAACAGTGTTTGACGCATTACGCTCAGGTCGTTGCTGAGCGGGTTGAGAATCTGCACGCAATTTTCGGCTTTGTAGGCCGATAAGTTTTCGTAATAGGCCGCTTTAGTCAGCGAATTACTCATAATCTCTAAAAATCCGTTGGCGCTCAGCGTATCGGAGAGCATGTTGATCAGCTTGTCGCGGTTCGGCTTCGGAGCGTAGGAGAGCGTCGAGTTGACGTGCATCGGGATCTCTACGTTGTCGTAGCCGTAAATCCGCAGGATGTCTTCCACGAGGTCGGCCTCGCGCCGCACGTCGACGCGGTAAGGCGGTACGCAGACCTGCCATGCGCCGTCGCGTTCCGATTCGATCGTCACGCCGAGCGCGTCGATGATTTTCCGGACGGTCGTCTCCGGGATCGCTTTGCCGATCAGCCGGACGATCCGGTCGTACGACACCTCGAACCGGAACGGCTCGATCCGCACCGGGTAGATGTCGGTTACGGCCGAAGTAACGACGCCTCCGGCCAGTTCGCGGATCAGCAGCGCGGCGCGCCTGAGCGCGTAAGGCGTCATGTCCGGGTCGATTCCGCGTTCGTAGCGGAACGACGCATCGGTACTCAGTCCGTGGCGTTTGGCCGTTTTGCGGATCCAGACAGGGTTGAAATAGGCGCTCTCGATAAATACTTCGGTCGTCGAGTCCGATACGCCCGAGTCGAGTCCGCCGAACACGCCGGCGATACACATCGGCCCTTCGGCGTTGCAGATCATCAGGTCTTCGGCCGACAGTTTGCGTTCCACACCGTCCAGCGTAACGAACGGCGTCCCTTCCGGGCAGGTTCTCACGACGATTTTGTCTCCTTTGATTTTCGCCGCGTCGAATGCGTGCAACGGTTGTCCGGTTTCGTGTAAAATGAAGTTCGTGATGTCGACCACGTTGTTTTTCGGGTTAATGCCGATAGCTCGCAGGCGTTGTTGCAACCAGTCTGGCGAAGGCGCGATTTTGATTCCGGTCATCGTTACGCCCATGTAACGCGGCGCGGCTTCGGAATCGGCTACCTCCACGGCGATGGTTTTCGAATCGTTGTCCCGGCCGAACGCGTCGACCGCAGGCAGGATCAGTTCGTGCGGGATGTCGTTGGCCTTCAGGTAGACGGCCAGGTCGCGCGCTACGCCGTAGTGCGACATCGCGTCGGCCCGGTTCGGCGTCAGGCCGATTTCGAGCAGGTAATCGTCTTCCAATTGGAAATATTCTTTCGCCGGAGTTCCCGCTTTCACGTCGGCCGGCAGTACGATGATTCCTTCGTGGCTCGTTCCCACGCCGATCTCGTCTTCGGCGCACAGCATACCGAACGATTCGACGCCGCGGATTTTACTTTTTTTGATCTTGAAGCCGTTCTCTTCGCCGGTCGGATACAGCATGGCGTTGATCGTCGCTACGACCACTTTCTGTCCGGCCGCTACGTTCGGCGCGCCGCATACGATCTGGGTCGGCTGCCCGTCGCCGAGGTCGACCGTCGTTACGTGCAGTTTGTCGGCGTCCGGGTGTTTGTCGCAGGTCAGCACTTCGCCGACGACCAGTCCGGCGAGTCCCCCGCGGATCGATTCCGCTTTTTCGAATCCCTCGACTTCGAGTCCGATCTGGGTCAGCGTCCGGGAGATCTGTTCGGCGTTCAGGTCGGTTTTGATATAGGCTTTCAGCCAGTTCAATGAAATTTTCATCGTTCTATCTTGTTTTCCTTTTAATTTGTCGTCGATTGTTTCGGGCAGTCGGGCTTTCCTCCGGAAATCGGCCGGTGTTCCGGTCGCCTGAAATAGGTGCGAAAGTTACGAAAAGTTTTACAAAGTATCTAATTTCAGCGGGTACGCCCGGCGATAAATGCGGATAATTCGTATCGGACGGCGGCGGCTCATTCCTTATCTTCACAAGCTCCGGCAGCGATACCGGGTTCCGTCGTCACCGAGGTGCTTCCGAACGGAAAATCGTATATCAAAAAATAAAGCACTCTGAATGAGTGCTTTATTCGGTAGCTTATAAAAATATGTTTTTATAGTTTATCGCTGTATACGGCTCCGGGCAGATCCTGCAGATTGTAGCGCGATGCCATCGCCATGCCGTAAGCCCCTGCCGAACGCAGCGTCAGCAGGTCTCCGCGCGAGGTGACCGGCAGTTCGACGTCGCGGCCGAAAATATCCGACGATTCGCAGATCGGGCCGCCGATCGTATATTTTTCGCTCCCGGTCGCGGAAGTCAGGTTTTCGATCTTGTGTTTCGCGCCGTACAGGGCCGGCCGGATCAGGTCGGTCATTCCTGCGTCGACGATCACGATCTTCGTACCGGCCGACGTTTCTTTGTTGTAAAGCGCGCGCGTAATCAATTCGCCGCACTGCGCGACCAGCGAGCGGCCCAGTTCGAAATGCACGGTCTGGCCTTCGTCGATTTTCAGGTTGCGGTGGAAGATGTCGAAATAGGTTTCGAAGTCGGGCATCGGTTCCCGGTCGGGGTCGTCGTAGTCGATGCCGAGTCCGCCGCCCATGTTGAGGTGTTTCAAAACGATGCCCTTTTCGCGGAACCACTCCTTGATGTCGAATACCCGTTTGCTGAACGTTTCGAACACCTGCATATCGCGGATCTGCGAGCCGATGTGGAAGTGCAGCCCGACGATTTCGAGGTTTGCGAGTTTTTCGAGCGAAGCGATCGCCGCGTCGATTTCGTCGTACGAGATGCCGAATTTGTTATCCGCTTTGCCGGTGGTGATGTAGCGGTGCGTTTTCGGATCGACATCGGGGTTGATCCGAAGCGCGATTCGCGCCTTTTTGCCCATTCGTCCGGCGATTTCGTTGATGACTTGCAATTCGTGCAACGATTCGCAGTTGAACGAGAAGATTTCCTGGCCGAGCGCGTATTCGATCTCCCGGTCGGTTTTGCCGACGCCGGCGAATACGATCTCCGATGCCGCAAACCCGTTTTCGACGGCCATCCGCACTTCGTTGCCGCTGACGCAGTCCATGCCCATGTCGGCGCGGCGCACGGCTTCGACGATGCGCGGGTCGAAGTTCGATTTCAGCGCATAATGTATTTTATAGCCGTAACGCGACGACGCTTCGGTCGCCTTGTTCAGTGTGCGGTTTAGCAGTTCCATGTCGTAAAAATAGAACGGCGTGGGCAGTTCCGCTAACTGTTTGATGTAATTTCGTGCGCTCATAATTATTCGAAAAGTCCGTCGTTAAGGGATTGCAAGGTTTGTTTCTTGTATTCGGTGCTGATCAGCATCGCCAGGCTGCGGTGGCTCGCCCCGTACGAGATCATTTTGATCGGAATCGACTGGACGCTTTTGAAAACGCTGGCGGCCAGTCCCGCGTCGCCGTGTTCCATTCGTCCGACGACGCACACGATCGAATTGTTGCGTTCGATTTCGATCGTGCCGAGCTTTTCGAGTTCGGCGACGATTTCGTCGATGTGCTTGTCGTTGTCGACCGTCAGCGATACGGCCACTTCGGACGTGGTAATCATGTCGATCGGCGTGCGGTACTGTTCGAAAATCTCGAATACCTTACGCAGGAAGCCGTAGGCCATCAGCATACGCGCCGAGTGGATACGGATCACGGTGATTCCGTCTTTGGCGGCCACCGCGTGGAACGATTTCGAATCGTCGTCGCGGTCGGAAATCGTCGTGCCCGGGGCTTTCGGGTCCATCGTATTTTTCAGCAGCACGGCGATCCCTTTGTCTTTGCAGGGCTGTATGGTCGCCGGGTGCAGGATCTTCGCCCCGAAGTAAGCCAGTTCGGCCGCCTCGTCGAAGCTCATGTTTCGGATCGGGTGGGTGTGGTCGACGATGCGCGGATCGTTGTTGTGCATTCCGTCGATGTCGGTCCATATTTGCACTTCGTTCGCGTCGATCGCCGCGCCCATCAGCGCCGCGCTGTAATCGCTGCCGCCGCGTCCGAGGTTGTCGATTTCGCCTCGGTTGTTCGTACAGATGAAACCTTGCGCCACGTAGAAAGTATCCTGGTCGGCCGCTACCGGAGCCAGCGCTTCCCTCAGACGGCAGGTATCTACTTTCCCGTCTTCGTCGGTCACCATGAAGTCGGGCGAGTTTAGGCATACGGCCTTCATGCCGGTTTCGTTCAGGTACAGCGTGAAAATCGCCGAGGTCAGTAGTTCGCCCTGCGCGATGATCGTGCGTTCGGAAGTGTATTCGCGGAATGCGCCGACTTCGCTGCGAATCAGTTCGAAGGCGGCTTTCATCCGTCCGAGGGCCTCTTCTCGGTGCGCGCCGAGCACCCCGTCGATGCAGGTCGTATATTTATCGGTCAGCATCGCGAGCTGGCTTTCCACCGTGTCCCGGTCTCCGGCTGCGGCTGCCGCCACGATCTTCACCAGAGCGTCGGTCGTGCCCGACATCGCCGACAGCACCGTGATCCTCGCTCCTTCGTGACGGACTACTTCGGCTACTTTCTTCATATTCGCGGCCGAACCCACCGACGTGCCTCCGAATTTCAACACTTTAATCATAAAAAACAATCAATAAGTTGTAAAATCAAACAAGAATTTATTTTTCGCACAAAAATAGGATGAATTGTTTGTTTTTATCGGGTAATTTTATTTTTTTTGCAACAAAGCGGGTCGGAGTAAAAAATTAGACACGGCCCGGGCAGGGAAGCGTCCTGTGCGGCGACGGATCCGGTTGGTATTGTCACACAAAAAATAACGATATGCTCACGATTCCGAATGCGGTCGAAGAGGTGATCAAAAAGAAGCCTTTTCTGGAAGGCGCGCTCGTCGAAGGATTGGTCAATCTTTCGGCGTTGGCCCGGCAACTGAAGCCCGAAATAGAGAAAAAAGTAGGAAAGGAGGTAAACGACAGCGCCGTCATCATGGCGCTGAACAGGCTGGTTCCGCGTCTGGAGTTGATGTCGGCGATGAAGTTCAAAAAGGTGGTCGAAAACATCGGGGACATCATCGTGCGCTCGAACCTGGCCGATTACGCTTTCGTCAACTCCCCGACCCTTTACGAACGGCAGGCCAAGCTGCTCGACCGCGTGCGGGCGATGAAGGACGTGTTTTGCACTTTTTCGCAGGGGATCTACGAGACGACCCTCGTCGTGAGCAGTTCGATCGTCAAGTTGGTGGACGAAATTTTCGCCGAAGAGACCGAGATCGCCAAAACCGAGAACCTTTCGTCGATTACGGTGAAGCTGCCGGCCGAAAACACCATCTGTCCGGGCGTCTATTACTATATTTTCAAGGAGCTGGCGTGGGACAATATCAATATTGCGGAGGTAATCAGTACGACCAACGAGTTTACCGTCGTGATCGGCGACGAGGACATTCACCGGGCATTTACGATCCTGATGGAGGCCAAACGTCAGGTCGGCGTCTGAATGATTCCGTTTTCGGCGAATAAGGCGAATAATATAAAAAGGTCTGGACGGTAAGCGAACGGACTGATTGTTCCGAAGTTTTCGGGCCGGGAATGCGCCGGTGGCGACGTTTTGCGTTATTTTAGGATGTAAATATGTATCTGCAAGAGGATTGCGGGACCATAAAAAAGTGAACTTTTTCACGAATTTCCGATGATTCTCATTACGAAGTTGTATATTTGTAAAATTAGTTATAGCAGATTAATTTATTCATACGGACAAGGATGGTCAGGGAAGAGCAATTGCTGAAAAGAATTCAGGAACTGGAAACGGAAAACGAGAAGCTTCGCACACAACTGAATCGTCGTACTTCTGGCGCCGTCGATGGCGCCGCCGAACAAACCCGGGCCAAATACGCGGATCGGATATTGGATACCTTGCCCGATATGATGACGGTGTGGACCAATTCGGGGGTTATTACGGATCTGATTTCGTCCGAAGAGACCAATCATGTGGGCGTTCCGTCCGAACGGTTCATCGGGATGAATATCCGGGAGCTGTTGCCGGAGGAGGCTTATCGAAACGTGCGGGCCAATCTGGATCACGTGCTCGAAACGAAAAGAGGTTCTACCGGGCGGCACGACCTGACCGTGGACGGCGAACTCCGGCATTACGAAAACCGGATCTGGCCACTCGACCGGGACAAAGTGTTGTGTATGTGCCGGGATATCACCGAGGCGGTGCGTACCCAAAAGGCGATGAACGACGCCAACAAGCGGATGAAGCTGATCGAGCAGGTGGTTTCGCTCGGGTATTGGTTCTATTATTCGAAAACCAACGAATTTTATGCCCCGGATATCCTGCCGGTACTGCTGGAACGGGAGAGCGGAGCCGATTCTGTGAATGCCGACTACTATTTCGAGCATTTCGTCCATCCGGACGACCGTGAAAAAGCGCGCCAGTTGCTGCATTATAATCCGGAGCTGGGAGAAAAAGATTACATCGAGTTTCGGATCGTTACCGACGACAAAGTCAAATACCTGCGTCACCGGGTTCTTCGGGAGTCCGTCGAAAAAGGACATCGCGTCGTCGAGGGGTACGTGCAAGACGTAACGCCGATTATCGAGCGTTACCATGAACTGGAAATCCTGAAATATGCGGTGAATAATGCCAGCGAAGAGATTTTCTGCTGTTCGCTGGACGGCATGTTCCGTTTTGCCAACCGGACGTTCCTGTCGCACCACCGGATTACGGACGACGTCGCAAAATATAGTCTGAACGATCTCAAAGAGGGACAGTATGCTCCGGACGGTTTCGAGGCCCTGGTCGATAGGTTGCGGCGGAACGGCGGGGTGTTGCAGAATACGTGCTCCTACGAATTGCCCGACGGCGAGTCGATCACGATGGAGTCGATGGTTTACCTGTTGGACGATTCGTTTTCGGATCAGAAGGTCGTCTGGTTTTTCTGTCGGGACGTTACCGAGCGAGTCAGACAAGGGAACGAGTTGAAAGAACTGAACCGGCTGATGGAAGCGATTCTCGATAATATCCCGGTATACCTGTTCGTGAAAGACCCGAACGACGAGTTCCGCTATCTGTACTGGAACCAGTCGTTCGTCAAGCATTCGGGAATTCCGGCTTCGCAGGTGATCGGGAAGACCGATTTCGAAATTTTTCCGAATCCGGCCGATGCGGCTCATTTCCAGCGCGACGATCTCGAATTGTTGAAGCGGGGCGAGTTGCCGCCTTTCGAAGAGGAGTATTCCGTCGTAACCGGCCAGAAGCGGATCGTCAATACGGTGAAGATGCTGGTTCCGGTCGAGGAACGCAAGCTGCCGCTGCTGATGGGGATTTCGTGGGATATTACCGAACGCAAGGTGATCGAGACCGAGTTGTTCGAAGCTAAAGTGAAGGCCGAGCAGTCCGACCAGTTGAAAACCGCTTTCCTGGCCAACATGAGCCACGAAATCCGGACGCCGCTGAATGCCATCGTCGGCTTTGCCAAGATACTGCCCGAAATTACCGACGAGATGGAGCGCGCTTCGATCATCAATATCATCGACACCAATTCCGATCAATTGCTGATGTTGATCAACGACATCCTCGACCTGTCGAAGATCGAGGCGGGAACCATCGAGTTCGTGGACATCCCGGCGAACCTGACCGATCTGTGCCAGAATATTTACTGCACGCTGATCGAGAAGACGGCTCCGGGCGTGCAACTGGTATTCGAGGGCGCTTTCGACAATCTGGTGACGTTTTGCGACCCGGGCCGGTTGTCGCAGGTGATCGTCAACCTGATTACCAACGCGATCAAATTTACCAAAGAAGGGTTCATCCGTTACGGGTATCGGCTCAGGGAGGATCGGGTCGAGTTCTATGTGGCGGATACCGGCCTGGGGATTCCGGAGGACAAACTGAGCACGATTTTTACCCGTTTCACGAAATTGAATTCATTCATTGCGGGAACGGGGCTCGGACTGGCCATCTGCCGGATGATCGTCGAACGGCAGCATGGGAAAATATGGGCCGAATCGAAACTGGGCGAAGGTTCGATATTCCGGTTTAATTTTCCTTACCGGAAGTGCTGATTCCTTTTGGTCCGATGTTTGTCTCGGCTGTAAGCGGCTGGTTTGTAAAATATTGATTTTGGATTGTGGCAGAAAAGGCGGGATAAATCTCCCGCCTTTTCTGTTTGATCCGGCCGGTTACGGCCGGATATTGAACGTGTACTTCTCTCCGTTCTGCAATCGGTCGACGGTAATCCATGCCCATCGCGCGTCTCCGGCCGGTTCGGTGCGGACGACCGTGCCGTTCACGGTAACCCGGTCGCACGTGAACGGTCCGGCCCTGAATTTCAGCGTATCCAGGTTTCCTTTGTTTTCGATCGAAAACGAGGCGGTTTGCACGTTATTTTCCGGATAGGTCGCCCTGTAGCTGATTTTCGCTTCGCTGCCGGGAACGGTCAGGTCGTTTACTTCGACGTTCCATGTTTTCGGCAGCCGGGGCATGATCTTGACGACGTTGCCCTGCGCTTTCGAAGTGCCGGCCGCCATCAGGATCGTCCGGACGGTTTCGTTCTGCTGCACGAAATTGCCGAGATCGCCTTGGCGCCGGTACATTCCCTGCTCCCGGCTGTACGACGCGCCTTCCGGGACGATGAACGGCTTCGGCAACCTCGGGCTGTAACACAGTTTCGAAAGATTGGTCAGGAACCGGTCGTAATCGTCGCTCCGGTCGAGCAGCATCGAGGTCTGCGTGATGATGTTGTGGTCGTATCCGAGTCCGCGCGGTCCGAAGAGCGCGTTGCCGATATAACGGTCGATATCGCTCCGGTAGGTGTTGTCGCAGAGCGAATACCATGCTGCGGGCGCGTCGTTGCGGACGTCGTAGCCCACGTAGTCGGCGTAGATCGACATCGACGGGTCGTGGAAAAATCCGAACTTTTCCGGGTTCCACTGCCGCCCGTCGGAGAATCCGTCGAGGATCGCCCGCTCCATCCGGTCGGCCAGTTCGGTCCATGCCGTCGCTTCGCGGGTTTTGCCGGCCGCCTGCGCCATTTCGACGTACATCCGCACGCCGAGGTAGCACGGGATGTTGGCGAACATCGTGTAGTCCATCATGGCGGCTTCCGTTTCGCCGTACATCAGTCCGTTCTTGTTGAACGATATGTCGGGGTTTTTCATCGCCCAGTCGATGTAGTGCACCGCTTCGTTGACGTATGTCCAATTGTCGAGCACCCACTGCGGGTCGGCTCCGCCGTTGCGCCATACGTTGGCGATGCTCATCATGGTCAGTCCGTGTCCGTCCGGTTCGCTGTTGCCGAAGTTCTGGTAGTCGTCCCCGAAAAGTTCTTTTGTGTACTGCGTCGGCCAGTTGGCTACCGGGACGAGCACTTTCGAGTATTCCATCGGTTTGTTCGGGATGACGCTCCAGTGCCCCGGAATCCGTTTGCCGAGCATCGTCAGTCCGTTGTCCGGGTAATACATCAGGCATTTGTGCAGAAAATCGACCGATTTCTGCGTTTTCGGCAGCAGATCCAGGTAGGAGAGGATTCCCAGCGCCCGGTTCCGCGAATACATCGCTCCGCAATAGCTGTTCGCTTGCGGAACCCAGGTTCCGAAGCCGTCGTACCGCCATGATGGGGCTCCCGGCGAGCTTTCGTCGATCATTCCGTCGTCGCGCATTTTGGTCAGGATATCCTCGACGTTGTAGTAGTACACCTGCGTCAGGATGTCGGCGAAACGGTTGCCGGTAAACGAAATCCGGGCGCGTTCGTAGGTTTCGGGATATTTGAATGCAGGAGCTTTCTTAAAATCGCTTTCGAATGTGTAAAGGCGGCGGCGCATTCGTTCGATCTCGCGGCGCATCGTGTCCGGGCGTCGGCTGTCGATCGTATGCGTGTCGAAAAACGGATCGGCCGCATCGACCGGTTTGCCGCCGGAGAGCGTTTTCCGCTCGTCCGAACGGAGCAGATATCCGCCGTCGAACACCGGTTCCCCTGCTTTGCGGGGATTGTCGGCGAGCCGGATTTCGCGGATCGGTTTGGATTGTATTTTCACTTTGATGACGGTCTGGTCGTTTCCTTCGAATCCGCCCTGCAACTGAAGCGCTTTCCGCAGGCAGACCGTCATGGCCGGTTCCGCCTCTTCCGTTTTGAACGGGGCTCCTCCGTCGCGCCAGTTCGCTTTGAACCACATGGTGTAGCCGAAGATCAGCGGAATTACGTCGGCGGTTCCGTCCGCGTAGGCGATTACGATCTCGCCGGCCCGGTCGCCGATGAACAGGTTTTCCGATTCCACGAGACTGCCCCAGGGCGGGGTGCCGCGGTCTTCCGAGTTGTATCCTCCGACGAAATAGATGTATTCGCCTTGCGGATTCTGCTGCGAGGGCCGGAACGGCATTTCGAACCATCCGTCTCCGACGAGACGCGTCCGGGCGTCTTCCGCCGCTGCGCCGCCGGGCGTCAGCAGCAACGAAAGAACGATGATCTTGTAAATGTTTTTTTTCATGCGAGTTAAGTTTTGGGTTTGTCAAAAGTAATAAATAAATAGGATAGATTTTTGAAAAAAATATCCGCTTTGTTCCGTTTTTTTGCGATTTAATTTGTTATTTTGGGAAAAAGAAGTAATTTAGTGCGGATTTAACCGATTAAGTGATTTAAAAGTCGATTCGGGGTAGCATATCCCGTTTTTCCGATCGTATGAAAACTTCGTTGAAAGATATCGCCGAAGAGCTTCGCCTGTCGAAAACGACCGTTTCGTGGGTGCTTTCGGGTCGTGGGAACGAGCGCGGGATCAGCCAGGCGACTCAGGACAGGGTCAAGCAGTGCGCCCGGCGGATGAACTATCAGCCCAATCTGCTGGCTCGCAGCCTGAATACCGGGGTGTCCAGCACGATCGGCCTGATTCTTCCTTCTATTTCCGACTCGTTTTATTCGCAAGTTGCCCGCGAAGTCGAGATGGAAGCCGAACGGCACGGCTATTCGCTGATGATATGCAGTTCGGAGTCCGAAGGCGAGCGGGAGAACCGGATGATCCGGATGTTCCGCGCCAAGCAGGTCGACGGGATCATTCTGGCCCCGACCAAGATTTCGAAGACGGAGATCCGGCAGTTGGTCGACGACGCGTTCCCGCTGGTCGTTTTCGACCGTTATTTTTCGGAACTGAAAACCCATTATATAATTATCGACAACGAACAGAGCAGCTACCGGTTGGTGAGCCACCTGATCGAGCGGGGAGCCCGCCGGATCGCCATCGTGACGACCAACCCGCATCTGACCACGATGGATCAGCGGCGTGCCGGTTATGCCCGGGCGCTGACGGAAGCCGGTCTTCCTGTCGATCCCGACCTGTACGGCGAGGCGGCGTTCGTCGGTTACGAAGAGAACGTGTTCCGCGCGCTCGACCGGATTTTCGCCAAGGCGCCCGACGTGGACGGTTTTTTCTTTACGACCCATATCCTGGCGCTCGAGGCGTTCCGTTATTTCCACGGCCGCCGGATCGATATCAACGACGGTTACGGGCTGGCCTGTATTCACGAGGTGCCTGCGATGAGCGTGTTGGCCCCTGCGATGAACGTGGCGCGGATGCCGGTCGGAGAGATCGGACGCAACGCGGTGCGGATGCTGCTGGGCGATATCCGGAACCGGGGCAGTCTGCCGCGGTCTGCCGATCGGGAGTTTGAGTCGCTCGTGCTGCCCTGCGAACTCTGCTTCCGGGATTGACGGGACTTTTTTTGAGGGCAAGAAACTTAAACGATTAAGTAACTTTTATCCGGGTCGGAATGCCCCGGAATTAAAAATAAAAACTATGACAGGATATCGGATAAATACGGTTTGCGCCGGGGCGGCGCTGACGGTGTTTTTGTTGTCCGGCTGCGCGCAGCGTCGGGCGGAAATCGCGGATATGCGGTGCGAATACATGAGTTCCCCGATCGGAATCGGCGCGAATACCCCGCCGCGGTTTACATGGAATTATGTGGGCGACGACGATTTCGTGCAGCAGCGCTGCCGCGTGCGCGTCGCTTCGACGAAAGCGGCGCTGGCCGATTCGTTGGCCGACGGCGACGTATGGTCTTCTCCGGAGATCGTTTCGGTGAACGGTTTCGCGCAGTACGACGCGCCGCAGCCGCTGGAGCCCCGTACCCGTTATTATTGGAATGCGGTGGCCTGGGGCGATGACGGACGGATCGTCGTGTCGCCGGTCGACAGCTTCGAAACGGCGCAGGCCGACCTGTCGGGCTGGACGGCCCGCTGGATTACCGATGGACACGACAAGCGCTTCGCTGCGGCGCCGATGCTGCGCAAATCGTTCGACGTAACCGGAGAGGTACGCGACGCGCGTCTTTACATGAGCGCAGCGGCTTACGGGAAGATGCGGTTGAACGGCAAGCCGGTTACGCCGAACCGCCTTGAACCGGGTTATACGCATTACGACAAACGGAACCTGTACGGTACCTATGACGTGACCGGGTTGCTCGTTCCGGGCGAAAACGTGCTTTCGGCCGTTCTCGGCAACGGGTTTTATAACGAAGACGCACCGGTCGCTACCTGGGATTTCGAAAACGCGCGCTGGCGCGACCGGGCGCGGATGATCGGCGAGCTGCATATCGTTTATGCGGACGGTTCGCAACAGGTCGTCGCATCGGACGGCACGTGGAAAACGGCTACCGGGCCGTACGTGCAGAACAACATTTACAGCGGCGATACGTATGACGCCCGGTTGGAGATTCCGGGTTGGGACGAACCCGGTTTCGACGATGCGGCGTGGAGCGCGGCCGTCGAGGTAGAGGCTCCGTCGCCGCTGCTGGTGGCGCAGACCGCCCCGGCGATCCGTGCGACGCGCGAGATCCGTCCGGTTGCGGTAAAATCGTTCGGCGATACGGTGTATGTTTTCGATTTCGGCGAAAACATGGCCGGAGTATGCCGCTTGTCGGTGCAGGGAGAGAAGGGTACGAAGATCACGATGCAGCACGGCGAATTGCAGAAAGCGAACGGCCGCGTCGAAATGGGGAATATCGACATCTATTACAAACCGTTGCCGGGTCTCGCTTTCCAGACCGATACCTATACGCTGAAGGGCGAAGGCGTCGAGACGTTTACGCCGGATTTTACGTATCACGGTTTCCAGTATGTCGAGGTCAAATCCGACCGTCCTGTGAAGTTGAACGAAGAGAGTCTGACGGCCTTGTTCGTGCATACGGCTGTCGAGCCGGTCGGCACTTTTAGTTGCTCGAACGAATTGATGAACAAAATCTGGAAGGCCACCAACCAATCTTACCTGTCGAATCTGCACAGCATCCCGACCGACTGCCCGCAGCGCGAAAAGAACGGTTGGACGGCCGATGCGCACATTTCGATCGACCTGGCGCTGCTGAACTTCGACGGCATTCGTTTCTATGAAAAATGGCTCGACGACTTCGTCGACAACCAGCGCGAGGACGGAAGCATCTCGGGGATTATCCCGAGTTCGGGATGGGGCTACGCCGACTGGATCGGCCCGGTATGGGATGCGGCTATGTTCATTATTCCGAATGCGTTGTACGACTATTACGGCGACAAGCGGGCGATCGAGAAAATGTACCCGGTGTGCGAAAAATACCTGGGTTACTTGCAGGCGCGCGAAGACCAGGACGGTACGGTGACTTACGGAATCGGCGATTGGGTGCCCTACAAGACCCAGACCCCGACGGATTACACGACCACCTGTTTTTATTACCTCGACCAGGCGTTGATGACGCGTTTTGCGGAACTGACCGGTCGCGACGGAGCAGCCTATGCCAAAAAAGCGGAAAATCTTAAGGAATTGATCAATAAGAAATATTTCAACGCCGACAGCGCGACCTATGCCAACGGTTCGCAGGCCGCCCTTGCGACGGCGCTGGCGCTCGGGCTCGTGCCGCAGCAGTACGAACAGCGAGTGGCCGACCGGCTCGCACAGTCGGTCGAAGCGTCGAACGGACACCTCGATTTCGGGATGCTCGGCAGCAAGTTCGCGCTGCGGATGCTGACCAAATACGGATATGCCGACCTCGCGTACCGGATGGCGGCGCAGGAAGACTGCCCGTCGTGGGGCGGGTGGATCAACCGCGGGTTCACGACGCTGGCCGAAACGTGGCAGCTTTCCGAAGAGTTCCGCGACGCGTCGATCAATCACGTGTTCCTGGGCGATGTCAGCGCCTGGATGTATAACGACTTGGCCGGGATCAATTTCGATCCGCAGCAGCCCGGTTTCCGTCACATTCTTTTCCGGCCCCATTTTGTCGAGGGACTCGACTGGGTGAAAGCCGAATACCGTTCGGTCAACGGCCCGATTCGTTCCGAGTGGAAGCGGGACGGCGGAAAAGTGCGGCTGACCGTCGATGTTCCGGTCAATACGACCGGGACGGTAATCGTCGGGGACAAAGAGATTCCGGTTTCCGCCGGCGTGCATGAATTCAAATTTTAAAAAACGATAAACTTAAAGAACGAAACGATGAAAAAGAACCGAATACTCGGATTTTGTCTGAGTCAGTTGTTGTTGCTGGGGACGGTCGCGTCCGCATCGGGCGCGACTGCGCCGGCGGCTCCGGTTTCGCTGGACGGCGAGTGGGAACTCTCTTACTGGCCCCAACCCGAAAAAGCCGTGACCGATCCGGCGGCGCTTTCCGGGATCGAAGTGAAAACCATTCCTGCGAAGGTGCCCGGTAACGTCGAACTCGACCTGCTGGCCGCCGGCCTGATCGACGACCCGATGATCGGAGCCAACGTGAACAAACTGCGCGCCTGGGAGGGGTATCAATGGTGCTATACGCGCCGGTTCGACGCTCCGAAACTGGAGCCCGGACAGCGCGCCGAACTCTGGTTCGGCGGGATCGACTGCCTGGCCGACGTCTGGGTCAACGGCAAACATGCGGGCTCGTCGGCCGATATGCTGATCGAGCGCAGTTTCGACGTGACCGATCTGATCGAACAGGGCGGCAGCAATACGGTACAGGTTATCATCCGTCCGGTTGTGCTCGGCGCGCAGGATCACCTGCTCGGCTCGTTCAGCATGGGTAATTTCGCGACCGAAGAATCGGTCTATATCCGCAAGGCGCCGCACATGTACGGCTGGGACATCATGCCCCGTCTGGTGAGCGCCGGACTGTGGCGCGGCGTCGAACTGCGCACGCTCAATCCTGCGCGTTTCACCGACGTCAATTGGGTGACGACGCACGTCGATACGGCTTCGCGCAACGTGAGTTTGTTCGTCGATTTCCAGACGAGACTGCCTTTCGATCAATACGACAAGGCGAAAGTCCGTTTTACGTTGACGCGTGACGGCAAGGAAGCCTACCGGGGCGAGCAAGTGCTGTTCGCGCATGCCGGACGGATCGTCGTGAACCTCGAAAAGGCCGACCTGTGGTGGCCGCGGGGGTACGGAGAACCGGCCCTGTACGAAGCCAAAGGCGAATTGATCGACGCCGACGGACAGGTGCTCGATACGGATGTCAAGCGGATCGGCCTGCGTATCGTGCAACTCGATCTTTCTGATATTCATTTGCCCGACGAGCGCGGAAAATTCTGTTTTATCGTCAACGGCGAGAAAATTTTCGTACGCGGCACGAACTGGGTTCCCCTCGACGCGCTGCACAGTCGCGACGCGGCGCAGTACGAGAGCGCGATGAAATTGGTGACCGACGCCAATTGTAACATGGTGCGTTGCTGGGGCGGGAACGTTTACGAGGATACCCGCTTCTTCGACCTGTGCGACGAGAACGGCATTCTGGTTTGGCAGGATTTCGCGATGGGATGCTCGTTCTATCCGCAGCGCGCCGATTTCCTGGATCAGCTTCGCGAGGAGGTCACCTCGGTCGTGTTGAAACTGCGTAACCATCCGTCTCTCGCATTGTGGGCCGGTAACAACGAGGACGATGCGAATCTGTTCTGGAGCCGCTTGCAGCCGTTCCATCTCGATCCGAACCGCGACCAGGTTTCGCGCCATGTGATTCCCGAAGTCCTTTATGAGTTCGATCCGACGCGCCCTTACCTGCCCAGCTCGCCCTATTACAGCGAAGCCGTGTGGGAGAAGGGGAGCCTCGAACAATACCTGCCCGAAAACCACTTGTGGGGACCGCGGGGATATTACAAAGACAAGTTCTACACGACGGCTCCCTGCACGTTCGTCAGCGAGATCGGCTATCACGGCTGTCCGAACCGCAGCAGCATCGAGAAGATGATGACCAAACAGGGCGTCTATCCGTGGACCGAAGGCCGTAAATGGAACGACGAATGGATCACCAAGTCGACCCGCCGCTACGAGGCGTGGGGGCCGACGATGGATCGCAACAATCTGATGCTGAATCAGGTGAACATTCTGTTCGGATCGGTTCCGGACGATTTGGACGATTTCGTTTTCGCATCGCAGTCGGTACAGGCCGAGGCGATGAAGTATTTCGTCGAGATGTGGCGCAGTCGTAAGTTCGAACGTACGGGCATTATCTGGTGGAATGTGCGCGACGGCTGGCCGATCATTTCGGACGCCGTGGTCGACTATTACGGTTCGAAAAAGTTGGCTTACTATTTCCTGCAGAACGTGCAGAAAAACGTCTGCCTGCTGATCAACGATCCGGTCGACGGCGCCTATCCGCTGGTAGCGGTCAACGATACCCGCCTTCCGGCCGAAGGGACGGTGACGGTTACCGACGTGGCGACTGGCAAAGAGGTGTTCAAAGGCAGCTACAATGTCGGCCCCAACGGGCGGCAGTGCGTTTCGAACCTGCCCGTGATGAAGGGACAGGGAATGTTGCAGATCCGTTACGATGCGAACGGCGAAAGTTGCAGCAACCACTTCCTGTACGGCGAACCGCCCTACAAGCTGAAAGAGTACAAGGGATGGCTCGACAAGACGAAAATGTATACGAACAAAGATAAATAGCGGTCGGTTGACATGAAAACGAATATCATCGGAGTGGATGTCGGGGGAACCAAATGTGCGGTGACCTACGGACAAAAGGAAGGTTTCGAGCTGCATATCCGGGAGAAGATCCGGTTTGCGACGACCGATGTCGACGAGACGATCGCCAACATCGTCCGCGCAGTGGACGATGTGATGCGAAAGAACGGATTGACGGCCGGCAATACGGCCGCGATAGGAGTCAGTTGCGGCGGTCCGCTCGACAGCCGTACCGGCGTAGTGATGTCGCCGCCGAATTTGCCTGGCTGGGACAACATCCCGATCGTCAAGTTGTTGGGCGATCGTTTCGGTATCCGCACGGGGATTCATAACGATGCGAACGCCTGCGCGTTGGCCGAATGGAAATTCGGGGCCGGCATCGGTGCGCGGAACATGGCTTTTCTGACTTTCGGCACGGGGCTCGGCGCAGGGTTGATCCTCGACGGGAAGCTCTATGCCGGAACGAACGACAACGCCGGCGAGCTGGGGCATATCCGTCTGTCGGATTTCGGCCCGGTCGGCTACGGTAAGTGCGGTTCGTTCGAAGGATTCGCCAGCGGCGGCGGGATCGCGCAGCTCGCGCGGTTCAAAGTGAGCGAGAAGCATCAGATGGGCCAACGGGTAAGCTGGTGCGCGCCCGGACAACTGGATGAGATTACGGCTCGGGACGTGGCTGATGCGGCCGCTGCCGGCGACGAGCTGGCTCTCGAGATCTACCGGATTTCGGCTACGTACCTCGGCCGCGGGCTTGCGATCGTAATCGACCTGATCAATCCGGAGGTGATCGTTATCGGGGGCATTTATACGCGCAACCGGGAGATGATGGAGCCTTTCGTGCTGCGGGAGATCGAGCGCGAGGCGCTGTCGCACGCCCGGCGGGTTTGTTCGATCCGTCCGGCTGCGCTCGGCGAACAGATCGGTGATTATGCGGCGCTTTCGGTAGCCGCGGATTTAATAAAGGAATAATTATGGGAATCATAGAAAACAGTTTGCATCAGGCGGAGACGGCGTTGCACGAGTTCATTTCGGACCCGCAGACGCCCGTGCTGATGGAAAAGGCGGTCGCAATTTTTAAACAGGCGCTCGATAAAGGGTGTAAAATCATCAGTTGCGGCAACGGCGGCTCGCTGTGCGATGCCGCGCATTTTGCCGAAGAGCTGACCGGGCGTTTCCGAGGCGACCGCCGTCCGTTGCCGGCCATGGCGATCAACGACGCGGCTTACATGACCTGCGTGGGCAACGATTTCAGTTTCGACCAGATTTTTGCGCGTTGGGTCGAGGCGTTCGGACGCGAAGGCGACGTGCTGCTGGCAATCAGTACCAGCGGCAATTCGGGCAATGTGGTGATGGCGATCGAGAAGGCCAAAGCCTGCGGTATGAAGGTCGTTGCGCTGACCGCCAAAGGGGGGAACAAGCTCTCCGAGTTGGCCGACGTCGCGATCTGCGCTCCGCGCACCCCGCACTCCGACCGCATCCAGGAGATCCATATCAAAGTGATTCACATTCTGATCGAAGCGCTCGAAGACGCGATCTTTTACGCTTCGGATGCGAAGCGATAAACCGGCGACGGGCCGGATAACCTAAAACCAAAAACAAATGAATTCGAAAACTTCGTTGCTGAAAATATTGCCCGTGATGTTCGGATTTTTCATCATGGGTTTCGTCGACATCGTCGGCATTGCGACCAGTTATGTCAAGAGCGACTTCGCGGGCCTGAGCGACTCGGTGGTGAATATGATCTCGTTGTCGTGTTTCCTGTGGTTCCTGGTGCTGTCGATCCCGACGGGGATGCTGATGAACCGCATCGGGCGCAAAAACACCGTGCTGCTGAGTTTCGCCGTCCATGTACTGGCGATGTGTATGCCGCTGATCGCTTACGATTTCGCGTCGGTGTTGATTGCCTTCGGGCTGATCGGAATCGGAAATACGCTGTTGCAGGTGTCGATGAATCCGCTGGTGATGGAAGTCGTTACCAAAGACAAGCTGACCGGAACGCTGACCTTCGGGCAGTTCGTCAAGGCCGTCAGCTCGTTCGTCGGTCCGATCCTGGCCGCCTGGGCCGCGGGGACGTTCTTCGGGTGGAAGATGATCTTCCCGATCTATGCCGGCGCCTCGCTTGTGGCATTGCTGTGGCTGTGGTTGACGCCGATCCGGGACATCCGCGAGAAATCGACTAATATTTCGTTCCGGGCGACTTTCGACCTGCTGCGCGACAGCCGGATCGTGGCTTATTTTATCGGTATCCTGGTGCTGGTCGGCGTGGATGTCGGCATGAACATGACGTTCCCGAAACTGCTGATGGAACGGTGCGGCCTGGAACTGACCGACGCCGGTATGGGCAATAGCGTCTATTTCTTCGCCCGCACGGTCGGAGCTTTCCTCGGCGGTATCTTGCTGATGAAGTATTCCGAAAGCAAGTTCTTTACGTACAGCACCTACATCGCGCTGCTCGGACTCGTTCTGATGCTGCTGAGCGAAAACCTGTGGTTTATCCTCGGATGCGTTGCGGTGTTCGGCGTGGGCTATGCGAACCTGTTCTCGATCATTTTCTCGCTGTCGCTGAAACGGGTTCCCGAAAAAGCCAACGAAGTTTCGGCGTTGCTGATCGTCGGCGTGTCGGGCGGCGCGGTGTTGCCGCCGCTGCTCGGCGTGGTGACCGACCTGTTCGCCACGCAGCTGGCCGCCGTCATCATGCTGGCCGCCGCCTGGCTGTATATGGTCTGGCTGACCGGAAAAATCAAAACAAAAGCATAAATCCTGAAATCAAACGAACCGATGAAACGAACTGCAATCCGTTACAGTTTTTTAATCATGCTCATCCTGCCGTTGTTCGCGCACGGTCAGGCTTCTATGAAAATGTCCGCCGGACAGGTCGATGCCGCCCGCTGGATCGAAACCCGCTTCGCGCGGGGAAAGGTTCCGCCGTTCTCATTCGTTTACGGCGACAAATCGTCTAAAAGTCTGCTCCCCGGCTGGAATTATTCGATGAAACGCCTGCCGGGCGACGATCCGGACGTAGTGAAATACCTTTATACTTATACCGAACGTCCGTCGGGGCTGAAGGTGGAGTGTTTTGTTACCGGCTTTCCGGCGTTCGATGCCGTCGAATGGGTGCTGCACTTTACCAACACGGGCAAAAGCGATTCGCGGGTGCTCGAGCAAGTGAAAGTGGTCGATCTCGATATGCAGGCGCCGGCCGCCGGCGACTTCACGCTGTACTATGCCGACGGAAATCACATTTCGAAGGAGGATTTCCATCCCCGGACGACCGTGCTGAGTACGACCGAGCCGTTTCGGATGGCGCCCGAAGGGGGGCGTTCGTCGCAGGGCGATTTCCTTCCGTTCTTCAACCTGACGGCTCCGTCGGGCAAAGAGGGCGTAGTGGTGGGGATCGGATGGACCGGTATGTGGTACGCCGATCTGACCAAAACCGGCGACCGCGGCGCGACGCTCGTTTCAGGGATGAAAACCATGCGGTTGTACCTGCATCCCGACGAGTCGATCCGCACGCCGAGCATCAGCCTGATGTTTTGGAACGGCGACGACCGGATGGCCGGCCACAACCGTTTCCGTCGTTTCGTCCTCGCCCATCATACCCGTAAGGTGGACGGGCAGATGCAGAAATATCCGCTGTGCAGCGGATTCAACTACCGCGATCCGGCTCCGTGCACCGAGTATTCGTGCCTGACGGCCGACTGGGCGATCGCGATGGTCAAACGTTATAAACAATTCGAACTTGTTCCGGAAGTGTTCTGGCTCGACGCCGGATGGCATACCGGTGCCGCCGACTACAAGGATGGCAAGTCGTGGGCCAATACCACCGGTAACTGGACGGTCGATACGACCCGTTTTCCGGACGGGCTGAAACCCGTTGCGGACGCCGTGCATGAGACCGGAGCCAAATTTATGGTCTGGTTCGAACCCGAGCGCGTGATCAAAGGGACGCAGTGGGCCGTCGAACACCCCGATTGGATGCTCGACCTGCCGTCGGAACCCGACGGAACCTACCTGTTGTTCGACCTGGGTAACAAAGAGGCCCGCGAGTGGCTGTGCCGTTATATCGGCGATCTGATCGAGCGAAACGGCATCGACTATTATCGCCAGGATTTCAATATGGAACCCGATAAATACTGGGCCGCGCACGATGAGGCGGGGCGTACCGGCATGAAGGAGATCCGCCATGTCGAAGGGCTTTACGCATTTTGGGATTACCTGCTGGAACGGTTCCCTGGCCTGCTGATCGACAATTGCGCGAGCGGCGGCCGCCGGCTCGACCTGGAGACGACCTCGCGCAGCGCACCGCTGTGGCGCAGCGACTATTACCACTACGACGATCCGGACGGCTACCAGGGGCACACTTACGGACTGAATTTCTTCCTGCCGATCCACGGAACCGGGATCTTGCAGACCGACGAATATTCGTTCCGGTCGAGTATCAGCAGCGCGTTGATCTACAATTGGAAGATCACCGAGCCCGGCGTTTCGTTCCTCGACATGCAGGAGCGCGTGAAAGAGTATCAGGAGGTGCGCGACTATTATTACGAGGATTATTATCCGCTGACGGGCTGCGAAGACCTGACCCGCGACAATATCTGGCTGGCTTACCAGTTGAACCGCCCGTCGGATGGGACGGGGATCGTCGTGGCATTCCGCCGCGCCGCCAATCCGGACAGCAGCATTACGGTGAAATTGTCGGGGCTGGATGCCGCGAAGCGTTATGACGTGCGCAACCGCGATACCGGCGAGTCGGTCGTCAAGACCGGGGCGGAACTGGCGTCCGGTTTCGAGTTGACGCTCGCCGAGCCGAAAAGTTCGTTGCTGCTGCAATACAAACCCGCCGAATAGTTTCCGCATTCATTAAAAATTAAAAACGATGATACGAAATACAATCCATACATTCCGGTCGAAATGCCGGGCGCTCGTTTGTTCACTGCTTACGCTGGCGGTGTTCCCGCAGTTCGTTTCCGGACAAGCCAAATCCGCCATGACCGATAAGCCGTTCGATGTGACCCGTTGGATCGAGACGCATTTCGCCAAAGGGAAAATTCCTCCGTTCTCCTTCGTTTACGACGGAAAACCGTCCCGCGAGCTGCTGAAAAAGTGGAAATACACGGCCGCCCGCGTCGAATCCGACGAACCGGAGGCGGTCGAATACTTGTATACGTACCTGGATCGTTCGACCGGACTTCAGGTTGAATGCCGGGTGAAAGGTTTTACCGATTTCGATGCGGTCGAATGGGTCTTGAATTTTAAGAACGATTCGCAAGCCAATTCCGCGTCCATTTCTCAGGTCAAAGTGGTCGATCTCGATTTCGAATACCCGCAAAAGGGCAATTTCATCCTGCATTACGCTGACGGAAGCCATGTTTCGAAGCACGATTTCCACCAGCGCACCAAGGTGCTTGCGCCGGGCGATTCGCTGTACATAGCCCCGCAGGGCGGACGTTCGTCGCAGGTGGCTTTTCCGTTCTTCAACATCGAGTCTCCCGCAGGGCAGGGCGTGATGGTGGCCGTCGGTTGGACGGGAACGTGGTTCGCCGATATCGCCGGTAAGACCGACCGCAGCGTGACGTTGGCCTCGGGCATGAAATACCTCGATACGTACCTCTATCCGCAGGAGTCGATCCGCACGCCGAGCATCTGCCTGCTGTTCTGGAAAGGCGACGACCGGATGGTCGGACACAACCGGTTCCGTCGGTTCGTGATGGCGCATCATACGCCGAAGGTGGACGGCAAGCCCGCCCATTTCCCCGAATCGTCGAGTTTCAACTATGGCGACCCGTCTCCATGCAACGAATACACCTGCCTGACAGCCGATTATGCGATCGCGCTGATCCGGCGTTACAAGCAGTTCGACATCGTACCGGAAGTATTTTGGCTCGATGCCGGATGGTATTCGCAGGCGGCCGACTACAAGAATCATAAGAACTGGGCCAATACGGTGGGCAACTGGACGGTCGATCGCGAGAAATTCCCCGACGGACTGAAGCCGGTTTCCGACGAAGCGCACAAGGTCGGGGCCAAGTTTATGGTATGGTTCGAACCCGAGCGGGTTATCAAAGGCTCCCAGTGGGCCGAGGAGCATCCCGAGTGGATGTTGGATGCCGGGACGGATGCCTACCTGTTCGATCTGGGGAACCCGAAGGCGCTCGAATGGTTCTGCGACCAGATCGGCGAACTGATCGAGCAGAACGGCATCGACTATTACCGTCAGGATTTCAACATGGAACCGGATATCTTTTGGCAGAAGAACGATGAACCGGGCCGTACCGGAATCCGTGAGATCCGGCATATAGAAGGTCTGTACGCGTTTTGGGATTACCTGCGGCAGCGTTTCCCGGGCCTGCTGGTCGACAACTGCGCGAGCGGTGGCCGCCGGATCGACCTCGAGGCCACTTCGCGCAGCGCCCCGATGTGGCGTACCGACTACAATTACGGCGAACCGGTCGGCTACCAGTGCCATACCTACGGGCTGGAAATGTACCTGCCGCAGCACGGCACGGGCGTGCAGAAGACCGACAAGTTTACGTTCCGTTCGAGCCTCGGCACTTCGGTCGTTTACAACTGGAAGATCACCAACGGCTCCTCGTCGTTCTATGAAATACAGGACTGCATGAAGGAGTTCCGCGAGGTGCGTCCCTATTTCTATGAAGATTATTATCCGCTGACCGGTTCCGGCGACATCACCGGCGATAATATCTGGATGGCATACCAGCTCTACCGGCCGTCCGATAAGAGCGGGTTCGTCGTGGCGTTCCGCCGGGAAGCCTGCCCCGACAAGACCCACACAGTGAAGCTGTCGGGCCTCGATCCGGATGCGGTTTATTCCGTTACGAATAAGGATACCGGCGAAACGGTGTCCAAGAGCGGCCGCGAACTGGCCGAAGGGTTCGTGCTGACGCTCGACCAGCCGCGCAGTTCGCTGCTGTTGAAATACCAGGCCGAATAGCGGGCCTGCCCGTATGTTATCGTACAAGGCGGGAACTCTTCGGATGTTCCCGCCTTGTCGTACGGTTCGTGTTGAATATCCGGATGTTATTCGTATCTTTAACACGTTTGGGCGAATAGGTAAAAGGAGTCTGAATCGAAATTAATAATATAAAACGGATGAAAAGGATATTTTACGTTGCTTGTGCCGTCCTGCTGTGCGCCTGCGTCGGACGTGCGGATCGCAATCGGGCGGGCGCGACCGATCCGATGAAGGCGGACGGAGGTCTGGTTTACGATGTGAAAAATTTCGGAGCTGTCGGCGACGGCGTGACCGACGATACGCGCGCCATCCAGTCCGCCCTGGATTATGCGGTGGATCACGGGGGCGGTACGGTTTATTTCCCGAACGGCCTGTACCGGCTCGCTACGCTACAGGATACGTGCAAAGTGCGGGCCCACCTGATCGTGAAGCCCCGCCAAAGTCCGGGCCGCCGCGATTACGTGATGATCCGGCTGCAGGGCGAAAGCAGCGTCGTTACCCCGTGCTCGTATGCCAGTCATACGACCGAGGATAAAGCCGAAGTGTGGAAAAACGGCACCGTCCTGGTTTCGGACGCGGTCGGCGAGTTGCAGACCGATCCTGCGCAAGTCCCCGTATCCGTCCTGGCCGCCGGAGCCGGAGACAATCTCTATCTGCTGAACCAGGCGGTCGTAAGGCTGCAGGATCTCGCGTTCCAGGTGAAAGCCGAAGCGGGAAAATACCCGTACCTGTCCGGTGTGAACATGGCCTATGCGGCGACCGTATATACCGATAATATCCTGATTTATTCGTCGATCCGAAATATGGCGCTGACCTCGCCGACCGGGGACGGGCACTATTCGGCCGGATTCATCGCTCCGCGCACCTGGTGCAATCCGGAGCAGGAATTCCGGAATATCTGTGTCAAAAGCGCCTTCCGGTTCGGCTTCGTCTTTTCCGAACATGCGAACGGAAACAACCTGTCGGCGTGGAACTGCGACAACGCTTTCGTCTTTTCGAGAATGGATCATTCCGCCTGGTTCGGTCGGATCCACGCCCAGAATTGTGCGAACATCGTTTCGTCGTTGAACGTGGAGTTCGCCGGACACGGCGTTGGGGACGCTTTTTTGAAAATCGAACAGGTAGGCATCGAGGTGAACAGCGGTCAGAAGCCGGTCGATTTCAACTACCGCTGTTTTGTAGACGATCCGGACAACCATTTGTACGGCACGTTGTATTACCACATCGTCAAATCGAACGTAGGGGCCGATAACTCCTATTTCAAGGCCGACGGCGGCGCGCATCTGAAAGCGATTCCGTCGTTTTGACGGGTCGGTTCGTTCCGGCGGTCCGCTATCGGGGGACGATTTCCCGGTAAAGCTGTTGTAGCCTTTTGCGGAGGAGGCCGATCGCGTAGTGTTTCCGCGACAACAGCGTGGGAACGGGAACCCCGGTCGTTTCGGCGATCTCTTTGTAGAGAATCCCGTCGTATTCGGTGAGTTCGAATACCGAACGTTGCTCGGGCGGAAGCTCCGACAGCGCCACTTCGATCTCTTCCCGGATCAGTTCGTTGCGGAACATGATCTCCGGATCGTTCCCGTCGTCGGCCAGGAAGTCCGACAGCGAGTCGAGGAAATATTCGTCCTCGTTTTCCTGCCGGGTTTCGGGCAGCGCCTGCTCCCGTTTCTTTCGCCGGCGGTCGATGATGCGGTTTGTAACCGCTTGGTAGAGCCAGGCCGACAGGTATTCGATGGGATTCTCCTGCAGATCCGTTTTCGTCAGTTTGTAGAAAACGTCCTGGAGGATGTCTTCCGTATCTTCCGCCGAGTCCACCCTACGCCGGATATACTCTTCGGGCTCCGGCTTGTACTGATCGTAGACCAGCGGCAGGTCGCTTCGGGAGTCGAGTCTCCGTTTCTTTTTAACGGCTGTCATGGTCGGTTTTTTTCGGTTGATCCGGGCCGCAGCCGAACATCTGCCGGCGGATGTACTCCCTGCGTTCCTCTTTGCCCATCGCCCGGATCCTGTCCCGCATCGCGGCGCGCTCTTTCCATGTGGGGAAGGTGGGCCCTGACCGGCGGAGGGCGTTCATGCCGAAACAGTGCCTTCCCATCCCGCCGAACAACAGCTTGTTCAGCAGCACCAGGCCCGCCGCCTGCCAGAAGGTAACGGCCGTCCAGCCGATGATCTGCGGGACGAGCCAGTTCCACAGCAACATGACCGCGGTAGATGCCGCGCCGAATACGGCGATGAAGATCGACGTTCCGATCAGGCCTCTCAGAAATTTGTTTTTCATGGTATCGTGTTTTTGTCGTTTTGTTCTTCGCGGGCGAACGTTCGCCCGTATTCCCTGACGAACGTGAACGGAAGATATTTTATAAAATAGCGATTAATCGCGACAACGTGTTTTTCGGGATTTTTCGGTCGGTAGTACCGCATAGATGTTCGTAAGGCGTAAAGGGACTCCCTTTACGCCTTATTTGAACCTACCTTCGGTCTGTTTAAGTGAGATAATACGACTACGTGCGAACAGAAATGTTAAAAATACGTCAAAATGGAGCGAATTTCCCGCTCTGTTTTTGTTGAAAGCCGTCGTTAATTTATTCAGCGATTTTCAGATTATTTTGACGAAATCCATGACCTTGAGGTTATTTGTTTTTCACTTCGAACCCGCTTTCCGTTTCATAACTTTCCCCGTCGGCCGTATGTACGATTACTTTCAGGATGCAGTGCCCGTCCGGCACCTCGGCGGTATCCCATAAGTTGTCGTCGCCGTAGGCCACGTAAGGAGCGGATTTTTCCGTGCAAATTTTTTCTCCGTTAATATAAAAATCGACTCCCGTGACAGATTTATTTCCCGTGACCGTCGCGACGTAAGGGACTTTGCCGGACAATACGATGCCCACGGTCGGGGAGACTATTTCGACTTTGATACCTTCGCCCGTCAGGTATTCCTCCGATTGTTCCGGCAGTTTCTGTAATTGGACGTTGCGCGTATTGAGGCCCTTTGTCTTTTCGGTCAGGTTTTCGAAATCGAGTATCCTGAAGACTTTGTTCCCCTGTTTGCGGTCGAAATTCGCAGCTTTGAATATTGGGAATTTTTCGCCGTCGAAATAATCGTGAGAGTAGAGCGATATGCGTCCCGATTCGGTACCCACCAGCAGGTCGGGGCGGCCGTCGCCGTCGAAATCGAACACGCATGGCATACAACAGTGCCAGGCGTCATGGCCGTCGGAACCGGTCCATTCCACAAAGTAACCGCCGCGCGCCATCATATAATCGTATTCGAATACGGGATCTTCGTTCGTGCCGACATTGATGGCGATAGTCATGTTTCCGCCGCCCAGGTAATTGCGCGGCTCGCCCATTATCAGGTCTAAACGACCGTCTCCGTTCCAATCGGCGACGTCCATATTGAAACGTCCCTGACCGCCGGGGTGGGTCAGGCGTCCTATATGGAAAACCGAGCCGTCGGCTTTGCGCAGTTTGCGTTTGTTTTCCAAGACTTCCGGATTATGTGCGGACTGCGAATACATCACCAGGTCGCTCCGGTCGTCCAGTACTATAAAATCCAGTCGTCCGTCGCCGTTCCAGTCGGCGACGCCGGGCCTGTTGCGCCATGGGGTCACGAGCGGCTGGCTCCCGTAATAGAAATTGCGTACATTCTTCGACAGTACCGGTTTTTGTCGCGTCCCGGTATTCTCTATCCACCGGACTTTGCCCAGGCAGTCGGAAATAATGATGTCCAGGTCGCCGTCGCCGTCCACATCCCTCGGAACGCATGAGAGGTATCCCCAATACTGTTCTTCCATGCCCTGTACGGTACCGCCGTTCTCCACGGCATTGAAAAAGAATGGCTCCCCGGAATCGTCTTGCAAGAATACGCCGCCTTTATAATTCGGCTGAGTAGGCGTCCCGGTGTTCTCGAACAGCATGATGTTGCCGCCGCATCCTCCCGATATTAGGTCGAGGTCGCCGTCGTCGTCCCAATCCACGGCGTAGGGGGTCGGCGAGTCGTTATGCACGAGTACCCCGCCTTGCTGGAAGAATCTTATCGGCTCTTCGAATTCGAGACTGCCCTGAACGCCCTTGTTTCGGAACAGCCAGTAGAATCCTTGCCATGCCGTGCATACGATATCGGTGTATCCGTCGCCGTCCCAATCCAAAGGGAAGGGTTTGAGCGACATGTCACCCGAAATATATGGATCGTCACCGAAATATCCGAAAGGTACTTTGTTCACTTCCGCAACAGGCAGCTCGCCGTCCACACCTTTGTTCGTCAATACGAACAAGTCGCTGTTGGCCGTGCCTACCAGCAGGTCGGGACGGCCGTCGTTATCCATATCTGCCGCCTTCAGCGCAGACCATGACGAATTGGGAAATTCAACGGGACGGCCGTCGGGAGTATGAACGACCTGCGGCGTACGTTTGCCGTTACGGGTGAGTTCCACAACGATGTCTCCTTTCATATTGTGGTAACGGTTGGTGCGCGGATGCCTGCGGAATCGGACGCGGTCGGACACGCCGTCGCCATCCCAGTCGAGCGTTATATACGAAAGTTCCGGCGACGGAAGTCGGTCGGTGGGCAGGGCACGGCTGCGGGGCAGGAACCTGGGTTCGCTGTTGCTGCCTATGTTGCGTTGCAACCAGGTTCCCCCGTCCGTTCTTATCCCATAAATATCGAAATCGCCGTCTCCGTCCGCATCGACCGCTTCGAATTGCATGCCCGGCCATCCGAGCCATGACATGTTAGGCTCCGAGGCATCGTAGGTCAGCAGTTCGCCGACTCCGAGGTTGAGGTTTCCGGCCTGCGGTCGGGGGCCTTCCGCATGGGAGGCGGCAAAGTATATCTCGTATCCGGCGGCTCCTTCGGGAGCTTTCCACTTGAGGGTGCCGTTGCGCAGGTAATGGTCGCTCAGCGACGACAGCGGATCGCCGAAAGAGACGGGACAGTCGGTTTTCTTTCCATCCGTGTCTACGGCGAAAATACGTACGGAAGCGGGATCTACGGGCCGGTTTTGCCCCGCCGCCAGCAATAGTCTCGCAAAATCGAGATCCGCCCATACGGGCGCTCCGGCGCTGTTGTCGTCGGTGCTGCCGGTTATCCTGTACGGTAACTCGGGCGCCGCCCAATTGCCGTCGGAGCGGAGGCGCTTTTCGACGATGTCGTAGCGGTTCTCTTTCGGGAGTTCCGCGATAAGCGGTTCGTCTACGGATTCCAGTCTCAGACCGTCTATCCAGGCCGTACCCGCAGAACCATAGAATTTTATCGTAAGAGTGCCTTTATCCAGTCCCGGCGGAACCCTGAACGTACGTTCGAGATAGCTGAAAGGTGTATTCCGATTGTATTGGGAGAGTGTATATGTGAATCCTTCTCCCGAAAAAGTAAGCTCTACAATGGCGTCCCGCCGGTAATTTACCTTCTCCGTTTTAACCCATCCCCCCAGGCGCATGAATTCTCCCCGGAGGGAGTCGAATTCGAAAGTAACGGAAGCGTCGGCATAACTTTTCATGCCGTCCCCTGCCACTTTAAGGGAGCCTTTTCCGATCACTCCTTCCAAAGTATCTATGCTCCATGACGTTTCGGGCGTAAATTTCCATCCGGAAAGAGCCTGTCCCTGTGAAAAATCTTCATCCAGCCACACTTTCGTTTCAGGCTGTACGGTACAGGAGGATAGCAGACTAACGGTAGCCAGCAAGTTCAATACAAAGGCGGTGGTTCTAAGCGTCGTCGTCATTATCGTAAGTTAATTGGAAAATTTTGAAGTTTGCAGGCGAATGTGATATCTCAGAAAACACTTTCTCTTTCAGAAAGTACCGCGTACGGTATTCGGAAACAAAAATAGCGTTGATTGTCAACGCTATTAGTACCCCCCCCCCGACGGGGTTTAAATTGCCAAAAACTACCAAATCACACCCAATCTAAAATGAACTATAATATTTTGTATATCAATACATAACGACTTATTCTGGTTGATTGTATTCGGATATGATTTTAATAGTTTTTGCAAAATGCGGACATAATGCGGACACGTAAAATTGCTTTATTACTGAAATACAGTTATATTTAGGAAAAGTAATTTATTCATCATGGCACAAACTAATTATTACATCGGACAATCGACTAATAGTGCAGGAGAATCCGAAATCAACATGCGTCTGTATGTATCGCGTGACATTCGTTTGCGCGTAGGCTCAGGGATATGGATAGACCGTAAACGGTGGGGAAAGAAAAACGATATCAATATCCCATTGATCCAAGGGGAAGAACGCGACATGCTTTTGGATAAACGCACCAAATTGAAAACGCTGACTGATTTCCTCGAAAACATCATCAATACCAGCGAAAACAAAAGCATGATAGATCGGCCATTTATTGAAAAGCAGATCAAAAAATTCCACCGTCCTGCCCGAAAGTCAGCGACACCGGCAGAAGTGTCTTTTTTCGATGTAATGGAAAAATATGTAACCACGCATAAATTGTCTGAACCGCGCCGCAAGAATTTCAGAGTTGTCATACGAAGCCTGCATCGCTTCGAGTTGTTCAGGCAAAAAGAAGGACACAAAGGGTTTAAGATGGTTTTCGCTGACCTTAATTCGGAACTGTTACGGCAAGTTGAAGGTTTTTTATTAAACGAAAAAAAAGTATTTTTGAAATATCCGGAAATCTACGATCAATTCCCATATTCCACCAAAATGGCGTTAAAGACCCCGAAACGGGAGCGTCCGCCAATCATTGACGAAGAAGGCAACAAAGTCCTTAAAGGGATACCGAAACCCCGCGGCCAAAATTCTGTCGCAGATATGTTTAAACGGTTCCGGGCATTTATTATATGGGCCATCGACAACGGCTACACGGCGAACAATCCGTTCAAGCATTTTACTATCGGGGAAGTCGTTTACGGTACGCCAATTTATATCAGCAACGAAGAACGAAATAAATTGCTGGGAACGGATATGTCTGCTGACAGGGAGCTGGAAACGCAACGGGATATTTTCGTATTCCAATGCCTGATCGGCTGCCGCGTCAGCGATCTGTATAAAATGACTTACCGCAATATCATTAACGATGCCGTGGAGTATATCCCGCGGAAGACAAAAGAGGACAGGCCGATTACCGTACGCGTACCGCTAAACGATACCGCTAAACAGTTAATCGCCAAATATCAGGATTACGACCGCGATAGCCTGTTCCCATTCTGCACAGAACAACACTATAACCGTAAAATCAAAGAGGCGTTCAAAAAGGCAGGATTAGACCGTCCCGTTACCGTACTCAATCAACAGACCCGACAGGAAGAGCAAAGACCGCTATACGAAATTGCATCGTCCCATATGGCCCGCCGGACATTCATCGGCAATATCTACAAAAAAGTCAAAGATCCAAACCTCGTAGGATCTTTAAGCGGTCATAAAGAGGGAAGCAAAGCATTTGCCCGATATCGGGATATTGACGAAGAGATGAAACGAGAATTGATAAGTATGCTTGAATAGAATGAGTTATTACTGTTACCATTTCATATAGTCATAATGTTAATATATATTTGTATTATGCTTTATAGAATTTTGTTTTTGCTTAATTAATAAACAAACGTAAAGTTTACACTACTGATAATCAAACAGTTTTTGCTTAACTCGAAAAACGACATGATAAAAAAATGGATAGATAAAGCGATAGAATACTTAGAACATTCCTTACATCCTGTTCCACAGGAAATTAATGAAATAGATTGGAAAGAAAAACTATCGCCTGACAACAAAAAATTATGTCGGCATCTCTCTGCATTTGCTAACCATCCCGGTGGGGGTTTTTGGTATTTGGAATAGAAGATTCTTCAGCTAATTTAGTTGGCGTGACAAAGGAACAAGCTGAACAGGTAGTGCAGAAACTCAGCAACCTTTGTCGAAATGCCGTAAACCCACTTGTTAATCTTGATCATGCAATAGAAGAGTATAAAGGAGTACCGCTGCTATTTATTTATATTAAAGAAAGTGCTGTCAAACCAGTTTCTGTAAATCCCAAATCAATCGAAGATGCTTATATTAGAAATGGAGGTACGACTAGGCAAGCTTCACGTCAGGAATTAGGAGCGTTAATGCTTAACAGCAAAACTCTTCATTATGAAGAATTACAAGCGAGTAAACTAAAGTCTTCCGCCGAAATACTTGATCTATTAGACTTTCGGAGTATTTTCAAGTTATTAGGAAAACCTACTCCTCAAACGTCCGATGAAATACTCCATTGGATGGAGGACGAAAAGATGGTACAACATATTGACGACGCAGGATATTATATACTAAATTTTGGAGCATTATCGTGTGCATACAATCTTAATCAGTTTGATGGACTGTCACGTAAAAATGTTCGAGTAATTAAATATAAAGGAGTTACAAAGAAAGAAACAGAAAAAGAACAACCGGGAGTGAAAGGGTATGCAATAGGTTATGAAGGGTTAATCAATTATATTAAAGCTTTATTACCTAGTAGTGAGATTATCAAAAATGCATTAAGAACAGAAACAACAGTATATCCGGAGATAGCATTACGAGAACTAATTGCCAATGCATTAATTCATCAAGATTTTACGGTAAGAGGGGCAAGTCCTATGATTGAAATATTTGACGATCGGATTGAAATATCAAATCCGGGCAAACTTTTACCATCTAAAAGAATAGATAGACTGATTAGAACAACACCTGAATCAAGAAATGAAATACTTGCAGCCGCTTTTAGAAGGTATGGGATTTGCGAGGAACGTGGTTCTGGATTTGAAAAAGCCGTAGCTGCAATCGAATTATACGGTTTACCTCCTCTTAAATTTGAAGAATTAGAAAATTCTTTTCGAGTGACGATGTATAGTCCTAGACCATTTGCAAAACTCACGCCTTCCGAAAGGATAGAGGCTTGTTATCAACATAGTATAATACAATATTTTTCAAGTGGAGGAATGACAAATACAAGTCTTAGAGAACGATTTAAAATGAGCGAACGACAAAGGCCTCAGGTTTCTTTAGTTATAAAGGAGGCATTGGCGCAAAATAAAATTAAACCTAAAGATCCTAATAATGTATCAACAAAATTTGTTGAATATATTCCTATTTGGGGATAGGTTATTTAATTTACTAAGCTCCCGCATTCACAAGTTGCTCATTATTAAAACGTACTTGCTTAATTAGAAATCGAACATTGAAATTTATCAATGGATTACCGCAAAATCAATAATCACATTATATTACTGGCGATAGCAATTATCGTCGGGTTGTTTGTGGCTATGATCGCACGGCTAACCATACTGGCAAAAGGGGCCGATACCGGTACTGCAAATCTTGTGTTTTTAATAGCTTTTGGTATTTGTGCCGTAGTCTATCTTGTTATTATGGTGGTATTCTCTCATGTCATTATTCCCTGGATCGAGAAAAAGATCCCAGAGAAGAAACAATATATTGCTGATACAGAGACCGCACAACCAATCGAAAATACGCCCGCTGCTAATGTCGAACGAATCAAACAAGATGCAGACAGACAATATGCAGAACGATTGAAAGAAAAGGTCAGGCTATTTCAGCGGTACAGTCATCGTACGGTAGGGCCATATGTAACGTCCGACGAACTGGCCCGGCTCGACCGGTACATCGAATGTTACGCCCGGCAGGAAACATACCCGGCAGATCTCGCACCCATCAGGCCGGAGAAACTAAAAAATGTGGATCTATTCCATTTCGGTTGGAACGCGGCCAATTATTTCGGACAGCAGAAACAAGAGATTGTTCCGTGGTTAAAAACAGTATTCATTCCTCTGTCGGAATTGGAAGATTCCTATATCAAAGGGAAGCTACGTGATTATCAAACCGAAAAATACACGATTCCCAATATAGAGGACATCCCCGGATACATGGCTGAACACAAAGGCTAACCCTCAATTTTAAGAGACTGTCGGGAGATTTTAAGGAGTTTCCAAGAGATTTTGGACTCCCCGAAATCTCTCATTTGATTTGCCCCTGTTCCAATCGGATGGAACAATTAAATTATGTTTAATCCCGAAAAAATCAATTATGAATTTAAAAGATTTGTTGGAGTCCGGGGCAGACGTAAGCGTAACTGTCAAGCTGGACGACCTGAGAGAAATTTTTAAGGAGGTGGCCGGCGGCCTCAAACCGATCCGTCAGGAACCGCTGCCGGAGGAGTTTTTAAGCCGAAAGGAAGTGTTATCTGCTCTTAAGATTGATTCCTCTACGTTGTGAAGTTGGGAAAAGACCGGATATATCAAGTCGTTTCCTTTTGGCGGGCGCAAACGGTACAAACGTGAAAATGTCGAGGCGATACGCACCGGCAGGAAAGGGAGACGCTGTCATGGATAATGAAGAATATATCCGCGTAGGAACGTGCTACCTGAAGTCATGCCGTGTCCCGACCAGCACAGGCGGGTTCCAGGAAAAATATATGCCGTGGAATGTCGAAACGCTGCGGCAGGATTTCGGCAAGGATTATATCGCCAAAATCCCAAAGTACGACGGTTTCTGTACCGTCCCCAGCCACACGAATTATTGCCGGGAGGTACACGGTTTTTTGAATCGTTACGAGCCAATCTCGACCACACCCGTCGAGGGCGAATTTCCGCACATCCGGGAGTTCCTTGCCCATATCTTCGGCGAACAGATCGAGTTGGGCTATGACTACCTGCAATTGCTTTACATGCATCCGTTACAGCGATTACCGATCTTATTGCTGGTATCGCAGGAACGCAACACCGGCAAAACCACCTTTCTGAACTTCTTAAAGCAGATCTTCGAGGATAATGTAACTTTCAATACGAATGAAGATTTCCGGTCGCAATTCAACGACGACTGGACGGGAAAACTGTTGGTTTGCGTGGATGAGGTGTTACTGAACCGTAAGGAAGACTCCGAGCGGATCAAAAACCTTTCGACCGCCCGAAGCTATAAGGCCGAAGCAAAAGGCCGGGATCGTCGTGAAGTGGAGTTTTTCGGTAAATTCGTCCTTTGCTCCAACAACGAGCGCAACCCCGTGCTAATCGAATCGGGAGAAACCCGCTACTGGGTGCGGCGCGTACCACCGCTTACAAGCGACAATCAGCACCTATTGACCGATATGCGTAGGGAGTTGCCCGGATTCCTTTTCTTTCTGGCCCATCGCACGCTGTCGACACAGCAGGTGTCACGTATGTGGTTTGCACCGCACCTGCTCACGACCGAAGCCTTGCGACGGATTATCCACTATAACCGCAGCAAGACCGAAGCCGAAATGATCGCCATTATCCGCTACATTATGGATACCGAGGCATTGGAGCAATACCGTTTCGACGTAAGCGACATGGTAAATATGCTGGAGGTGCGTGGCATTCGCACGGATCATCCGTCCGTCCGACGTATCCTCTCTGAGAATTGGCGACTATCGCCCGCTCCGCCGACCTACTATTTGCGTTACACAATTACCTGCAACGATGAAGTAATAAAGCAGGATAGTAAAACGGCACGGGTTTATGCCGTCACGCGGAAAGTGCTCGATGATCTGTTGAAATGCGGAGCCATGCCGTAAGATTGTTAGACATATAGATATATTTTATTTATATCTAATAACTTACAATTATTACAAAGTCTCTTACAAAGTCTAACAGTCGCTTACAGTCTAACCACCGCAAACGGGTGTAAGAACGATGTAAGACCATATCTTTTTCTTTCACTGATTATTACATGACTTTATAAACATTCTGACAAGATTATGAACGGCATACAGCAAATAAAACGACTTTCGATCCATGCCTTCCTGTCACGCCGGAGCATCCTGCCGGCAGAATACCCACTGTTGTTTACCACATCGGTCGGAACATACGCCGGACTTCTGGATGGATTACGCACTTAATACCGATACCGGGTAGAATCCCACGCAGGATTGAATTCCACTTGTGCAGAGGTGTAAAATTATACTTAACAACTTGTGCCAATGTATACTGATTCGGGTAGACAATAGAATATCCCGACAGCCGGAGAAATTTATCGGCATGTCGGGATTTCCCGGATCTGCCCGATATCGAGCATAAAGAAATCGATTCCTGCGATCCGATCGCTGTAAGTATGGTGGTAATGCCCGTAATACCATAGGGAGAGGGGATGTTTGTCCGCGAGTAGCCGGCTATGAATTTTATCCATTGTCGCGCGTTCGGCGTCTATATCCCGACCCAGATCCGGATCTTTACTCATCCACATTTCGATTCCGCTTTTAGTGGTGGGATAACAAAACGAAGGAGCTGTATGGGTAACGACCGTATCGATATGCAAGTCCCCCTCTTTAATCGCAGCCAGTTCCCGTTCCCTGAACTGCGGCGCTTCGTTTTCCCAATACAGTTTCCGGGGCGAATAACCGTCGATCTGGTTGATCTGCATCTGCATGGTACGATATCGGCGGTCTATCGAAATGGCGCCGCCGACACATAGGATAGTTCGCTCCCTGAACCGCACGACCGAATAGTCGGGAATGGTTCTCATCCTGGGGAAAGCGATCAGTTCCCGCTCGAAATATTCCGGGTCGTCATGGTTGCCCCGCACCAAAAGCAAACCGCAATTGATCTTATCGAGTGTATGTACGATGCCTTCGTATACATACTGATAATAATCCGGATCATCGAATCCGATGCCGCAATCCCCAGCGACGATAACCAGCGTGTCGGTAAGTTCCAGACGTTTCATTTCTCCGATCAGAAAATCGAACCCGCCGTGAATATCCCCGCATACCGCACAAGCTGCGTACCGCTCCGAATAGTCGTATATTTTCATCTGCTGAACTGTTTCTTGCAAAGGAAATGGATTCTTTTCCCTTTGTCAAATCTTTCCGGCTTTATTTCATTGATATAGTGGCAATAAGGTTCAGTTAGCCTTTATTTGACTACTTGCCCCCTGCACTGCGGATACCTTCTTGCAGGTTACACAATTGTACTTGTAGAGAAATAGAAAAGTAAAGAAGTACAAGACTACAATTTTACAACTTTGCCAATGTATAATCACTGCGAAAAACTTTCCGGTCCGTAGAACTTTCTCAGAGACGAATCGACAAACGGGCTTAACGATCGGACTACTTGTGCAAAAATACAATAGTGCACAAAAGTACTTGTACCAAATGCTATCTGTTTTTTGTAAAAGAAACAGGATTTTGGCCCGGAATCGCAGGTTTTATCCTGTGGAATTCAGTTTCCTCAAGGCAACAGCAAGTTGTGTTTTCGTTAAACGAAAACATTTCGGTTTAACCCGTTAAACCGAAACCTCCCCGGGAAACGCTCCGATGTCGCATAAAAAAATGAATGAAAATTTATTTTAAGATTTCATCGGTTTGACTTAACCGATTAAAAAACAAGCCCTTATCGGAGTGTTTAAGAAACAGAGGTAACGATTTAGCAACCGTGGAATTTTCTGCGTTTTGCGGTGCTATGTTGTCAAATAACTCCTTCCAAATACGAAGATTATCGTTTTTTTACTTTCAATAGAAATTCCTCTTGTGAAAATCATACAAACTACCCAAATATGAGCTTTACGGCAAAGTGCGAATTATTGAATATCGTTATCTTTGTAGTGCTTAAATTTATAATTTTAATCAATAAAAAAGGATAAATGACGGACGGAATTAACACACTGCGCTATTCTGACTTTTTCTTGGCTATGTATTTTAATGGAGAAAAAAGTTGTTTGCATCGGAATCATTCGCATGTGTTAGTATATGTATATTCCGGTGAAATAGTAATTGATGAAAGGGGTAAAATCACTCAATTACATAAAGGAGATTGTGCCTTTATTCGTAAGGATTTCTGTGTACAAATGACCAAACAAGCATGGAATGGAGAACAGTTTAAAGCTATTTTCTTGATGTTCACTACAAAATTCCTGCGGGGATTTTACAGTCAGTTAGACCGAAGCACAATACCCAAAGATGCTAAACGAGACAAAATAAGCCTTTATAAATTACCGTCCAATCGTCCCGACATTGTTAGTTTGTTTGAATCCATGACACCTTACTTTAATTCAAACATTCAACCGACAGAGGAATTATTGCAATTAAAAATGGTTGAGGGCATTTATGTGTTGCTTAATACAAATAAGAATCTGTATGCTTCTGTTTTTGATTTTACAGATCCATGGAAAATCGACATACTGAGTTTCATGGAAAACAACTACATGAATGACATATCAATGGAAGAAATCGCCAACTATACGGGTCGCAGCCTGTCTACATTCAAGCGAGATTTCAAGAAATGCAGCACCCTTTCACCGCGGGAATGGTTAATACGGCGTCGCCTCGAAGCCGCACATGAATTAATACGGAAAGGAGGATGCAAGGTTTCGGATGTTTGTTTTGAGGTGGGGTTCAAGAATCTTTCCCATTTCTCGAAGATTTATAAAACAGCGTATGGTATTCCTCCGACAGAAGACATACAACAAGAAAAAAGTCTCGCATAAATTGCGAGACTTTTTTATTTATGGACTTCCCAACAAAGTTTTTTGAGCCATACAACAAAGTCGTTGAGCTACATTCCTCCTACCTTTGCATCAGAAAATAATAATAGAGTTTATAACTAATAAATCAGAAAACAATTATGATGGCAACAAAAATAAAGGGAGAAAAAATAGCTTTAGTGACAGGTTCTGCCATGGGTATCGGACTTGCTTGTGCCGAGGCCTTTGCCAAGGCAGGATATGTAACTGTATTGGCAGACATTCGTGAGCCGAAAGAACAAGCAGAGAAATTAGTTTCTGAGGGCTACAAAGCGGTCGCGTACCGATGCAATGTGTCAGACACGCAAAATGTAAAAGCGATGGTCGATTGGATTGTAACAACTTACGGACGATTGGATGCGGCCCTTAACAATGCAGGCATACAAACACCGCAACGCCCGATGGCAGAGATTACCGATGATGAATTTGATCGCACGGTAGCTGTCGATTTGAAAGGCGTATGGAACTGTATGCGTTACGAAATTCATCAGATGCTCAAGCAAGGTGGCGGGGCTATCGTCAATACTTCTTCGCAGGGCGGTGTAACAGGATTTCCGGGACAAGCAGCCTACATTGCTTGCAAACACGCTGTTATCGGACTGACACGCACTGCTGCCATTGATTATGCAGCACAGAATATTCGCATTAATGCAGTATGTCCAGGTGTTATACGGACTCCGATGGCGGAAGACTTGATGCAACGTAATCCCTCTTTGGAACAGGAACTGGTGCGTGATATTCCTGCCGGAAGACTTGGAAAACCCGAAGAAATAGCCAATGCCGTGCTTTGGTTGTGCAGCCCGCAAGCAAGTTTTGTGGACGGTCATGCACTATTGGTTGATGGTGCTTTCAGTATTCATTAGCAAGCAGCCAATTAATGCCACCGTTTGTCATGTAAGATTATAGGGCGGTGTTCTCCCTCTCCAATGTCTTGACTTTGGTTTATCCCCAAGGCAATACAGGTACAAAAAACGGCTCGTCAAATCTCTGATACAAAGACGCTAAAGCGGTAACCCTTGCGGATTCTAAAATAATCCGTATGTTTGGCCTGTTATCATTACGTCAAACTTGATTGATTATGGACACTATTGCAGATAGTGACAGGTGTGCCGACAGGCGCATGATCTGCAGCAAATAGTCCATTCCCTCGCCCGGTAAGGATTGTTCCTGCCCACTATATCTTTTGAGGTACTTTCTACTACCTTTGTAAAAAACCGGTTGATATGGCAAAAATTACGGTACAACAAACCGACGTAACAATTCTAAAACACAAGGAAGCCGACTATCTTTCTTTGACGGATATTGCCAAATATAAGACTGACGAACCGAATGTGGTTATCGGCAGTTGGATGCGGAATCGGAATACGATTGAATATTTAGGGATATGGGAAAGTTTATATAACCCCGGTTTTAAACCCCACGAATTCGAGGGGTTTAAAAAACAAGCCGGGTTAAATGCTTTTACGCTTTCGCCGCAGAAATGGATTAATGCAACCGGGGCTATCGGTATCATATCCAAATCCGGACGTTATGGCGGGACGTACGCACATAAAGATATTGCCTTCAAATTTGCCAGTTGGATTTCTGTCGAATTTGAATTGTATATCGTTAAAGAATTTCAACGCCTCAAAGAGCAGGAACAGGCGCAGATCGGCTGGACGGCCAAACGGGAACTGTCGAAAATCAATTATCATATCCATACCGACGCCGTGAAACAGCACCTTGTGCCGCCGCAGCTTACCCCGGCGCAGGCGTCGATCGTTTACGCGAACGAGGCGGACGTATTGAACATGGCGATGTTCGGCATGACGGCTAAGGACTGGCGGGAAGCCAATCCCGAACTGAAAGGAAATATCCGGGATTATGCTACGATCAACGAATTGATCTGCTTGTCGAATATGGAAAACCTAAATGCGGTTTTTATCAATGAAGGCATGCCTCAAAAAGATCGGCTGCTGAAGTTGAATCAGATCGCCATTCATCAAATGGGAATACTGGAAAATATCGAAAGTAAAAAACTGCTTCGGTAAATATAAGGCATAAGGGCATAGATGAACGCCGACGGTATTAGGGTATTGTCGTACCTGCTTGCTTCGGCTGAAATCTATGCTCTTTTCTTCTTATAATCTTGGGAAAAATTGTTTCGTTAATACCCTGACACCGAGAAATTAAAGCGGTGGCCCTTGCGGATTCCAAAATAATCCGTATGTTTGGGCCGTTATCATTACGTCAAACTTGATTGATTATGGAGACTATTGCAGATAGTGACAGGTGTACCGACAGGCGCATGATCCGTAGCAAATAGTCCATTCCCTCGCCCGGCATGGACTGTTTCGGCCCGTGCCCTTTTCCACATCTTACATACAAAACTGCCTGAACCCGCGACCTGCGTTTGGTACGGGAGATTTATCAGGTGTGTCCGTAAATGAACGTTTGCGAATTATTTGTTCTTTGAAATATCCAACAGGCAAAATAAATAGAATTAATTATTTATGCCTGTTGTTAGAGTATGAATCTTTCCTTATATTTGTGTTGAATCATATATTATATGTATATGATTAACTGTGATTCTACCTGTGCTCGTCAGTAAATTGTGGTAAATTTTCTATGCGCAGGATGCAGGGGAGTTCATGCTCATATTCTGGGCATGGACTTTTCTCGTTTGCGCTGGGGTGCTTACCACTACCTACTGACGGACTTGAATTGTTCCATGTCCTTTTACATATCAAACAAGCAAAGGGACGTTTTTATAGAATACTTCCCTTTGTTTTGTTATTTTTCTATTTTATTCATTATATTTGTTTTTAAATAGTCATTGAATTAAAAATATTCGCCGCCTGTCGCTCGTCAGTAAATTGTGGTAAATTTAAAAAGTGCGCAGGTAACAAGTGGTTTTTCATACCTCCTAACGAGGCATGGATGGAGACTTGTTTTGCGCGAAGGTTGACCACAGCCCACTGACGGAACTTGTCGATGAAGTCCATGCTTCGTTTTTTTGTTGCATTGTGTCGTCGGCATTATTCGGACAGGCATGGCAACAAAAATTGAAGCGCGATTTATCTCACGAACAACGACGCAATGCGCCGCTGTCTCGCCTGTATTTACCGATACAATTTTTCTCTACATCGATATAGGCCGGACACGTTCCGATTTGTTTTCATCTCGAGTGAAAACTTTTAGTAGACAATCGGCAGCGCCCCGGCTTATTACATTACCTTTTTTCAATACAAGTTTTTTCATTTTCGGGGAGCGTAAGTCCCGGCAGGTGTCCAAACAAAGGAATCCTTACTTTCGGCGGGCGCAACAGCCTGCGGGCGGCTCCCCATTTTTACGGCATCTTTCGTTGTTTTTTCATGGTAATAGTTTCTCCCGGAGCGGACGCGGGAATCACAGGTCGTCCCTGTCCGTTCTACCCTCTCTCCGCGAACACGGATTATCCGTGCGGATGTCTCAATCTTTACTAACTTTTTCAGGGGGCGTTCGTCCGGCTGCCGTTTGCGGCATTCAGGGCCTGCGCCCCTCTTTTTTTAGGCTCTACGAGCAATTTTTCATAATACATTAGATTGGATGGGCCGAATCCCGGAGCGTTTACAGGAACGTTTCGGTCGTTCGGCCCATTTTTATCCACAACATTCGCTTACCGCTATGAGAATCGAATATGACAAACTGCAAATCCTGAACGACATTGATCCGTCGCGTGCGGCAGCTTTTTCGGGCTACCGAAAGGAAAAAATCAAACTGACGGAAACGGATGCCGATTACACGTCCGTCCGCGAACGTATCGTCCGGCGCACGGCAAGCGCGGTACTGCTGCTGCGCGATCAGGGTTACAATACTTTCCTCTGCGGCATGGCTACGGGCTTCGACCTGTGGGCGGGGCTGGCCGTGCTGTCGCTGAAAAAACAACTGAGCGACCTGCGGCTGATCGCCGTCGTGCCGTTCCGGGGGCAGGCAAACGGTTTTCCCTGCGAGTTTAAAGAGCTTCATTCGGCAGTGCTGGCCGCCGCGGATTGGCGCGTCTGCCTGCATGATACCTGTACGCGGTCGTGTTTCCACGAACGCAACCGGGCAATGCTCGATCATGCGTCTGCGCTGGTGTGCTACTACGACGGACATCCGGCGGCACAGCCTATACGGTAGGTTTGGCCCGCAAGCGGGACATGACGGTGCTGAATCTGTGCGACGACGCACTGGAGTATAACAACAACGTGGACGACAGACTGATTTCGGAGATAATGAAGATAAAATAAAAGTGATGTATTGTGTTTAAACAGGGCACGAACCGAACTTGTCTTTGCTGTGTGGGCGATTGGCGTTGCCCTGATTGTTAAAGGCAAATAAAGTTTGTGCCTTTTTTATTAACCATTTTATTTAAATAATTATGAAAACGAAAAATCCACAATTCAAAGGTTCGCCGGTCGCCGCCGCCAATTTCAGGTGGAGCCTCGACTTTTTCCGGAACCATGACGTTACGACCGTCGGGTACAACTTAATTCCCGACGAGGTGCTGGAAGCATGGGTCGCGCCCGACCCGCAGCAATTGATCTCCGACATGGCCGACGGCAAAGCCGATCCGGACAGCACCCTGCCGTTCGCCGTTTATGCATGCGCCTACGGTTATCACGACCGGATTTATGCCGCCAAGCTCAACGATGATTCGTACGCTACACCTTACGAGAAGGTCATCGAAGATTTCTTTCCGTTTCAGGAAGCTCTGCATTATATCGTGGAAATGAATAAAAAGCGGTTTTATTTCCTGACGTTTCCTATTCTGCATTTCAAAGCCCTGCCCGAAATACTATCTCAGCTAAGAGAGGCCGTTCAAAGACTCGGCGTTACAGCTATAAAGCCGGATTTGTCCGGTTCGTAATCAGGCTTACTTTCCAATTCCGGACAAATCGGTGGGGAACGGGCTCCGCAATGCCCGTTCCCTTATTGATATCCTCATCATGGTCCGAACCGTTTACCCGCTAACCTGATAATTAATGAGAACGGCGACGGCCCAAGCCGGACGGAGCGATCCGCCCGGCTTTTTTATTTACCGCTGCACGAATCCTGCGGCTAAATCGGGTTACTGTGAACAAAAAATGCGGAAAATAATCACAAAAAAATCAGACTTTACAGAAAATGCGGACAAATTGCGGACGCAAAAGAGGAAATAAAAACGCTAAAGAATTAAAAATAAATTCTTTAGCGTTTTAAAAAAAGTACCCCCGACGGGAATCGAACCCATATCACCAGAACCGGAATCTGCCATTCTATCCATTGAACTACAGGGGCGGTCTTCGAATTGCAGCACAAAGATGCAACATTTTCGGATTTAATACAAATCTTGACGCCGATTAAGTGTTAAAAATTGCAGAATCTCGTTCCGGGGATGTCGTCGCGGGGATAATTCTTCGGAGAAGGTGGGGCGGCGAATTGCATATTTTTGTACCTTTGTCACTCTGTCGAAATTATTAAAAACAATATAGATGGCTTTACAATGCGGAATCGTGGGGCTGCCGAACGTCGGCAAATCGACCCTGTTCAACTGCCTGTCGAATGCGAAAGCGCAATCGGCGAATTTTCCTTTTTGCACGATCGAGCCTAACGTGGGCGTGATTACGGTGCCCGACGAGCGGATCGTGAACCTGGTAAAGATCGACAATCCGAAAAAGACGATCCCTACGAACATCGAGATCGTCGATATCGCGGGGCTGGTCAAAGGGGCTTCGCGGGGCGAGGGTCTCGGCAATAAGTTTCTGGCCAATATCCGCGAGACGGACGCTATCATTCATGTGCTGCGCTGTTTCGACGATGACAACATCACGCACGTAGACGGCAGCGTCGATCCCGTCCGCGACAAGGAGATCATCGACGCCGAGCTGCAACTGAAAGACCTCGAAACGGTCGAGAGCCGCATTGCCAAAGTGCAGAAGCAGGCTGCGACCGGGGATAAGAGCGCCAAACGGCTGTTCGACATCCTGTCGCGTTACAAGTCGGCGCTGGAGCAGGGCAAAAGCGCCCGCACCGTCGAACTGGACAAGGAAGACCGCAAGCTGGTCTACGATTTGCATCTGCTGACCGATAAGCCGGTGCTCTATGTCTGCAACGTGGACGAAAAAAGCGCGGTGGGCGGGAATGCTCATGTAGAGGCGGTACGCGGCGCGATCCGCGAAGAGAATGCCGAACTGCTGATCGTAGCGGCCGCTACCGAGGCCGATATCGCCGAATTGGATACTTACGAGGAGCGACAGATGTTTCTCGAGGAGGTCGGACTGAAAGAATCGGGCGTCAACCGGTTGATCCGGGCGGCGTACAGTCTGTTGAATCTCGAAACCTATTTTACGACCGGCCCGGACGAAACCCGCGCCTGGACGTATGCGAAAGGAACGAAGGCGCCGCAGGCCGCCGGGATCATTCACACCGATTTCGAACGTGGCTTTATCCGCGCCGAGGTGATCAAATACGACGATTACGTGCGTCTCGGTTCTGAAAAAGCGTGCCGCGAGGCGGGTAAGATCGCCATCGAAGGCAAGGAGTACGTCGTACAGGACGGCGATATCATGCATTTCCTGTTCAACGTGTAGGCGGACGGCGTTGTTGCGGAACGAATTTATAAACAGACTGTTATGGAGCCGGTTGTAGACGAATGGATGTACGGGGTGCTGCGGGAACTGGGTTTTTCCGTGGAGACGGCCGATGTATGGGACCGTTGGGTGGTGCTGGGTTTTATCGTGGCGATCGCTTTCGTGTCGGACTTCGTTTGCAGGCAGTTGTTGCTGCGGGTGGTCAAGCGGATCGTCGCGCGCACCAAGGCGACCTGGGACGATATCCTGTTCGAAGACCGGGTGCTGCGGCGGCTGTGTCACATCGTGCCGCCGGTGTTGATCTATTTCCTGTTGCCGCTGGCCTTTCCGCCGGAATCCGGCATGGTGGCGTTCGTGCTGAAACTGCTGCTGATCTACGTGATCGCCGTGGTGTTGCGGTTTGTCAACGCTTTTCTCAAAGCGCTGCACGATGTGGCCGACCAGAAGGAGGAATTGCAGGGAAAACCGCTGAAAGGACTGATGCAGACCGGACAGGTGATCGCCTTTTTCGTTTGCATCATACTCATTATATCGATCCTGATCGACAAGTCGCCGGCGCGGCTGCTGGCCGGGCTGGGCGCTTCGGCAGCGATCCTGATGTTGGTCTTCAAGGACAGCATTATGGGACTCGTGTCCGGTATCCAGTTGACCGCAAACGATATGCTGCATGTGGGCGACTGGATCTCGATGTCGAAATACGGCGTCAACGGCCGGGTGACCGAAGTGACGCTGAATACGGTGAAAGTGCGTAACTGGGACAATACGATCGTCACCGTGCCGCCGTACCTGCTGATCAGCGACTCGTTCCAGAACTGGCGCCCGATGCAGGATTCGGGCGGACGGCGCGTGATGCGGTCGGTCAATATCGACATGAACAGCGTCCGTTTCTGTACGCCGGAGATGCTCGACCGCTTTCGGAAAATCCGGTTGTTGAAGGATTACATCGACGAAACGGAACGCCTGATCGCCGAGAGCAACGAGCAAGCCGGGGTGGAGAACGATCCGGAACCGGTCAACGGCCTGCACCAGACGAATCTGGGCGTGTTTCGCGCTTATCTGGAACGCTACCTGCGCAGCCTTGCCGGAATCAACCAGGAGATGATGCTGATGGTGCGCCAGTTGCAGCCGACCGAGAAGGGGTTGCCCGTCGAACTCTATTTCTTTTCGAAAGTGACCGAGTGGACGGTTTACGAAAAAGTACAGGCCGATGTGTTCGACCATGTGCTGGCGGTTATCCCGGAATTCGGCTTGCGGGTATTTCAGAACCCCGCAGGCAGCGATGTGCGGGATCTGAAAGGAGAAATTTAGCGGCGGGGTTGCCGGGGCGTATTTCCGGGAAAGTGCAGCCGCTTGCCGCGTCGGGCGAAACGCCCGGAGGCAGATCGAACAAAAAGGCCGGATGCGACATTGCATCCGGCCTTTTCGGCGAATGTCCCGCACGGGGCGGATTTATTTTTCGTATCGTTTTTCGACGGTGTTCCAGTCGACCAGTTCCCAGAAATTTTTCAGATAATCGGGCCGCACGTTGCGGTAATCGATGTAGTAGGCGTGTTCCCACACGTCGACGGTCAGCAGCGGATGCAGCCCCTTGCGCAGCGGATTGCCTGCGTTCGATTCCGACACGATCGACAGTTTGCCGTTGTCGTCGGCCGCCAACCATGTCCATCCCGAGCCGAACAGCCCGGCCGCCGCTTTCGTAAATTGCTCTTTAAAAGCATCAAAAGAACCGAAATCACGATTGATCGCTTCGGCCAGTTTGCCGCTTGGCATCGATTTTGGAGTAGGTGAGAGTGTGAAGAAGAAGAACGTATGGTTCCACACTTGTGCGGCGTTGTTGTAGATCGGGCCGCTTTCGGCTTTGACGATGATCTCCTCGAGCGGCATGTTCTCGTACGGAGTGCCCGGGATCAGGTTGTTCAGGTTGTTGACATAAGCCTGATGATGTTTCCCGTAATGATATTCGATGGTTTCTTTGCTCATCTTCGGAGCAAGCGCATCCGCCGCGTAGGGGAGCTGGGGCAGTACATGTACCATAAGTAATAAAGTATTGATGATTGACATTGTGATTGTATAAATTGATTGTGCCAAAGATAATAACAAATTTAATACCATATAGCAAACACCCGTTTAATAATTATTAATTGACCGAATTATGGAAAAAAGAGATTTGATCGGCAGTCTGACCGAACAGAACCTGCTGAAGGCGTTCGCCGGGGAGTCGCAGGCCGCCAACCGTTACCGCATGTATGCGAAACAGGCCCGCAAGGACGGTTATGAAAAAATCGCCGACTTTTTCGAAGAGACCGTACACAACGAATTGAGGCATTCCAAGATTTATTTCGAGTTCCTGAAAGGAGGCATGGTCGAGATCACGGCATCGTATCCGGCCGGGATCATCGGCACGACGCTGCAAAACCTCGAAGAGGCGCGCCAGGGCGAATACGACGAGTGGATGGATCTGTATCCCGGTTTCGGCAAGGTGGCCGAGGCCGAAGGATTTCGTGAGATCGCGATGCGCTTCTACCAGATCGCCGAGATCGAGAAAACCCACGAAGAACGTTTCCGCGGCTTGTACGAAACCCTCGAGGCCGACCGGATTTTCCATAAGGAGGAGGAGATCGTATGGCGCTGTCTGGAGTGCGGCCATATCCATGTCGGCAAGGAGGCTCCGAAAAAGTGTCCCGTCTGCCTGCATCCGCAGGCGTTTTTCGAAATTCGCTGCGACAAATATTAACGGTTTCGGCAATAGGCGAACCGGGAGCCTCCGAAGTGGCTCCCGGTTTCGTTTGCGGCGACGATTATTTCTGTTCGGGACTTTTGAGCGTAACGAGCATCAGCACGGGATTGCTGTCTTCGGAGTAGCCTTCCATCATTTTCTCCGGGATTATGTTCCGGTTGACCGGAGTGTCGCCGTAATAGAACAGGTGCGATTGAATGTCGACGATCACCCGGTCGTCCCAGGTCGATCCCGGCCGCTGCACCGCCATAATTAATTGAAAGGCAAACGGATTTTTGCTTTTGAGCAGGTCGATCGGGTAGGATTCTTGTCGCTCTTTGTCGTACAGCAGCGTGATCGACGGTTCGTTTTCTTTGTTGGAGATATGGAACAGCGCATGGGTTTTCGTGTCCAGGAACGATCCGTTGAATGTTGCCCGGCTCTTGTTCAGCCGTTCGAACGATTCGTTGGTAATGTCTTCGGAAGGATTGGCCCAGCCGTCCACGCCGCTCAGATCGAGGCGGTAGAGGGCTTCGACGCCCGCCTCGGAAATACGGTAGACCGTATCGCCGTAAGTCGGGGTGAAGTGGATGCCGGTTTTGTTTTTTTGCAGGTTGAAGATGTTGCCCCAGTTGAATCTGCCCGTGTTGTACAGTGCCGGAAACATTCCTTTTTCGATCCGGAACGACGTGTCGGTCACGAGTACCGTTGAGCGCGGGTCTCGATCCGTTCCGATTGTGTCCGCCGGATTTCGTTCGCCGGACGGATATACGGTGAGCACGATGCGGTCGCTGCCGTCGAATTCCATTTCGCGGATACTGATATCGGGAAGCGGTTTGCTGTACAGGAAGCGGCCGGCCCGGTCGAAGTAGAGCGCCTTTTTGCTCCAGCAATCCGTAATTACGATTCGCTGTCCATCCGGAGTCAGGCTAACGGCCGATATGCCGGTGTACTCCTGCGGTCCGCGTCCGGTTCGTTTGATACTGCCCAGCGCTTTGCCCCGCCGGTCGAAAACGAAAACGGTCTGGTTTTGTTTGTCGGTTACGACGATGCAGTCGTCGGTCGTCCGGATCTGCGAAATGTAACCGATCAGGTTGTCGTCGGTGGTTTCGAGGCGGACATATTCCGTACTGTCGATTATTTCGTCGATCGGATAGGGCGTGTTTCCGGTGCGGACGACGATCGTCTGCATGTTGTCGCAGGATATTCCGGCGTTTGCGGTCTTGTCCACCCGCCCGGCGCATGCCGCCGCCGCGCTTAGGCCGATTAGCAGGCCCATGCGTTTCAGGAAATTTTTTTTAGCTGATTTGCGGCTCATATCGTTTTACCGTTGGTTTATAACAAATATAGGAAAAAAAATAGCGGAAGCAGATATCTGTTTCCGCTATTTTTCAATTGTTTGGTTCGATCCGTGAGAACGGCTTGTCGCTGTTTGCATGGGAACATTTCCCGATCCATTGTTTCCATCGACCCAATCGGTGATGGAGTGGCTAAAAGAGATATCCTGATCTTTGATCTTCAGTGTAATGGTAGAGGTTTTCCCTGCTTCGAGCGTTACTGCGGGCGAAATTGAAACGGCCGTTGCTGAGACTTGGTCGCCGATCTTTATGTTGACCGTTGAAATGTTCTGTGCCGGGAGAATAAGCGGATTTCCGACCGCAGTGGTAGTAGCCGTGTTTATGGTCAGCGGCGAAGTCACGAAATCTTTTTCGGCGGCCGAACCGTCCGGCTGTACTTCCCCGCCGAGCGAAAGCGTGCCTTCGGTCTGTACCGAAACCGTGACGGAATTGATTTTCAGTTCGGGATTCGGAACACGTTCCGTTTCGATGTGGATAACGAGCTGGGCCATTTTGTGCACGAACGGAAGTTCAACCGCGTTTTGGCTTTTGGTTGACGCTGCGGAAGCGACCAGCAGGTCCGTTCCCGCCGGAACGGTGACGACAGGGGCTTTGCCTGCTTCTGCCGGGGCGATCGTAAGCGTCGAGGGATGGATCGCGTAGAACTGGTACTGCGCATCGGCCGCATTCGAATAGTATTTCATTTCCGAAGCGGTTTTGTACGTTATGGCTCCGCTTCCGTCGGCGCTCAGCGTGATCCCGTCCATGAAGTTAGCGGCCTTCCAGGTAAGCGTTCCGGTGTGTTCTACGGCATACGCTATAAAATCTTCGTTGTTGAACTTGTTGTCGACAACTGCTTTGCTGTCCGCTTCGGGAGTTTGGTTGACGACCGCCTCGATACTTTGGCTGAATCGGACCGGAATCGGATCGTCGGAAAGATTTCCTTTTCCGTTATCGGAATCGTCGGATGATTTCGAGCAGCTCAGCAAAGCCGTTGCAGCCAGTGCCGAAATGAATAACATTTTTTTCATAATATTTTTTTAAGTCGATTAATGAGTGTTGGTTTGCCAGTGTGTTCGAATTGCGCAACAAATGTATGCAATGTTTCGCAATAAAACAGTGTAATAGCGGTAATTTTTTAATAAAATATTGTATTTTTATTTCCGGTATCCGGGATGGATTTTATTTATTATTGTATTTTTGACAATAGTATATTATATAAATGAAGCGTAATCCTCCTATCGGGGATCGCGACCGGTTCCCGGGTAGGTGGGGTTCATGGTATTCGGGGAAATTTTAAAAAATAATTTAGCGGCATTTTTCATACTTATCTGATCTTTTTTTAATACTTTTGCAAATTGTATTTGTATAATCAACGCGGCGGAAGATCCGTCGTTTTCTGGCGTTTAAATTTTTTTGCTGGTAGAAATGACAATTGATGATTTTAATGTGTTGGTAGCCACTGAGGAACACACTCAGTTTGCACAGACTATCTGTGACGAGATGGCCGAGTCCGCCAAAGCCCGCGGAACGGGTATCGCCAAACGTACGGCCGAATACGTTTCGAACAAAATGCGTCAGGGGAAAGCGGTGATCGCATTCCATAAAGACGGGACATGGGCCGGTTTCAGCTACATCGAATCGTGGGGACACGGCGACTATGTGGCCAATTCGGGATTGATTATCAATCCGAAGTTCCGAAAGCTGGGGTTGGCCAAGGCGATCAAGACCAAGACGTTTTTCCTCTCGCTGAAGATGTTTCCGGGAGCGAAGCTTTTCGGGTTGACCACCGGCATGGCCGTGATGAAGATCAATTCCGAGTTGGGTTACCGCCCTGTCATTTATTCCGAGCTGACCGACGACGACCAGTTCTGGAAAGGATGCGAGAGTTGCGTGAACTATTCGATCCTGCAGAGCAAGGGACGTAAGAACTGCCTGTGCACGGCGATGCTGTTCGATCCGAAGCACGATACGGTGAAGATTCCGATCGACCAGGAACTGCTCGAACATAAGGACGAAGAAAAAAAATAGCGAAAGCGGGGCCTCCGGCCCCGGGGTATACGAATTTATTGAAATAAAGCGATAAGACAGCGATGAAAAAAGTAGTATTGGCTTTCAGCGGAGGATTGGATACCTCGTACTGTGCGATTTACCTTTCGAAAGAGATGGGATTGGAAGTGCACGCCGCCTTGGCGAACACCGGCGGATTTTCGGCCGAGGAACTTGCCTCGATTGAAAAGCGAGCTTACGATCTCGGCGTAAAGAGCTACGTGGCGCTCGACGTGACGCAGGATTATTACCAGCATGCGATCAAGTACATGATCTTCGGGAATGTGCTGAAAAACGGAACTTATCCGATTTCGGTCAGCTCCGAGCGGATCTCGCAGGCGACGGCCATTGCCAAATACGCCCGCGAAATCGGCGCCGACTACCTTTGCCACGGCAGCACCGGAGCCGGTAACGACCAGGTGCGCTTCGACATGGTGTTCAACATCATCGCTCCGGAGATCGAGGTGATCGCGCTGATCCGCGAGAAGCGTCTGAGCCGCGAGGAGGAGATCGCCTACCTGCGCGGACACGGGGTTAACTTCGATTTCAAGAAGGCCGAATATTCGATCAACCAGGGTATCTGGGGAACGTCGGTCGGCGGCAAGGAGACCCTTACGTCGAGCGAAACGCTGCCCGAAGAGGCTTACCCGTCGCAGTTGAAAGAAACGCAGCCGCGCCGCGTGACGCTGACGTTCGAAAAGGGCGAGTTTGTAGCTCTCGACGGCAAGCGTTTCGACGACCGCATCGCCGCGATCCAGGCGTTGCAGGCGATCGCTTCGCGGTATGCGATCGGCCGCGACATGCACATCGGCGATACGATCATCGGGATCAAAGGCCGCGTCGGTTTCGAAGCCGCCGCCCCGATGGTGATTATCAAGGCGCACCACATGCTCGAAAAGCATACGCTGACCAAATGGCAGTTGTACTGGAAAGACCAGATCTCGGCCTTTTACGGCAACTACCTGCACGAGGGACAGTATTACGATCCGGTGATGCGCGATTTCGAAGCGTTTCTCGAAAGCACGCAGCGCACGGTCAGCGGCGACGTTTACGTCGAACTGCACCCGTACCGTTTCGTATTGGTCGGCATCAAGAGCGATCACGACCTGATGAGCAACAAGTTCGGCGCTTACGGCGAGACGATGAACGATTGGACGAGCGAAGATGTCAAGGGCTTCGGTAAAATCTTCGGCAACCAGAATAAAATTTATTATAAGGTAAACGAAAAACTGAAATAGCGATGAAGTGGGTCTACCTGTTGCTGGCGATCGTTTCGGAGGTCGTTGCGACGAGCGCGCTGAAATCTTCGGAGTCGTTCAGCAGGTTGTGGCCGTCGGTGCTTACGGTAGTGGGGTATGGCGTAGCGTTCTACCTGTTGAGCCTCACGTTGCGGGAGCTGCCCGTAGGGATCGCCTATGCGATATGGAGCGGCGTGGGGATCGTGCTGGTCTCGCTGGCGGCCGTCGTACTGTTCGGCCAGAAGCTCGATCTGCCGGCCCTGATCGGGATGGGACTCATCGTTGCGGGGGTAATCGTAATCAACGTTTGCTCGAAAAGTGTAGTACATTAACGTGTAATTTCTGAACCGGATTCTTATGGTAAGAGTAGGTATTATAGGAGGTGCAGGATATACGGGTGGCGAGGCTATCCGTATTCTTTTAAATCACCCGGATGTCGAGCTGGCGTTCGTACACAGCAACAGCAACGGCGGCAACCGTCTGAGCGACGTGCATATCGACCTGTTGGGCGAAACCGATATGCGTTTTACGGACCAGTTGCGTACCGACGTCGATGCGCTGATGCTGTGCGTCGGCCACGGCGACGCCCGCAAATTTTTGGAAGCCACGCCGATTCCCGATTCGGTGCGGATCATCGACCTGAGCCAGGATTTTCGGCTGCAGGCGACTGCTTCGATCGGGAGCAGGCAGTTCGTGTACGGCCTGCCGGAACTGAACCGCGAAAAGATCCGCGCGGCGCGCAACATCGCCAATCCGGGGTGTTTTGCGACCTGCCTGCAACTGGGCATACTGCCGTTGGCTGCGGCCGGGCTGCTGACGGGCGACGTGCAGGTAACGGCTGTCACCGGTTCGACCGGCGCCGGGCAGAAACTGGCCCCGACTTCGCATTTCAGCCAGCGGGTCAACAACCTGTCGGTCTATAAGGCGTTTGAACACCAGCACCTGAACGAAATCGGCGAGAGCGTCCGTGCGCTGATGCCGTCGTTCTCTCATGCGATCAATTTCATTCCGTATCGGGGCGATTTCGCGCGCGGGATCATCGCGTCGATTTATGTAGACTGTCCGCTGTCGCTCGAAGAGGTGCAGAAGGTCTACGGCGATTTCTATGCGGGTGCCGCGCTGACGTTCGTAAGCGACCGGAACATCTATCTCAAGCAAGTGGTCAATACGGCCAAGTGTGTGTTGTCGCTCGAAAAACACGGCGACAAGTTGTTGGTTATGAGTGCGATAGATAATCTATTGAAAGGAGCCTCCGGCCAGGCCGTGCAGAACCTGAACCTGATGTTCGGTCTGGACGAGCGTGCGGGATTGCGCTTGAAACCGGTCGCGTTTTAACGAAATTTTACGGACGGTGCAGAGGTTACGGACTCGCCGGGGCGTTTCGGAAAAATTGTTTTACTCAAAAAATCGGAAAATATGGATTTGTTCAAAGTGTACTCCCTGTGGGATATCGATATCGTACGCGCCGAGGGCTCGTACGTTTGGGACGACAAAGGAACCCGTTACCTGGATATGTACGGCGGACATGCCGTAATTTCGATCGGGCACACGCATCCGCACTATGTGGATACGGTCGTAAACCAGTTGAAGCATATCGGATTCTATTCGAATTCGGTAATTATCGACCAGCAGCGCGAGTTGGCCGATAAGTTGGGCGAACTCTCCGGCAAGCGGGATTACCAGCTTTTCCTGTGCAATTCGGGAGCCGAGGCGAACGAAAACGCCTTGAAACTGGCGTCGTTCCATAACGGGAAAAGCAAGGTGATCGCGATGAAAGGCGCCTTTCACGGCCGTACGTCGCTTGCGGTGGCTGCTACTGACAATCCGAATATCGTCGCTCCGGTCAACCGTACCGACAACGTGATCTTCGTTTCGTTGAACGACGAGGCCGCTCTGGAGGAAGCGTTTAAAAATAACGAAATATCGTCCGTGATCGTCGAGGCGATTCAGGGCGTTGGCGGCATCCGTATCGCGAGCCGCGAGTTCCTGCGCAAAATCCGTTCGTTGTGCGACCGCTACAATGCGGTTTACATTGCCGACGAGGTGCAGTGCGGCTGCGGACGTACCGGGCAGTACTATGCATCGGATTGGGCAGACGTCCATGCCGATATTTATACGATGGCCAAGGGGCTCGGCAACGGGTTTCCGATCGGGGCCATTGCGATTGCGCCGCACATTGCGCCGAAGTTGGGTATGCTCGGTACGACATTCGGCGGCAACCACCTGGGATGCGCCGCTGCGATTGCCGTCGCCGACGTAATGGCCGGGGATCGGCTGATCGACAACGCCTGCGAAATTGGCGAATACCTGACGGCCGAGCTGAAAAAGCTGCCCGGCGTGAAAGAGGTTCGCGGGCGAGGCCTGATGATCGGAATCGAACTGTTCGAAGATTCCGCCCCGTTGCGTAAAAAGCTGTTGTTCGACGAGAAGATTTTCGTCGGTTCGTCCGGAAACAAGAACGTATTCCGCCTGCTGCCGGCGCTGAATGTCAAAAAAGAGCATGTCGATGCATTGCTCGCCGCACTGCGCAAGTTATTAACAGTCTAATGTGCAAAAGATGTTAAAAGTTGTCAAAATAGGCGGAAACGTTGTCGATAACTCCGAGAAGTTGGATCGTTTTTTGCAGGATTTCGCGTCGCTCGAAGGGCCGAAAGTGCTGGTGCACGGCGGTGGCAAGATCGCTACGACGATCGGCAAGGCGCTCGGGATCGAGACGCAGATGATCGGCGGTCGCCGGGTGACGGATGCCGAGACGCTGAAAGTGGTGACGATGGTTTACGCCGGACTTATCAACAAAACGATTGTAGCTAAGTTACGAACAGCCGGTTGCAATGCGGTCGGTTTGTGCGGCGCCGACGGCGGGTTGATCGTATCCCGGCGGCGCAATCCGAAGCCGGTCGATTACGGTTTCGTCGGCGATCCGGAGTTGGAGCGTTTCGGGACGGCGACTGCGAAAACGCTGATCGACGCCGGTTATACGTTGGTCGTCGCGCCGATTACGGTGGACGGCGCCGACGGCAGTCTGCTCAATACGAACGCCGATACGGTGGCCCGTACGATGGCCGTCGGGCTGTCCGGGACGTTCGAGACCGAATTGGTCTATTGTTTCGAGAAACGGGGCGTGCTGATGGATGTCGACGACGACCGCAGCGTGATCCCGGAGATTACGCCGGCGCGGTTTGCGCAGCTTCGTGCGGACGGGATCGTGGCGGACGGTATGCTGCCGAAACTCGAGAATGCGTTCGACGCGATTGAACACGGGGTGCGGAGCGTGGCGATTTGCAGCGCCGACGCTGTCGCCGAAAAAGGATACGGCGGTACGACGTTGAAAGCGGATTGATTCGGCGGAAATGCCGGTAGGCGGATGTCGTCCGATGCACCGTGCAGGGAATACCTGAAACCGCGCGTGCCGGTGACACGGCATAAACAGAAAATATCGCAAGGATGAAAAAAAGTATTTTATTCGGAATCTGGTTATTCGTGTCGTGCCTTACGGCCTGTACGGACAAGACGGAAAGCGGTGGGTCGGGAGGTTCATCGGGAGGCTCTTCGGGGTACGAAGGACGGCCGCTGCCGGTCGTGTTCCATGTGTTGTACGAGGATGCGACCGACGCGCAGCAGAATCCGGCGCAGTCGGTTTTCGTGCGGCATATCAACCGGTTGAATGCGTTTTATGCGGCTACGCTTTTCGGCGGAGGCGCGAGCGTCGCCGTCAACGTGTCGTTCAAGCTTGCCGCGGCCGATCCGCAGGGGAACAAAATGGCGGAGCCGGGGATACACCGGGTATCGTACGCCGGCGCCGGGTCGATGGATCCGGTGGCTTTTATGGATTCGAAACATCCGGAGGGATCGGCCAACGCCGGAATATTCTGGGATCCGAACCAATACGTCAATATATGGGTGTTCGGCTTTAAATCTTCGCAGGAAGAAGCCGATGCGGGCGCTACGGTGACCGGAATCACGCATTTGCCGTTCGCCGCTTCCCGTTATCCGCTGGACGGGTTGGTGCTTGATGAAAAGGATGTTTATCAGGACTATCTGCCTACTTACATGCATGGTATGACGCTGAATAATAGCTTCTTCAGTGAGGAAGAGGGCGCTTTCACGCTGTGGCATGAGATGGGGCATTATCTCGGTCTTTTCCATGCTTTTGCCGACGGACAGGGTGACCTGTGCGCGGACGTGGACGATTACGGAGACGACTATTGCAGCGATACGCCGAAGTACAGCCGTCCCGAGTATATGGTGCTGTTTAACGAATTGAATAAGCCCGAAACGACCGAAGAGGAGTGGAAACAGATGGAATACCGGACTTCCTGCAGCGGCGTCCGTTTCCGTTCGACCAATGTGATGGACTATTATCTGGGCGACCGGACATCCGTGACGGCCGATCAGCGCGACCGGATCGACTTCGTGTTGAATCACAGTCCGCTGATTCCGCGGGCTTCGACCAAATCGGTTGCCGACCGGCCGCTCGCCGATCCGGCTCTGGAACCGAAACCGATTCTGATGGAGTAGAAGTTATGAAAACGTTTGCTGGATTCATCGTCGGGATTATGTTGGCCGGGAGCGTCTGCGGCCTGGGGAGGCGGCAGACGCTCCCGGCCCTGCCGGGCGGATTTCCGGCGAAAGGGACTTTCGTGCTGACGGATGCCGACGGACGCGTCCGTTTCGATCTGGAGTTCGGGAAGGACAGTCTGCGCATGTTCCGGTACCGGATCTCCGATGCGGCCGATAGTCTGCGGTATGTCTCTGCCGAGCAGTCGTCCCGTGGCCGGAAAACGGTTCGGATCGAAGAGGCCGCCGGGCGTCCGTTTCGTCCGGGCGACCGGGTGACGGTCGTGCTGAAGGACGGCCGCCGGAAAACGTGGCGCTATACGCCTTATTTGCCGTAGGGGGGCGGGAAAGTCCGGAGTCGGCGGAACGGTGCGCGAAATGAATGGATTACTGATTTGTAAATTGAATAAATGATGGAATTGAAAATTGCTCTTTTGCCCGGGGACGGCATCGGCCCGGAAATCGTGGGCGAAGCGGTAAAGGTTTTGAACAGCGTTGCCGCAAAGTACAAACACACGTTCAACTACCAGAAGGCGCTCGTAGGCGCTTGCGCGATCGACGCGACCGGCGATCCGTATCCGGCCGAAACGCACGCCGTTTGCCAGGGAGCCGATGTGGTGCTGTTCGGGGCGATCGGCGATCCGAAGTACGATAACAATCCGTCGGCCAAGGTGCGTCCGGAACAGGGGCTGCTCCGGATGCGCAAGTCGCTCGGCTTGTATGCCAACCTGCGTCCGTTGGCCGTGTTCGATTCGCTGGCCGATCGTTCCCCGCTGAAAACCGAGATCGTCAAAGGCGCCGATTTTCTGTGCGTGCGCGAACTGACCGGCGGTATGTATTTCGGTCGTCCGCAGGGCCGTAGCGAGGATGGCAATACGGCCTACGATACCTGCGTTTATACCCGCGAAGAGGTGGAACGCATCCTGCACCTGGCGTTCGGCCTGGCCCGCAAGCGCCGCAAGCAACTGACCGTCGTGGACAAAGCCAACGTGATCGCCACGTCGCGCCTGTGGCGTCAGATTGCCAAAGAGATGGCTCCGCAGTATCCGGACGTTACCGTCGAATTCATGTTCGTCGACAACGCCGCGATGCAGATCATTCAGCGCCCGACGCACTTCGACGTGATCGTGACCGAGAACCTGTTCGGCGATATCCTGACCGACGAGTCGAGCGTAATCAGCGGTTCGCTCGGTATGCTTCCGTCCGCTTCGGTCGGAGCGAAAGTAGCCCTGTTCGAACCGATTCACGGCAGCTACCCGCAGGCGGCCGGTAAAAACATTGCCAACCCGATGGCGACGATCCTGTCCGCAGCGATGATGCTGGAACACGTGGGACTCGAAAAAGAAGGCAAAGCGATCCGCGACGCCGTCAACAAGGCGATCGAGGCGGGCGTCGTCACAGAAGACCTCGTCAGCGCCGGAGGCAAGGCCGCTTCGACGACCGAGGTGGGCGATTTCATCGCCGCCGCCGTTTGATAGGTAAGTTTAAGACAGTATAGACGGTATTCGGTTATTCCGAATACCGTCTCCTGTTATTGCATCTGATTGTTTTAAGAAGCGAGATAATGTCGTTCGGGGTTTAGACGATTTTACCTGCCGTCGAAGTATTTTTTTGACAATGTCCGGATGTATCGTTTTGTTACTTTAGGAAACGATTTGTCGGGAATGAAAAACTCGCTTATACGAAGGTCCGGATGGAGTATGAAACAATAAGGAGTCTGTAATTCGTCAGCCGGCAATACATTTTGGATATTGTACGACGGGATTCCCTGAGGATGCATTTCGCGTGTGTTTCGTTTGAAAGGATAGGGTTCCGCATAATTGGCAAAAATGACCGGTCGTTGGGAAACGGAGTCGGTCAGTCTTTTCAATTGCATGAGTCCGAACACGATGCAATCGGGGCAATTGCGTTCAGCATAGCGGAAAACGAACACCGGTCCGTTACGAACGATCTGTTGTATGGGAATCGTTCGTAGCAACGTATCGGTTAAATCGGTATCTATTACGCTCATCCTATCGAACGTATAGGCATAGGACAGACAACTTTCGATATATCCCGATTTAAGGGTCGATGTTTCTATCGAACGTATAACGGAATCTTTGATCTGTATTTCTTTGCGGCAATTGATTGTCCGGTTTACCAGGATGATATCCGTCGCGAATAAAACGATTATAAGAAGAAGGAGTATCCTTTTTTGCTTCAAAACTGAAATCGGATTAACTGATTTATATATCGCATAGTCAAGGTTCCCTGAGCGTATAAAATACGAGTATAGGATTGCTGTCCTCTGTCAGGCCGTCCATTATTTCGGGATGTTTCTTTTGCCACTGCGGAGAGGTTCCCTGAAGAATCCGGTAAGACGGGATCGCGGCGATAAACTGATTGTCGTAACAGGTACAAGAGCCGTTCAGGTAAATTTTTGAATAAAAATCATCGTCGTCCCGTGCCGGCAGCGTTAAACGGTATGTTTTTCCGCTGGCTTTCGAGTACAGATAGGGAGCTATGATGTTTTGGGGTGGAGTGGAAATATTGAATATTGCGAAATCTTTTCCGTTGGCGTAACTCCCGTAAAACATACAGTTCGTTTCGGATAATTTTTTCAGTTTTTCATTGGTTATGTCTGCCGGCAGGTTGGAAATTCCGCCGATGGCGCTCATATCGAGGTGGTATTTGGCGGTTAGCTGCCCGCCGGAAGAAACTCGATAAATGGTGTCGCAGTAAGAAGTATTGATTTCAACGTCAGTTCCGAATTTTTTGAGGCTTGGCGATGATTCGAGAAAATCGGCATTGTAACGATTGGGGAAAGCGGCACTTTTGATATTAAAGTCGTTGTCTGTAAAGAGAATCTGATTTTGCGATAGTTCCGATTTCATGATATTTCTCTCTTCGGGCTTGCGTCCGATGGTTGTACATACGACTTCATCGGGAGTTATATATTCCATATCCAAGCATACAGAAGGAATCTTTTTTCTTTCCAGAAAATTTCCTGCCAGATCGAAAAACAGCACTTTCGAACTTTTGCTATCAATAATAGCGATCGTTTGCTGATCAGGAGTAAGCGCCACATGGGAAATCGAAAGGTATTCGTGCGGCCCTCTGCCGAGGCGATGGATAACGGCTTCGCTTTTTCCGGTCTTGTCGAAAATGAAAACCGAACTGGAGTTTAATTTGTCTACGATAATTAGATTTTGATCCGTTACGATAGTTTGCCAGATTTCTCCGATTAGATTCTTCGTACTGTCTAATTTTATAAATTTACAATCGGCAATAACGCTGTCGACACTGATTTTGTTACTTGCATCGAAGATGACTTCTTTAATTACAGATGTGTCTATAAAAGTCTGTCGGGTGCTGTTTTTTGATGAACAGCAGTAAAAAAGCACTCCGACTAAAAAATACCAGGCGATTTTCATGACAAGCATTCGTTTTTATTTTTCGGGCCTACAAAATAAGTAGGCCCGAAAAATTTAAATTAGATTTTAATACATGCATTTTTAGGAGTGCACGTCCCCGAGGTTCCCTCGCAGGTATTACCATGCCCTTTGGTATAAACTCCTGTGGCAGAGAAATAGATTTCCCCTTTTTCATTGTATTTAATTTCATAAACGGGACAATCGGCGTCGTAGCCTTTGGCTTTTCCTGTTTCTGATTCTCCCGATTCATATATCGAAAGCGCTTCGACATTATCTAAGGCCAATGCGCTGATAACTTTATTGTTCTGGGTAATGTAGAGACAAGCCTGCACTCTCTACCATTGAAAAACAAAGACTTTTGGCTAAATTATTTTTACAAAAGTATAATTTATATGTATTAGTTAGTCTTTTAATTAATGCTTTTTTTATTTCTAATTAACATAAAGATTATCTAATATCGGTTGATCGTCAAATACTGTTCTAATATTCCGACAGGTTTATTTTATTCCTAAAAATGTTTTATTTTTGTGCAAACGGTTGCATTTGATCCGGCGGATTTCCGGCGATGTATGATCGGGGATTTTTCGCATGGATTTTAGCGATTGCGCCGTTGCATAAAATGATTATCAGTGTACGGCTCATGAAAAAAATAACGTTGCTTTTTGCTTTATTGATAGGTGTTGCCAATGTGCATGCGCGCGGCGGTTCATCCGACTATTGGAACCGACAGTTGCAGATCGGTTCTTTCCGACTGCCCCCTCCTCCGACGGGTTTTGTGCCGGAGTACCTCGATCTGAACGGGGACGGGAAGCCGGATGCGATCCGCAGCGTCACGCGGGACGATATTCCCGTGCTGTGGCTCGACGACGACGGCGACATGCGGGAAGGCGACCTCGAAGGCGATCTCGACAACGACTGCTTGCTGATCGACCGCGACAAGGACGGTGTTTACGACTTGGTCGTCAAGTATGCCGACCTGGACGGCGACGGCCGGGCCGACTTGCAGTTGATCGCCGAGTATCCGAAAGAGGGCGTCGCGCGGGGATGGCCGAACGGGCACTACATGATCGTGCTGGATACCGACCGCGACGGGGTGTTCAACTACATCAACTGGAACACGATGTTGCTCGAATGCTGGGAGAAGTACGGCATCTCGGATTTTTATACCGATTACAGCGGGCAGTCGGCCTTTATCAAGATACATACGTCGACCGATCAGATGAAAGACCTGCGGCTGAACTGGGAGAATCCGTTCCTGTTCTACGATCCCGACCGCGACGGACTGTCGGAGATGGCGATCCGGATTGTCGATACGCCGCAGCCCGATCCGGCGGCTCAGGCCGACGGATTCGAGAAGCAGCAGGTTGCCGGCCGGGCCGATTGGGTATCGATTGCCGTCGATCTGGACAACGACAATGCGCCGGGCAACGATTTCGATTTCGACTGTACGCTCGGCTTTATGGGCGGCGGGTTCGATTATACGGATCAGGTGCACGCGTTGCGGAACATGCGCGGGTTGCCCGAGGCCGACCGCTTTTTCATCGACCCGCGTTTCCGCGAGCTGACCGAACTGATTTATGCCGACCATAAGAACGCCTGGAATCTGATCTATCGCCGGGGAGAGTGGAAGCAGGCCTACCTGGTGTTCGACGAGGACGACGATTGCGCCCGTTGGGAACGGGTCGAGTTCTATTATCCGATGGATCCGTTCAAAATGGGTTCGGGTAAAGGCGGCGTGGACAATCATCCCCAATCCGATTGGGCCGGCGACCGCGGGGAGTGGGATCTGGACAATTCCGGCGGAGGACGGTTGTATGTCGGCCGTTTCGACGGGCGTATCCACCTGTACGGCGCGGAGTGGGGGTGCTGGCGCATCGACCAAACGGCCCGTTATTTCCAGGGATACGACCGGTCGTGGCAGAACAAGGCTCCTAAAAGTTTCGCAACGGTCAAATATACCGATACCGACGATAACGGCTTTCTCGACTGCATCGAATACGATCTGGACGGAGATCGGGTTTTTGAGACGAAGATCGAACTGAAAACCCTGGGCGTGGACGACAGGTGCGAACTGATCGACGTTTCGGATTTCAAATACGGCGATTTCACCCGTCTATATAAAAAGGTGTCCGGCAAGATGTGGGCGAATGCGGTCGCTGCCCGAAAGGCGGCCGAACGTTTCGGATTGAATACCCTTTGGTATGCCAAACTGCAGCAGCCTTCCTCGCTGCGCGAGCAATACCGCGACGGTTACTGGCTGCAATTCTATATTTATAAGGATCTCGAAAATTTATTTATGCGGGAAAACGATTCGGCGATGCTCGAAAAACTCCAGGCGGCCTATTTTTCGTCCGATTGGGCCCGGCTTTCCCGGTAGCGGATCGGAAATCCGCCGCCGGATTTTCGAATAATGCGGTCGTACCGACGGCCGGCGCTGGATTTTTTACCGTCCGGAACGACGGTTTTCGGACGCTTTCGGTCGACAGATACCGAAAAACGGATGTTTTTTCGGGAAATTTCCGGACGTTTTTTCGACGCGACCGGCAGAACCGGACGGTGTAAGTGGCGAAATCCTACGGTTCGCGTGGTACGGATTTGCGGTAGCGATTCGAATTCCCGGAAAAAACGGCAGCCGATTCCTGCGGCCGTTTCCGACGAAATGTCGTATTCGGCGGGTTGCGTGCGACGGATTCTCGTATAAAAGCGAACTTTCGTGGTGTAGTTAATGCGTTTGTATATAACGGTTTGTACGTTTGGTCGGAAAAATAGTGAAAAAATGTTTCCGAAATATTTGGAAAGAAACTTTAAAAGTCTCTATATTTGCACCCGCTAAACGAGAGACAAGTCTGGCAAAGCGTTCTGAAAAGGTTTGAAAATTTTCAAAAAAAGATTTGGTAGTTTCGAAACGAACACATATCTTTGCGCCCCGTTAGACGATTGAAACGGAAGTTTAACAACAAGGTTCTTTAAAAATATTTCGAAAGTTTTTCAGCGAAAGTTTGGAGATTTGAAAAATACTCTTTACCTTTGTGGCCCCGAAAGTTCGATAAGAATTTTTCAGGGCGTTGAAACGACGAAATTTTGTAAGAAAAGAATAAGTTCTTTGAAGTATTTAAGCAGCTAAAGTTTATTCTTACCAGTCTGATAAAGACGGTAATAATTTTCAACATACCTTTGAGTAGAGCTAAGATTTAAATTTTTTACAATGGAGAGTTTGATCCTGGCTCAGGATAAACGCTAGCG
>ERZ772893.212-NODE-212-length-82203-cov-9.074780_pt1 | contig 82203 bp, 87 predicted proteins | sample MGYA00511482_ERZ772893 | MGnify/ENA primary metagenome ERZ772893 (study PRJEB29015, sample SAMEA2737687) | human gut metagenome | biome: human gut; feature: human-associated habitat; material: faeces | place: China | collected 2012 ... | reverse complement strand
CTTAATATAAGTTATTGATTTACAGACGATTAAATATTAATTTAACGCAGTATTGTTCTATAAACACATTCTATTTTTCTTTTCAGAAATCGAAAGCATTCACCTTTTTAAAAGGCAAAATTACAAAAAATCCACGAAAAGCCCAAGCCTTTCGGAGATTTTCTTTCTAATCATCCTACGATTTTCCTGAATTTATTTACCCTTAAGGGAATATATATTTAGCCTTAAGGGAAAATATTTCGAACCTTAAGGGAAATTATCCTAGATAAAGACTAGCGTTTCGAATATTTTTTGTAGTTTTGCAACACGAAAGGATTTGTAAGATAAGAAAATGATAGGATTAGCCGACTGCAATAACTTCTACTGTTCGTGCGAACGAGTGTTTCGCCCCGACCTGATAGGAAAGCCCGTGGTTGTTTTGAGCAACAACGACGGGTGCGTCATTGCACGCTCTGAAGAAGCCAAGGCTCTGGGCTATAAGATGGGCGACCCGTTCTATCAGGTAAAGGAAAAACTGGAGGCTGAAGGCGTGGCTATCTTCTCCAGCAACTATACACTCTATGGCTCACTCTCCAACAGGGTAATGTCGATGCTCTCGCACTACTCACCACACATCGACCAGTACTCCATAGACGAATGCTTTTTCGATGTGGAAAACCTTTCTTCCGTCACAGATGGTTCCCTCCTCCAACAATACGGCACCAGGATTTCTGCCGATGTGCTCCAAGCCGTGGGAATCCCTATCTCCATCGGAATCGCAGAAACGAAAACCCTGGCGAAAATCGGTTCCAAATTCGCCAAGAAATACAAGGGCTATCAGGGCTGCTGTCTCATTGATACGGATGAACGGAGACACAAGGCTTTATCGCTGTTCCCGATAGAAGATGTATGGGGAATCGGAAGACAGATTGCCCGAAAACTCGACTATATGGGAATCCGGACTGCAGCCCAGTTTGCTGATAAAAAAGAGAGTTGGGTGCGCAGTCATTTCAACATCCCCACGATGAGAACGTGGAAGGAACTGAATGGCGAAAGCTGCATCAGCATCGAGGAACTGCCGCAGAAGAAGAGTATCTGCACCAGCCGGAGCTTTGCCGGTGAAGGCATCAGCGATAAGAATGTGATAGAAGAAGCCGTGGCTAATTTCGCCGTGCGTTGCGCCGAAAAGCTGCGACATCAGGGCAGCGTGTGCCAGGGAATCACGGTGTTTGCCTGGACATCCAGGTTCAATGAGAACGTGCCGGAATACACCATCCACGATTCCCTTACCCTGCCCATCGCCACCAATGCTCAGGAAGAAATAGTAGGTGCTGCCCTCAGCATTCTCCGGGCCAAATACCCAAAACCGCTGGCAGACAGCAGAGCTGACCGCCCCGACATGTCGTTTCACTTCAAGAAGGCAGGTGTCATTCTGTGGCAAATCTCACCCGACAATCCTCGCCAGCAAGACCTCTTCGATCCTATCGACCGAAGCAAGCAAAAAGCACTGATGGAAGCCATCGATGCCATCAACCGAAAGAACGGACACGGCACCATCCGTCAAGCCGTACAGGGAACCGGTTGCCGATTCGACTTGAAACGGGAATATATGTCGAAGCGGTTTACCACGGATATTCATGAGATTCTGAAAGTGAAAACCCAATGAGATTCAGAATGATCCTCTTTCTAAAAATGGGCTCCATAAACTAAGAAAATAAATAAGAAAACAAGATGAATAAGAATAACGATAACAAGATAAGACTGACATTTCATCCTGCGGAATTCGGAGCCAAGATGCCGATTCCGCTGGCAGAGCAAAGCGTAAAGGCAGGCTTCCCTTCGCCGGCACAAGACTATATGGAGGGAGAGATAGACCTCAACGATATTCTGGTTCGCCATCGTGAGGCCACCTTCTATGTACGTGTTTCAGGCGACAGCATGCAGGATGCAGGCATTCTCGACGGCGACTTAGCCATTGTAGATAGGCAGATTGAACCCTCCAACGGCAACTTCGTCATCGCCTTCGTGGATGGCGAATTCACCATCAAGCAATTCAAGATGGATGAGAGCGGTGCCTTCGGATGGCTTATCCCATGGAACAAAAACTTCTCCCCAATCCGGGTAGATGAGACCAACCGATTCATGATTTGGGGCGTAGTTACCTATGTGATTCATCAAATTGCAGAATGAATCATCTGATTGTAGAATAACTCTTAAAAATAAAAAACTCGGGATGCTTCGAAAAAGGAAACATCCCGAGTTTTTTATATTCTTCTTAATTTATGTCTTACTAATGTCTTTTATACTTCCTGCTTCTTATAACCCACAAGTCCATACCAGAGGATGACGAACTCGCAGAAGAGAGGAACGAGCCAGGTGAACTGCCATGAACCGATATAATCAGCAAGCAATCCCTGAAGCACAGGGAAGACGGCACCACCGAAAACTCCCATCATAAACACACCCGAAGCCTTGGAAGTATATTCCTTCAAGCCATCCACTGCCAAGGTGAAGATGCAACTCCACATGACACTATGGAACAATCCCACAGCAGCCATCAGCCAGAGATTTTCGGTAAGCATGGAAATGGCCATCAATACGATTGCCGCCACGCTAACGGTGATGAGCATTGGACGAGGCGCCACGTTCTTCAAACCAGCAGAAACCATTCTACCAATCATGAATCCTCCCCAATAAAGTGTGGCAAGAAGAGCTGGAGAAAGATCGTAACCATGTCCCATCAAATCCATCGCATGAAGATTCATATTGTTGCCGATTCCCACCTCGGTTCCCACATAGAAGAAGATAGTAATCACACCATATTTCAAATGGCGGAACGACCAGATGCTGCGTTTCTTCGCATTTCTGGAATCATCAGAAGGAGTTGTCTTTCCTTCAGATTCCACATCTTGAGTCTCCTCTCTTGTACCCTCAATGTCAGGAAGATTCGCCTTGGAAGTGCTCCATGTTGTAAAGGCAATGATGAGCATCATCACCAGAAAAGGAATGGTGAGCTGATCGGCAGAAACACTATCCAGGGAAACACCGGCAAACATCACACCCGTTACGAAGAAAGGAGCAATGGTAGTACCGAATGAATTCACCGCACAAGTGAAGTTCATACGCTGCACCGGTTGAGTGCCCGGCAAAGGATAGGCAGCTATGTATGGATTGATAACCACCTGAAGCATTGCCGCAGACGTACCCATCAGATAGGAACCGAAAAGGAAAATGAAATATCCGAATGGTACGAAATCCTGAGAAATATGTACACCTGCCCCACCCCAATATTCAGCAATCAGCGCCGAAGCAAGATAGAAGGCAAGTCCCAGCACCATGACCAGCATCGAACGGATGAGCGTCTTCTTATAGCCCACCTTGTTGAGCAAGCGTCCCGTCTTAGCACTATTGAGCAGATAGCCCAGGAAGAAGGCGAAGGAGATAAGCGTTGCCAGGGAGTTCTTGGTAGTGGTAACCTCCGAGAGGAAGGCTATCTTCAAGGGACCCTGACACTGACCGTTGACGGTAGTAAGGAAGCCCACTATAAAATAGATGAATGCCAGGAGCAGGAAGGGTCCTGCACTCCTGAGTGTTATCGATTGTTTCATAAATTACAAGATTTCTTCTTCCAAAACCTTCATGGCACCCTTTGCCTTGATGTCTTCCACCATCTTCAGGTAAAGCTCTACAAAATGAGAAGCTGCCTTGAGATTGGTGCTTGTAAAGGCTGAAATGCCAAGAAATTCGAGCGCATCATCGCTGTCGATGGCTTTATGGTCATCAACGGTGAGCCACGGATCTGCCACTTCGAATGCATCACCATTGTCATCTACCTGATACTTCAGATAATGGCGGTAAGCAGCAAAGAGGTAAGCCACACGCTTGAACTCCACATCCTGACGCTTGCCCGAAGCATCATCTGCAATCATCTTCTCCAGGTTCGGCATCACATAAACAGGGAACTTGCTGGCACCATCGAAGCAGAGACGAGCCACCTGGTCGCTGACCATGCGGTTGCCAAAACGCTCTACCAGGCACTGCTTGTATGCCTCCAGATCCGTATCCTGTGGAGCTGGCACGTAAGGAGTGATGTCTTCATCCATAAAGGCACGTACAAACTTTCGGATTCTCTCATCGTGCATGGCTGCATCTACCTTACGGTAACCACCCAGAAAAGATGGATAAGAGAGCAATGTATGAGAAGCATTCAAGAGAGAAAGCTTCATATTCTCGAAGGCAGTCACATCGTCAGTCATCTGAGCACCCACGGTTTCCCAAGCAGGGCGACCGGCCGCAAAGTTATCCTCTACTACCCACTGGATGAAGTCCTCGCAATAAACAGGAGCCTCATCGCAGGTTCCGTTCTGAGCATTCAATCGCTCGATGTCGGCAGGACGGGTAGCTGGAGTAATGCGGTCAACCATTGAGTTAGGGAAGGTAACGTTCTCCTCCATCCAGACAGCGAGTTCCTTGTCCTGAGCCTCAACGAAAGTCATGAATGCCTTGCGGGCTGTATTGCCATTGTGCTGCAGATTATCGCAGGAAAGGATGGTGACAGGACCATTGCCTGCAGCCTTGCGGCGACGCAATCCCTCGGCAACATATCCAAAGGCAGTAACCGGCTTGGCTGGATTCTGGATATCGTGAGCCACCTGCGCATTGTCGAGCATGAATTCGCCACTCTGACGAGAGATGTTGTATCCGCCCTCGGTGATAGTGAGGGTGATAATCTTAATATCCTTAGACGCAATCTTGTTCAGAATCTGCTCCTGCTCCTCAATACCCCAATAGAGTTCAACGAGCGCCCCCAACTGATAAACCTGGATGCTGTCGTCGCGTCCACATACGGTAAGGGTGTATTCACCATCCTGCTTCTTCAGGGCGTGGTAGAGGCGCTCATCGCCTGGGAGAATCATTGCTCCACAGATACCCCAGTTCTGCTGGGTATTGTTCTCGAGGAGCATATTGGTCATAAACTCCAGGTGAGCACGATGGAAGTTACCTACTCCGAAATGCAGAATACCTGCCTTTACCAAACTGCGGTTATAAGCATAACCTTTCACTACCTGAGTTGCATTTGCTGCGTTTGCATTTACTAAATTTGCCATAATTCTTGTATTGTTAGCTGTTATTATTTAATTGTTTACACTTTCCGAAAGCAAGCCACCTGGATGTGTCTCTCCAGCAAGCCTGTCTCTCGTTTTCGATGGCAAAGATAGTTCGTTTTTTCGAGATAAAAAGATATTTTTTTCTAAAAAACCTTGCAAACGTTCCCGCAAACGTTCCCAATTTCTGCAAACGTTTTAAATACTATTCTCCCGTAGATTCCCTACATTGCATCGTGGTCTTCAGCACCACCTGCCTGTCCTCCATCTCCGGATTGTTGATTTTCTCCATCACCAGTTCTGCCGCCTTTCTGCCCATCTCCTCCAGCGGAGGCTCCATGGTAGTAATCTGCGGAGATACTATGGTTGATAGTTCGGTGCCCGAAAAACCAGCTACGAAAATCTCTTCCGGCACTCGTTTGCCCAAGGCACGGAGCCGATTCTGCGCACCTATCGCCAAAGTATCAGTAAAGGCGAAGACGGCATCAAATTCCACCTTATTATATATAAGACGGTCGATGGCATCGGCTCCATCCTTGAAGGTCATTCCCGTCTTCACGATCAGCGAAGGATCAAAAAGATGGAATTTCTCCATCGCCTCACGATAACCCAAGCCTCGCTGATAGGCATTGTAAATGTCGTCGGGTCCCTGCAGATAAACGATGCGCTTCCTGCCCAGACGAATCAGATGCTCCACCATGAAATAAGAATCTACATTATCATCCACCACAACCTGCGGCATCTTCAAGCCATACGGAATGCGGTCGAAGAAGACAATCGCCATGCCATCTGCCGCCAACTGCTGATACATTTCGATGTTCTTGCGATAGCTGCAGAGGCTCACAATCAGACCATCCACCATAAACAGCTCCATCATCTTCAGGTTCTCCAATTCCCGCTCCGGCTTCTCATCGCTCTCGGCAATCATCACCTTCTGGTTCTTCTTGTAGAGCACCTCCTGTATTCCGTTAATCACCTGCGAAGCATAAGGGGTGTGCATCTCCGGCACGATGACACCAATGGTGTTCGTACGCCCCATCTTCAGGTTCATCGCCACTGGATTGCGCTTGTAGCCGAGTCGCTTTGCCTCTTCCACCACCATCTCGCGCGTCTCCTTGCGAATGTTCTTGTCATCCGTCAACGCTCTGGAAACAGTGGAGACCGAGATGCAGAGCGAACGGGCTATATCCTTGATAGTTACATGTTTCATTATTATGTTTTTATAAGATAAACATTCGAATATTGAAGTTGTCGATGCAAAAATACAACATTTCCTTCAAAATCAAAAACTTTTCCTGGAAAAAGACAAGAACAAATACCAAAATGCTATCTGCATATTACATTCTGCAACATCATTTGCAAGAATATAAAATGAGAACGATTGCAACAAGCTTCAATCCCATATTTCTATCCATCTTCCTTTGCCACCTCATAAAAAAGTTGTACCTTTGCAGTCGAATTTTCAGCGATGACTAGGCTATATGCCTTCTAAGAATAGAATTTTCAGCAAATATATGTATTTAGTAATTCCAAACAAACAGCAGTAGTTATGAGTATTAATATCAAGAGAAATCAGTTGAAGAGAGTTGTTATCGTAGGTGGCGGACTCGGTGGTCTTCGTTTGGCAGAAGATCTCTGCAATGCAAACCTGCAGGTGGTGTTGATTGACAAGAACAACTTCCATCAGTTCCCTCCACTTATCTATCAGATTGCCTCGGCAGGTATCGATCCAAGTTCCATCTCCTTCCCGTTCCGCCAGATTTTCCGCAAGCGCAAGAACTTCTACTTCCGCATGGCAGAAGCGAGAGCCGTATTCCCAGACAAGAAGATTCTGCAGACTTCCATCGGTAAGATTGAGTACGATTACCTGGTGTTCGCTGCAGGAACCACCACCAATTTCTATGGCAATGCCAACATCGAGAAATGGGCGATTCCGATGAAGACCGTTTCTGAGGCAATGGGATTGCGCAACGCCGTGCTCAGTAACCTGGAACGTGCATTGACCTGTGCCACGGAAGCAGAGCGACAGGAACTGCTGAACGTAGTGATTGTAGGCGGTGGTGCTACAGGTGTGGAGATAGCCGGAGCCCTCTCTGAAATGAAGCGCTACGTGATTCCTTATGATTATCCTGATATGGACTCATCTCTGATGCACATCTATCTCCTGGAAGCGGGCGACAGACTGCTCGCCGGAATGTCACAGGACTCTTCTAAGAAAGCATACGAATTCCTTACCAGCATGGGTGTGGATGTACAGTTTGGCAAAATGGTAACCGACTACAAGGACCACAAGGTTCTGATGAAGGACGGTCAGGAGATTCCTACCCGTACATTCCTCTGGGTATCAGGTGTAAAGGCACAGCCTATCACAGGTATCGATGGCGACCATCTGGGCCGTGGTTTCCGAATCGTAGTAGATGAATTCAACCGCATCCCTGGCATGGACGGTCTTTTTGCCATCGGCGACCAGTGTATCCAGACCACAGACCCAGCTTATCCTGGCGGTCATCCACAGTTGGCCCAGGTAGCCATTCAGCAGGCAGCACTCCTGGCTAAGAATATCCAGAAGATCGCAGAGGAAGCCACTGATTCCCAGCTCAAGCCTTTCCGCTACAAGAATCTGGGGTCGATGGCTACCATCGGAAGAAACAAGGCAGTGGTAGAACTTGGCAAGTTCCACAGCCAGGGCTTCTTTGCCTGGGTATTGTGGCTGGTAGTTCACCTCCGCTCTATCCTTGGCGTAAAGAACAAGGTAATGGTAATGCTCAACTGGCTCTGGAAATACGTAAGCTACAACGATTCTATCCGAATGATTACCTACGCCACCAAGCCTAAGGAAGTGCGCGACCGTTTGAAGCGTGAACAGACCACTCACCTCGGCACCGACTTGCTGGAGAATGAAGAAGAGGAAGAGGAAGCTTAAAATAAGGCGATAGATTAAGTTTAAAAGCTAAGATAAAGAGATAGAAAACGAGTGTATCATTCAATAATATAGATGATACACCCGTTTCTTTTACACTGTTTTCAAAAACAGCTTCTTTTATGCAGATTCCAGAAGCCGATACCTTTATTAAGTAGATTCCCTTATCACGGTTTCACCTCTCAATGCAAATTCCTCTATCCTTCTATAACCATCGGCAATATGCTCCAGCAGCAGTCGGCAACTTTCCTGCGCCATTTTCTCAATAGGCTGCTCCACTACCGTCAACTGAGGATGAACCAAGGTAGCCAAGGCTGTGCCCGACATGCAGCAAAGCGCCACATCCTCCGGAATGCGCAAGCCACGCTTCTGGATAGCACTCTTGGCTCCCAACACAGCAGTCTCCGTAAAGCCAAAGACCGCATCAAAGGGCACATTCTTCTCCAGGAACCGCTCCATCACCCAACTACCCTCTTCAGCCGACAAGGCTGGCGACAAGACATCTTGCGCCTGATACTCTATATGAAACTTTTCCAGCGCATCCCGATAGCCCCTCAATCGTTCATAGCTGTTTCGGATATAAGCAGGTCCCGGGATATGAATAATATGCTTATAGCCCTTGCGCAACAAAGCCTCCACCATGAAAAACGACATGATGTAATCGTCCATATGCACCTGTGAAGCCTTTACCTTCTCCACCGTTCTATCGAAAAACACGATGGGAATGCCCCTATCTATCACCTTATTATATAGGTCCACATTATGCTCCTTATCGCATGCACTCATCAGGATGCCATCCACACGCAGCTGCTCCATCATCAGAATGTTCTCTCTCTCCTGCTCAGGATTCTCGTTAGAGATGGCAATCATCACCTTATACCCCTGCTTGCGCAAGATAACTTGTGCTTCATTGATGAAGGTCATATAAAAAGTAGTGACGATTTCGGGAATGATGATACCGATGTTATGAGTACTCTGCTGGCGAAAGTTCACAGCCAGTTCGTTGCGATGATAGCCCATCCGCTCGGCAGTTGCCAATATCTTCTGCAAGGTTTCCGCCTTCACATTACCCGTATCTCCCGAAAGAGCACGCGAAACGGTGGACTTGGAAATCCCCAGTTCCCTTGCAATATCCATGATGGTTACATATTTTGCCATATCTCTTTTTCTTTCTTGTTATATGTGCTTGCAAAGATACTTATTTTCGATGAAAACAACAACAAAAAACAGAGAAATCTTTTTGGGAACGGTTGCGGAAAATGGGAACGGTTGCGGGAACGGTTGCGAAAAAAGAGTCGTTTTTTTTCTTGATTTTCCAGCAAAATCGTTCTATCTTTGCAGCGTGAAAAGGAAAAACGATTTTTCTAATCGCTCCATTCCTTCGCAAAACAAAGAATAAACAACATTAAGTATTACAATCAAACCTAAGAAAAAAGAATATGGAACAAGATTCTAAATTTCAAGCGAACAATTCGCTAGAGAACAATTCGCAGGGAAAGGTTCCCTTTATCAGTAAACTCGCCTATGGCATGGGCGATGTGGGCTGCAACTTCAGTTGGATGTTCGTGGGCAACTTCCTCATGATTTTCTACACCGATGTGTTTGGAATCAGCATGAGTGCCGTAGCAACCCTGATGCTTGTATCCCGATTCTGGGACGCCATCAACGACCCCATCATCGGCACACTTACCGATAAGACCCACACCCGATGGGGACGATTCCGCCCATGGCTGCTCTTCGGAGCTCCTATCACGGCACTGGTACTGATACTCACCTTCTGGGCCCATCCGGAATGGAGCCAGACCGCCAAGATTATCTATATGGCAGTAACCTACTGCATCCTGGTGCTGGGATATACCTGTGTGAACCTGCCTTACGGCACACTCTGCGGAGCCATGACACAAGACATCGATGAGAGAGCCAAGCTCAACACCAGCCGTTCGGTGAGCGCCATGATGGCCATCGGAGTAATCAACAGCGTAACCGTTCCGCTCATCAGCTGGTTTGGCGCAGGCGATACCAAATATGGTTATCTGGCTGTGGCTGTACTCTACGGCATCATCTTCGCCGCCTGCCATCTGTTCTGCTTTCACAAGACCAAGGAAGTGGTAGAAGTTCCTGTGGGACAGAAGCTCCCTCTAAAGGTGCAGCTTCGCTCCATGATGAAGAACAAGCCCTATCTGCTCGCCCTCTTAGGACAGTTGCTCTTCGGTTTCATCCACTACGGACGCAACGCCGATATGCTCTACTATTTCACTTATGTAGAAGGTTCGGCAACGCTCTTCTCCTACTATTCCATGGCCATCATCGTGCCAAGCATCATAGGTGCTGCCTGCTTCCCTCTGGTATTCAGAAAAACGGGAAACAAGGGTTTCACGGCAGCCATCTTCGCTTTCCTCACCGGTATTACGATGATAGGTCTGTACTTCTTCAGCCCTAACGGCAGCGCCATCATGTTCTATCTGTTCTCAGCTTTGTCGTGGTTCTTCTTCTCAGGCTTCAATACAGCCATCTATGCCATCATCCCCGACTGTGTGGAGTATGGCGAGTGGAAGACGGGCATCAGAAACGACGGATTCCAATACGCCTTCATCTCGCTGGGCAACAAGATAGGAATGGCACTCGGCACATCGCTTCTCGCCATTGCCCTGGGCAGTGCAGGATATGTAAGCAACGCTGTGCAGAATCCAGACGTATTGAGCATCATGCACCACGCCTTCAGTACCATTCCGGGAGTCTTGTGGATCATCACCGCAGGATGCCTCTGCTTCTACAAGCTCAACAAGAAGCAATACAAACAGATTATGACCGATCTGGAGAATAAGAAGAAATAAAAAAGAGCCCACTTAAAAAGTGGGTTCAGCAAAGAATACAAAGATAAAACGGGATCTTTTATCCCACCAACATAACAATAACAATTTCAAAACATTATAATTATGAGACAGGCAATATTGGTAGAACCAAAGCATATCGAATTCAAGGAAGTAGCAGAACCAAAGGCAGCAGACTTAACTGCTCATCAGGTTCTCGTCAACATCAAGCGCATCGGCATCTGCGGTAGCGAGATTCACTCTTACCACGGTCTTCACCCAGCCACCTTCTACCCAGTGGTTCAGGGACATGAGTACTCTGGAGTGGTTATGGCTGTAGGCAGCGAAGTTACCGTCTGCAAGCCTGGCGACCACATCACCGCTCGCCCACAGTTGGTTTGCGGCAAATGCAACCCTTGCAAACGCGGACAGTATAATGTTTGTGAGCACCTGCGTGTTCAGGCATTCCAGGCAGATGGTGCAGCACAGGATTTCTTTGTTGTAGATGACGACCGCGTGGCTAAGTTGCCGGAAGGCATGAGCCTCGACTATGGTGCCATGATTGAGCCTTCAGCCGTTGGTGCCCATGCCAGCAACCGCACCGACGTGAAGGGTAAGAATGTAGTAGTGAGCGGTGCAGGAACCATCGGCAACCTCATAGCCCAGTTCTGCATTGCCCGTGGCGCCAAGAATGTACTCATTACCGATGTAAGCGACCTCCGCCTGGCTAAGGCTCGCGAATGCGGCATCAAGCATACTCTCAACATCACCAAGAAGACCTTGAAGGAGGCAGCCCAGGAACTCTTCGGTGAGGAAGGCTATCAGGTAGGTTTCGAAGTAGCAGGTGTAGAAGTTTCCATCCGTTCGCTGATGGAGACCATCGAGAAAGGTAGCGACATCGTGGTTGTGGCAGTCTTTGCCAAGGACCCAGCCCTCAGCATGTTCTATCTGGGCGAACATGAGTTGAGACTCATCGGTTCGATGATGTATCGCCACGAAGATTATCTCACAGCCATCGATTACGTAAGCAAGGGCATCGTCAACCTCAAGCCACTCGTAAGCAACCGTTTCGCCTTCGAGGAATACGATGATGCCTACAAGTTTATCGACACTCATCGCGAAACCAGCATGAAGGTTCTCATCGATTTCGAGCAGAAACCTGGAGAGAAGAAGTAAAGGATTGAAGAGAAGAAACATACTGCAAACGATTGCAGAAATTGGAAACGATTGCGGGAACGTTTGCAGAAAGTTTAGATGATTTTTCTTTGCGAAGGTAGCTGAAAAATGCTACCTTTGCAACAGAAATCAAGTAACATCTCTAACATTCTTAAAGTAAAAATGACAATGGAAAAGAAACAATCAGTGATAGGTATCGGTGAGGCACTCTTCGATGTGCTTCCAGAAGGAAAGAAGCTAGGTGGCGCTCCTGCCAACTTTGCTTACCACGTTTCACAGTTCGGACTCGAGAGCTGTGCGGTCAGCGCAATGGGCGATGATGAGCTGGGCAAGGAACTGGAGAAGGAACTCAACGATCACCATCTCAACTATCAGATAGACAAGGTAGCCTACCCTACAGGCACCGTCCAGGTTTCGCTCGATGCCAACGGCATTCCTTGCTACGACATCAAGGAGGGAGCAGCCTGGGACAACATCCCCTACACGCCAGCCCTTGAAAAGTTGGCTAAGAATTGCACCGCTGCCTGCTTCGGTTCGCTGGCACAGCGCAACGAGGTTTCTCGCAACACCATCTATCGCTTCCTCGACCACATGCCTAAGGGAGAAGGAATCCTCAAAATCTTCGACATCAATCTCCGTCAGGGATTCTATAATAAGGATATTATCACCGAGAGCATCAAGCGATGTAACATCCTCAAGATCAACGATGAGGAACTGATCACCGTAAGCCGCATCTTCGGCTATCCGGGCATCGACTTGGAGAATAAATGCTGGCTCCTCTTGGGCAAGTACAATCTGAAGATGCTCATCCTTACCTGCGGTGTAAACGGCAGCTACGTATTCACCCCTGGCGAAGTTTCGTTTATTGAGACTCCGAAGGTAGAAGTGGCAGACACAGTGGGTGCAGGCGATTCATTCACTGGTGCATTCGTGGCAAGCATCTTGAAGGGCAAGAGCGTCAGAGAGGCACATGAATTGGCAGTAAAGGTTTCGGCATTCGTCTGTACACAGAATGGAGCCATGCCTGTTTTGCCTGATGAATTTACCAAGTAAAGCCACATTTGCCCAAAGTTATTGCGAAGATTATTTTCATATAAATATACGTTTCGTTTATTTTGATTTTTTAGTGAAGGTTTATAAGGTTCAAAAAGTTATTAGTTTGTTTTAGTAAGTTTTAGTTAGGTTCAAAAAGTTTATTTTGTAGTTAAACCATGAAAAGAATTGTAGTTATTGTTTTGATGATGGCTGCTTGCCTGGGAAACGCCCAGGCACAGCTCCATCTGAAAGCCAACGTGCAGAACAATCATCTGTGGCGTGGCATGGAAGTTTCCGACGGCATCGTCCTCCTCACCGACCTGAGTTATACGATGGCCAACGACCACGTTACCGTGGGACTTTGGGGTGGCTGCAACTCGGAAGGCTCCTACAAGGAGTTTAACCATTATCTGAATCTGAAGGCTGGCGGTTGGGGATTCGCCCTGTGGGACACCTACAACTTCTCCCCTGGTGCCACCTATAATAATAAGGAATACTGGAACTACTCAGCCCATACCACGGGCCGATTTCTCGATGCTACATTAAGCTACCGGGTTCGGGATGAGAAGTTTCCACTGCTTCTGAGCTGGTCGACGGTAGTCTTCGGACGCGACCGCAACAGCGACAATACGAAGCAGAAATATTCCACCTTCGCCTATGCGGAATACCCTATCTACCAGAAGGATGGCTGGAAGGTTGATGCAGGAGTAGGTGGAGCCTTCGCCCTGAACAGAGCTGGCGAGGATGCCCACTTCTTCGGAACCACGGCAGGCATCGTGCATGTTTCACTACAGGCATCCCACGACCTCAAGCTCGGCAACTACACCATTCCGGTTTATGCCAAGGGCATGTGGAATCCGCAGAGCAACGAGAGTTATTTCCAGATTGGAGCAGAAATCATCCGCTTCTAAATCTTCAAGAAAAAACAGAAAGTTTTATCATAACAATCATCTAAACACAAATTCATTATGAAGATTAAAGATTTTACAACAGGCGTGCAGCACATCGGCATTCCTACCAACGACATCAACAAGACCATTGAGTTTTATCATGCCCTGGGCTTCGAAACTGCCCTCCGCACAGTGAACGGCACCGAGGAAGTAGCCTTCCTCCAGCTCCACAATCTCATCATCGAGACCTATCAGAACCATCAGGCTAAGATGGAATATGGAGCCGTTGACCACATCGCCATCGATGTAAAGAACATAGACGATCTCTTTCTGGTAGTAAAGGAAGCCGGAACATTCAAGATGCTGGATCAGCAGGTAAATGGTCTGCCATTCTGGGAGAACGGCGTAAAGTTCTTCACCATCGAGGGTCCAAACAAGGAGAAAATCGAGTTCTGCGAGAAACTATAATCCGCAGCTGACTTTTAGATAAACACAGATTAGCATAGCAACATAAAAAGAGAGAGAGATAAAAATGACGAAAGTCCAGCTTGGAGCCTTTCAGAGAGAGGCATCCGAGTTGGACTTTCTTTTTTTCGTTTTCCTTGAGGAATATGATACTTTTTTTCCCTGATGTTTCAAGGATATTAATGATGCTCAGGCACAATGGCGAGATACACCAGATCATGGTCGGTGAGGTTCTCCATATAATGAGCATGGTTCATCGGGCAGTAATGCACCTGTCCCTGTCGAACCTCCTCCACGGTATCATCATAATGGAAAGTAGCAGTGCCGCTTACCACATAGATAATCTCGCAGTTGCCCTCATGAGTATGAAGGCCAGTTGAAGCACCCGGACGCAAGGTAGAATACATAATCTTCACCTTGTCATCCACATAGTTACGAGTATCGAGTTTTCCCTGTCCACCCTTGAAGCCCTCCAAGTGAGCCTCAGCAATCTTTTCGAAATCTATTACCATCTTTATAATGTTTATTGTTTAATGTCTATTGCTTACAATCTATTGTCTGCTGTTTACTTGGCTTTTATAAATGAAGCCCTGCAGCTTACTTTGCTTTCGCAAAATACTTCCAGAGCGGAGCAGCCATCAGGCTCTGCCAGATTTCTCCCTTCTCCAGCATATCCATCACTTTTTCCCTGGAGAAGAGGCGAACCTCGATATCCTCAGCCTGGTCAAGATGTTGAACATCCATGCGCTCCACATCCATAGCCAGATAGCAATGAGTAAGATTGGTATGCGTGCTCGGATTAGCCGAAATCGTCATCCATTTCTGCCATTTTCCGCCTCCGAATCCCGTCTCTTCCATCAGTTCTCGCTTGGCAGCATCCATCGGGTCCTCGCCCTTCTCTATCACTCCGGCACAGAGCTCATTCACCGTCTTCCCTATCGCATAGCGATACTGACGTACGAATACGAACATTCCGTCCTTCGTAATGGCGATGGTATTTACCCAATCAGGATATTCCAGCACGTAATATTCATCAATGATGGCACCCGTAGGCAATTCCACCTTATCCACTCGTGCCGTGAGCCAAGGCTTCTCTATCAGATACTTCTGCGAGAGCGTCTTCCATTTCATATCTTTATCAGCCATTTTCTTACTTCATTTAAAATCAGACTTTTCTTTATCTTAATTGATGGTGCAAAAGTACGAAAAAAGATTGAAAGGATAGAAATATTTCTATAAAAAAGACAGTTTTTCAATTATTTTTATTACTTTTGCAGAAATAGTATATCTAAACTGATAATAGAAAGAATTGAAAAGTAAAGACATCATGGCAGAACATCTTATTATAAAAGGAGAAACGAAGGAGGAACTTTACGCTACCCTCCTCCCTCAGCTTAAGTCGCTCATAGAGGGCGAAAACGACATCATCGCCAATATGGCGAATATTTCAGCGTGCATCATGGACACCTTCCGCTTTTGGTGGGTAGGCTTCTACAGGGTCATCGATGGAACCCTTGTACTGGGTCCTTTCCAGGGACCGCTGGCCTGCACCCGCATCAAACGGGGCAAGGGTGTTTGCGGAACGGCTTGGGATAAAGCGGAGACCATCGTGGTAGAAGATGTAGAGAAATTTCCAGGTCACATCGCCTGTAGCAGTGCCTCCCGTTCAGAGATTGTCGTACCCGTTATCCGAAACGGTGAGGTGATCGCCGTACTGGATATTGACAGTGAACACCTCAATACCTTTGATGACATTGACAAGGAATGGCTGGAGAAAGTGGCAGAATTACTTGCCGCCAAAGCGCCATCCCAAGCCTAGCATCAGATTGTTAGGAGTCTTGAAATCCACCAGACTGTAGCCGATGTGCAGCATAGCACGTCGGCTCACATGAATCTTCAGGGCAAGCACCTCATATACTCCCTTGAAGTCGTTGCGATTGCCAAGCAGATAGGTTCCCGCACCAAAGTTGATGCTGAAATAAGGCATGGCAAACTCGCCACGAGCCGAAAGCCCCAGACCAGCCTGGGTACTAAACTTATGATTCACATCCTCGCCCCAAGGATCATTCTCCCTGCTAGCCGAACGGTCGTACACACCATCAAGCGAAGCACCCAAACTCAGCCACGGGTTCAACCGGTACATCGGGTTGACATTGAAGCCCATCACGGCATACTTGCCATCCAGCAGATAGCTCGACACCCCATCATGGGCAATACCCTGCTTCCATGCGCCATACAATACCACATCCGTGTAAAGACCACGGCTATCCGGCAGCTTCTCCCGCTCCACCTTCGGCACAGCCAATGGTTGTCGGTTGATGTAATAAGCCAGTCCCAATCTTATGCCACCCGTATTGAGTCCCATGTTAGGATAAGTGGTGTTGCCATTAGAGAAATGAGTCAGCGAGATACCGGCATTCAGGTCGAGATATTTCGAGAGCATCCACTTCATATACACATCAACATCAATATATGCCGTAGCCTTGGAGCCAATCACCTTGTTTTCAGGATTATTCAGCTCGTCATAGGCATTCCATCCGAACGCCATACCCAGGTTCCACTCATAGTTGAGCGACACCCTGCGGGATAGGTTCACAATCGGTGCCCCCTGAAACAGATACACGGATATCGGATTTGCCAGCCACTGGTTAAACTCATGTCTAGCCAAGCCTACACCCTGATACGCCCCCTGATAGATGGAGCCAGGTCTCACCTCCTCCTTATTCATGAAGGCATACTTCAGCGTAAAAGTCATGTCGTGATTCATCGTCCGGGCCTCATCATTCCCTCCACGCAGAAACTCGTTAGTATGAAATATGGTAGATGGCACCGCATCCAGTGCGATGCGGTGTATAGTCTTGCAGCTATCCTCCTGCGAGGAGGCCGGCAACGCCATAGCAGCAAGCATGGATATAACCAATAAACTTAGTTTCATCATTCTTTCCAACACTCCACTATTAATCATTAAGAATGTTTCTCTCTCCAAACCTCCTCTGCTAAATATTTTTCGCTTCGACAATGCAGGTCAGCAACCCCCTCCTCCATCAATTGTATCGTTTCTGAATTATAAAACATATCCATCGCATCATCTAATGATACGTTATACATCTCACTAATTTCAGATATAATTCTAGCGAACTTTGCCTCCAGTATAGCATGCCAACCTTCATCATGCAATATTATATTGTTTGTCATAATCTTATACTTTCTTTAAATACTAAACAATTATCTAATAATTTCTGAGAACGAACACATAGTTGATTTAAACTCTCATGGGGCTAGCACTCCTTTCTCTTTCATGAAATCAACAAGATCCTCCATCAGATACTCCTTGCTAAAAGTATGGAGCACATCATAGCTTGGGATAATATAATCAGTAAGTATACCAGAAGTCTTTAGACGCTGATATACATCACGAGCATTCAATCCCAATCTGCGAGATAAGTTGCCTATGCAATATGTTACAAAATCAATATTATCACTATTCATAACTTCAGCTTTTTTACAAGGCTACTGCCACCCTCCTTACCTTAGCCAATCTAGCCATAAAAGTAGTATCACTTTTTGTAGATTGCAAATTATATCTCATCTGCATTTTCAATAAAGGCTCAGCATTCACTCCAAGTGCAGCCTCAAAGAGTAGAGCTGTTTTTTCCGTCACAGGGCGACGTGCATTCAGAATTTCGTTCAGAGCAGAATAGGCAATACCCATTTCCTCAGCCAACTGTCGCTGAGAAATTCCACGATATTCTATCTCATCCTTCAGAACATCTCCAGGATGCGTAGGAAAAGCCGGAGTCATATCGTTTGCCCGCATTTCCTTTATTGTTTTTTTATCGTTGCTCATAACTACATTATTTATAATAGTTTGATGCTGCAAAGATAATATTTAAATTCGATATTCACAAATTTTGTGAAGAAAACTTTTGCTAAACAACTATAATTGTGATTATCTATGTTAAAAATCATAAGATTTGATTACTTCCCGACTTGCAACTTAGCCCTTTTCATGAAATATGTCACAATATCTATTTTGCAAGTCTTTGTTTTCAAAATATTTAGTTTTGGTGACCTTCATCTGAAGAACCCCACCAACTTTTCGATTCTACCAAGCATAAACTAGAAGAAACGGTGAAGGCTACTGATAAGCCTCCACCGTTTGTCACTTTATTTCTTTGCTCTAACGAATATATAACATTACCTAGTTTTATAAAACCCAAAGCAGCTACAACAAGACATTAAATCTCACAGGCTCCTCGCCTGTACGTAATTTGTAGGCTTCATAAAGCATCTTCTGCATCTTATCAACATAAGTTTTTTCTGCGAAAAAAGTCTCATAGTCTCATTTTCTTCCTCAAAATACCAGTTACCTTTCTGATGATTAACAACTTAACATCAATGACACTTCTTGAAAAATGCGGGAAGAAGTATCATCAATGTATCATAGAAGTATCATCATGTTATGGTCGTACAACTAAAAGGTGTATAGTTGTACGACTATAAAGCTACGATTGTACAACTATAGGGTGTATAGTCGTACGACTAAACAGGTTATAACCGTACAACTAAAGGGGTTATAGTTGTACGATAACAAGGGGTTGCCACTAGGCTCGGCAGAGGTGCTGAGCCTAGCAGCAACAGTTGGGAAGATACTTGCTTGCACCCGAGAAGATACTTACTTCAACCCAAAAGATACTTACTTGAACCCCAAAAGCCGTTTACTTCAACTTCCTATCATCATTCCTTCTTTCTCAAGCGATAGAGCGTAACAGGACCTTCTTTGGTAGCATACATTCTGGCTGCCGGTTCCTCACAGAGATCATTCAATACCTTATTGGCATGATAGCGGGTGACACCGAATTTGCGAATAATATCCTTCACCGTGATATATCCCTGCTGCTGGCAAATCTCCACAATGTCGGCAAACTCCTGATCCGCCTCCTTCGGAGCAAATTTCACATTCCAATACTGGCGGCTGCAACCGTTAGAACGACGTTTCAATCTTTCCAGGAATTCCTTCGTGGGCTGAATTTCCAAACCGCAGACAGCTACTTCGTTGGCAGGAATCAGGTCGCCCTCATAATAGGTCTTCTTCCATTCATTTCCCTCCTTATCCTTATGCTTCACCACGCCCAGTTTAGGCTTGACGATAAACATATTACCTACCCTCACCTCGTTGCCGTCAGCCAAGGCATAAAGCGTTTCATCCTCCAGCGTTTCCAATGCAGAGATAAAGGAGGAAACATTCATCGCACAATGATCGCGAACACGTTTCTCCATCTTCTCCTGGTCAACGATATCCCGCTTCACAAACATCGGATGTATCTGATACTTACCGCTTTCGTCCTTCAAGGGCGTGCGATGCTCCAAATAATTGATTGAACCTGTTGCTCTTGCCATATTCTTAGTTTTTTGATTCTTTAAAAGATTATGCGCCCAGACAAGTGGTATTTGGACGCAACACAGAACGTAGATTTCATTCTTGCCGTGGGTATGAATTCACACTACCTGCTACTGCAGGTTTACGAATCTTTGCTTCCATCATAATGCTTACCAAAAATAATCCGATGAACTCTTAGTTTCTGATACTCAGTAATACGCTTTTTTATGAGTTACGAAGATTCTCAATGATTTTCAAAGGTAGCAGAGTTGCCTTAGCAACCTGTTCTGCAGAAAGTCCCATAGCCAGCAAACGTTGGGCTGTTTCTGTATTAGCTTCTATTTTACCTTCTCTTTTACCTTCTCTTTTCGCAGTATCAATGGAATTCTTGATGTCACGATATGCCATCTTACTTGCTTCATACTCCCTCATTTCCTGCGGGGTAAACTTGGCAATCTCGGCTTCCTCAAAGAGACGGTCGAAAATCTTATCGCACAGCTCTTTCGGGCGCTGGGTAAGCTTATAGAGGTTCTTCAGCGCATAAAGCCATTTGTCATATAGCGTTTCCAATTCTTCCAGGGTCTTGTCGAACTTGGCAATCTCTACATAGATAAACTCCAGCTTATCATAGAATACCTTGTGGGTAGCTGTATCGCACAACTGTACATGATGGCGAATTTTCTCCTTATCGAAGGCATCCTCGTTCATGTTGAAGTTGAGCAGGGCAACAGTATAGACATGATTGAGCTTGAAATCCCAGTCACTACCCTTGGGAGCCTGTTCACGAATAGGGAAAGTCGAGTAGAAGAGTGAGCGGTCCTTGAAATATGTTTGATAGGCATTCTGCATTTCTACGATGAATTTCTCGCCGTTTTCTCCTTCACAATACACGTCGAAGATGGCCTTTCGGTCGGTATAGACATCTCCCACGTGCTCAGGATTCAGATACGACACATCCTTCACAACCTGTCTGCCATTAAACAGGCTGTTGAGGAAGCAAATGAGCAAATCCTTGTTCATTGCCGTTCCAAAAATTCGCTTGAAGCCGAAATCGGTCAGCAGGCTGATGTATCTTTCCTCAATCTGTTTCATAAAATTGTCTCCTTATCATTTATCACTTGTTTGTTCCGAGATATTCGGTTTTCTTCTAAGTCTGCTGCAAAGATAAGGTTTTTATTCTTATTGAGCAAGAAAATCGTGGGATTTTTTCTTGAATTCAGCACTTCTGCTCCTCATACAGATATCAGGCTACTTCCAGAAAATCGGGAGAGCGGGATATCTTGACCACCACTGCACGGTGACGCACAAACTGCATACGGATGCGAACAATGCTCTCCATATTCATGTAAATAATATTCAAAGAAGAGAGAATCAGGCGGAAACGCCCGAAAAATGGGGAAAAAAGAGACGGAGAATTTTCCCTTAAGGGTTTTTATATTTTTCCTTAAGGGAAAATATATTTTTCCTTAAGGAAAAAGAAAGTTTCTCTTAAGAGATTTTTCCACCAAATTTAACTTGTAAAGTTATTTATTACTAACAATGCTATACCCCCCCACTCCATAAACTCATCTCTCGCAGCATATCCCTTGGAACGGCTGTGAGGACAGTAGAGGTGCAAAAACAAATCCCTGCCATAGGAAGCCTTTCCTACAGCAGGGATTTTTCTATTATAAGGTGTAGTGCCTAATTAAACATAAAACACTACACACTAAACATTATTTATACTCTCCCCAAGCCTTGATATCGATATCCTCGAGCTTGGTGGTGCAGAATGCATAAATAAATGCACTCGCCAGACGGCTGTTGGTAATCAATGGCACGTTCAGGTCGATGGCAGCACGACGAATCTTATAACCATTGCTCAACTCGCTGCTGGTCAAGTTCTTTGGAATATTCACTACCATATCAATCTCGTGGTTGTGGAGCATCTCCAAAGCCTTAGGTGCACCGCCTTCTGCCTCCTCTGATGGCCAGAGCACACGGGTGTTCTCAATGCCGTTCTCGGTGAGGAACTTGCTACTACCACCGGTTGCATACAGCTTGTAACCATGCTTAACCAGCATCTGGGCAGCATCGAGCAAATCTACCTTCTGCTTGGCAGAACCTGTAGAAAGCAGGATGTTCTTGGCTGGAATGCGATGGCCCACAGAAAGCATACTCTTCAAGAGGGCGGTAGATGTATCGTCGCCCAAGCAACCTACCTCACCGGTAGAACTCATATCCACACCCAATACTGGGTCTGCCTTCTGCAGACGGTTGAAGCTGAACTGAGATGCCTTGATACCTACATAGTCGAGATCGAAGAGGTTCTTGTGTGGCTTCTCTACTGGCAAACCGAGCATTACGCGGGTAGCCAACTCGATGAGGTTGATCTTCAATACCTTGCTCACGAATGGGAACGAACGGCTGGCACGCAAGTTACACTCGATAACGAGAATATCATTGTCACGAGCCATGAACTGGATGTTGAACGGACCATTGATGTGCAACTCCTTGGCAATCTGACGACCTACTCGCTTCACACGACGAACCGTCTCAACATACAACTTCTGAGGAGGGAACTGGATGGTAGCATCACCTGAGTGAACACCGGCAAACTCGATGTGCTCGGAAATCGCATAGGCAATCACCTCGCCATTCTTTGCCACTGCATCCATCTCAATCTCCTTGGCATGTTCGATAAACTTACTAACTACCACTGGGTGATCCTCACTTACGTTGGCTGCCAACTGCAGGAATCGCTTCAGCTCTTCCTCATTAGAACATACGTTCATCGCAGCACCAGAAAGCACGTAGCTAGGACGAACCAATACTGGGAAACCTACACGCTCGATGAAGTTGTCGATGTCCTCCATAGAGGTCAGGGCGCTCCACTCTGGCTGGTTGATACCATTGTTGGTCAACATCTGAGAGAACTTGGCACGGTCCTCAGCATTATCGATGTCCTTGGCAGCAGTACCCAGGATTGGCACGTTCTGTGCATCCAGGTGCATAGCCAGGTTGTTTGGAATCTGACCACCGGTAGATACGATGACGCCATGAGGCTGCTCCATCTCGATGATATCCATCACACGCTCGAAGGTCAACTCGTCGAAGTAGAGACGGTCGCACATATCGTAGTCGGTAGATACGGTCTCTGGGTTGTAGTTGATCATCACTGAGCGCCAGCCTTCCTTGCGGATGGTGTTCAATGCCTGAACGCCACACCAGTCGAACTCTACGGAAGAACCGATGCGGTAAGCACCCGAACCGAGTACGATGATAGAACGGTGGTCGTTCTCGAAGGTGATGTCGCTCTTCACGCCTGCGTAGGTTACATAGAGGTAGTTGGTCTGGGCAGGATACTCAGCTGCCAGGGTATCAATCTGCTTTACTACAGGCAAGATGCCATAGCTCTTGCGCTTGTTGCGAACCAGGAGGGCAGCCTTATGCATGTTGCCCAACTCCTGCTCCAAGCCCACGGCACGGGCTACCTGGAAGTCGGTAAAACCGTAAACCTTAGCGGTGCGGAGCAAATCCTGGTCAAGAGTATTGATGTTGCACTTCTTCATCGCCTCGTCGATGTCGATGATGTGCTTCAACTTCTCCAGGAACCACTTGTCAATCTTGGTCAAGTCGTGAATCTGATCTACGGTATAGCCCTTGTGCATAGCCTTTGAAATCACGAACACACGCTTATCTGTTGGCTCGCGCAAAGCTGCATCGATATCATCGATTTCAAGCTCCTTGTTCTCTACGAAACCGTGCATGCCCTGACCAATCATACGAAGACCCTTCTGGATGGCCTCCTCGAAGTTGCGGCCGATGGCCATTACCTCACCTACTGACTTCATAGATGAACCCAACTCCTTATCTACTCCACGGAACTTAGACAAGTCCCAACGAGGAATCTTACAAACCACGTAGTCCAATGCTGGCTCGAAGAAGGCTGATGTAGTCTTGGTTACAGAGTTCTTCAACTCGAACAGGCCGTAACCCATACCGAGCTTGGCAGCAACGAAGGCAAGAGGATAACCGGTAGCCTTAGAAGCCAAGGCAGATGAACGGCTCAAGCGGGCATTCACCTCAATAACGCGATAGTCCTCGCTCTTAGGGTCGAAGGCATACTGCACGTTACACTCACCCACGATTCCGATATGACGGATGATCTTGATGGCGAGGGCACGGAGCTTATGATACTCAGCATTGCTCAGGGTCTGAGATGGAGCGATGACGATACTCTCACCGGTATGGATTCCCAGTGGGTCGAAGTTCTCCATGTTACAAACTGTGATACAGTTGTCGTAACGGTCACGAACCACCTCATACTCAATCTCCTTCCAGCCCTTCAAGCTCTTCTCTACCAATACCTGTGGAGAGAATGAGAAGGCCTTCTCTGCGAGCTTGTTCAGCTCCTCCTCGTTGTCAGCGAAACCAGAACCGAGTCCACCCAAGGCGTAAGCAGCACGGATGATGACAGGATAGCCGAGCTCGGCAGCAGCCTTGCGGGCCTGCTCGATGTTCTCGCAAGCCTCACTCTTGATGGTCTTCACGTTGATTTCATCCAGCTTCTCTACGAAGAGCTCACGGTCCTCAGTATCCATGATAGCCTGTACAGGAGTACCCAATACCTTGACATTATATTTCTCCAGGATGCCCTGGCGATAGAGTTCCACACCACAGTTGAGGGCAGTCTGACCACCGAAGCTGAGGAGGATTCCGTCTGGCTTTTCCTTCTGGATGACACGCTCTACGAAGTATGGCTGCACTGGCAGGAAGTAAATCTGGTCAGCAACACCTTCTGATGTCTGTACGGTTGCGATATTCGGGTTGATGAGCACAGTCTCGATACCTTCCTCGCGCAATGCCTTCAGGGCCTGCGAACCTGAGTAGTCGAACTCACCTGCTTCACCGATCTTCAAGGCTCCAGAACCTAAGAGGAGCACCTTCTTTATATTTTCGTCTTTCATCTTTTTTCCTATTATTTAAGTGTTTCTACAAACTTATCAAACATGAACTCAGTATCCACAGGGCCTGAGCAAGCCTCTGGGTGGAACTGGCTTGAGAACCAAGGGTTCACCTTGTGGCGGATACCCTCGTTAGAGCCATCATTCATATTTACAAAGAGTTCCTCCCAGTCGTTGCCCAATGTCTTGGCATCAACGGCATAACCGTGGTTCTGAGAGGTGATGTAGCAATTGTTGGTTCCTACCATGCGCACTGGCTGGTTGTGTGAACGGTGACCATACTTCAACTTGTAGATGGTAGCACCGGCTGCCTTGGAAAGCAACTGGTTACCCATACAGATACCGCAAATAGGCTTGCGGCTCTGGCTGATCTGCTTGCGAATAATATTCACAGCATCCTCACACATGTCTGGATCGCCAGGACCATTGGCCAGGAACAGTCCGTCGAAGTCCATATCGGTGTAATCGTAATTCCAAGGCACACGAATCACCTCTACGCCTCTGTTGATGAGGCAACGGATGATGTTTGCCTTCACACCGCAGTCAACGAGTACCACCTTCTTGCCAGCACCCTCGTTGTAACGGATAATCTCCTTGCAGCTCACCTGGTCAACGAAGTTTACACCCTCATAGTTAGCTTCAGGGATGTTGCCTGGTTCATCATCAAAGAGAATCTTACCCATCATCACACCATGCTCACGAAGCACCTTAGTCAACTCACGGGTATCGATGCCTGTGATTCCTGGCACCTTTTCGCGCTTCAACCAGTCGGCAAGACTCTCCACTGCATTCCAGTGGCTGTACTGCTCGCTGTAATCATTCACGATGATGGCAGAAGCATAAATCTTGTCACTCTCCATAAAGGTTGGCAAACCGTTCTCCTCGAAAGTAAATGGTGGCACACCATAGTTGCCCACGAGAGGGAATGTAAGTGTCATCAACTGACCGGCGTAAGAAGGGTCGGTCAAACTCTCTGGATATCCCATCATGGCTGTGTTGAACACAACCTCGCCCGCTACAGGAGCGTCATATCCAAAAGATTTGCCATGGAACTTGGTTCCATCGCTCAAAACTAAGGTTACTTTTTTCATATCTGACATTTGATTCTTTTATTTCATACTTATAAGAGCAAATGAATTCTTCACTCTTCGTTCTTCACTCTTCACTTATTTATGATAAACGTTTTCGATATAGTTCACAAACGACTGGTTGCAGAGCTTCGTGCCGCCTGGGGTTGGATAATGACCGGTGAAATACCAGTCGCCCTTGTGGTTTGGAATCGCCTCGCGCAAGCCCTCGATGCTCTGGAACACGAGCTGGATAGGAGTGGTCATGCCTTCCGGACGGAGCATCTCTACTATCTTCTCGTTGATTTCCTCGGTGGTGAATGGCTTGTAGATGGCGCGCACTGGGTTCACCTGCTCCTCCTTCGGCTTGGCAAGTTCTGCCTTGCATGCCTCGTAGGTCTGCTCGATGAGGTCCTCCATCTTTCTGTCTTTCAGCAGCTGGATGGCCGCACGGAACACGCAGAACTCTTCCAGTCTTGCCATATCGATGCCGTAATAATCCGGATAACGGATCTGAGGGGCACTGGATACGACTACAATCTTCTTAGGATGCAGACGGTCGAGGATGCGGAGGATGCTCTCCTTCAGGGTTGTACCGCGCACGATACTGTCGTCGATGATGACGAGATTATCCACATTCGGCTCGATGCTTCCGTAGGTTACATCATACACGTGGCTCGCCAGGTCGTTGCGGCTGTTGCCCTCGGTGATGAAGGTACGGAGTTTGATATCCTTCCATGCTATCTTCTCTGAGCGGACGAAGTCACCGAGAATTTCGTATAATTCTTCCTTAGATGGAATATGGTCGAGGTTGGCAATCTGCTCAATCTTGCTTTCGTTGAGATACTTCTTGAAACCGCTCAACATACCATAGTAAGCCACCTCGGCTGTGTTCGGGATGTAGCTGAACACGGTGTGATCTACATCGTAATTCACTGCCTTCAGGATAGGCTGGGTCAACTGCTCGCCCAACTGCTTACGCTCCTGGTAGATATCCTTGTCGGAACCACGGCTGAAGTAGATGCGCTCGAATGAGCAGGCTGAATCGCCCTTCTGCTCCATGATGCGCTCGATGCTGCACTCGCCGTTCTTCTTCACGAGAAGTGCCGTGCCCGGCATCAGCTCCTGCACTTCCTCTGCCTCCAGGTCGAAGGTGGTCTGAAGCACAGGGCGCTCGCTGGCTACTACCACGATTTCATCATTCTTGTAGTAGAATGCAGGACGGATGCCCCAAGGGTCGCGCATGGAGAACATCTCTCCCGAACCGGTGATACCGCAAACCACATAACCGCCGTCGAAGTCCTTCATCGTGGTCTTGAGCACGTTGCTCATCTTCACGTGGTCCTCAATGTAGTTGGTGATGTCGGTGTTCTCCATCTCCATCGCCTTTGCAGCCACGAAGTTGCGCTCCACCTCTCTGTCAAGTCGGTGGCCCATCAGTTCGAGCATGATGTAGGTGTCGCTGTAGATGCGTGGGCTCTGACCCTGCTTGGTCAGCTCCTGGAAGATTTCATCTACGTTGGTCATGTTGAAGTTACCGCAAAGACAGAGGTTCTTCGCCTTCCAGTTGTTGCGGCGCAGGAATGGGTGCACATACTGGATACCACTCTTTCCGGTGGTACTGTAACGCAGGTGTCCCATATAGAGTTCGCCTGCGAAAGGCAGTTCCTCTTGGGCAAACTTAGCATCAGCAAGCTGCTCGGGAGTCAAGTTCTTGAAGTTGGCGTTTGCCTTGCCGAAGATTTCGGTCACGGCATTCTTGCCCTCCGCACGCTCACGAAACATATACTCATGTCCCGGCTTTCCGCCCAGTTTGACACAAGCCATACCAGCACCCTCCTGTCCACGGTTGTGCTGCTTCTCCATCATCAGATAGAGTTTGTTGAGTGCGTACATCCAAGTACCGTACTTCTGCTGGTAATACTCCAGTGGCTTGAGCAATCTGATCATTGCCACGCCACACTCATGTTTCAATGGTTCCATACTCTTTATTATCCTTTATCTTATTTAGTTAAATCTGAATATTCCTATCCGAGGGACACCCCTCCAAAAAAAGGGAAACGTCAAGAAACGACGATTCCCTTTATTATTTTATTCTACAGTAACCGACTTGGCCAAGTTTCTTGGTTGGTCAACATTCTTACCCTTACATACAGCTACATGGTAAGCCAGCAGCTGCAAAGGAATAGTAGCCAATAATGGCTCCAGACACTCCAGGGTCTCAGGGAGTTCAATCACTTCGTCGGCAATCTTGGAAATGGTTTCATCGCCCTTGCTGACAATAGCAATGACACGACCCTGACGGGCCTTGATCTCCTGAATATTAGACAAGACCTTCTCGTACATGAAGTTGTGGGTGGCAATGACCACTACAGGCATATCACTGTCAATCAACGCGATAGGTCCATGCTTCATCTCTGCTGCAGGATAGCCCTCAGCATGGATGTAGCTAATCTCCTTCAACTTCAATGCACCCTCCAGGGCTACTGGATACTGGAATCCACGACCCAGATAGATGAAATTGCGCGCATACGTAAAGGTACGGCTCAAGTCAGCTATCTTATTGTTGAGCTTCAACACTTCCTTCATCTTGGCAGGAATGTTCCAAAGCTGCTCTGTAATCTTCTGATATTCGTTTTCACTGATGGTTCCCCTCTCCTTACCTATGGCGAGTGCCAGGAGGATAAGGACGGTAACCTGACCGGTGAAAGCCTTGGTAGAAGCAACACCGATCTCCGGACCTACGTGAATATAGGTACCCGTATCTGTCTCTCGTGCGATGGAAGAACCGATGGAGTTACAGATACCATAGATAAACGCACCGCTCTCCTTGGCAAGCTTGATGGCAGCCAGGGTATCAGCGGTTTCGCCACTCTGGGAAATGGCGATGACCACATCATCCTTCGTTACCACTGGGTTGCGGTAACGGAACTCTGATGCATATTCCACTTCCACCGGGATGCGGCAGTAGTTCTCAATCATCTGCTTGCCGATGAGCCCGGCGTGCCATGATGTTCCACAAGCCACGATGATGATTCGCTTGGCATTGAGGAGCTGCTGGCGATGGTCGGTGATGGAGCTGAGCACTACACCCATCTCCGTCTCCGTCTTGCAGGTTGTATCGTCGCCGTCGGTCATCACACGGGTTTCCACGGTGCGGCTCACCACACGGCCACGCATACAATTACGCAGGCACTCAGGCTGCTCGAAGATTTCCTTCAGCATGAAGTGAGGGAAACCACCCTTCTCAATCTGACCGAGGTCGATATCCACGGTCTGAACCTCTGGGTTAAGCTTTACGTTCTGGATATTCACTACCTGCAATTCCTCTCCGAGACGCATCACGGCAATGTTACCATCCTCCAGGTAAACCACCTTGTCGGTATATTCGATGATAGGGCTGGCATCCGAACCGAGATAGAACTCTCCGTCCTCGCCAATACCCACCACCAGCGGGCTCTGCTTGCGGGCAGCGATAATCTGGTCAGGGTTACGCTTGTCGAGAATAGCGATGGCGTAAGCGCCAATCACCTGACGGAGCGCAACCTGAACGGCGGTCAACAAATCAAGATCCTTCTTCACCTGGATGTATTCAATGAGCTGTACGAGCACCTCAGTATCGGTCTCGCTCTTGAACTCCACACCCTTTGCCATCAGGTTCTTCTTGATGTCGGCATAGTTCTCGATAATACCATTATGAATCATGGCAAGGTTCTTGCTTGAAGAATAATGAGGATGAGCATTCACAGCTGAAGGCTCTCCATGGGTAGCCCAACGTGTATGGGCAATACCTACATGTCCTGAAATATCCTTGTCAGCGCAGAACGCTTCCAAATCTGCCACCTTGCCCTTTGCCTTATATACATTCAAAGAGCCGTCATTGCTAATAAGGGCAACTCCCGCAGAATCGTATCCGCGGTACTCCAGACGCTTCAAGCCCTTGATGAGGGCTGGATAAGCGTCACCCTTACCTAAATATCCTACTATGCCACACATACTTATCTATATTTATGTTGTATTTTCGTTTGTTAATCCTGACCTTTTATCCTTTGCTGTTATCGCAAGATGTTGACAACCAATGATGCGATGGATGTCAAGATACTTACAGCAGAGAACCACAATGTTGTAGAAGAACCAATAGCAGAGTTCTGTGCCTTTACCTTATTTGGTTCTACATAGATAATGTCGTTCTGCTGAAGATAATAATATGGAGAATTGATGATGTTAGCATCATTCATGTTCAAGCGATAGGTATGCTTCTCTCCCTCTGCGTCCTGACGGATGAGAAGCACGTTATCACGCTTACCATAAATGGTAAGGTCGCCACACTGTGCTAAAGCTTCAAGCACGCTCATTTTTTCCTGAGGAGCATAGATGACACCAGGCTTGGTAACTTCACCCAATACAGACACATGATAGCTACCCATTCGAACAGTAACGATAGGATTCTCCTGCTCAGCCAAGTAAGGCTTTACCTTACTCTTGATAAGATTTTCTGCCTGATTCTTGGTCAAGCCGCCTACATGCAGCGTACCCACTACCGGGAACTCGATATTACCGCTGTTATCTACAAGATAGCCCTGCAGGGAACCACCTGACGAACTCAACTGTCCACCCGTACCGATGGTTTGAGACACAGCCAGGTTAAAAGGAATTGCAGCTTTAGGATCAGTAGTTATTACGGTGATTGTCAACTCATCCTTAGGCATAATCTTTGCTTCGTAAAGCATCTTAGAAGCTGCATAACTGATAGAATCGGCATTTTGGAAATAAGCCACATTCTTGGTGCTTCCGCAACTGCTAAGCATCAAGACCATTGTCAAAGCGACAAGCGCAGAATAGATGATTTTTTTCATTCTCAACAAATTTCGTTATAAAATATTGGTGCAAAATTACAGCATTTTTTTGAATACTGCAAATTTTTGCACCAATATTTACTCCATCGCATTATTTTTCTTAAAATAATGACCTTTTTAACTAGTCTTCAATGCCATTTGATGGTAAATTGAAGGTATAGCTGTTATCGAAGATCTTCTTCACCTTGTTGATTTCTACGAAGGTGGTTCCTCCACCCTCACCGAAGCTACCACTCAGGTAAGCAATCCTATCTTCCTCACCCAGGTAACCCTTCTGGCGGAGCATACGTACCGCTGCGGTAAACATAGCCTTGGTAGAAACCTGATCCTTCTGATGGATTGGAATAATACCATAGCTCAGGTTCAACCAGCGCTGAAGCTTCTCCTTGTAACAGATGGCAAGCACAGGATTAGGACCACGGAACGAAGCCAGGCAGCGGGCAGTCTGACCCGTCTCACCATCGGTGATGATGCCGGCAACGCCCAACTTCTTGGTTGCCTCGATGGCAGCATGAGCCAGGAAGAGCTTTTGGTCAATCTTTCCATCCTCCATCGGATCAATGTCGTTGAGAGGCGACTTGTCCTTTTCCGCCTGCTCGGCAATGCGTGCCATAGTCTGAACAGCCTCTACCGGATACTTACCGCTAGCTGTTTCGCCAGAAAGCATCAGGGCATCTGTACGGTAGAAGATAGCGTTGGCAATATCTGTAACCTCGGCACGTGTAGGACGAGGATTCTTGATCATGGTGTGGAGCATCTGTGTAGCCACGATTACCGGTTTCTGAGCCTTCACGCACTTGGCGATGATGCGGCGCTGGATACCAGGGATTCTCTCGATAGGCACCTCAATACCCAGGTCACCACGGGCAATCATAATGCCATAGCAGGCTTCGATGATCTCATCGATGTTATCTACACCCTCCTGGTTCTCGATCTTAGAGATAATCTTGATGTCGCTGTGGTGAGCATCGAGAATATCCTGCACGGCCTTTACATCAGCTGCATTGCGCACGAATGAGTGAGCGATGAAATCAATATCCAGTTCGATGGCAAGCTCGATGTTTCTGCGGTCTTTCTCAGTAAGCGCAGGCAGGTCGATGTGCTCGCCCGGTACGTTCACGCTCTTGTGAGCCCCCAGTGTTCCCTCGTTCTGCACCTCAGCCACGAGCATAGGACCCTGAATATCAACAACCTTCATGTCGAGTTCGCCATCATCAAACAAGATGTCGTCGCCTACCTTCAAATCGGCAGCAATATCAGGATAGCTCAAATTCACGGTATCATGAGAAGAATCTACATCAGGACGACCGAAGATTTTCACCACGTCACCTATATTATAATGTATAGGCTCCTTTACGTCGGTAGTGCGCACCTCCGGACCCTTGGTATCAATCATGATACCAATATGTGGAGACACAGCTCTAACGTTCTTGACAATGGTACGGATTCCATCTTCTGTAGCATGTGCGGTATTCATACGAACCACGTTCATGCCCGCAAAAAACAGTTTTCGGATAAAATCTTGATCGCATCTGCGATCGCTGATGGAAGCAACAATCTTTGTTTGTTTCATATTTGTAATTACCTTATAGAAATTTCAATGTTATCGTGACATTTCTGCCACTTTTCTCAAATTTTGTGCAAAGATACAAAGAAAATCTGAAATACGATTCATCTGAAATACAAAATATATATAAAATATGGCGAATGTAACAGTTTGAAAGGAAGCGATAACAAAAAATCCAGCCAAAAGGATGTTTATCTCCCTTTGGCTGGATTCCTTATTGATTCATCCGGTGCCTAGATATCCAAGTCTGGAGCCTTCTCGGCACCAGCTGCTGCCTCAAACTTAGGCATTACATTGAAATTGAAAATGCCGGCAATAATGGCATTAGGCATCTTTCTAACCGTCTGGTTATAAGACTGTACAGCCTCATTATACTTACGGCGAGCCTCGCTGATTCGATTCTCCGTGCCTTCCTCCTGAACCTGGAGAGCCTTGAAGTTCTCGCTTGCCTTCAACTCCGGATATCTTTCAGCCACCAGCATCAGCTTGGAGAAGGCATTGGCCAACTCACCCTGAGCAGCTGCATACTGCTTCATGCTAGCCTCCGTGAGATTATTCACATCCAGCTTCACCTGGCCTACAGAAGCACGAGCCTTGGTCACCTCCTCGAAAGTCTCCTTCTCATGCTTGGCATAAGCCTTTACGATTTTAGCCAACTGAGGCATCATATCGGCACGACGCTGATACTGAGCCTGCATGTTAGACAACTCGGTAGTAGCCTTCTCCTGCTCTCCTACCATACCATTATAACCACTGAACACCCAGAGCACCAATACAACGATGACGCCTAAGATGATCCATCCTGTTTTCTTCATACTTTTTTATTATTGATTAATGATTATTGATTAATTATTATCTACCAATGATAAACTATTAGCTATCAATTATAAACTATTAGCTATCAGCAACTACCAGCTTCCGCCGGAGCCGCCGCCAGAGAATGTTCCGCCGCCAAAGGAGCCGCCCGAGAAGCCGCCTCCTCCACCGCCGGAGAAACCTCCGCCGCCCATGAAGAACGGAGGCAACCAGTCGTCATCATCATTCCTTCTTCGCGACTGGTTTCTCCCCTTTCCCCTCGGTCTTGGTTTAACCAGACCCACCTGCTCCAGGATGTAACGGACGAGGTAATAGATTGGGATTCCGAAAAAGAGAAGGAACAAGATAACGACCAGTACCCAATCCTCTTCATCATTCACCGTCCCCTCATCTACCGACTCAATTCCGGTGCGCCCGCTTTTCACCTTATTATATATAGCACGGCTCACAGAGGCTACAGCCTCGCCGGGAGCATCCTCGCGCATGTATTTCACGATGCAGGCACGTGCAATATCATCGCAATCCACATCCGTCAGCTCTCCCTCCAGTCCACTGCCGGGAGCGATGAAGTACTTGTGGTCTTCCACGGCAATGACGATGACCAGACCTCTTCGGCTCTTCTTGTAGCCGATGCCATACTTGTTGCCCACATCCTGTGCCATCCGGAAAGCATCCTGGTTAGCCACCCTGCCCACGATGATGAGCACATTCTGCACGCCACACTCCAGCTTCAGCTTCTGCAGGTAGAAATTGGCGGAATCCTTCAGCGCCTTATCTACATATCCATCCGGATCGGAAACATACTGCGTGGAGTCCTGAAGGAAGGGAATCGGCACATTATCCGCATTCCACTCCTTCTTGGCAGACAGCGATAATACGCTGAAAGCCATCCATATCATCACTAAAAAATGTCTCTTAAAAGCCATAAATTCTCAATTTTAGTGCAAAAATACAGAATAAAAACCTAATATGCAAATACTTAGAGCATTTTTTTTGCAAAAAAAGCCTTAACTATTTTGTTATATCGCAAAAAACTTGTATCTTTGCACACCGATTTGAGATTATTAAGTATAAAAATAAATAAAAGAAGAGAAATGACCAAAGCAGATATCATAAATGAAGTAGCAATCGCTACTGGTATGGCTAAGAAGGAAGTTAGCATAGTAGTAGAGTCGTTCATGGAGGAGGTAAAGAAGAGCCTCATCCAGAACAAGGAGAATGTTTACCTGCGTGGCTTCGGTAGCTTCAACATCAAGCACCGTGCAGCTAAGACCGCTCGCAACATCTCTAAGAACACCACTCTCACCATCCCAGCTCACGACTTGCCAAGCTTCAAGCCATCTAAGAGCTTCATCGAGGAGATGCAGAACGCTCAGTAAGAGAATTAACATTTTTATAATAACAATATTTTAAAATTTTAAAATCATGCCAAACGGAAAGAAAAAGAAGGGCCACAAGATGGCTACTCACAAGCGTAAAAAGAGATTACGTAAGAACAGACATAAGAGCAAGTAAGCTTTTCTAGAAGCAGAAAATGCTCTCAGTCGGTTCCACAGACTGAGGGGGCGTGTCATATCAACATGGATAGGCATGCCCCTTTTTGTAAAGTGTTATTAGTAACTTTAAGTAAAAAGATTATTGAAGAGTATGACAAGCGAAGTTGTAATTGACGTCCAGCAGAAGGACATTTCTATCGCTCTCATGGAGGATAAGCAGCTGGTGGAATACCAGAATGAACCACGTGAGGCTTCGTTCTCTGTGGGAAACATCTACATCGCAAAGGTTAAGAAACTCATGCCGGGACTTAACGCATGCTTCGTAGATGTAGGTTATGAACGCGACGCCTTTCTTCATTATCTTGACCTGGGAAGTCATTTTAATTCCTACCAGAAGTACCTTAAACAAGTACAGAGCGACAGAAAGAAACTTTTCCCATTCTCTAAAGCCAGCAAACTGCCTGAACTGGAAAAGGACGGCAGCATTCAGAATGTTCTCAAAGTGGGACAGGAAGTGCTGGTGCAAATCGTAAAGGAACCAATCTCTACCAAGGGTCCTCGTCTTACGGGCGAAATCTCATTCGCAGGACGATACCTGGTACTCATGCCATTCGGTGATAAAGTTTCTGTCTCGTCGAAAATCAAAAGCGGTGAAGAACGCTCCCGACTCAAACAACTCATTCACAGCGTAAAACCAAAGAATTGCGGTGTAATTGTCCGCACTGTGGCTGAGGGAAAGAGAGTCGCTGAGCTCGATGCTGAGCTGAAAGTCCTGGTGAAGCGATGGGAGGATGCTATCGCCAAGGTGCAGAAGACCCAGCAGCGCCCGCAACTCGCTTTCGAGGAGACCGGAAGAGCCGTCGCTCTCCTGCGTGACTTGTTTAACCCATCTTACGAGAACATCTTCGTCAACGATGAAGGTGTGATGAACGAGGTGAAGGACTATGTTTCTCTAATAGCCCCTGAAAAGGCGGGCATAGTCAAGCTCTACACCGGTAAGGTGCCTATCTTCGACAACTTCAGCATCACCAAGCAGATCAAGGCAGGTTTTGGAAGAGTTGTCAACTACAAGCACGGTGCGTATCTCATCATCGAGCATACCGAAGCCCTGCACGTGGTAGATGTAAACAGCGGCAACCGTACTCGTGAGAAAGGTCAGGAAGCGAATGCTCTCGATGTAAACCTCGGCGCTGCCGATGAATTGGCCAGACAATTGCGACTCCGTGATATGGGAGGAATCATTGTGGTGGACTTCATCGACATGAATCTTGCCGAAGACCGACAGCTGCTCTATGAGCGCATGTGCAAGAACATGCAGAAGGACCGTGCCAAGCACAACATCCTACCTCTGAGCAAGTTCGGACTGATGCAGATTACCCGCCAGCGTGTACGCCCAGCCATGGACGTAAACGTAGAGGAGACCTGCCCTACCTGCTTCGGTTCGGGCAAGATTAAATCGAGCATCCTTTTCACCGACCAGTTGGAAAGAAAAATCGACCGCCTAGTCAACAAGATTGGCGTCAAGAAATTCACTTTGTATGTGAATCCTTACGTAGCTGCCTTCATCAACAAGGGCTTCATTTCCCTGAAGCGCAAATGGCAGTTTAAGTATGGTTTCGGCTTCAATGTAATTCCATCTCAGAAACTGGCGTTCCTCCAGTATGAATTCTACGACAAGGACAACCAGTATCTGGATATGCAGGAAGAACAGGAAACAAAGTAAGTTTTTAATTCTCATAATAAAAGCTCCATTCGCCATTTCAGAGGCGAATGGAGCTTTTATTATTTCAGTTTCTCTACACCTTATTATATATAAGGCATTTTAGTACTCTATCTCATTATTCACCATTTTCTCTGTGTCCCAAGGTGCAGGAGCACCGCCGAGATAGCGATGGAACCAATCGAGGTGCGCATTGTAATAGAGCGGCATCGACTTCAGGTTGCTTGGCCAGTGACCATCATACTTCAAGACTATCAGTCGAGAAGGAATGTTCAGGGTCTGCAATGCCGTGAAATACTGCAAGCTCTGTGTATAAGGTACACGATAGTCCAACTCGCCCGTCATCACGAGAGTTGGCGTAGAGAAGTTCTTGATGTATGAGGATGGCGACCACTTCTCGTAGAGATCGGAATTGTAAGGCTGTCCCTCCAGCTCAAAGTTAGGGAACCATACCTCCTCGGTACTGCCCCACATAGAACGCAGGTCATATACGCCCATCATGGAAGCCAGACACTTGAATCGCTTGGTATGGCCCTGCAGCCAGTTCATCATGTAGCCGCCATACGACCATCCCATCGCTCCCATCCTGGTGGAGTCAACATATTCCAGGGTTGCCAGCTTGTCGGTAACCTTCATCACATCCTCAAATACCTTTCCGCCCCAGTCGCCGGAAATGGCACGTGTAAAGGCCTGCCCATATCCTGTAGAACCGTGAGGGTTAGGATAAGCCACCACATAACCGGCAGCAGGATAAACCTGCCAGTCGCCACGGAAGGAATTCATCCACTGCATCTGCGGACCGCCATGCACATTGATGATAAGCGGATACTTCTTGCTGGCATCAAAGTTGTGTGGCTTCACGATGAATACCTGAACCTTGTCGCCGCCAGCGCCCTCCACCCAGATGCTCTCAGATGGACGGATATCCACCTCATCCTCCAACTTCTGGTTGAGGAAGGTTATCTGCTGTTCCTTACCGCGAGCCACAGGAGTTCCATTCCACTTTTTCATCTGCTGACGATACAGAGCCGATGGCTTGCCTGTCGTACTGTAAGTATAATACACCATCCCCTTATTGTCGAAATCAAACTCAGAGATAGCCTTGCCTGTCACTACTGGCGAAATGGTCTTTCTGACAATGTCGAGCTTGTAGAGTGGTTGTGCGCCCCGTACCTCACCCAGGAAGAAAATACTCTTGCTGTCTGGTGCCCATTTGTAATCATCCACCCAGTTGTCAAACTTCTCTGTCAGGATAGTAGATTTCCTTGCAGCACGGTCGTAGATGGCAAGACGGAAGCGATCAGACTCATAGCCAGGCACTTTCTGCAAACGGTAAGCGATATACTTGCCGTCGGGCGAATAGGTTGGAGTACCATCCCATGCCTTGTTTTCCTTCGTGATGCAGACTGGCTCTCCCCCATTCACAGAAACCGTCCACAGATCGGCATTAGTGCTAGCCTCCTGATGCTCATCGTGGTTGGAGACGAAACAGATTTCCTTGCTGTCTGGAGAAAAATCATAGGCGATTCCGCCACCGGCCATGAATATCAGCGAATAATTACCCGGAGTCAGATCCCTGTAAGTCTTCGTCTGTGTATCGAAAAGGATGAGATGACTGCATCTGCCATCGCTATAGCTCGTCCAATGACGATAGAGCAACTTGTCGGCAATATGCGCCTGCACAGGTCCCTTGTCCTTCTTCTCCATCCGGGCTATGTTGGCCTTGGCATCAGCTCCCAGGTCGGGATATACCTCGGCTGTAAAGGCGATGTATCGCTCATTGGGAGAGATAACCGGATTATCTATACCCAACTCATAATCAGTTACTTGTTCCGCCTCGCAGGTAGCCAGATTCATGCGATAGATCTGAGCCGTCCCCTTCTCATAATTGGTAAAGAAGATACTCTTTCCATCCTTACTCCACACGGCAGAACTGCTTTTGCCATCCTCGGTGAAAGCCTTGGCATGAGAGCCATCCGCATTCATGATGTAGATGTCGGAGCTAGACTTCTGGTTCTTCAGGTCGGAAGAACTGGAGGTATAGCAGATAGTCTTACCATCTGGCGAAAGGCTCACAGAATATACGACCTTCACCTTGTACAAATCCTCGATGGTAAACGCCCTTTTCTGAGCGTTTGCCGAAAGCAGCGCCATCACAAGTGCTGCCGAAAACATCAATTTTTTGTTCATATAACCTATAAATATTAAACTTTCGATGCAAAAGTAACAAATATTTTTGGATTTCCTGCAACCTTTTGCTATCTTTTATCGTCTAATCTATAATTAATATTGATAATAGCATAAAAAGAAAGGAAAAGATTATGATTTTGAGTACAACTTAACTGTTTTCCCCAGTATATAAAGGGGTTCTTTGATGCTGGGGAAACTGAGAAGTGCCGCAATCCTGCACCACTCTGCACCATTGCGGTTCTTACTGCTGTAAATAAACTGAATAAATACTGCACGGAAATATGGCAACACTGAGATTATATCTAGACACGAGGGTAAAAAGGCAGGATGGCACGTTCTCCATCCGTCTTGCCGTCAACCATCACGGTGGGACCGCCTTCATATCCCTTAATCAATACTGCAAGAAAGATGAATGGGACAAAAGGTCTTGTAAGGTGCGCAAGCGTCCGGATCGTGATGCTATCAACGACTTCCTTCTTGACCGTCTGAATTTCTACAATAGAATGATGATGAAGGCGCAATGCAGGGATACTTACCGTGGCGACATTACGGCTAGGGAGCTTCGTGACTTAATCATCCTTGAAGCCGAGCCTGCCAGGGAAAAGGTCGCCCTGCTTCGTGATGGCTTCATCGCCTACGAGGGGAGAAATCTCCAAAAGAACACGATCAACAGATACAAGTACACTTGGGCAAAGATTGAAGCTTTCCTTGGAGAAGAAAAAGCGGCTCGCCTTACCTACGATGAGATTAACCGTTCTTGGCTTGAAGCCTTCGATGCTTTTATGGCAAAGGAGGGCTTGTCTAGGAATACCAGAACCAGCAGGATGCTCTGTGTCGCTGCTGTCTTCAACTTGGCGATAGATAATGAGCAAACAAGAAACTACCCTTTCCGCAGATATAGCCTCCGAATTGAGACAACAAAAAAGCGAGATTTGTCTGTTGAGGAAATCCGCTCTATCTTCGAAGCTGGTGGTGATGAGCTGGTCGATATGTTCCTGCTGATGTTCCTGCTCATTGGTATCAACGTGCGTGACTTGTTCGCCTTGAAAAAGGAGAATATCGTCCGTGGAAGGCTGGAATACGACCGGGCGAAGACTGGTAGGCATTACTCCATCCTTCTTCATCCCGAAGCTCTCCGAATCATCGAGAAGTACAAAGGGGAAAAGAAGCTGCTTCGTTTCTCGGAGCATTTCAAGAACGTTGATTCTGCCACGGTAATGATTAATAAGAAGCTAGGAAAGGTGCGCCAAGGGCTTACTACGTACTACGCTCGCCATACGTGGGCTTCCATCGCCTTCAACCTGGGAATACCAAAGGACGTTGTGTCGCTTGCGCTGGGTCACTCGTTCGGTGTCCGGGTAACTGATACCTACATCAATGCGGACCTATCGAGAGTAGATGAAGCCAACCGCAGGGTTATTGATTACGTGCTATACAACAAGAAATAGCCCTTATTTCTTGCGAATTTGGCGCAGAAACGGCTCAAATTGTTTTCGGGGATAGTTTTACATGTTTACTACGTAAGCGGCTCAGAACGCAAATTTCGGGGCAAATCGAAAGAAAGAGCACAAAACATAGATAGAATGCAGGTGGTCAGGCTGCTTGTGGAACAAAAAAAGGGACTGGCTTTCGTCAGTCCCCTTTTATATAATTTATAAATAGTATTGTTTCGTCATATAAACTGGGTCTTTGAAATCAACAACGTCACCATCCTCATCTAGGATTTCCTTAACTCCATCATAGACTTCATAATGAAAGTTATTGCTGCGACCTTCCCAGCAGTTATCATTGTCGCATACCTTATCATACCCTTTCGTGTTTTCGGTGCAATATTGCTTTGCTTCATCCAATGTATCAAACTCTGCAACATTGTTTATCTCAACCGTATTATTGTAATATATCTGATATTTCTTCATAATTTAAGACTTAACCGTGATGTCGAGGGCTTAGATGTTTACCAAATTTCTTCTGCCTCAAACTCCACGTTTCCATCCCAGTCGAAGGCATCGGTATTCTCTTCGTCCTCAGGAGAAAGATAGTAATAAGCAGTCAGATTCCAGCCGTCAACCTTAACTGGATCACCTGCATACTCAGCCTTGCCAATGTGTGCAGGATTCTCAAAAGATGGATTCATTACTCGGCTAGTAGGCTCTGCGTATGTTTCCATCGCTGCATCTACACTCTCTTCGCCAAACTTAGCGATAGCTTCTGCTTTGCTTAATCTCTTCATATTGCTGCGCTTAACCGTGATGCGTAGGGCTTAAAGTTACTGAATGTTTATTGTGTTTATCTCTTAAACACGCTGCAAAGATATTAATATTTTTCCGTTCCACCAAATTTTTAAACGATTTTCTTTTTATTTTATTGTTATTTTAATGTTATTTTACATTTACGGCTTAAAATGGGCAAAAAAATACCCCAGCGGTGAAAAAGTCGAGCCGCTGGGGTAATAAGTGGTAACCACTTTAAACATTCAGTGATGCAAAGGTACGATTTTCCTTTGATACCACCAAATTATTTACCCAAAAATTTCTTTCTCAACAAATCATTGATGAATCGTGACTTGTTGGGCAATGCGTTGAGGAAAGGAAGCAGGTCGTTGTCTATCTGTATTCCAACTAGCTTGACCGTTGCGCCTGCGCCCTTCTTCGTTCTCTTGATGTTTCTTCTATTCTCCATATCTGTCTTTTTTAAATTGTCTATCTAACTTCGTTTTCATTCGGTTCATCTTGTGCTCAAGCTTGCCAATCTGCTTGTAGCTTAGCCACTCCGGCTTGATGTTCAACTCCAGCCAGTACTGGCGCATTTCCTTGCAGTGTCGGGCGATGCTCGGAAAATAGAGGTGTCGCTCGTATGGGTTGCGAAGGAAGTACTCGCAATCGGACAGCATACGACCAAGCATCATATACTTGTGCCTCTGTCCTTCTCCAAGGCTTACAAGCCTTCCGTTGTCCCCGATCCACAGCATTGCGCCCTCTCCCTTCCATTCAAAGTCGAAAGCCTTGCTTACCGGATAATAATAGCCATTGAGCACCATGCCTTCCTTGAGGTCTCGCCCAATCTCTAACAAGCAGGTTCTTCCCCAGCTGGTCGTTACCTCGACCACCGCTTGTGCTGGTATCTTGTCGTATTCTTTCATATCTTGCCAATTTTAAATTTCTCGTTCAGTGATGTAATACTCGAATGTCACCCTGCCGACCTTAACCTTGAAGTGTCGGTCGCCTTCTTCCAGCATTTCTGCGTGTGGGTTGTTTCTGAAGATTTCCTTAATTCGAGAAAACTCTTCCTCCATTCTCTCCTTGGTTCTGTAGTCTTCGATGTGGCTATCAACTGTCCCAAGGCTATTTTTGCCGTTCAAAATGTATTGTTTCATATCTTGATAGATTGTGCAGGGCTTGCGCCCTGCTGGTTAATACTTTTCAATCCAATACTCTGTTGTACGATTCAATCCTAAGCATGCAAATTCAGTCTTGAAATAACCTTGTCGTACCCAGTGAGGATAAAAATTATCGTTTTTTTTATATTCCCTAAACAAGCCGTTCAAGAATCGCTCTGCCTTGTCCTTGCGTGTAAAGTCTGCCAACTCCTCGATTTCCTCGCCTTCAACTTGTTTCTTGATATAATATTTAGCTCTTGCCATTGTCTTGCCTCCTATCTTTGAATTATAAATTGAATACCTGCCCAGTCTGCAATGTTGTTGCTCTGCTGCAATCTCTTATTCTCCATATCAATCAAGATTGCTTCTGTCTCGGAAATCTGTTTGCCGTTTACAAAATACTTCTTCATAGCTTCGCCCTCCCTTGATTACTTAGCATACAGTGTTACTACAAGTCCACGTCTCAAAGCGCAGCGGCAAGCGTCCAGACCTGCCTTCAATGCTCGCTTGATGAACTTGTTGAAAAGTTCCGCTCCGATGAGCTTCAAGATTCCGCTCACTCCTACGAGTGTGTTTATCTTCTTGCCATCCTCTGTGCGTCCGAATACCTTGATGCGGAAGTTTGAGTTGATGAACTTTGTTGTGAACTCTAAAACGTTTGAATTTGACTTTTTCATTTTCTTTGGCTTAACCGTGTTGCCTAGGGCTTAGTTACTGAATGTTTAATGTGTTTATTTCCTAAACACGCTGCAAAGATATTAATATTTTTCCGTTCCACCAAAACTTTTCCCGAAAGATATTAATATTTTAACTTTTATTTACTGTTTATGACATAAACACTGCTATTTTCTGTCGTTATCAGTCGTTTTCGGTTGTTTTTTACCTCGTATGGCAATGACAGCAAATCGGTTGCCTTAGTTTTCCACACTCTATATAATAATAACCTGCACGCCTTAGTTTGAATGAATATATAATCTAACTCTCATATCCCCTACCCCTTTTCTCTCAATGAAAAGTGTTCTTCGCACAAAAATGGGCAGGAAAACGCTTTTCTTGCGTCCCTGCCCTTTCTAACAAATGATATTATGATTGAACCTATTGAACTCTCTTCTTGATGCGCTCCTTTATCCAGTTTACCGCAAGAAGGAACAGAAACAGAATAACGCAATCGCCAATGAATAGCCTTACCTTGTGCCAAGTGCTCGCTGGCTTCTCTACCTCCTTGGTCTTGTATCGGTTCACGTAATGCTTGACTTTTACGGTGTCGGTCACGAAAACGTAGGTGTCCCCCACGATGGTGTCCGTCTTGGTCGTTGTCTTCCACCTGGTGGTCGTAAGGTTGTGCCACCGCTCCTTGATTACGGTGTCGCCCTTGATGTACACCAGAACGCTGTCCTGCTTGAATACGCTGTCGTGCTGCCGGGTGTCCTGCCAGTGTATCTGTCGCTGGTTCACGCTGTCAAGTCTTACACTGGTGTGTGCGCTATCGCGATAAACTGTGTTATTTTGTGCTGTTTTTGCGCAGGAACAGCCCAAAATCAAAAGTGGGGTAATTATAAGCACGGCGAGAAATAACGCCACAGAACGCAAATTTTGCCCTTTTCTTGAATTTTCCATATTCTATAAACGTTAGATTGATGTGTTTATTGTGTAAGCACCTTGATTTCCAGAGCTTCCTTGGCTCGCTTCAAATACTTCTCGCAGGCTGCCAGTCCGTTGTACCCTCCGTTTATCTTCCTACGGATAGCCTTCAAGTTGTCTTGGTCTGCCAGCTCATTACAGCCGAAGGTGTCGAATACCCACATCGAGGATTCCGTTGCACCGGATGGTCGTTCCAGAAGCTCTGGTGTCCCAACAACATCGAAGCCGCAATAATTGGAAAACTTCCTATAGTTGGCTCGCCCGGTAATCTGTATCAATCCCCTGCCCTTATACTTCACGCCATCGCCCTGCTGGGTGTTGCCGAGGTCTTTCCTGCCCTCGTAGGCTCTGCCGCTTGCCAGTTCCTTGGTGTATCTCAACTCTCCGCTTTCGTGGGCAATCTGTGCGAGGTAGTGCGCCATTCGCAAAGGAGTATTGATGCGGAAATGCTCCGCCCATCCGTTGATGATTGGGAGGTAGGTGTCTGCCTTGCTGCCTGCATTTGGCATTATCTTTACCAGTTGCGCTCTAGTTACCCTCATTATCTCCTCCTTTCTTCCGCTCTTCCTTCATTATCTCGACAACCGCCTTCGCAATTTCATCCTTATTTTCTAGGATCACCTGCATCGTGCGGTCTTGCTTGCGTATCTCTGCCTTCTCGTATGCCTTTTCCCGGATGCTCTTGAACTCGCACATAAGCAGATACACCGTCCAGGCGATTGAGAACATAGGGAAGGGGGAGATAATACACGTAGCTACGTCCATAAGCGAAGCAATACCGAATGTCGGAAAATACTTCTTCGCCTTGTCGCACGTCTTCTTTAGTCCAGTTGACGTTCTTGCAATATGCAGTTCCTTCGCCTTCTGTATGCCTGCTATCAAGTCAATTGTCATCGCTATCAGAATCGTAGCGAAACAGATAAAAATTACTAGGGCGCACAGATATAGGTGGTGCACCTGAAAATCGTGAAATACTTCGCTCATATCAATTTATTTTTTTGGTTTATTCCAATTTTTCCCAGTCGATGGTCACACCCTTCCCGATGATGTCTGCCGTCCACCTGCAGAATGCCATACCCTCGTATCCGTCTGGATCACTGGCTACGGCAATGGCATACTGTACGCAGTCGCTCTCGGTCTTGATTACCTTTGGATAGAAGTCCGCATAAGCCATATTTGCCAAATAGAGAATATCCCCGATGGTCGTGCCCTTGGAGATTATCTCGTTGTTTGTCGCCAACCGGATTTCGTCAACAGTCCATCGGTGACTCGTTCCATCTACGTTCTTCATCTGCTCGCTCGCCTTGATAGCTAGCTGCTTCGTGAAGTGGTAGCCGTGCTTGGCAACGTATGCCACGTACCCACTGGCTCCCATGAGTGCCTTTGCTGCCTTCTCGTATGGTAAGCTGTGGATGATGTCGCTCTCTTGGTGCTGGTGTCGCTCTTCCTCGCTATCGCAAGAATGGCGCAAAACGATGATTTTCTTCATTGTGCGCCCTCCTATCCTAGTTTGTCGAGTAATTGCTTGACCATACCGCGAATGCCGCTTATATCGCCCTCAAGTGCCTTAAAACGCTTTTCGGTTTCCTGCTTCTCCTTGATTGCCGGGTTCAAAGCTGCAAGAAGTTCTTCGCCCTTGGCTTTCCGCTCCTTGCTTGGCTCGTATGCCTTGATTATCTCATCGGCTTCATTTACCAATTTCCCAACTTCGGGCAAAAGGTCTGCCTTGTCGGTTGCCAGTACGATTTCGCCTGCAAAGGTTACTCCCAGGTGTTCGGGGATGGTGTAGATGGTCTGCTTTCCCTCCACCTCGATTGTTACGTCTCGCATTGGCTGTCCGCTGCTGGAAATGGTTGCGATGCCAGTGTTGATGTGCGGCTGGTTGTCTACGACCTTGCCTTCCTTAACTTCCACCGTCTGCTTGTCTAGCAGATAGACCGGATGATTTCTTTGAATATTCTTAAATTCCATAATGCGCTCTTTTTAGATAATTCGATAAATAGACAAAAAGGGGTCTCACCGATAGCACGGTGAGTTGCCCCTTGATAGATTTTTTTAGACCTCTACGCTCCAGTGGTGGTCGTGGTGGTCTTCAACGCTGCAATAAGTTCAGCGTTCTGTCTCTGCTGGCTCAACTCCAGGCGTGCATCGTTGTACCTCTGCTGCAAATCCTGCTGCCAGTGATTGTTCAGAACGTCAATAACTCGCTGGGTGTTGTCTTGGTTCGAGCGGATGATGTCGCACTTGTCCTGCTGAAGCTGGAAACCGAGTGCTGAGAAACCTCGCTCTATGCTGCGGTTGTTGAAATCGAATCCTCGCTGCATTGAGTTCTGGATGTCCTTCTGCCCGAGCTGGTTGTCGTAGCCCATCTTGATGATGTTCTGCTGGGTCTGGCAGCAGCAGTCCTTCAGTGCCATTATCATCTGCAAGTTACCCTGCGAGATAGCATTGATTACTCGCTCTGCCGAATAACCAACTTGTCCGCTTATCTGCTGGATGCCTGCCTGGATGCCGCAAACAGAAGACTGCAATGCGTTGAAGTCGCAATTCAAGTTAGCCGCCAAAGTCTTCAAGTCCTGGTTGTTGCCCTGGATTGCTCCCATCAACAGGTCGCTGTTGTGGTTGTCTGCCATCTGATTGCGAAGGCTGTCGATCTGAGACTGGATTTCGGCACGCTGAACGTTTCCGTTCTGTCCGTTGTTCCAGCCATCGCCATACATAAAGCGGAACATTCCCAACATCATCATATAGGCGAATGGGTTGTTCCAACCTCCACCCATACCACCGTTCATTGCTGCCAGCATAGTCGCTGGATCATTGTCTCTACCTCTAGCGAGCAAAGCTGCCGCCAGGTTGTCATTGCCACCGTCTCCAGTGCAATAAACTTTCTCGATTGTGTCTGCCATAAATTTTGAGTTAATTACGTTACGGAAACAAAATATTTGAATCCGCTGCAAAGTTACTCTGATTTATGGCTCGCTCCAAAAAGTTAGTGCAGGGGTATTTATCGAATTATTGTCAAAGAACGCTTTTGGTTATTTTCTTTTTGTTTCTTAAATACAAATCGGCTCAACGTCCTTGTTTAGCAAGGTCGCTTGTGCCGTTGCTAGTCGATAAACTCGAGACGTACCGAGATAAGTGTAAGCCATCTTGCAAAGATGCCTAACAGCTGGAACGGTGCGGTTTAATACGGTCGCAATGGTCGTTATACTGAATCCTGCGTGTACCATCTGCTCAACGACCATACATCGTGTCATTACGAGGTTTTCTGCTCTCGACTTGCCGAGAACGTCTTCTCTCGTAATGCTCAGCTCTCCGTTCCGAAGTTCAATAGCACAACACTTGATTACGTTGTCTATAACTCGCCATAGTTCTTTCTCCTTGTCATTCATCTCTGTTCTCTTTTTGTTCATCTTCCTTTGGCTCGTCAACCTCTCGGAAGTCCTCGGGCGTGTCAAGGTGGGGAACGTCCAACTTCTCCCCACCAATGAAATACGAATACCCTAGATAAATCTCCTTGCCATAGTTCGTGCCATCTGCGATGCGCTCGAACATCTTGCCATCATCAGCGATGATGTGCTTGTCGTTGTTTTTGTCTATCTTCATATCCTAATCGTTTATGTTGTCAATCCATACTTCTGTCTCTCCTCGTCCGTCAACTCGCTCCAACCGACAATCTTGTCTTTGTGGGCACTCCAGTTCGTTGCCGTCTTGTATGTCTCTATCGCTGAATCGGGAACGTATATTTTTAACTGAATTCCGCCTGGAATTGTTTCACTGTCTATAGTGCAAGGTGTGGCAGTTCGAGCAATGAGCTTCTGCATATTATCACAATTATAGTAGGTTTCTTCGTGACGAGCATTGGACTCTTTGCAGAGTGGCAGAAAACCGACCTTTAAGGCTGTGTCGTTTCTGAATACACTAACAAAGCTATAAGTTTTCACGTTCTTATCAAACAAATTATACGGAAATTCCTCTAGCTTTTTACAATTACAGAAAAGTCCATGCCTTTGTTGGTCAGTGTCGAAGGTTACTTTTACAAGCTTATCAAAAAGCCCTGCTGGAATTTCCTTTAAGGAAGTGCATCCGTAAAACAATCCAGAAGCATGCTCCAGATTGACTAATGGGTCGAAAAGCCCTGCTGGAATTTCCTTTAAGGAAGTGCATTCGTAAAACATACCACAATAATAATAATAATGCATTGATGTCAAATCTGGTATCGGTTCAAACAGTTTGGCTGGTATCTCTTTAAGATTAGAGCAATATTGGAAAAATTTAGCAATGTTATAGTCATCAACATAGCCATTGTAGAATAAATCATCGGCGATGTATTCCAATTTTCCTTGACTTTGAAAATCTACAATCCTAGCCTTTGATTTTCCGATGCCCCAAAAAGCCAAAACGGTATCGCGTTCAAAGGAGATATTTGCTATTTTATCGTTTGCGGAATCCAAAGATACGTTATGAAAAACATTACCATCAGCATATGTATGTGAGCCTTCATTGCTGGTACTTCCATCTCCCCAATCTATATTGATAGAAGAATCCGAATCAATGCTAATAGACACAGAGTTACCAGCCAACAAAACTTGCATCTTTCCGTTAGGCTCTGGCTTCATCGTCATTATGTCAAATTCGATTTCGTACGACTTTGATATGGTCGTGTCAGAAGAAGGCGTGATATATCCAGTATCTTCGCCACCACTATATCGGATAACATAATCATAGCGTTCTCCTTTGGCTAATGGCACTTTTGCCGTTCCCGAAGAAAGGTCGTATGTCAAGCCATTGATTTCCACGGTCGCTCCTTTTATTACTCCATATTGACTTGTCACTTTGAATGTAACAAATATGGTTTCCAGTGTTGTTCTTGCTGAAATTGACAAATAAGGATAAAGACTCTTCATTCTCTCGATGTCTTCCTTGATAGCCTTAAGCACAACATATTTTCCGCTCAAATATGCTGTTTCCGTATATTCTCCGTTGTCGCCAATTCCTTTGATTCTTGAAAGTTTATTCAGGATATTGAAATCCGCCTTGGTTGCATCAATATTGGTGCATCTAGCGTACTTTAATGCGTTCGTTGAGGAAAGAACGCTGTCTGCGATACTTAAGAAGTCAACATTTGGACAGTTTTCGACAACTAGTGTTGAAAGGTTCGCCCACGACTCCATAGTTAAACCGAGCCCCAGCTTCTGCTGGTTCTTTAACGTCAAGTTGGTAATGGTGGCTGGAAGCTGCAAAACTCTGAGCACGCCGCCCTCAGCAAGATTCACGGCTGTAGCCTTCGTTCCCTTCGCATAAATCTCCTCGATGTTCTCGCAACCGCTCACGTCAATGCTTGCAGTGTAGTTCGGGCAGTTCTGAATATTCAGCTTTCTCAGCTTCGAGTTGTTACCCAGGGACAAAACGTTGAAGTTCTTGTTTTGGTAGCCGCTCACCGATGAGCCGATAATAAGTTCTGTTATATTGGTTGCCTTCGATACATCAACCGTGCCAATGTATAGAGCCGACAAGTCGCCAATGCTCTTTATCATAGAAGCATTGTAGATAATGGTCTCGGTGTCGTTGAACTTGATGCCAGCAGGTGCAGTAATAGTCTTCACTTCTCCCTCTCGCATTCTCTCACTCTTGGTCACGCTACCCCAGCGAATAGTTCCATATATTGCCGAGAACGCACCGATGGTGATGTCTGCCTTTGGCTCTACACCTACCCATACACTCGGTGTGTATGTTCGGAAAGTAATGTAGTCTGACAACGAAGAGCCTGCCTGGAACTTAGAATCCATGTACTTGAATCGGTTGTAAAGCCACCAGCGGCGATGAGCGTCACGGCTACCTTGAAGGGCATACAAGAATGCTCCAGTCTTCACAGTTTGCGCAGTTCCAGTGGAATAGTCCGTATATCCGTCAATCAAAGGCGATTCGTACTTGAAATAGCCGTCTTCGTTGTAAACCGCCTCGCACCACTTGTCGCTCTGTCTTGTGTTGCAATACTCGATAACCTTGTCATAGCTTAGAATGCCTTTCTGACGCAAGTCTTGGTACATCTTCGTGATGTCGGAAGAAAAAGCCTGCTCCACAAGCTCCCAAAGCAAGGAGTTCGCACCATTCCATACATTCAAGTTACCGATAATGTCGTGTATTTCTATATCGTAGCTAAACTGTATTGCACCCTCATTATTGATACCGAAGACCGTATCATTATCATAGAAAATGAAAAGCCACTTGCCGCCAGTGTAATATGTCAAGAACTGGTTCTTCGCTCGCTGGTCAACCATTCCGAAAACCAAAGTAATGAGGTCATAGAAGAGAATTGTCTTCTTGTCGAAATATTGTTCCAGTTCTGCCTTGAACTTGTCAACGTTACCCTTGCAAGAAACTACCCATGCAAACACTTCCTTCATCTTTGAGATGTCTTCGTTGCCGTCAGGATAACGACCTTCGAAATCGTTCTTCCATCCGTCACCGCTGAAATCGGCTGAAAGGAAGTTCGAGCGGTCGCTGGTGTTGTTCAGAAACTCCCACGATTCGTCCCCCTCCGCAAAGCCGAATGTGTTCTCTGCGCTCTTGTCGGTGTTGAAGTTGTACTTGCCGATGAACAGAGGTGTCTCCCCTGCCTTACTTCTGTGGAAAATCAAACATGGCTCTCCATATACGGTCGTACGGATGAGCGAGTTCTTTTTCTGTGGCTCTGTCTGTATGCCAGCCTCCTTGAGCATCCAGCCGATATAATTAGCAAGTCCAGTGTTGTGTGTGCCGCTGCTTTCTGCGAAGTCCGCTTTCCAGCAGAAGGCGTTCGCTGGCAAAACTGCATCTTTATCAAGCGCAAAGTTATCCTCGTGCTTGCCGCTGGCGGTCATATTGAAGCCGTTCTTGAACTTGCCCTTGTAGTTCTTGCGTGGGTAGTACTGGGAAGAAGTACCCTGCACGTTCAGCTCCACGCCGTCTGCGGTGAAACTATTCGCTGGATTGTTCTTGTCCACATACTCAATAGCTACGGTCTTCTTGTCGCCCTTGTACTGGGAAAGCTCACCAGTGATAATGAGACACGGTATCTGCTCCAGCATCTTAGAATAACTCAAATTGCCATATGTATCATAGACTTGATTACGGTTGAAAATAGCCAGTTTCTTGTCTATATCATCCATATCTGCAATATAGTTATCCAGGAGCTGCTGTGCATTGAGGTTGTTGGAATAGCTTCTGATATTGTAGATGTCGATTGTGGCTGTCGAAGAATCAACGGTTATTCCTACAGGTGCCGATTGCGTGAATCCATCGTTGTTCGGGTACTGCAAGGACTGAGACTTGATGCCATTGATGTAAATCTGCATCAATCGGTTATTGGCTCGCTTCTCGATAACGAAAGAGATGCGGACACGCTCATCTTCCTTGTACTTGGTCTCCAGTGCTGATTGCTCCGATGTAATGGAAATCGTGTTAGGGGTCAGTTGCAAGCCGATGCCGCCCTGCATGCATGATAGGATTACGCTTGTAAAGTCGGTTATCTGTCTTACGGCAAACTCAATCTCGATTGTTTTTCCAGTTTGTCTGATGTCCTTGGCGAACAAATGCAAAGGTATGCTCATTGTTGCACCGCCGCTTAAGCGCATTGCAATGTTGCCGTCCGAGTCCTCGACCCAGCCGTTGGTCTGATAGTTCATACCATTGAAAGAAACTTCGATGTCATTGTACTTCCATATCTCCTTGTTGGTGTCTTGGTTGCTTCTGCCCTGCGAGGTTAGGAACAACTCTAGGTTCCGGGTTTCTGCCTCTAATGTAATAGAAGACTTGTCAACAGTCAATGGGAAAGTCTTGCTTACGCTTCTGCAAGTTATCGTCATAGTGGCACTGCCTTGGTTCATCGACTTGTATACCCACGATTGCTGGGTGCGGTCAACCCTTCGGGTTGCCACAGTTGAATCGTTAATCTTCAAGGTAATGTCTGCTGGGTTGTTCAATGGGTCGTAGACCACAAAAGGAATGGAAACCGTCTCGTACTGCTTCATGTAGATATGTTCCATGGTGCTAGCGATGATTGGAGTTTCGTTTCCTCGCTCGATACAGACGAGTGCAAAGTTAAGGTGGTTACTCTCCAGTTCCGAACCCTGCACGGATGCGGACAGATAAACTTCCAGGCTATGCGCTCCGTGCGCTTGCGCTGGAATAGCAAAAGTCTGCTGACGGTTGTTGACTTCAGTTTCTTCTTGGTGTATCTCCTTGCCATCCAAAATAATGTGGACTGTCTTCTTGATGTTGCCGATAGGGGTGTAAACGAAAGGTATAACACCTTCATATGCAGTCACGCTGTCGAAGCTGGAAGATACCATAAGGTTGACCATCGTCACTTCGTAAACATAGCTTCTAGAACTTCCCTCTGCATTGTCTATAGTAAATCTAATCTCAGTTACATCCTCCCTGATGTACTTAGTTACGTCTATAGTGTATGTATTACCAGAGCGCAAGGTTATTCTCTCACGCTGTGTACCTGCAACATAGACCGTGCAAGAACCGCTAACCTGAGAAAGGTCTTGCTCGTTGTCGTAATAGGATAAGTACCTAAACTTGAAAATCTCGGCACTCCCAGGGGTCGTATATTCGCTAGGCGTGGCGAGAATCGTATTTTTCATTGTCGCTTGCGTTGCTCCAGTGTTCGGAAGTTGAATCTGCGAGAGGACCAAGTCGGCGTATTTCTCGCTGTCTTTGTTGTAGTTCTTAGCGTCTTCCTCGCTGGCAAAAACCTGCAAAAACTTGCTATCCTTAACTTGGAAGAAGCCGCCCTTCTTAGCGAATGTGTTCTTGATGAGTTCTTGTACTCGCCGTCCCGACACCGGCAAGTTTCCAGTGCTGGAATCCCCTCCCCAGTTGGTGGAAAGGTTTATCGGTTTATCATAAACTTTTGCCATTGTTATTACTTTTAATTATTTTTCCATGCTTCGCTATCAATCCATGGTTTAGAGTCTATCCAGTGCCCGCTCCCGAAGCAAGAACGGACCGCTTGCCAAACAAGCCTCGCTCCTCGATAGACCGCCGCGATAACCTTGCCCTTGGCTTGTATTATCGCTATGTCGTGTCCAAATGCCCGAATCATACCTATTCCTCCTCGTAAACAAAATAAATCTTGCTTTCGTCCTTGTTGATGGAATTGTATTCTTTCTCTCCGAGGACTAAAAGGCTGTCTTCGTGATGCCCGATATGGTTTACAATGTCCTCGAAAAGCCCTCCGACACGGTCTGCGGTATTGCAACCGACCTCCGTCTCATTCTTGACCTTTTGAGCCACCTCCCGCATTTGGGAAATTGTCTTGATTACTGTGTCTGCCATACGCTCTAGTCTCCTATCGCATGCACATGCGCCCGACTACCTCTAACCGGGCTTATCTGCTTGCTCTTTGCGTGATACTTAAGATAATATAGGCAGTCGGATAAATACCCTTCTGCCAATCCCATAATGTCGTTGTATTGCTTGTTGTTGGTTATGTCCTGCACATGGTCGGAATATTCGTCTCTGTGACGCATACCGCCAGCACGGCTTATAATTGTTCCATCGGCTCGCAATAACTTCGCATACGTGAAATAAGCGACCGCCTTGCGTACACCGTTACAATACCTTAGCTTCTTGAATTCGTTTCCGTCCTCGTCTCTCTCCTTGGTGTCCCACTCGCCTCCGTCCAAGAATAAATCGGGAATAAAAGAATCGTCGAAGGTGTTGTCCCATGGGCAAAGTCCGATTGATGCCTTGAAGTTCGCCCAGCCGATGGCTGGCAAGATAAAGGCATCCTCGCATTCTCGGATAAGCTTCTCCACCTCATCCTCATCAAGGTGTGCGCTGGTCGGTCTTGCAAGTTGCTTGAACTGCTCGACCGTCAATAATGGTTTACGTTCAATCTTTGGCATGGTCATTCGTTTTTGATGGTGTTGTTTCCCGCCTCGCTGCTGATATACTTCAACGGCTGTAGTTTGGGGTCTAGGTTCTGAATGCCTGGATCGTGCCAGTTCTCGAAAATCTTCTTGAAGGCTCGCTCGATGAATCGCTGCTCTGTCGTCACCTCGCCTGCATAGTATTCGTAAGCGTCCTGCATAACTTGTCCGCTGAATCCCAGCTTGCCAATACGGATGGAGTAGAAGAGTTCTTGGTGGAACTGTGCGTAGATGCGCTCGATAACGCTGCTATCGGTCACGGAAAACTCCTTGTCGAAGTTCTTCGTTGGGAAAGCCACAACCTTCGGTTCGTCTTCCTCGTTTTCAACCTCGACCGCAAGAATCTTCGCTGTGTTCTCGTCCCCCTGGAACTGCAGAAGGTCTTCATCGGAAATCATCTGTCCGCTCTCCACCTCTTTGCCGTTCTCATCGAACTTTGGAACGCCCTTCTTGGTTACGAGCATACACGATACGAGGAAGTTGTTTCTCACGTTTCGCATCTTCACGTTGCCCAGTCCCTCATCGGTAGAAATCTCAGTGATGGCTGAATCGTAGCTGGCTGTCGGATAGATAAACTTTCCGTCTAGGCTCTGCCACAGAATCTGCCCATTGTAGCTGTCGATACCGCCAGCGTTCTCAATCTGTTCAAGAACGATGTCGGGGTCGGGATTGAAGGTGTTGATGCGCTCGATGGTCTTCTCGTTCACCATCAACCGCTTTCCGTTCCTCGTTTTCTTCTGTTCCCAGTCTGGATGCAGCAAGACGTGCGCCACGTTCCCATTGTCGTCCGTCTCTTCCAGTCGGCAATTCTCAAAGGGTACGTGGCTCACGCTCGACACCTGCCCGAGAACGTTGTAGTTCACGTGAAGGGCAAAGCCCCCAAACCTGGCGAGGTCGCCCGATACGTTCCGAAGCAAATCGTCTGCCGTATCCCCTTGCTGGTTCATCGCTAACGCTGCGATAACATCGCTGTCGAAGCCGTAGCCCTCAATGAATCGGGCGTAGCGGTTAAGGCAGAGCATTGCCGTTCCGCTTGCTTCCGTGATGCGTGCGAGGTTCTGCGGATATAGGTTGTCATATCCGTATGCCTGCATCTTGAATCGGCTGACGTAGCCAATATCAATTCTTCGCTTCGGCTTCTTAACTGTCTTTACGTTCATCTTGCTTGTGTCGTTTTACCTGTTGTTGTGTTACTCTTCCTTGCCTGCTTTTTCGGCTTGGTCGAGGTCTTTCTTCTTGTCGCTGCCTGCTGGCTGCTCTTTATTCTCGATGAGTTCCTCGCTGGGTATCTTCTGAAAGTATTTCTCCATCTGTGGGTACTTCGTCAGATATTCGTGCGCCACCTTGTCGGTCAGGTTCTCATTAGTGAAAATCTTACCGTGGTAGAAATCGGGGCAGGAAATGATGAAGCCTGCCTTCATTGCGTAATTACATTGCTTTGGCATAGCCTTTTCTTTTTTGAGTTTTGAATAAATTTCGATTAAAGCATCGTGGTAACACTGCTGGCAGGTTGTCGGAACAAACCTCTTCCGTGTTACCTCGAAATATAGAGATTCAATAACTGCCTTGTCGGATGCGTCAAAGGGACTGTCAAATCGTTCCTTCAACTCCCCGACCTTGGCTGTCGCTTCCTCGTAGGTCATAGCTTAACCTCCTACGGCTGTTTTCAGACTGGCGTACTTGGCTGCTGTGGTCTCGCTGTCTGTGTCGAAGAAGAAATAAGCTGCCTTCGGTACGCTCTCCTCTTCCAGCGTGATAAGCCAGCCACCCTCGGTGTCGTCTGAGTACTTGTCGTTCTCGCCTGCACTTGCCTTCAGTGCCTGCGCATATCCGAACACCTGATACTCTGCCTTTCCGTCCGCTCCCTTTGAGAGGTTTCGCAAGATGATAACGAACTTTCCGTTCGCCAGTCCGTCAATGATATTGGCGCAAACGTCAGGTGTGTTTGCCAATACAACGACTGCTACGGTATTCTTCCAGCTGTTTCGATACGTGCCGACGGTCAGCTCGGTCTTGGTTCCAGTGAATGGCTTGCTGCCCTCCTGCCGGATAGCGTATGACTTCTTGCCAGTCTTCAGCACCAATGTGTTGATTGTATTACCCACGACAACGGACTTGGTAAAGTCTATGTCGTCTCGGTTGATGATAAGTCCATCGCCCTCCAATCCCTTTGTTACCTGGTCTTCGCAAGGGATGATGATGTCCTGGGCGATAAGGCTCTCACAAGTTGTTGCCATATTAATTCGTTTTAAAATTGTTATATCCCCAACACCGTTTTGTGGGTGTTGAGGATTTGTAAACTTAATACTTGATGAAGATATGGAGCGATTAGTAAGCTGCGTGGATCATATTCTCTTCGAGGAGAGCCGTGCCAATCTTACCAGTTGAGTAGATATAGTTTCTACGCTCCTTGTGGTCGAACCAAGCATCCAGCTCACTAATGAGCGAATCCTGCGGTGTGCCGACCATCAGCTGCTTAGGGTTACAGAAGACCATACGATGAGGAAGGTTGTACGCTGTAGCGCCTTTCTCATAGCCCTTAATCATTCTGTCCCAAATGCTGACACTGGCAATTTTAATGCCGTTGTAGGTCGATGTTTGGAAGCCATCGAAGACCTTCTCCCAAGGCATAATGTCGTGGTACGTCTTCTTGATGTCGTAAGTCAATGCGTCAGCCAGCGAGCGTGTCATAAGAAGCACAGCGTTCGGATCATCGATGATGCGTGAGTCCACGTTCATAAGCATATTGTCTACAAGGTCGGTTGCCACACCCTGCTTGCGGATTGCCGCAATCTGCTCCGCCATCGTGGTTTCCTTGTTGGCTGCAATCTCGGTGCGGTTCTTTGTGGCTGTAGCTGCGAAAATTTTCTTGAAGAGACCATCGCAAGTGGTAAAGTACTCCTTCTTCAAGCCATCGGTCAGCTTGCCGCCCTCGGAGACAGTCTGCGCATCCTCAGCACCAAACCAGCCGAATCGCCAAACCATCTGCTTCATAGCACGCTCAAGTGCATCGGTGTAGATTACCATGAAGTCGGTGCTGGTGAGGTCTCCAATGTCTGTGCCGGTCTTCAAGCTGTACTCAGCGATTGAACCTTTCAGCGAATCATAGCAAATCTTGATTGGTACTTGCCAGTCGCCAAGCTTCCAGCGCTCCAAGTTGTTGGCGATGCCCTTCTCGTCATACGTTGGGTCGCAACCGCTGCCAGCCTTGCCGACCATCTCCATCTCACCAATGATGGCGATAGGGTCTCCGTCCTTGACCTTAGTGATGGTGACGAAATCCGCAATGTTCTCATCCTTGTAGAACGTCTCCTGAACGGCATCCTTGATGGTCTTCAGATTTTCGGGTTCGAGGACAAAGTTCTCGAACTGCTTTACATCAAAAGTATTACTCATAATTTATAACTATCTAATTTGTTTTTTACTTGATTTCTTACAACGTTTTAGTCCTTGCTTGGTCGCTTCTTGAAACGATAAGCCTTGACCTTCTCGCTGATAGTCTTTGCATCCGCCTTAACGTCCACCTGCTCTCCTGCGCCCTTGCCGCTTGGCTGTCGCTGTGCTGGCTGGTAGTGGCTGCTGAAGCCTGCCAGCACCTTCTCCGCACCGCCTGCCATCTTCACTGCATTCAAGATGCGCATATCCTCCTTGCTCTTCGCAAGTTTCTGTGCGCTTGCCAGCTGTGCCTTGGTGTCGTTCAACTGCTGTTTAAGTGCTGCTACCTGCTGCTGCAACTTGGCTACGGTGTCGTTGTCGGTGCTTGATGCGCTACCGCCCTCACCGCCCTCATTGTCGGTGTTGTCTGCGGTCTGAATGTCGGTGATTACACCGTCCTCGACAACGATTGTCTTACCATCGGGCATTTCAAACGTTCCGTCCGGACTTGCCTTGTCGCCAACCTGCGGATCTCCCTCCTCACGCTCTACGGTCAGTGTCTGTCCGCCCGCTGTGTTGAGTTCCATTGCCTTTGGCTCTACCTTGGCTTGTGGCTCTACCTTGGCTTGTGGCTCTGCCACAGCCTGCTCTGCTTCCTCCAGTGTCTTCACGCCCAACTTGGCGAGAATCTTGTCGAGGAGAGAAGCCTTTACTTCTGTTTTCTTCTCCATTGCTTTTGGATTTTGTTGTTTTGAATTAATGAATTGCTCTATGTTGCGCTTCGATGCGCTTGCGCTGATTGGTGCAACCGTGCTGCTTATAAGACCTAGGCGCAAAGCCTCGCTGGTGCTGATGAAGATGTCCTTATCCATCAAGGCTTGAATCTCTTCCCGGTCGCACCCGCACCGCTCTACGTATGCGTCCACCATCTTGTCCTGCCACATCTGCATTTCCTCGCCCTGGTTCTTCAAGTCCTTTGCGTTCAGCTGGTCGCCCAGACACCAGCCGGGAACCCACGGATTGTGCAGGAGAAAGGCAGCGTTCTCGTATGCCTTGCGGCTCTCCTTTGGTGCTGCCAGCATAATGATTGTTGCCATACTAGCAGCCTTGCCCTCAATGGTGCAGGTTATCTTCTTGCCGCTCTGTCGCAGTCTGTCGTAGATTGCCCAGCCTTCGACAACCGAGCCGCCATTGCAGAAGATACGCATATCGATGGTATCATCATCCTTCGGTATGCTTGCCGCAAAAGCATCTATATCTTGAAAACACACGCAGTCACCACCAAACCATTGATACCAAAACTTGTTGTCTTGGCTATCGATGTCGTTGTATATTCTGAGTTTTGCCATTGAAACGTTATTTTTAAGTTTTAAAACGCTGCAAAGATACGATTATTTTCGATATGTTTATCTCGCAAACAGTTAATTTTCCTAAACAAGCCGAAAATTTGCGCTCTAAGCGGCTTTTACTGCCTTGGGCGTATAACTTTACCACCTTCGACCAGAAACCGCTCAGAACGCAAATCTTGATGAAATAACAACACCATTAGAGCCTGCCGATATTCTCTATCGTCTGCACTCTCCGCTGGGTGCGGTTTATCTCTTCAACGCTCACTACTGGCTGGGGAGCCATCTGATACCCTCTAGCGACCGCTGCCGCCAGCATATCCATACCGATGTTGCTTCCTCCGTTGTTTACTACGATAGGCACGCCACCTCCAAGCTGGTTGAATGCGGATAATATCGGGCTGAACATCGAAGTCGCCTTGGCGGTCATTACGCTCTCGCCATTGGATAGCCTTGCCGGGATGCTGTCGCTCGTTCCAGTGCCCGAGCCTTGGACGTAGCCACCAGTGGAAAAGCCCTTGACTGCTGCCTTGGCTGCTGCAAACGCTGCCTTGATTAAAGCAAGCTTGGCTGCTGCACTTGCAACTCCTGCCCATCCGCTCGTTGCAATGCTATTTGCAAGAATCTCTACATAAGTCGCAGTCATTTGCTTCTCTATCGCATCTAGGTAGGTTGTCAGCATGGTTTTGAGGAAATTATGAAAAGTCAGATCCTGGCTCTCGAAAAACGCAGCCAACCCATCACCGATTGCCAAGATATAATCGGCTATCATCTGGTTCTGCTCTTGAAGTTTCTGTTGCTTGTTTTTGTTTTCGTCAGCTTGCAACTCAATAGTTGTATCGTGCAGTTCCTGCTGTAGTTGCTTCTGTGCTTCAACATTCTCTTTGGTCATTGCTAGCTTCTGCTCCAGGAAAGCCTTGTATCTCTCCAGCTTGGCTGCATCGTTTTTTTCCTCGCCAGTGCCACCGTGCATAATGTCAGCTTCCCTGCGCTTCTTCTCCGCATCCTCAAACTCCTTGTTGAGTTCGTCCACAATCTCCTTTGCTTGGTTCTTCAAGTCCGCTTTTGCTTTTATCATTATGTCGAGAAGCTTTGCCTGCATTTCCTGCGCCTTTTCTGCTCCTATCTCTCCAGCCGCCACGTATGCGTCAATGCTTCGTGCCACCATATCCTTCTCCAGCTGTTCGAGGTCGTTGCTGTAGTCTCGCTCGTTGTCGTACATACCTGCGAGGTATCGCTTCTTTGCGTCCATTACTTGCTCGTTGTACTTGTACTGGATAAGTGCAATCTGTGCCTGCAATTCCTTTTCCTGCTTCTTTCTGCGCTCTGCCTCTGCCTTGGCTTCCGCTTTCTCCTTGGCTCTCTGTGCCTTGGTCTTGGTGGTGCTGCCCTTGGCTGGTGTCGTTCCCTTGTTTCCGTTCACTGGTTCGCTGCTGGTCGCTCCACCGTCTAGGTTCGCAAGTTTCAGATGCTTCAGTCTTCCGTTCACTGCGTTCTCGTATCCGTCAGCGAATGCGTTTCCAAAGTCTGCGCCAGTCTGCTTAATATCATTCCATCCTTCCTTGATAAACTTGGAAAGGTCAAATATCTCCTTGAATCCCTGCTGTGCCTTGGAAAGGTCGAACGTTACGATACCCTCCAATATATCGAGCGCACCCTTTAGGCTTCTGCCGACTTGTTTCATTGCATCGATGATAAGGTTTGCCACGCCTCTAACTACAGACCAAACTCCACGAAAAGAAGCTCCAAGTGTCTGAATAACTCCACGCAAAAGAAGGCTCTCATTGTACCAGTCGATGAAGTAGTTGATGGTGTTGAACAAACCCTTCATTATCTGAATGAGCACCTTCGTTCCGAATTGTTTTCCTGCCGTGATGATTGATGCAAAGCCCTTTTGACTGAAATCGAACATAGAACTCATATAGGTGTTCAGTTCCTTTTGTAACTTGATGTTCTCCAGCTGCACATCTCCCCAGGCTCCAGTCTGTTTCTTCACTTCGTCAAGGCTGGTGCTCATCGTGTCGAGCTGTTCGATAAGCTGAATACCAGCTGCCGCTCCCTGCTTTCCGAAGACGTTTTTCAGTATATCTCCAACCTGCTGGCTGTCCGCTCCAAAGTTCTTCATCTTCGAAGCTACCTGCTGGATGATGTCGAATGTGTTCTTCGTGCCGTTGGCTAGGTCTTGCTGCACCTGCTTTGATGAAATGCCGATAGCGTCAAGGCTTGAAGCCGTTCCGTTGCTCATCTCACGGATTTTCTTGCTAGCCATAGTGATAATGTCTAGACCCTTATCGCTGAAAATGCCGCTTCTGGTCTGCTGCAATATCGCCACAAGCTGGTCTGCTGAGATACCTGCATCGTGGAAGGTAGGCGCATATTGCTGTATCTTCTGCAACATATCGCCCGATAGGTCTGCACCGCTCGCAAAGCCCTTGTTGATTACATCCATCGCCTGCTCGCCCGATAGATGGAAATTAGCCATAAGGTTGTCAGCCGTTCCGAGAACGTCCTTGAAATCCTTTCCCATGGAGTCCGCTGTGGCTGCGATGCTGTTCCTCATCGTCTCCAATGCCTCCCCGGTGTAGCCAGTGAACTCCTTCGTAAGTCGTGTGGCTTCCATCAATCCCTTGTTGTAGTCATAGAACCACTTAAATGTCATACCAACACCGACAACGCCAGCGAGTGCTGCAAAATATGGATTCATAACCAAGCCGATTGCGGTCTTACCGAACGCCTTCAGCTTGCCTGTCAGTCCATCCATATTCTGCGCCAGCTTGATGATGTTGCTAACCTCGGTATCATTGACAATATCCATACCAAAGAACTCCGTCCCCTGCAGGTCATCTGCTGCTTGCATCATCGAGTTGTAGTAATTGCCAACGTTGCGATAATATCGTTGCGTCTCCTCCTCTGCCAGTTTCAGCTTTTCCGTTATCTCGTTTATGTGCTTGGATAGTGCTTGCCCCTTCGCTCCCTCACGCTCTGCCTTTGCCATCTCATCGTATTGCTTGGTGGCATTGGAAAGCTGGGCACGCAGCTGCTTCAAACTGCCCTCCTGCTCGTTCTCTGTGCGCACGTTGTTCTGGATTTCCTTCTGCAAGGCACGCACGTTGTACTGGTACTCCTTGATGGTTGCGTTGATGGCTTCCGTCTGCACCTTCATCTCGTTGGTCGTGATGGTCTTGTCTTTTTCCTGCTGCTGCAAGTCCTTGATGGATTGCTTTAGCTGGTCTATCTTCTCCTTGTATCTGATGATTCCATAGATTGCATCCTCGTACTTGACCTTGATGTCAAGAATCTGCTGTTTGTCTTCACTTACCATAGTTTTTTGTCTTTTAGTTGTTCAACTCTATCATTGTAACCTCGCAGTATCCGCTGTTTGTTGTCTTGATTTCGAGAACAGCAAAATACGCTCCGTACTGAGCAAGGTACACTGGCTTCGTTTCGTCAAAGTTCAGTATCTCCAAATCGGAAAGGTTGAACCGCTCCGTTATCTGGTGTGGGTTCGCCAACGTCTTTCTCAACTTTTCCAGCTTGCTGTCGAAGATGCCTTGCAGGTCGATATTGAAAGCCAATACCGCATAGCCGGCATCGTCCTTTGTAAGATTCACGATTCGGTCTTTGCATGCCTTGTACTTTGTAGCTGTCTGTACTGTTAACGTAGTTCTACCAAAGGTGCGTTGCACACTTTCCCACTCGTATATCGGTATGCGGTTTCCGTCCGTGGCTGCGAATGGCAGCGTGCAAACGTCCTGCGTATATTCCAGCGTCTTGTTGTCTATCTCCATATCCGCATCGTGCTTCTGAAAGACGGTATCGTCTTCCTTCCACTTGTAGATGTTATGCTGGCAATAGTCCTCTACGCTGAAATCCGTCTGCCTTGGATGGTTGCAGGCTTCGCTTGGAATAAGCTTCTTCGTCCAGTCCACCGCTTGCGCCTTGGCTTCCCATAGGCTCACGATGTCCGCAAACGCAAGTCTGCTATCGGTGAATCGCTGGCTTGGGAACGTTGATGTCAGAATACAGATACACTTCAGAAAATCCGTCACCTTGATGTCTGGCAGGTTCTTTCCGATAGGGAAATTACCTCCGTAGGGTACTTCATCGCTCTGACTGATGCTTGCAGAAATGCGTCCGTTGTACCCACGAAGCCCTCTCAAGACTCCCTTACCGTAGTGTCTAAACTCGAAGGTCACGATGTCGCCCTCTTCAAGTTGAATCTCCCCTCGTCCTGCTGCAAGGTGTATGAACCGTCCGTTTACCTTGTCAGAGTCGTAATCTGTAATATACCTTCTAGAAGAAGCGTCATCTTCGTCTATCTCCTTGCCTGCGATGTATGTCTTGGTGTACTCGCTTTCCTCCTGGTCGCTCGTATGCTTTGATACAACCTTGATTTCAACGTAGCAAGGCTCGTACTGATATACTCCGTTATGTTCTGTAGAGCCTTCGTAAGAACTGCCGACATACCCATTCGGGCGTGCATTCGATGCGTCCCACGACCAGTTTATCTGAACATCGAAAATCATCGTGCAGGCAATCTTTACTTTCAGCTGGCTGTATCTGGTCGCAAGTTCCAGTCCATCGAATACCTCCGATAGGCTCGTTGGCTGGAATTCAAGAATGCCGAGGTTCGTTGTTGCGATGAAAGTACCCTCAAAGCTGCCTACGACCGTCTGTGCATCTGCCTTCCTCGTAATTAATGGGACCGCAAGCCCCTTGATGGTTTCTTTCGCCTGGCTGCTCCATCCGAATGCAACCCCGGTCTGTGCCGTGATAAGGTCTAGGATATATTGTGCCGTCACGCTTGGCTGGATTGCTCCCTTGTCGGCATAACCAAAAGAGCCACCTCCACCAAATGAACCGCCACCGCTCGAAGAAGTCTGTACTTCCCTGCTGCTGGCTCTCGCCCGGCTCTCAGTCTCGCTCTTAACTCGAATGGTCGTTCCAGTGCTGTATTCCTTGATTGCGTTGATGACAAGCCACTCTGCCGTGGCTGGTGCTTGAAGGTCTATATCGATTGGCTCACTCTCGCTGGTGTACTTCACGCTGTATGGTGCGAATCTCGATGTCTTGTATTGTGTTCCGCCCGATACGTAGTAGTTGCTTTCCGAAGCTTCGCCTGCTATCCAGTAGAGCATTCCGCTCTTCGATGGCTTCACGTAGATGAGCCTTCCTGCCTGCTTATACCTGGTTACGTTCACCGTGATTTCTGTTCCACCCTTGTCTGCTTGTATGTCTTCCACTCCCCAGGCTTCCGTAAACCCGGTGGCAGGGTCGTAGCTTCCGTATTCCACCTGCCCTGCTGGTGCTTCGTCCATCAATGCAAATCGGATGCTGATTGTCGTCATAGCAGTTTTCGTGTCTCCACTGGCGCAAAGGATGCCTGCACCGATAGATTCTGATAAAATCGGGTCGGGTGCTGGTATGGTCGGATTGGTTTCCGCCTCGGTTGTTCCTGCATCCGCAGCAAGGCTCACGATGTTCTTGTTACTGTCGAGTATTGCCCAGGTTCGATAGTCCCCCTTTCCCAACACTTTGCTGATGGTCGCTCTCATTCCAGCCTCGAAAGGTATGATTGTGCACCGGTAGGCACCATCGGTCAGCACCTCTCCAGATACATATATTCCGACCTCTGTTCCTGTTCTTATCTTGCCGTCAACGAGTGAATATGTCGTGTTGCTGTTCCCTCCAACGTTGCGGTCATAGCCCTGCCAATCCTCGCTTGATGTCTTGACCGCTGCAGGATCGTAGCTTCCATAGAAAACTCCCTCAGAAATCGCCTTCTCGTAGGTGTAGGAGCTGTTGTTTCTGTTGAACCGCAGATACTTCGTGCAATTCAACTCGTTCAGTTTCAAGTCAGACGACTGAAGCGTTGCCAGTGCCTGGAACAATCCCCAATAAATTGAAATTTCGATGGTTTCCTTTACGCTCAGGACGCTTGCCCTTCCATTGCGGATAATCTCCAGTCCGTTACGGAAATAACGTGCTGTGTGGAAAATATAGGGGTATTTGCTGCTTGTGCTCGGTTTCCCTGCAAACTCCATCACAGCCATATTGTGCGCTGTCTTGGGCAGGTTGATGGTGTATGTCGTGTTGGCGGTCATTTTCGTGATGTCACGGAAAAGGTTGCTCTTGATGTCGAGCGTGATTGCCGTTTCCTCGCTCATATCCATCAAGATGCCATCGATGTAAAGTTGCTGGTCTGTCATAGTTGCTGAATCTGTGTATCGTTAATAACCAGGTTGCAGACGAAATCCTGCAACTCTGCCGTTTTCTTGGTGTACGTTCCTGCCTTGATTGTAACGCTCTGCCACTTGTTGCCCCCGAGGTACATATCCACGACCGGGCTGCTGGCTAGGTCTTGCAAAAAATCGAACGTCTCGCTGTCCACCAGTGGTGCGCAAAGCGGTATGGTGTCCTCTCTGCTGTAGCCCTGCCGTCTGCCGTTCGCTCCGAGGTAGCCGAATATCGTATCGTCATACCCTCCGAGGTTGTTGCGAATGAAGCTTGTGTCGCTGCTTATCGCCCTGCTCTCATCGCCTTGCGTAAATAGCCAGTAACGGTAAAAGCCGTGTCGGTCAACCCACCGAAGATAAATGCCCTTCTCCGTGTCGTTCCTTTCTATCCTTGCAAGGAGAGACTGCTTGCCACCGCTCGCCATCGCAAAGGTAAGGTCGAAAACGTCCGTGAACGTTCCCTGCTCTATCTTGCCATCGTAGTCGTAGATGTTCCAGTACCTCGCCTTGCTTGGCAGAACACTGTCATTGATGTCCACGATGCCATCGATGCCCGGCTTGACTAACTTGTTTGGTGCTCCCTCGTAGCCGACAAGTATCTGGGAAGTAGCATTGGTATAAAGACCAAAGGAGAATGGAAAATGCGTGAACCAAGTGAGCCTCTTGAATCCGTTCCACGTCTCGCCTGCCCTCATCGCTCCCCACACGTAGAAGGTCGTGTAGCTGAATGTAGCAAGGTCGCTCCCCTCGCTGTCCTTGACCTTCACGGAAATATTGAACGCTGCCCCGAGGTTGCTCTGCAGAATCTCCTTTGTGTAGTCAAGGTTTCCGAAGCTGATGCCATCGAAGAGTGCCTGCACATATTCCCGGTAGTCCATAATGCAGTTATCTGCAAACGCTTCCACGCTGTACGTGTGCGCCCTGGTCTCCCTGCTGATGGTTGTCTCGATGCTCGCAACGCCCGAGCCGCTCGCCTTGATGATGCAGGGAAGGAATGCGAAGCCTACAGCGTCCGCATACTTAATCGTGATGCCGTTTTTCGTTGTCTGTCTCATACCGTCTCATTGTTTAGTTTGATACTCCCCACCGACTGGTGGATTAAGAAAATAAGTCGCTGCCCCAGCCGTTTCATCGTGTCGGGCACAACGTTGCTGTACACGTCAGCCCTGCCGCCAGTGCGGTGCAGCCTAGAACCCTTGTTGGCGATGGTGTGGGCGATAGCCCCTGCCATACTCATATCGCCACGCTCTTGCGGTGTGTACTTGTGCGGTCGCTGGGTCTTGTAGGGGATAGGTGTGCCGTGCAGTCCCTTGTCCTTCATCCACTGACGGATGATGCCACGGAAGCCGTATGGTATCTTTCCTGCCCTTCGTCCAGTCTCCAGCACACCGAATGGCTTGTGTCCCCATAGGATGGTCTCATCCTCGCTGGGCTGCTCCACCTTTAGGCTCGCTATGGTGCGCCCCGATGCGTTCTGTCCGTTGATTCTGATGTGGTTGATGATAAGCTGCCGTGCTCTCTCCACTTCCTCCCTCATTATCAGCGATGCCGCCTTGGGGTCGAATTGAATACCTCCCTTGCTCATACCACACACCCTCCTATGCTCTGTGTCAGTTGCAGGGAGTACATTACGCCCGACACGATCGTGCTCAGCCGCTCGATGATGGTCTCGTAGTACTGCTGCCCCTCCAGCGGTTCGAATTGGTGCGACTGGTTGATGGCTCGTATCATCCTTGCCCCTGCCACCTTCATTCGGTCGATGCACTCTCCGTTGTCTTCTCCTTCCGCTCCCCTCGGTACGGTGTCGAGATAAGCCAGGGCAACGTTCACGGTGTCGTAAACCCTGCCGTTGCGTATCTCTGTCGTGCCGCTTGCTGGTATGATGCACACGATTGCCGGGTAGCTCAGCTTCTCCAGCTTGGTGTCCGCTGTGTCCCAGTCCTCGAAAAGGTAGGTGTAGTCCGGTAGCGTGTCTGCTGCCAGCTGCTTCAATGTCTCTCTGATTGTTGTTGCCATAATTATCTTGATTTACGTTTCATCTCCTCCGCCTGCAACTTCTGCAGGTTCCGCTCGTAGAGACTTCTCTTGTTGTCCATCTCCATACACTTGTAGATGCGAAGCCACGGTGTCTTCAGAACTTGGTCGTGGTCGCTTATGCCCATCCTTACCGCATACCAGTCCAGCATACCGAACAGTCCGAAGCGCAGGGTGTCGATGCCTGCCTCCTTCTCCAGTCTCGTTGGCTTCGCTGTGTCGGTGCTCTCGAAGAGCTTGTTGATGCGCTCAACCTCTGCTGTTACCCATCCGATGAGCATAACGACATCAACCGCCCTAGCCTGCTCCACTTCCTTGTGGCTCAGACCGAGGACGGTTGTCACTATCTGATACAGACTTTCCTCGCTGTCTGATAGCTGGGAAAGGTCAATCAGCTGCCCGATGGATAGCTGGTTGAGGTTGTCGGGAACTTGTTTCTCCCCGACAAAAGCTGGTCGTGGCTGCTTGCCGATTTTATAGCTTGTGTGCCTTGCCACTGCCAGCCAGTACTTGAATGTAGTGTTCTTATCCATACGCTTTATAATTTTGTCGTAGTTATTGTCTCAATACGTGCGCCCGAGCCGTTCCGTGGCTTGCTACGGATAACTTCTTCAAGGCTACGTATCGTATTGCGTCTATGCCGTGGTTGAATGCGTCTATAGGCTGGTTCGTGGTCTCTCCATCCCTTGACTTCTTCCACTTGTATTGCTGCATGTTCTCGATGATGCCGTGGCTTCGTCTGGTTATGTTGATGCGGAAACGCTTCAAAATGTCGATGCCGTTGTTGATACTGTCCGCTCCCTTGGTGCTGCCTATTATCCACAGACCTTGGTTGTGTATCTCCTGAATGCTCTTAGGCTCTGCCGAATCCGCAATGATGAGGTCTCGTTTCGTCAGTCCTTGCTCCTTGCAGCGGTCTGCGATGTCTTCGTTCGTCAGTCCTGGCTGGTAGATTTCCTCATCCACCCAAAGCTCACCGTGTGCGAGAATAACGTGCTCCAGTGCTGTCGGGTCGTTGGTGAATCCGAAGTCCATACCCCTGCACTCCATCTTCCACTCCTCCCTTGGTGGCAGCTTGTCAACGATGCCCCAGTTGGTGAATATAAGCCCGGTTATCTTTCCAGTCAATCCTCTAGCGTACACTCTCCAAAGTTCGGGGTCGTCAATCTCTTCAATCTTCTTATGCTCCTGCTCAGTAAGGAATCGGTTGTTTCGGTGGTCGCTCAGTATCAAACGGCAGTCATCCCTTCCGATGATGTTGTTGTGCACCCAGAACCTTGCGCTTGGATTGTAATCAATGAACACCTGCTTTCGGGTTCGGATTGCAAGCTGCCAAAACACTTCGTAGGGCACACCGTTCGCCTCGTTCACGAACAGGTAGTCACGCTTACCGTTCTTAGCGTCCTGCGCATCTTGGTAACTCTTGAACTCGATGATTGAGCCGTTCTTTCCTCTGTAGCTGCTGTCGCTCTTGTTGTTCTTGAACCAGTCCAGCAGCTCTGCCCTTGTGTGCAGGATTGTGTCGAGGTCTCGCATGGCTCCCACCTTCAAGTTCGGGAGGTCTTGACCGCACACCGTGATAATTGCCATCGGATGCTCAAAAGAAAGCACTATAAGACGCTGCATAATGGTGTATGTCTTCCCCGAGGACGTACCGCCTTGGTTAACTAAAAACCTTGGCTTCACGTCCGCATTCGGGGCATACAGTTCACCAATAACGTCAAATAGTGCCATTCTTCTAACAAACTAAAACTTAAAACTTAAAACAAAAATTATGGTAGAGATTTATTCTTTATCCAATCCCTCACGCTCGATTACTTCCTGCTCGCTGGATGCACACTCGTGTCCCGAGTTGATGTAGCGAACCTCGATGCCGCCTTGGAAGCCTGCGTTCAAATCAAGCACGACCTTATCCAGTCCGAGCAGCTTGCAAATCTGCGTTTCTGCCTTGATGATGATGTCGAGGTAGCGTGGTTCTCCGAATCCTCGCTTCTCGGCATCGTACATTATCGCCTTGACGGTCTCGATTGAAATCTGCTTTCCTCGCTCATCTACGATAGGCAGTCCCTGCTGGGTCGCTGTCTTTTCGTGGTAGTCTTCCTTGGATTTCTCCCAGGCTTCCCACGCTTCACGTATTACCAGTTTCAACCTTGCCACCTCGCTGGTTATCTTTTCGTCCGTGTCGGTCAGTCTCTCTTCCCTCCACTCCTTCAATAACCGCTGAATGTCGCAGTGCGCTTGATTGTATTTCGGTCTGTCGAGACGTTTCCTCACCTCTGCCGTGATTTCTCGCTCCGTCCATCCCTTGCGGTATAATGGTGCGATAATCTGCAAGCGGTTCTCGATGTCGATGCGCTGTGCCCTTCGCTTATTGTTGTTACCTTGTGGCATATTTTGATTTCTTGAAATTTACTTGATTTTTTATAAAAATTCTACTTGAAAAACTTGCATATTTCAAATAAATTTCGTATCTTTGCAAACGTAATAAGGGAAGAGTCCTTATTTACTGAAACCCTCCGAGGATGAGGGAAAAGTAAAATGAAATCCCAAAGTCTTATGAACGTACTGAAAATTTCATTGAAGATTTGGAAAATAGAAATCTTATCATTTACGATTAGATTATTCTAAGCTCCAAGGGGTGGTGCTCGAACCACCACCCCACTTTGGGATTTCGTTTGCAAATTTACGAATTATTTTTCATATCACCAAATTTTTAACATTATGAGTACTACGAATGAAACTACCTCCAGGTCTTGGGGAGGTGCTCGCAAGGGTGCAGGGCGAACGAAGAAATACGCTGCAACATTCTATTTCGGTGCTACCGAGGACGTGGCTGGAATCTTGGAAGGGGTCGAAAAGAAAGACCGCAGCGACTTCATCAACCAGTGTATTCTCAAAGCGATGGGCAGGGGTTAAACTCCTGCCTTTTTTCGTTTCCGCTCCCTTGGAGGTTATTTTGTGCGAATTTTGCGCACGCGGCTTGAACGTTTCAACCACGCTTAGTTATACGCATAGTTTGAGAACGCGCCGCATACGCCCGCATATCGTCTCATCCGTTTATTATCTCCCATTCCCCGGTGGCTTTTACCAGTTGCGCCATCGGTGCCTGGTCTGAGTACTCGCAGCTTGGGTCTTGGTTATCCCATTGGGCGATGAACCGCGACTTAGGGAAAGCCATCCGCAAGCAGATGACGGTCTCACCGCTGCCAGTCGGTATGGTGTAGGTATGCCCCTCCTTGATGGTGTCGGAAAGGATGATTCTGTATTCTGCTGCCAGTTGGTTCATCATATCCATTGGCAGGTGTCCGCTCGTTGCATCGAAGGAATCGGGGAAGGTGTTGCGTATCTCGTTCATACTCCACCAGCGGTTCGCACTCAGGTCGCCACCGGGCGATATTTCCACGCAGGGGATTCCGGCATCCTTGATGGCTCTTGATGCGTTGCCGCAGGAAAAGCAGACGCAGCGGTCGATGTGGTTCTCTTCCATGTGCCGCTTGATGATGTGGGCACGGATAGTCTTCGCACTTCTGCTGATGTCAATCGTCTGTGCCTTGTCCATCCTGCCCTCCTTTCTCTGCTGGTTGCTCTTCCTCGCCTGCTGGCGGTGCTACGCTGTTGAAGGTGTCTGCAAGCTGCTGTGCTTCTTCATCGTTGTATTCTATGGGCTGGAAATGGTCTTGAACGTGTTTCGGGTCGCCCTTGTAGAATACCAGGACGTTGGAGTGCATCTTTTCGGGCTGTCGCATATCCTCGAACGTCTTCTTGATTTCGTCCATTTCGCCTTTATAGAAAACGAGCACGTTCTGGTGGCACTTCTGTGTCTTGCGGCTTTTCATACCGCCATCGGCTCTAAGGCATCGGGACGCGACCTGCTCGATCAAGATAAGTTCGTTATAATAGTGAAGACCGAGCCGCAGGAAGGTGGAGATATTGTCGCCAACGAAATTTCGGTACTCTCCGTTCTTCTTGTTTCGCACCTCTCCAATCTTGACAACCAGGAATGAACCGTCCTTCATCTTATCCACGCATTGCTTGAAGATGTTCTCGTACTGGCTCATAAACTCCTCGTATGTGCCGAGTGCGCTCATATCCTCCTTGCTATAGACTTCGAGGTCGTAATATGGTGGCGAGGTGAAGCAGAGGTCGAAATCGCTGTCTTTGATTATCTGCCCGATGTTGTTAGAGTCACCGCAGAAATATTTCACGCTGCCGTAGTCCTTGGTCGCTTCTGTGTTGATGTCGACCTGCTCCTTGCGGATTTCCACGGCTTGGTAGTCGTAGCCCAGCGTGCCTGCGACAACACCCTTGGTCTGTTCCCCTCCGAATGGGTCGATAATCTTTCCGTGTGGCTTGCAGAACCATCGCATAATGATTTCTGCCAGTACTGGGTCGAAAAGGCTTGTACCCTGCGCCAATACGCTACTGTCTGCCTTGGCTTTCTCTTCGGGCGATACATAGTTGTCGAGATACTCATCGAAAGTGATGCCTTTCTCTTTTCTGAACTTCTCGCTCTTGGAGTAGAGTTCCTTGTATCGCATTTCCTTGGAACGGACGAGGGTCTGTTCACGGCTTGCCCCGATGTCCTTGCTGGAAACGATGTTTCGCCATTGCTTCTTGCGCTCAACCCAGTAGCCTTGGCGTGTGTCGAGGATTGAGAAGGGAGGAACGACAAACTTATCCACTAGGCTTGGTTTCGGTGCTCCTTCTCCTTCCGTTGGAGTGTTGCCCCCCTCCTTTTGCTCATTGTTGATTCCTGCCATACCGAGAATCCATTGCGGGATTGCCCAGTCCGTCAGTGGCTGGTCTCCGAACTGGTTTGCCAGTTCTTCTGTGTTCCAGTCTCCGAAGCCTGCATTATCCTTGATGATGAATTCTTTCTTCTGTGCTTCCGTGAGGTCTGATGCCTTGACTATGGTTGCAGTTGGCTGCTCCTTCCACTGGCTCCAGTAGTTGGCGATTGCCAGCTTCTCTGCATCGGTCAGTCGCTGGTCGGTGTCGAGAACGTCCATAATGGCTTCGGGTGTCATACTCACGATGTGGCAGAGTGCCCTCGTTCTCATATTGCCACCCAGTGCCTTGTAGGTCTCATCCACGACTATCGGGCGAAGCTGGAGCATCTTCGGGAAGACGAGGATGCTCTTTACCAGCTTTTGGAAGTTCGCCTCTGTTATGGTTCTCGGGTTCGCTTCGTTCTCGCTGACCCTCGATAGTGCGATTTCTTCTGTTTTCATTTTCTTCTTGTTTTAAGTTCGAAAAACTGCTTATTTGGTAAACATTGGCGCAAAGATACGACTTTTTCGCTTTAGTTGTTCGTTCTTCGTGCACTTTTAACTTTTATCAACATTCCATCCGTCAAAGGCTCTGATGGTCTTCTGCAGGGTTGTCTGTGCCTTTGGCTTAACCTTGACCGGGTATCCAGCGCACACCCAGGCGAGGAGTAGTGCGTCTCTCTGGTCTTGGTTCATTCTCGGGAGCTTTCCGTCTGAGCTGATGAAGTAGGCGATTTCGTCTTGTGTTATTTTTCCGTCCTTGCCTTTCCAGCACTTCTTCAGCGGCTTGATTATCTCGTAGGGGATATTGTAGTGCTCGCAGCATTCTACGATAAGGATTCCGGTCTGATGGTTCATCCCGGTTGAGCGTCCGATTGCAGCTGCCTTGACTGCCGTCATAAATCTGTTTAGCACGTGCCAGTTGCTCTTGTTAAGCCAGCCGCCTTCAATGACGACCTTAACCTTTTTGCAGCTCTCGTTCATTGCCTTGAGGTAATCTATCAAAGCTGGAAAGTTCATTTTATAGGCGAGAAACTTCTTGTCGTCAAATACTGCTCCGACACCGCTCTCCTGGTTGTCGGGGTCGATGCCGATTATAACTGTTCCTTTTTCCATTTCGTTTTACTTTTGTTTTATTTTTGATTTTCTTTTTCTTTCGTTATTTTCTTGGATTTTTCGTTCTAAGCCATTATTTCTGTATCTGTGGGTAGTTGTTCGGGTTGAGGAGTCCTACGTGCGTGTGTGCGCTTGTGTGCGCTTGTGCGCTAGCTCCCTACTATTCCTATCCTCTACCCTATAGTCCCTTCTCCTTTCATCGTCTTGCAGGCTTGAAACGGAAAAATCGAGGGAGTGCCTGGCGATTTGCAAAATAAAGAATATCTCGTACCGAATGAGTTTATCCTACAAACACTCCCCCCTTGGGTTGCAGGAAGTTCCCAATGTTCCTTGTTTCGGGATTCCTGCACTTAGCTGTCTTCTGTTATTTATTCTATCTCTTCGTGTTCCACCTCGCTTTCTTTTTTATCGGAATGAATGCCGGACGACTCTCGTCTTTCCGAGCTGTCAGATTAAAAAATTATTAAGTGAATACATTGAGCGCAAAGATACAGTCTCAAATGTGTTAAACTTTATATTGTTTGCCGTTTGCGGCATTCATTCGCTGGTTAAGTACTTATCTTGCTGCTTGGAGCAAGGATTGCTTCTTCTTTCTCCTTACACGCTCTGCAAGCCACTTGAAGTGCTCTGCCGCCTGCGGATCACGGAAAATGGAAGCCTGCGCTTCCAGGCTTGCCCTATCCAGCTTCTTTCTTTCGGCTTCAATTCTCCGCAGCTTCTTCTGCTTGTCGTTGTAGCCCCTGACCTTTTCGGGGTTCGCCTTTCTCCAGTCGCTCGCAAGCTCAATCAATCTCTGTCGGTTCTTGCGGTAATACTCCGAGTTGTACTGAGAGACGTTGCGCCTTTTACGCTGTCTTTTTCCGTACTCTCTGATTCTGTCGGGGTTCGCCCTTCTCCATTCCCGGTTTCTCCTCATCATTTCTTCACGGTGCAGGACGTAGTATCTGCGTGCTCTCTCACGATTATGCTCTTTGAGTTCTTCGTCAGTGTACTTCTTCTTTCTTCCCATTGCATTCCTTGATGTCTTGGTGTTCAACATATCGCCTGCGAGGTGGGCAGTACCTGCCGTTGATGCAGTTCCGCCCTCCCTCGCAAGCCTTGCATAATTCACTCGCCATACGTCCTAGAATGGCAGGTTCTCAACATCGTAGTCAGTGAAGGCGATGTTCTCGTTCCCCTCGTATGGAATACAGTGTACGAAGTCTGCTCCTATACCGCTGTGGATAGGCAAGACGGTGTATCTACTCGCATAATTCTCTCCACGGTCACGAACAAATAACGCTGGAATCCAATTGGATTTCTTTCTGCTCCTTACCAGCACCTTGTCGAAGGTCTTGAAGCAAGGCTGCTCCTTGCTCTTCTTTTCCTTGCGTTTCTCCTCCCATAGGGAGCAAGCCGCATGGAACTTAATAGCTTCGCCCTCTGTTGCTTCTCGCAGTTCATCGTGTACGCTGATACGCAGGTCGAAGGCTTGGTCGGTCACGAACTTCTCGTTCTCGATTTCGTACTGGTTGCCGAATGTCAGCGTGTCATAGCTCTCGTCCTTGCCGATGAGCTTGCCGATGATTGTCAGCTCTCCGTCCTCGTCTTGCTCATTGAAAACGTAGAGTTTTCCGATTTCGAACGCTGGCTTCTCAATCTCCAGGGTCTCACGGTTCAGCTTTCCGCCTAATCGCTTCTCGATGAATCCGATGTAGGTCTTGGCTGCATCCTCGGTTTCTAGAGTGAATACTTCTGTAATGGCATTACTGCATACTCTTTCGTAATAAGGTGCTATGCCGCTCTTGGCATAGTAATGCTTACCAGCAAAAATGGTGTATGTATCATCCGTAAACTTCTCGAAGATAATATGAACACTTCCATCTTCGGAAACCAGAACGTCTCCCTTCTTCCAGGCAAACTTGCTCCAGTCTCTCATTTTATCGGATGGAAAAAGCAGGACTTCTCCTTCCTCCACGTATTTTCCGTTTTTATCGAAGGTGTATTCTGCGCCATTATTGGTGTTGGTAATAATTGCCTCAGCTGCTTCCTTGTTGCCTTGGAGGTAGCGGAACTCAACCTTTCCGCACATTGGCGTGTATAGTGAAGTGCCTTCTGTCTTACCCTTCAAAATCTCATAAATATCAAAATCTTTCTGTTCCATAATCTGAATGTTTTTATTGTTTGTTACTCTTGTTTCTTTTTTCTGTTACAGCTTGGTGCGTCCCAGTTTTTTGTACAGTTCAATCAGCTCCATGGTATCGAGCCAGAAGTCGGTGTTGCCAACGTAAACGTGGTGGCGGTGGCTGTCCGTGATGATTTCTATCTTCTTCATTTTCAACTGAATTTAAAATTGTTCGTGTCCGCATTGTAATCCTTTAGGATACATTCGAGTGCCTTGATTTCATCATCTGCCAGCCAGATGTCTCTGTCGCCAACAGTCAGATGATGAAGACCGCATTCACGGACAAGTATTATATTCTCAACTCTGTTCATAACCAATACGGTTTATATGATAACTATTCGAAAAGTTCCATCTGTGGATGAACGATGTCTGCCCGCTTCTTCTTGGCTGCCCAGATGAGAAGGCTGACGTTCTTGGTTCCAGCCTTCTCCGAAAGGTAGCCGATGATGTAGGTCAGTGCATCTTGAACCGCTTCTGCCTCACTGCCGTAGAAGATGCTGAGAGTATCATATCGGCTCGGGTAGCCGACCGGGCTGTCATACCCGGTCTTTCCGTTCTGAATACTGAACCCCCATATCCAGCCGAACTGCGTCTTGGCGGTCGTCACCTTCCATCCCCAGTTATCTGCACCCTCTACGGAATACTCGATTACGTGCGGATTGATGCAGAAATCCTTGATGGTGTACTTGAAGCCTTCGTACTCTGCGACCGGCTTCTTGATGTCGTAGCCGTTATCTGTCAACCACTTGAACCAGTCGTCCGAGGTCTTGAAAACAAGACCAGCGGCACGGCATTCGTGAAAAAATAATTCATTCATTGCTATTCCCCCGATTTTTGATTATCAGCAATCAACTTGCGTAATCTAGATATAACCTCACCTGCGTTCTTATCGTGCACTCCTTCATATAGCCCAAGATGCATCATAATGATGTTAAGAGCAGGGTCATCTATCTCAATAGCTCTTTCTGTGAGTACATTAAGTACCTGTGCTAAAATCCGAAAAGATGCCGCATAAGGAACACTGACTGAACATTCAGAAATCTCTTTCAAGAACTTTGGCATATCAACCTTAAACACCATGTCGTTCATAACATAGTTCTGAACATTCTTGCTTTTGATTTTCTTCATATCTATCCCTCCTTGATGTACTCAATAAGTGCCTCACGCTGCTCAGGTGTCATTACGTCTACGATGCGCTCGGCTGCTTCTTGTCTGTTAGAGTCATCCATAATCCCGAATGCGTAAACAATGATGTCGATAGTTGTATCATCGTCAAGCAACGTAAGATTGGCTTCTAGCACATCTTTTTGGGTGTCTTCGTCTGATAAGTTATCAAACATATCGGTCAAGTATTCCACTTGGTCATTTTCCGATAAACCGTTGAACATTTCCTCAAGGTCGATGTCAATGCTCTGATTATTGTATTCTGCCATAATTCTTTCGTTTTAAGCGTTTAAAATCTGTTTGCCTTATAATTTACCGCCCTAACCGAGAAAACGGCTCAGAGCGGCTTATTTTACCCTCATTCGTTATTTTTCGGGCTTCCAGTCGATGCCCAGCCGCTGCAGAACTCCCTCCTCGTAGAATCTCGCCAGTGAATCCTTGGCAGGCTTGTTCCTTGGGTTCTTCTTCAAGTCGGCAAGGTTCTGCTGGATTACCCATAGGAACTTGTTGTCCTTGCTCTGCTGGGATTCTGGCTGTCGGTGCTTGGCTAGCTCGTAGCGTTCCCCGATGCTCAGTCTTGACGTTGCCGCTGGATCCTGCGCACTGGCTTCTGCCGATTGCGGCTGCTGGCTTGCTGCTGGCTCGGTGTTGTTGAAGTTTCCCTCCAGCACCTTGGCGAAGTTCTGCTCATTGCCGAATATCCAGTCAAACTTGCTAACCCATCCCTTCTTGTTGTTTCCGTTCATAAAGTCAGAAGCCATCGCGATGTCAATTGCCCGGTACAGAATTTTCACGTCTCCCTTACACTGGCGTAGCCTTGCCTTGACCATTACCTTGCGGTTCTCGGTCATAAGCGTAATAGGTGGCATCACGCTCTTCGTCTCATAATGCTTGCGGTTCCAGTATTCCTTGATGCCTGCGTAGTCGATTTTCTGAGATTTCGAAACCTTGCCGCCAGCAGGTGCTTCGGTCTTGACCGATGCACTCAGAATACCTTCTTTAGAAGGTTCTAATATATCTGTTTCGTTAGAAACATCACTATCATCAACATTATCATTTACATATTCATTATCATATACATTATCATTATGCAATGCAATTTCTGCATTTGTATCCAATTGCATACTTTTGTATGCTTTTGTATGCTTTTGCTGCGGCTCTTCTGCATTTGCATCCAATTGTTTTTTTTGCCAACGTTTCTGTGCATTTGCACGCAGCTTTTCTCGCTTTTCATTGTACTTTGCTTGGTTTCGCTCCATATCATCCTTGATAAAGGCGAAAGCCATACGTAATGTTGGCTCCAGGTTGATTACCTCGCCATCCCTTGCGTAGATGAAAATCGCCCTCATAAGTTTTCCGAGTTGCTCATCCGTAAGCCCCTCGATGATGGCGTAATATGATGTGTATAAGATAAATGAATCATTCATAATTTTATTCTGATAATGATAGTTTCTTTTCCAGCTTCCGTTTGAGCACGGTAGCCATACGGATTTTGTTCCGCTGGCTTGTGTCGGTCGGTGCTGTCACTTTCCCACCTAGGGAAATATAATTCTCCAGTTGGGAAATTATATTCCTTAGGTCGGTTTTTGATATAGGAACGCTAGCCATAAGCCCTGCCTTTATTTGATGAGTAATCTTCGTGCTCCCTGCACCTGCTTAATGTAGGCAGCGCATTCCTCCGGATGGTCTGTCTGAAAAGCCTTGGCATCGAACTTCTCGCTTGCCTTCGGTGCTTTCCACGTTGCCAGCGTCTTGCCGTTTCCGTCCACGATGCTCTCAGCGTCCCCGAAGAACAGCTTCAAGTTGTCCTCGATTTCCTTCTGTCGGTTCTCCAGTGCCTTGCCCTTCTCCTTGATGTCTTTCAGCTCGATGAGCATATCCCCGACTTCGGCTGTGGCTTCAATCTCCTTTCCTGCCTTGTGCAGTGGGGACTTCAGAAGAACGTCTTGTGCGCTGTAGGCTGGTGGCTCTTGGTTGCCCACGATGTAGTCCAGCCAAAACTTGGTGATTTCATCCCTCATCCATCTGTAAAATTCGGGGTCAAAGTCGATGTCACGGTAGCCGAACTCCCTGCCTGCCGTAAGCCAGGCAAGTGCTCCGTCCTTGTATTCTCCCACTCCGAGGTTCATTTGTAACTGGCAGAACCAGTGTTTCGGAAGGTCGTCTGCATCTATCTGCATCTGCGTGGTCTTGCACTCTAGGATGCTCTTGCTCGCTTCGTTGTGCGTTGCCCCGGCTCTCCAGAATGTGCGGTCGGGAGATACACGAAGATACGGTGCATCGGTGTTAGTGATGGTGTAGTCGTCCGTGCTCGCCTTGATGATGTGGCAGTGGCTCTCTCGCTGGAAGAACTGCGCCACGGCATCCTCCAGCAGGTGTCCTGCAACCATCGCAAAGTTCTCAACCTTTGGTGGGTCGATGCCCTTCTTGCGTCTCCACAACTGGTATGGGGTCTCCCATGGGTTCAGTCCCAGCACCGTGCCTGCCTCTGATGCACCTATTCCGTTCGAGCGGTTCTGCAACCACTCCTCTCTGTTCTTGTACTTGATTATCTGTTTCATTGTCTGAATGTTTTTATTTATCCATTAAGAATTTTCTTGCTGCCATAAGAATAAGCGAGCGAATGAATTCATCCCTTTTCATATCTTGGAAAATTCCATCTGCGAGGACATTGCTCTTGCCGGAGTAAGCAATATGGAAATCGTAACCCTGGTTTCCTTCTTCGTCCGTATCTCCAGTTGTCTCAGCAGCTATCTGCAAAAAGTTTCTGTCTTCCTCGTTCCCCTCGACCCATACCTTGTAACCATCTGCGGTTCTATCGAAGTACTTGTCGATGGTGCTCTCTCGTCTCTGATTGTCTGTTTCGTTCTGTTTCTTCATTTGATTTACTGAATGTTTAAAAAGTTGCCACGGCTTCCCTTTGTCTAGATGGGAACCCACCCCATAGGTTGCACCGTGGCGGTTCGGGCTATTAATAAAATGGCTTATTTCTTCTCTGCCTTGCCAGTCTTTCCCTGGCTGCGGCTCATTGCCTGCTGCGCCTTATTCTTTGCATCATCGGCTGCTGCCTGCGCCTGCTGTGCGATGGCTTCCTGCTGCTTCGGCTTCTTGAAGGTATCCTCTACGGTGGTCGTGCCTTCCTTGATGGCATTGTACACACCGCCCAGCTTCTGAATGTCCTCTGCCGTGACTTCCTCGGCTGATTTCTTGCCCAGGTAGTCAAGCAGCATAAGGTCTGTTACCTGGTAGGCTTGGAAGCAGGCGACGCAGCTCTTCCACTGGCTCTGCACGCCAGTCTGCTTGATGTGCTCGAGAGCCTTCGCCTGCACCTCCTTGACTACGCTTGAAATCAGCACCTGCGGCACGACCTTGCAGATTGCGTTACGCTGTGCGATTGCAACCGCTGCATTGCCGACTACCACCTGCATATCCTGCGAGAAGGTGTAGCCCTTCGAGGTCAGAATGCTGCGCTTCACTTCCACGGAGTAGGCAACATTGCTCTCTAGGTCGTGGCAGATGCCTTGTGCCGTGATGGTCTTGCCATCGTTGGCGATGATGCGACCCGCGATGCGGAGGTTCTTCCAGCAGGCAGATATAATCTCGGTGAATCTCACGCTCGGACCCTCGATAATTGAAATCTGTCCATCCTTGCCCTTGCGCTCCAGGTGGTAGAAGCAGTTGTATGCCACATCATCGTCCATCGCTGCCAGTGCTACCATATTCTGCTTGCACTGTGCAATGTCTCTCGGGAACTTGTGCGCTGTGGCAATCTGTCCGTCAATCTCCGAGCGGTTGATGGCTTCCAGCATTTCGCCACCGCTTACTTGAATAATCTCATTTTCCATAATTCGTTCAATTTCTAGTTCAACATAATTAATTAACTCTAGTGGAAGGCTGGGATTCGAACCCAGTTGAAACCTAAACATTCCCTTCCGTTGTAGGGCGCACGCTGTCAAGTTTCCGCATATTTGCAGTAAACACTAACAACGAAAAAACATTAAACATTCTAACCAATATGAATCTTTGCGTGCGCCCTTTGCCCACCGCTGTGGGGATTTTAGTGTCAAATAACCGTTATAATAATTTAAAGCTTAAACCAGTTGAGCCATAAGGCTGTCGAGCCTGCTTTCCTCGAAGGTGTCCATTGGGTCTTGGTATGCGTGCTGGCTGTTCTCCTCCAGCCAGTCGTCCATCACGTCCTTGTAGTTGACGCAGCCCTCGATGGCTTCCTCCAGTCGCTCGCTGTCGTTATTGCTGTTCTTGTGCGTCACGACTGCGATGTTGCCCACGCTGTCGCACCATACGCAGATGGCTCCTGCCTTGGTCTTGATGTCCACCCTTGCAACCGCTGGTCGCTGTGGGTCTCGGTCTATCTCCAGCCAGATGGCTTCGTACATCTTCTTTCTGCACTCCTCGATTATCTTCCTCATTTGTTACCTCCTCTCTGATTGAATATGTAACTTTGGAAGGTCTCACGGCACGACTTCAATACCTCGTTGTCCGTTCCGTCCAGCGGTATGAGCGGTATGTTATCCAGTGCCACGCATAGGTTGCCTTGAAACTCTCTGTACTGGATTCTTCGCTCTGCCTCCAGATAGCACTTGTTGTTCAGTTCGCAGCACTTTCTGGTCTTGCGGTTCGCCTTCCAGTTAGTGATAAGCCAGCAGATGTCTTTGTACTTCACGATCATCCTGCGCATATTGATTGATAACTTGCTCATAGGGCAACCCTCCACGCTCTCTTGATTTCTGCGCCATCGATAACCTTGCGGTTGTCGATTCTGCGGAACTTGACCTTCATCTTTCCAGCCTGCACCCATCTGCGCAGGGTGTTGCGATGGATGCCCAATGCCTTGCAGGTTTCTGTCATTGTGTATCTGCCTGCATCAGCTACCTTTGGTTCTATGTTCGTCATAACTATGCCCTCCAAAAGACTAAAATTGATACTATTGCAGCAAATGCCACTGATAAGAACTCGTCACTTGTCACAAACTCGATAAACTTCTTCATACGCTCTGAATGTTTAAATGGTTCTACTTACTTGCGCACGGCTGCACGTCTCTTCTTTGGTACAATCACTCCAGCCTTGATGAGACAGACACGCACGTTCTGCTGGGTGCAGCCTACATGCTGCGATACTGCAAGCATTATTCTGCTGTCCGAAGTCTCGGCAGGTGCCTTTGCCCGGAAATCTGCAAACATCGCAATGATGTTCTTCTTTCGTTCGTCCTGCTGCTTCTGCAGCGGTGTTCGAAAATCATAATTGAAATTTTCTCCCATTTTTATTTGTATTTTAAATTATTTTCTTTATCTTTGCAAATGAGTTTTTAAACTCGTTTCTGAAATCGTTTGCAAAAATAAAACAAATATTTTAGATTACAAAACATTTGGTAGTGATTTTAATATTAATTTAATTTTATTTAATTTTGTTTTAATATGAACGGAGAAGAACTAAAACAATATATAAAGCGGTCGGGAATGTCCGTTGCTGCTGTTGCGGAGGAGTTAGGAACAAGTCCGCAGAACTTGAATGCTAAGTTTAATCGCAAGTCTATAAAGATAGATTTCTTTCAAAAGATAAAGGAAATCATCGACAAATGCGCCCCTCCCCTACCAGCCGAGATGGAAGAGGCTGTTTTCGGTTCAAACGTCAATGGTTCGAACAGCTCCAATGTCTCCCAGTCAATAGGTAGTGATGCTGCCTTGGCTGCTGAGAATAAACTGCTGCGAGAACAGAATGAGTTCCTGCAAAGTCAAGTAAAAACGCTGCTTGCCATTGTGGGACAAAAATAATTTAGTAACTTTGCAAAAGGAAAAAGTATGGTTAGTCAAAAAACAACAAACGATAGGGAGACGGACAGAAGAAAGCTCTTGGCTGGGTATCTCTACGACTGCTCTAAAATGATGTACGGAAGCGTTGCTGTCGGTGGTCTGTCTCCTCTTTTCACTGGCAAGGAACTTGCAATGGTGAATATAGCGTGTATTATCTTTGGCTTCCTTGGCGGTGCTGCAATCGCCAATGCTGCTAATTATATAATGAAATTTAAAAGTTAGAGATTATGGTAACATATTTGTTTTTTAATGTATTCGTGTTCGTGATGAGTGTTGCGTTTGTTCTCTTCTTGAAATCAAAAAGAGGTCAGAAGTGGTTGCGTGAACTTTAGTTCTCGCAGCCAGATATAATATCAACTAAAATTCTAAGTAACGATGAAAGATGAGGATTTCATAGAGCGGAAGGAGAAGGTTCTTCTTGCCGCTCTCGGTAAAAGCTGGCTATGGAAAGCCAGCAGGTTGATAATAGGCATCATCCCTCCAGTGGGTGCGTTTGTGATGCTGGTGCACTGCACCCTGCTCTCGTTCGGCATTCGGGTAAAACTCACGGAGTGGATATTCGACTGCTCGCTCTTCGGCTTCATTGCCTGGATCATCGTCAGCCTAGCCTATGGCTTCTGCTGGGTGCATCGGGCGTTCTCTACCTACAGAGTGCTGATTTCGTTCTGCATCGACTTCCAGCGTTCCTTCGGGTTCGGTGTCTTGTGCCATCCGCTCCATCTGCTGATGGTCGCCCTAGGGCTGCTTCTTTTCTTCATTGTATATTGTTTTTTTTTATTATCTTTGCATAGAAATTCAACATCAGGGTGT